>Ga0075012_10001016_pt1 | contig 29387 bp, 15 predicted proteins | sample All_14_2_FD_71474 | JGI IMG/M metagenome (GOLD analysis project Ga0075012, IMG submission 71474) | Freshwater microbial communities in response to fracking from Pennsylvania, USA - Allegheny Zone_MetaG_DW_15 | ecosystem: Environmental > Aquatic > Deep subsurface > Groundwater > Drilled...
GTATAAAAAAAATGAGGAGTCCAGACGAAATGAAAGTTCTCGAACAAAGCAACAAACACTGGACTCATCCCCCACGAAGGATTTTTCTCAAAAAACGAATTTCCGAATACAAGAACACATTTTTTTATGGGCGCATTTGGATTATGGAATGACTGTCTCGTACCGTTAAATCCGTCAACTATGACTTCACAAGTTTTTTCAATCTTGGACTGATCTAAAAGACCAATATCAAAGCGAGGCGCACAATAAACTTCAGCAATCGGAACATCAAACTTACCACCCAAGTCGCCTATGTGTTGTGTTTTACAAATTTCAATTTGAGACACAATATCAATTGACAATTTAAATTCACTGAGCATCCTATCTACAAAATAAATATTACCAGCTATCGTTAGATGACTGTCATTTCGTCGGAAAATAGAACCTTTCAATTCTTGCGAACACAATTGATCAATCGGGCAGAGAATATTTACAATGCACGTACAATCGAGAATTCGCCGTAAGACATTTGTAATTCCCATACCAAGAGACTCTGGGTAGTTTTCAGGCATTATTGTTGCCTTGTTTGGCACAACAACTTGAATAAACTGAACGCCAAGTGACTCACATAGACATTTTCGTTGATAAATCAATTCAATCCATTGATCACTTAACAAAGATATGTCATTTTTAAAATATGCTTCGCGGTAATTATTAGTTCCATCATATATAAAACACCAATTATTTTTTCCAACCACTGCGCTTCTGTCACTAGATACCTGTCCAACACGCCCGCGCGCGATCATGGCACTTGATGAATAAAAGTCGAATGGATTCACCAAGAATCTAGAACCACTCATTTTAACATCCCTCGTTAACAAACAAATAAATAAATGCTCATCATAACTTATAAAGCAGAGTCAACCTGTCTAGATCTGCAATCCCTCCCCAATCCAACGATACCGTATCCAAAACCTCAAGACCCGAATTACGCGAGTGAGATACCAAAAAATCAAAATTCATAATATTTCTAGCATGTGGATGCTGTCCATAATGGGCAAGCTTTGGCCCCATATAATTAGAATGATGATATAGCGCCATCCCTCCACTCTTTAACACTCGTGAAGTTTCCACAATATAACTTGCTACAATATCTATTGAAAAATGAACCATCGCATCATAACAAAAAATCGAAGTACACGAACATGATTTTACGGGTGAGAAATCAAAACCATTCCCCAAATAGTATGTCACATTATTAAATTTCTTAAGTCTGCTTCGGCATTTATCAAGATTTTCATCAAAAACATCAATTAAAATAAGTTTGTTTGCCAACTGAGCCACGACTTCACTATGTCGACCATATCCACAAGCCAACTCAACGACAGTAGATAAATCTAGCCTATTAAAAAACTGTCTGAATTTTGTATGTTCCGCCCAAAAAAGGTGAGTCCATCTCTCAGCATCCTTGTAATAGGGCGAGTTCTCCCAAGGCGCCTTTATCACATCGACTTCTTTTTTTATACTCATCACACTACCTTGGAATTTATTCCATCTAAATATTTTTTGACATGCTTGAGATACTTTTTTTGAGCATCAATACCCTTAAAATCTGGAAGCATTTGATTGCATATCGCATGAATATTAACAATTTCCTGCAAATGTTTATCCACATCCAGCGCAAATGTCACGCTCTTTTGGTGCAATCTGTGACAATTTAACGGTTCAGAAACATATACAATCTGTCCATTTAAAGCACACATCTCTATGTAAAGTCGCCAGTCTCCCGCAACTTTATATCCTAGCAACTCATCACCAACCCTTGTTAGCGCTTTAAGTAGAGCGTCTCGTCGGAAAATGACAGCAGATACATTCAGTATTACGTTTTTGACACTCAAATACCTAGCTAAAAACTCACACCCTTCCATTATAAAGGAGTCGTCAAAAGCCCCATGATTCTCCAAATTTACGTAAGTCTTGTAACTATCCCCAATGGACCGCCCCTCCTCATCGATTTGAGAACTATCAGAAAAGCCCATGATCGCCCCTGTTTTGCGCATACGATTGATAAGACGCTCCAAAAGTAGCGGCTTGCAGGTATCGTCGGCTTCGGCGATCCATACATACTCTCCCCGCGCTAACTCAACTCCTTTACGCCACTGCCTAAACACTGAACCTGAATTTGTGCTGTTAATCACCAATTGGCTAGGCACATCACACTGGTTAAGAAATTCCGTAATCACCTGAAGGCTATTATCCTGTGAGCAGTCGTCAAGCACGATCAATTCGTAAAGTGGCAGACTCTGATTACTTACAGTTTTCAGCCTATCACGCAAGTAACTGCTATAGTTGTAGTTAGGCACTATGACTGAAACCCGCGGAATTGATTGGCCACCGAAGTCCAAAAGATCATACAGATAATGACGAAAATTAAGTTCGTCCTCGACAAGCTTTCGACCTTTCCGAGCCAATTCTAATGCACGTAAAGGAGTCTCCAATAATTCGTTTACTGCATAAGCAAAACCGCCGATATCTCCTTTAGCAACTAAAACACCACCGACACGATTTAGCAGTTCTTCAAAGCCACCGCATCCTCGAAATGCAACTACCGGGATTTCCGCATCGAAAGCCTCCATGACTACTGAAGGGAAGGGATCCTCGCGCGAGGTTAGGGCAAAAACGTCAGATGCCAAATAATATGGTTGTGGCTCATCAACCAGTCCCGTAAAAATAAATCTGTGACTCAAACAGCCTTTTTCTACATCTGCCATCTTAGCGTTGACAAAGCTTTGGTCAAGATGGCCAACCCACAAACCATAGATATCTGCTCGTTTCTCCATAAGTAGCTTACAAATTTCAAAAAAAAGATCGAAACCTTTCCTATAATCCGCATAACCAACGCAGAGAACTATTTTTGCGGTAGCAGGCAACCCGAGTTGCCGCCGAGTTTGGTCACAGATTTTTTCCTTGTCACAGCCTGAACGCAGCCAACTACGATGATAAAGCCCCTGAGGTCGAATTGCAGATTGCGAAAGAGAGCGACCTAAAAAGGATTCAAAACCATCACGCACTGTTGGCACAGCGAAAATCACTTTATCGGCATAGTTAGCGATTGCGTTCGCGTGCCCTTGCAAATTATATGAGTATAAAACCCCAGATAGTTCATGCACAAGCGAGACAACTTTTAGGCCATGTTTTTTAAGATGGGGAACAATATGCCCTGATACAGTGGTGTTGACAATGGCAGTACGAATTCCCTTTCGCACAATTCTACTCAGATTGGCATCGATTTGGGAACTGCTATCAGTTTCAAGGTCGATACGATGAACCGAAGCGTGCTCGGCAAATCGCGGCAGCAAGACTCCCTCGCCAAGCACTATTACATCAACTTGAAAATTTAAGTCCCACTTGAAGTGTTTAGCGAGATTTAGACTGAGTAATTGTGCTCCATGAGGATGCGCGTCATGGCTAACGATAAGTATCTTCTGGCGTCTACTCATTACTGCCTCGTGCGCACTTCGCACAGCCTGTAACCAAGCATAGCCATGGCGCTTGTCTGGCTCGAGATGAGCGCCCTCCCCCCATTCGTTCCAAGCATTAATAAACACAAGACGTTGATCAGCATCCTTAATTCCCTGCAAGGTCTCTTCAAAAACATTGATTAGCCAACGCTCAAACAGACTTGGGCTTGAGTGCGCAAATACTACTCCTCGAGCTTTTTTTCTTGCTGTGTTGTCCCACGATGGGCATGCTCCGCGCAACACCGTATAATTTTTGGACTTGAAGTTTTGACTGCGTTGCAAAAAAATACGCCAATCATAGACCCTACCAAAAAAATCAGAACACGTGTCAACGACATGCTTGGTGATGTCAGGCGGAGCGCTGTTATTTGGAGGAAATTCGATGGCGGCATCCAAACCATAGTCTGAAGGATCGCGCTTCTCGAAAGACTGGACGTACGCTATGTAGATTTCACCCAACCCAATCTCTCGACAGCAGTCGCGCCAGCGCATGGCTGTATCCGACATTGATGGAAAAAGATTGGGCCTATAAACAATCAACAACGGCTTGCCGTTAACGCGAATGTAGCGCGGATCACGAAGATATTTTGCCATGTGCGAGATGAATGCGATGTCGTCCTGATCCGAATAGTGCTGCACCATGAGCAAATCGCTATCTTTCCCGTCCCAACGTCTGCTCCAGTTTTCGTTGGCCCAGCAGATACAGAAGGGTAAATCTAGCGTATTATCAGCCAGGTAGTTATCAACTGGTGTTTCGAGCAGTCTAGTTCCAGAAAACCAGTAGGTATAAAAGCAAAAGCCCTCGATACCATACTGTTTGGCCAGTTCGATTTGCTTGCGCATGACGGACGTGTCACGAAGGTCATAATAACCAAGAAACTCGTCTGGCTCGTGCGGTTGGTAGTGTCCCTCGAAAAGGGGCCTTGCCGGACGAACATTGGTCCATTCGGTAAAACCCTTGCCCCACCATTCATCATTTTCAGGAATAGGATGATACTGTGGCAGATAAAAGGCGATTACGCGGACAGCTTTTTCTATCAAGCAATCGCCTTCCGCCAAACGTGGAACATAATGCGGGGCTTCAGCCTGATACGTGTCAAGGCTATCCTGAACCGACGCGAGCCTGCAAAGGCGGCCTTCATTGCAACCCTGACAGATGTAGTGCAGGAAAGGATGGATTCCGGATTGGGCGACGTCCTGGTTCTGCTTGAGGTAGTACGTGGTATCGAATTGCGGTGAGGGGTTCGTGCCGAGTTCGACACCGTGAGCAAGGTAGTGGGCCAGAGGGTTACCCGTGACGTGGTGCTTCTCCTTGTACTGCTCCAAATACCACTCTGGATCAAAAAACCCCCCGTCCTTGATCAGATCGAAGTAGAATTGATCAAGGTCCTCTGGTTTCTCGAGCACGGCATAAGGGGCAACCATCTTACCCGCACGGCGAAGAGCAATATCAAGATTAAAACGAATCCGGGTTTTCAATGGAGGTTCAGCTTGGAGGATTGCCTCTTCGTAATATTTAATTGCACTTTCGTAATCTTTATTACGAAAACAAGCATTAGCACGAGCCCAATACGATTGCATTTTCAAACTCATCCCATTAATTTTCCACAAAAAAATGTTGATAGACCTGCGCCGCGATCATGACGACGTCATTAACGATGTAAAATATTTGCCCGGAAAACACGCAAATCGTCAGATATATCATTGACCAAATCAACTTTGTATCCATTCACGATAAAACTATCTTCTGTATAATATTTTATATCGTCAGGAGTGACTTTTTTCAACCATCTCCAGACGAACGTTTTTCTATTGCTTAATACATGCATAAATCTGTTTGCTGTCTTGCTTTCATGATGTATCACGATGCTCTCAGTTGCTACCCAGCAGCTGTGTTTTTTGTGCAATTGATTCAAGCGCAGACAAAGGTCGATATCTTCCTGCCCGTTGACATAAACCGGGTCAAATCCATGCAATTTCGCAAAATCTTCGGCATGCATGGCCATGCAGGCACCTGTCACGGCCTGAAAATGGCGACTCGCATTCGCCCAAGGGCGCTGAGGTTGCATACCTGCATAAATTGGATAGCCGAGGGAACTGTGTTGCGAAAAAACGACGCCGATACATTGAATGGTGCCGTCGGGGTAAAGCAATTTCGGCTGCACTGCAGCCACGTCCGGTCGACGCAACGCTTCGACCAGTGGCGGCATCCAACCGGACGTAACGGTTGTATCGTTGTTGAGAAAAACAACGATGCGTCCTGTACTGGCGGCATAGCCCAAGTTGCAGCCGTGGGCGAAATTAAGATTTTCGGCATTCCGCACCAAGAGCACGTTGGGGTGCTTGCTGGCCAAGTCTTGCAGCAAAGTCTGGGTGGTGAAATCGCTCCCGTTATCGACAAGCACTAATTGGAAGTTCTCTATCGCTGTGTGCTGGTAAATGGATGCGATACAGGCTGCGGTGAGTTCCGGCTGGTTATAAATGGGAATAATGATCGAAACGAGGCCGGATTGCCTGGGCTTGCAGCTCTGATCGTCCCAATCGACTAACGAATATGTTTGCCGAACTGCCTGGCTGACATGGACAGGATTGATCATTTGACGTGCTTCAGGCGTAAGAGCCTCAATGATCTGCAACTCTGGCATATCAGTTGGATTGGCGGGATGATGAAGCAGACCGATTTTTCCTCCTGGGCAGTGCGACATCAGGCCAAAGAACCGTTCAAGGGCGTGCTCGTAGCGGCCATCTTTGGAATAATCGCCGGATCCAACCTGGAAGTTGTTTGCAACGAACTGGGCTAACGGAGCCAGTGCGGCAGGACTGGCCCAAAACATGGTGCCGGCGAAGAAGCCCCAGTCGCTCTGCGGCAAAGGACCGCATCCGAACTCTTGGCTGATTTGCTGTAGCTTCGGTCCGTTTTCATACATGAGCCGCTGGGCGGAGAGATAGAAAATGGCAGGACCGACTAGGCTCAAGCTCGAGTGGTCGGCAAAGGCACGGGCGATTTGGTCAGGAGTGTCAGGGTGCCCAATCAGAGTATCCAGTAAGTGCCAACGCCAATGCATGGCATTCTCACCGCCATCGCCTTTTTTTGTGTGCAGTTTGCATACGGCGATGATGCCCTCTTGCTGCCAGCGAGGCACCAACGACAGAAAAGGCAGAATGTCCATGCCCCGATTTGGGATGCTGTGGATTCGAGCTGCGGGAAAGTCCTGCTTCACCATGGGCTCGACACTGGCGACTTGCTCCGGCGGAGTGGTGATATCGAGAATGAAAGGATGACGGAGCCCTTTGAGTTTCTGCGCGACCTCTGGCCAGATTTCAGGGTAATAGATGTGGACAGCGATGGCCAACTTGCCCTGTTGAGTCTTGTCATCCCTGAGAGCCTTGTGTCGTTCGGACTCGTGCAGGTTCTTGGGCTCGGCCAACTCAAACAGGGCGTCCAGCTTGGGCTCGTGGACTGAAAGCGCTTTCAGGAACAGGAGCAAATCTTGCGAAAGCGGACTGCTGCGGGTGATGTCCAAGACTTGCTGCAAACGCGCGGCGTTGACTGCGATGGAAAGATTTTCGGTGAAATAGCGTTGACCCGCATCGGCCTGAGACGCACAGCGTTGATCGAGCGCGGATGCTAGCTGAACTGCGAGATTTTCTTCAGTGGCGGGCATGACGGCCGACGCGTCAATCACGTCAGCCATCGCCGGAGTGGGGGTCGCGATGACGGGAACACCCATGGCCAAGGCGTCGCTGAGCTTGGCAGGCATCTGGAATTCGGAGCAGGGATGCCCAGGGTCCTGCAGCAACGCACAGCAGTCGGCCATGGAGAGGATACGCGGCAACTCCTCGAAAGGCTGGTTCTCGACAAAGAGGTACCGTACCCCCGTGACGCTTTCCAACTGGGCTTTGAAGCCCTGGCAACTCACGTCGAAACTGCCGACAATGGCAAAAATGATGTCGTCACGGCGCAGGCTTTGGATTGCGCGCGCGACTTCAAGTAGACCTTTGTGCGGACGGGGCGTCCCCAAAAAAAGAACGACTTTCTGGTCGGGGCGGATGCCGAAGGCGCGGCGGCTTGATTCGCGCAACTCCGTGCCCAGGCTAAGACTACGCGGGTCACGGGCATGTCCGATGATTTCGCCGCCGTATCGGGACTTCAACGCGCCATTCGAAACGGTAAGGGCATCGAACTCGCAGGCCAGTCCGACGGCCAACCGGGTCCACTCTTTCCCGGGGAGGTTTTTCAATTCAGGCAGCCTTCCAAACTCATGCAGGAATGCGTGCACGGAAACGGGCTGGTCTGCCTTCACAAAAGCCAGTTCTTCATCGTCGATGTCCATCAAGACCGTGGCATTCCAAATCAGTTTGTAGAGCAGACCGAAGAATATGCTGGGTATGCGGGGTTTGGAAAGATGGACGATGTCGTACGGGTGGGCTGCCACTAACGCCATGGCTTGTTCCAGAAAGCGGTTTTCACTCTCGACAACGAAAGAATGATATTGAAATGTGGTGTTGCGGATGGGCTCCCACAGCTCACAGCCCCACTTTGGAAACAAGCTGCCGATAATTTCCACATCGGCAAATGTTTCATAAATGTTTGCCAAAGTGTAAGCCCGTCCAGCAGCATTATGGGCCAGGCTCCATCCGCAAATCGCCACTCGTTTACGTTTATTATCCCGGCATTGGTATTTAAATTTATTCTGTGTTATCCGCAGATTTCCAGCAATGATCTTATCCATTCCAGATATTTGCTGAAATGCTTGTAAATAATGTGTCGCTGCGGACGCACAATTCCCGGAACGCAAAGCGCTGTTTCCATTCTTTAAACAAGACGTTGCGTTGCCATGGGGATCTCTCAATCCAAAATCTGTCAAAAAATTATTCATTCCGCAGGAATGATGGCGTCCTGAATTTCCGGACGTGACAGAGTCAGACCCAATTGGTCATACTGATGCAGGATTCTTGCTTGCCGTAGCAAGCGGGTATCATTGCCACGAGCCCCCAATTCAATAGAATGCTCAAAGTGCTCCATAGCCCTAGTCTGCTCCCCCGCCAAAGCGGCCATCCTCCCCAAACTGTTGTGCACCCCGGCAATCAGAATCCGGCTGACCAGTTTCTTGTCGCAACCCCAGTCCCTGGCCAGGCGGACGTATCCTCGGGCTTGATCGGCGCTGCCGCATTGCAGGTGGCCGGCGGCAGCGAGCAGGGCGAGCTTGGCCCGGTCCGGGTGGTGCTGCAGGTTCGCGCGCTTGAGCTGGGTGAGACTCTGCCAATCACCGAACTGCCATTGAGTGCGGGAGCGTTCAAGCAGATTTTCGTCATACGGGACGACTGATGCCTCCAATGCAGCCTCGTCATCTCCGCTTGTCTGCCGAACAGGGATGCTGTCAGGCGAAGTCATCTCGGTCATACCCCCTGCTCCCTCAAAAGAATCTCCTTCAACAAATCAAGCTGCGCCTCAGCCCTGACCATTTCTTCGTGAATCAATTCCTGACGGGTCGCCAGTTCCGTTTCCGCAGCCTCCCTTTCCTGAGCCTTGCGTTGCATCTCCTCGATCTGCCTGATCCTATCCTGGGCCAGCCTCGACTGTTCGTCTCGCTGTCGTGTCAATTCTTCAATTGACTTTTTCAGTTCCGCCCGCTCCTGATCAAACTTGCCCGAAGCTTGGCTCAGGCAATCGATCTTTGCCTCCCGCTCAGCGGACAGTCTGGCAGATGCTTCCAACTGCGCGGTCAGCCCGGCTTTTTCCTGCTCAATATCATTCAAGCCCTGACGCAGCGTTTCGATATCCCCCAATCGGGTCTCGGCCAAGTTGGCCAACTCGTCGTTTTGAGCAACCAAAGCCGATAGTTGTTGCTCGAGATGAGCCCGAGTCTGGTTCAAAATCCTGATCTCTGCCTCTCGTTCGGAAAGCAACAGGGATGATTCGATGCGCTGCCGGGAAATGGCCAACTTTTCCTGTTCTACTCTGGAACAGGCTATCCTGAGCGATTCGATCTCCGCATATCGCTCCGCGAGCAGCTTGACAGATGCTTCCTGCTGCGCAGCCAGCGCCGATTTTTCCTGTTCCAGTTCCGAGAAGGCCTTACCCAGCGCTTCGATTTCGGCATTTCGCTCCGCGAGCAACTTGCCCGACACTTCCTGCTGCGCCGCCAGCACCGACTTATCCTGTTCAAGCCTGGCCTGCGCCTGCTGCAAGGACTTTATCTCGCCCTCCCGCTCCGCCGCCAGCACCGACTTATCCTGTTCAAGCCTGGCCTGCGCCTGCTGCAAGGACTTTATCTCGCCCTCCCGCTCCGCCGCCAGCCCTGCATGCCTGTCGCAGTCGCGTCGCAGCGTCTGCATCTGGCTTTCCATCGCCTGCCTCCGTGACTCAAAGCCGGTCTTGTGCTTCGCTTCGCGCAGACGGGCGTTCTTGGCCTCGTAGCGCACCTGGTCGCGCTGACGGGCTTCGGAATCGCTGAAGGGCGTGTCTTGGGGCAGAAGGGAGAGGCAGGCGTCGGCCTCCGCGATTTCTCCTGCGTCATGCAGTCGGAAGGCCAGCCATTTCAGCCTGTACGGCTTGGGCTCTTCTTCGTAGGCGCGGCGCGCGGAATGGGCCGCATCGGCGAAAAGGCCGCTTTTCATCTGGTGGCGCGCCAGGGCCGTCCAGGCCTTGGCCCGCATCTCGGGGGCAGGCTCGGCGGCAAGCAATTGGCTCACGGACTCCGGGCCGCCCGCCTGGAAGGTCTCTATGACCTTGTCGAAATTCTTTCCGCCCAGCCGGGCCGGGGGCTGATCCGACGTGGACGCCCGCCAGATCGCGAGCAGCCGGGCAGGCAGGCCGATCAGGCTGCCGCCGGGCGAAACGCTTTGAATGAGAATGTCGCCCAGCCGGGCGTTGAGGGCGTTCCTGGAGGCGATGTCATGCAGACGCGTCTGGGTCTCGACCAGCGTGGTCAGCCGGGACACTTCGGCCTGCATGGTCGGCAGGTCGTCATCAACCCATCCCCCGGCCGGAAACGACCCTGCCCCGTTTCCTCCCCCACCCCTCTCAAGCTCCCGGCATTTCAGAAAATAGCTCTCGAGTTCCTCCTGCACCTGGTGCAGTTGCAGCAGCAGAAGCTCGTTTTCCTCTTCCAGGTCCTTCAGACGCGCCTGGACCGCGGTCTCCGTCTGTTGAGCCGCCGTGATCTGAGTGTCGGTCATGCTTCGCCCTTCCTTATCCCGGCCACATCAACGATACGCATATCGCCCAAGTGACCGAAACAGATGGATTTGAATTGGTTGTGCCCCACGAGGGTCACGAGAACTGTTGCCCAGCCGAGAGCCTCCTGCAGTCCCATCATGGCGACGTTTCGTTCGCAAAGCGACTCGGGCAGGCTTTCGATGTGAGGCTCGACGACGGCGACGCATCCCGGGTACGTCTCGGCCAGAGCCTGGACAATGGACAGGGCCGGGCTTTCGCGCAGATCGTCCACGTCTGCCTTGTAGGCCAGGCCCAGGCAGGCGATCCGCACGCCGTCGCCGTCCGCGAGAGAACGGCCCGCCACGTGCCCGATCTTGTCCAGCACCCACGCGATCTTCCTGTCGTTGACCTCGCGGGCCACGCGGATCAGCCGCGCCTCTTCGGGCGTTCTGTCGACGATGAACCATGGGTCCACGGCGATGCAGTGCCCTCCCACCCCAGCCCCTGGCTGCAGGATGTTCACGCGCGGGTGGCGGTTGGCCAGACGAACGAGTTCGTGCACATCGATGTCCAGTTTGTCGCAGATCATGGACAGCTCGTTGGCAAAGGCGATGTTCACGTCGCGGAAGCTGTTCTCGGCCAGCTTGCACATCTCGGCGGTGCGCACATTGGCGGCGATGAGGTCGCCGCGCACGAATATCCTGTACAATTCCGAGGCCATGGCGGTGGCGGTCCCGGTCATGCCGCCGATGACCCGGTCGTTGTCCACCAGTTCGTGCACCACCCGGCCCGGCAGCACCCGTTCGGGGCAATAGGCGATCTGCACGTCCGCCGCCTCACCGGCCTGCTGGGGGAAGGTCAGGTCCGGCCGGGCTTCCGCCAGCCATCGGGCCAGCTTTTCCGTGGTCCCCACCGGCGACGTCGATTCCAGAATGACCAGAGCGCCCTTTCCGAGAACCGGGGCGATGGCCCGCGCCGCGGCCCTGACGCAGCTCAGGTCCGGCTTGTGCCCGTCCGTGAATGGGGTCGGCACGGCGATGAGAAAGGCGTCGGCCGGTTCCGGCACGGTGGTGGCCCGGAGGTAGCCGGACGCCACCGCGGCCTGGACCAACATGTCCAGGTCCGGCTCCACGATGTGGATCTTGCCCTGGTTGATGGTGTCCACGGCGTGCCGGTTGACATCGACGCCGACGACCTTCTTCTTGCGCGAGGCAAGGAGCGTCGCCGTGGGGAGGCCGATGTAGCCGAGGCCGATCATGGAAATGGTGTTGAACATGCGTCACTTCAATGCTTGAAAAAATTGTTCGATCCCGGAACGTTGTCGTCGGCATGGCGCGCACCCGGCGCTGCCGGCCGGGACGCGGCCGCCGGGGAAGGCCCGGCGGCCGGGGTAGGACCCGCGCCATTCAGGCCGCATGCAGGATCTCCCGGATCCGGCTTGCGGCCATGCCGTCGCCGTAAGGGTTGTGGGCGCGGGACATGGCCTCGTAGGCGGCGGGATCGTCGAGCAGGCGGTTTGCCTCGGAGACGATCCTGGCCCGGTCGGTGCCGACGAGTTTCACGGTGCCGGCCTCCACCGCCTCGGGACGTTCGGTGACGTCACGCATGACCAGCACCGGCTTGCCCAGCGACGGGGCCTCTTCCTGCACGCCGCCGGAGTCGGTGATGACGAGGGCGCTGCGGTCCATCAGGTGCACGAAAGGCAGATAGTCCAGCGGTTCCAGCAGCGTGACGCCTGTCACTGCGGCCAGGATGCGGCGGACGGGGTCCTGCACGTTGGGGTTGAGGTGCACCGGATACACCACCTGAACGTCCCCCCTGGCCGCGATGTCGGCCAAGGCCCGGCAGATGTTCTCGAAGCCCCGGCCGAAATTTTCACGGCGGTGGCCCGTGACGAGCACGATACGCTTGCCGGGATCCAGAAAGCCGAACCCCGCCTCGACGTCCCTGCGCAGCACGGCATCCCCACGCAAGCGGCGAACGACGTCCTGCAAGGCGTCGATGACGGTGTTCCCCGTGACGTGAACGGCGCTGTCGGGGACACCCTCCCGCAACAGGTTCGCCCGGGCCCTGGCGGTCGGGGCGAAGTGCAGGTCCGCGACCACACCGGCGATGCTGCGGTTCATCTCCTCCGGCCACGGCGCGTATTTGTCGAAGGTGCGCAACCCCGCCTCGACGTGCCCGACCCTGATCTTCGCGTAGAAGGCCGACAGGCCGGCGGCGAGGGTCGTGGTCGTGTCGCCGTGGACAAGGACTAGATCCGGGCGCCATGTCCGGTACACCCCGCGCATGCCGAGCAGCACGTCGGCGGTCATGTCGGACAGGTCCTGGCCGGGCCGCATGAGGTCGAGGTCGAAGTCCGGCCTGATGGCGAAAAGGCTCAGCGCCTGATCAAGCATCCGCCGATGCTGGGCCGTGACGCAGACTCTGGCGTCAAAGGCCGGGTCGGCCGACAGCGCCTTGACCACGGGCGCCATCTTGATGGCTTCGGGCCGGGTGCCGAACACGGTGAGGACCTTCATATTTTCCCTGTTATCATCCACGTTGGATCCAATCTCTTGGAGGCTGTTCAAAAACCATTCTGGCAAGGCGCGAGCCGATTTTGGAAGGCGAAGTGTAGCCGTCTACATGAGTCTTTCAAAATCGGCTCGCAACGCAGTCCAGAAGGGATTTTTCAGGCAGCCTCCCCTCCCCATCAGTCTACGTGGTCGAGCATGATGCTCTCCAGCAGCTTCAGAATCCCCACGAGCAAGCCTGCGAACAGCAGGGTCACGACCGTGTTGTACGGACGGTCGGGCTCCATGGGGTATTCCGGAAGCGTCGGGGCCTGCAGCACCGAAACCTTTTCGAGCATGCGCGTCGAGTCGATGCGCCCCTTTTCCAGGGCCACAAGGGCCGTCTTGTAGATGTCATGGGTGAAACCCACTTCCATCTGCAGCCTCTCGAACTCCTCGACCGTGTAGTTGAGCGTCCTGCCCGACGGCGCGGCCAGCTTGGCCTTTTCCTGGTCGATCTGACGGTTCACTGCCGCCAGGGCCTGTGTGAGCATGGTGATGTTGGGGTGGTTGCGGTCCAGCGTCCTGGGCAGGGAAGCCAGCTGCGTCTGCAGCTGCGTGCGTTGCCCTTCGAGCCTGGCGATGATTTCATTGATGCTTTCGGCAGTCGACTTGGGAGAAACCAGCCCCTTCTCGTTCTGGAAAGCGAGCAGGGCCTGCCTGGCCTGCTGGAAACGATTCTGGGCCAGGTCCACCTGGGAGATGAGGTATCCCACCTGCGCCTCCGCCAGCTCGTGACCGATCTGGTTCATGTAGCGCTCGCCTTCCTGGACAAGCATCCTGCCGACGGCCTGAGCCATCTCCGGGTTGTACGCCTGGACTCGGATGCGCAGCACCCCGTAAAAGTCATCGTACTCGACGTCGACGCGCGACAGGTAATGGCGATGGAACCACTCCATGGACGCGTCCGTGAACCACATGCGCGAGACGATGTCGCGGCTCTTGTCGCTGTAATGGGAGCGCAGGTCGAAAGCCGCATCGAGTTTCCTGAGCATGTCCACGGACAGCAGGTATTCCCGCAGCAGCAGCTGGTTGGGTCGGCTGGCGCCCGCCATGCCGGACATGAACATGGAGATGTCCATGGTCGGTGCATTCAATGAATCCGTCTTGCGGATGATCACGTTGGCGTCCGAGACGAAGCGGTCCGAGGCCAGCAAAACCCAGTATATCGAAGCGGCCAGCGCGAAAACGAACGTGGCGTAGATCAGAGTGCGAAATAATTTCATGGTGATGACAGCTTGCCCTTTTCTGGAGGTGAGACCGCGTCGGTTGCGGCGGTGCCGTTTTTCAGCTTCAGCCCTGTTGCCTATTTTGGGATGGTTTCCCTGTACGCCTGCAGCGCGTCGTCGATCCGGTCGAACCAATGGGCCTTGCCCTCGTTGATCCAGATGCCGGCCTGGCAGAACTGCTTGAGCGTGCCCTCGTCGTGAGCCACCATGATCAGCCCGGCCCGGTCGGCCATGTCCCTGAACGCCGCGGCGGTCTTCTTCCGGAATGCGGCATCGCCCGCGGCCGTGACTTCGTCGGAAATGTAGACGTCGAAATCGAAGGCCAGGGACAGGGCGAACTGCAGGCGCGCCCGCATGCCCGAGGAGTAGGTCTTGATCGGTTCGTCGAAGGCCTCGCCCAGTTCCGAAAAACCCTGCACAAAGGCCAGGCGGTCAGCCAGGTCGTCCTGCCGGCCGTGCACGCGGCAGACGAACTTGGCGTTCTGGCGGCCGGTCAGGGTCCCTTCCAGCCCTCCCTGCCCCATGGGCCAGGAAACGCGGCACTGCCGCACGACGCGCCCCTTGTTCGGAAAATCCATGCCGCCGATGATGCGCAGCAGGGTCGACTTGCCCGCGCCGTTGACGCCGATCAGGCCGACGTTCGTCCTGGCCGGGATGGTCAGGGAGATGCCCTGCAGTACCCACCGCCCCATGCCGTGATCGGTCTTGTAGCGTTTGTGGACGTCTTCGATGTGGATCATTGCATCACCAGCCTCAAAACGTAACGTCGATAGAGAAGCAGCCCGAGAAACAGGCTGACCGTCGCGCACCCGTAGAGATACCACAAACTGACGCCGGGGGTCGCGTGGTAGTGGGACAGGAACCCGAGCCGCACGGCTTCGATGCCGTGAGCCACAGGGTTGACCATGAGGTAGTCCCGATATGGCAAGGGGATCGATGACAACGGCCAGATGACCCCCGATATCAGGTACAGGGGCAACATCAGGATCTTGAAGATGTGCTCCAGTTCCGGGACGAGTTCCATGAGCACCGAGGTGATGAGCCCGTACCCCATCCCGAAAAGCCACAAGCCCCCCACGGCCCCGAGCACCAGCAGGGGGTCGCCGGGGATCGCGTCCCGCCCCAGGAGGTTCACGATGGTGATGATGATCACGGATTCGAGAACCAGGATGAACGCCTCGAGCCCTCCCCGCACGATGGCCGTATCGAACGGCTTGACCTGGCGGTAGACGAAGAGGGGACGGTTGCAGTCCACGGAGTACATGACCTGGACGCCCGTACGCCGGAAGAGGAAGAAGGCCAGCATGCCGACCATCAGCCACACGACGACGTCCATCCCGCCCATTTCGGTTCTGCGCACGACTCCCCACAGGAAAGCGAGAAAGCCGATATGCGTCAGGGGCTCGATCAGCAGCCAGAACCACGCCCCGCGCTCCCTGAAGAGCCGGTCCAGGGCCTCGCGCAGGAAGATGGCGCGCCAGACGGCGACGGTGACGGAAAGGGGACTGCGCATAGTTCTGAAGCCTACTGCTGGAAGAGCCGCTGCATGTTGTTGTTGATGGTCATGGCCGGGTTCGCCACGGAGACGATGAGTCTCAGGAACTTCTCGAACTCGGCGGCCGGGGAATTGGCCACGTAGATGACGTCGCGGTTCTGGACCGGGAAATTCTGGGTCACGAAGAAGGACGCCGGGTCGCGAAGATCCACCTGGTAGACCACCGGGACCGTGCCGTCGGCCGTCCGTGCAAGCGGGGTCTTGGGGTCGAGGAGCTTCTCGTCCTCGAAGCGGAAGATGAAGACGCCGCGGGCGTCGGCGCGGTTGTCGTGCAGGCCGCCCGAACGCGCCAGGGCCTGGGCCAGGGAGATGCCCTGGGCCTCGAAGGGGATCTCCTCGTTCTTGCCCGTGGCGCCCAGGACCGAAAAGCTCTGGGGCTGGAACAGGGCGGTGACGACGTCGCCGGGCATGAGCGGGATGTTCTGCCTGGGGTCGCGGATGACCGCGTCGAGGGGCATGACGGCCGTCACGCTCTCGCGGGAGAGCTGGATCGCCATGCGGTCGACCGGGTGCTTGACGCCCCCGACCTCGGCCAGGGCGTCGAGCAGGCGCTCCCTCTTGGGGGTCAGGGGGATGAGCGCGCTTTTGCCGACCTCGCCGACGAGCGTCACGTTGGACGTGTTGTTCTTGACCACGCGTACCAGCACCTGGGGCTGGTTGGCCTTGCCCTGCAGGCGCTTGACGATGACCGATTCGATTTCCTGGGTCGTGCGGCCCTTGACCGGGACGCGACCGGCAAAGGGCACGGTGATCATGCCGTCGAAATTGACCATCTGGCCCGGGAGGGTCACGGCCTGCGACGTCATGGTCCCGTCCATGGGATTGAACAGCCCGGCCCCGAAAAGCATGGCCGGCGGCGTCTCCCAGACCGAGATTTCGATGACGTCGCCGGGGCCGACCAGATGCGTGTCGATGCCGGACTGCGAGAAGATCGCGTCGAAACGGCCGAGCTTCTTGGCCTCGGCCAGCCGCCTGGCCAGGGAGTCGTTGACGTCCACGAGCTGGATGCCCTGGATGCGGCCCGTATCATGGTTCTGCTGCACCTGCTGCCGGCTCGCGCCGGAGGAGGAGAGCCACCCCGGCATGGTGGCGCATCCGGACAGTCCCAGGAGCAGCACTGCGCACGACATGGCGAGTTTCACGGACATTCCTGTACCAACTTTCATATGCGTGTTCCTTGGTAGATCAGTTTTTTCGCGGTTTCACATGCCAGGCGCATGTCGGCTTCGCTGTGCGTTTCGGTCAGGAAGAATCTCAGGCGCGCGGCCTTCTCCTCCACGGCGGGATGGATCACGGGCTGCACGTTGATGCCGTGCTCGAAGAACGCGCCCGACAGCCTGACGGCCTTGAGGGAGCTGCCGGTGATGACCGGGATGATGGAGAAGCCTCGGGACGTGCCGACGTCGAGGCCCGCTTCCGCGGCCAGTTTCAGGAACAGGCGGCCGTTTTCCTGCAGCCGCCCGACGCGCTCGGGCTCCCGGCGCATGATGCGCAGGGCCGTCAGGGACGCCGCGGCCAGGGGCGGAGCGATGCCGACGCTGTAGACGAAGCCGGGCGCGGCGTACTTGAGGTGCTCCACCAGGGCGCGCTCGCCGGCCACGTAGCCCCCGCAGCCGGCCAGGGTCTTGGACAGGGTGCCCATCCAGATGTCCACGTCCCTGGGGTCGCTCCCGAAATGTTCGGCCACTCCCCTCCCGGTCCGGCCGAGGACGCCCAGTGCATGGGCCTCGTCGACCATCAGGAAGCATGCGTGCCGGCGCTTGATCGCAATGAGCGCGGGCAGGTCGGGGATGTCGCCGTCCATGCTGTAGTGGCCCTCGACGACGATCAGTGCCCGCTCGAATTGGCCGCGGATGTCGGTCAGGATGGAGTCCAGGGCCGCCGTGTCGTTGTGCGGGAAACTGCGGCGCGCCGCCCCGGACAGCCTGACGCCCTCGAGGACGCTGTTGTGGATCAGGCTGTCGTGGATGACGATGTCCCTGGGACCGAACAGCGTGGCGATGGTCGAGACGTTGGTGGCGTGGCCGCTGACGAAGACGACGCAGTCCTCGACCCCGTACGCGTCGGCCAGGGCCTCCTCCAGTTCGCGCTGGACGGGCCGTTCGCCGGCCACGAGGCGACTGGCCGAGGCCGAGACGCCGTAGCGGTCGATGGCGTCCTTGGCGGCCTGGTTCACCTCGGGGTGGCCGTTGAGACCCAGATAGTCGTAGCTGGAGAAGTTGAGGTACCGCCGCCCGCCGATGGTCGTGGTCGAGGTGGCCAGGCCCTCGTGCGTGCGGAAGAACGGGTTGTCGACGCCGAAGGTCCTGGTGGCCGCCATGAGGACCTGCATCTCCTTGTAGCCCGGATGGCTGTCGAAGCGCGTCAGGCGGTCCGTGACCGCGTCCCCTTCCCGCATTGCCGGGGAGGCGGCTTTCGGATCCATTTTCCGCCCCAGGATGCGGCCGATGAGTTGCGCCTTGTTCATACCGCTCATTGCTTACGCCCTCGCCTCCCGGCCGTGGACCGCACCGGCGTCTCGCGCCATGCGCGCCATGTCCTCGGCGCTCACCTGTTCGCCGTGCCTGCGCACGATGTCTCCCACAAGGGCGGTACCGTCATGACCGGATTCCTTCGATTCCGTGAGGCGCTCGACGATTCGCCCGGCAACCCTGGCGGACGACGGCGACTCGTTGAGCAGCATGACCGGGAACTGCACGCCGAAGCGCTTCTCCAGCCCCAGGGCCAGTTCCACGGCCATGAGAGAATCCATGCCCAAGTCGTGCAGCGGCCGCTCGGGATCGATGCGCTCCACGCTCAGGGACAGGATCTGCGCCACTTCCTGCAAGACAAGGCCCCGCACCATCCCGGTCAGTTCCTCGACGCTCTTCTCTGCGGCCAGGGCGCGAAAATCCAGCCCGGCGTCATCCGTGACCACGTCCGTGCGACGCCTGTTGAGCACAGCGAAGCGGGAGCCCTCGGCCGAGGGCAGGAAGCGGCTCAGCACTTCCCAGTCCATGTTCGCCACGGCATCAACGTGGTCGGAACCGAGCTTCCCGTCCAGGCTCCTCAGGGCTTCGGCCGCCGCAAGGGGCGCGCCTCCCAGGCGCTGGGCCAGGCTGTCGCGGACGGCCGTGTTGCGGGTCAGGTAGCCGGCGTCCCCGATGGGCCCCCAGCCGACGCATGTCGCCGGCAGTCCCGCCTGCCTGCGCAGCTGCGCCAGGGCCTCGAGTCCGGCGTTGGCCGTCACGTAGTTGGCCTGGCCGGGGTTGCCGATGCTCGTCGTGATCGACGAATAGAGCACAAAATGCTCGATGGGCAGGTCCCGGGTCAAATTATGCAAGTTCCATGCGCCCAGCAGCTTGGGCCGCAGCACGGCGCTCATGCTCCCGGCGTCGAGGTTCGCGATGAGCCGGTCGTCCAGGACCATGGCCGCATGCAGCACGCCGCGGACGGGCGGCAGTTCCGCCGCCGCCTGCCGCAAGGTTTCCGCCAGCGATGCGGCATCGGTCACGTCGCAGGCCAGGGCCAGGGTTTTCACCCCCCGGGCCGCCAGTTCCTCCATGGCTTCCCGGGCTCCCGGCGCCCCGAGCCCGCGCCGGCTCAGAAGGACGAGATTGCCCACGCCCCGCGCGGCCAGCCAGCGCGCCGACTCCAGACCGAATCCGGCCAGGCCGCCCGTGACGAGCCACGTGTCGTCATGCGCGAAGCGAACGGGCTTCGCCGCCGGGGCCCCGCGGCGGACGCGCGGAGGCGCGCCGCCCAGCGAAACCACGATCTTGCCCATGTGCCGGGCCTGCTGCATGCACCGGAAGGCGTCGACCACCCTCTCGGCCGGGAAAACGCTGTACGGCAGGGGCGTGAGCAGGCCGGCGCGGAACAGGTCCATGACCTCCTCCAGCAGGCGGGCGGCCAGCCGCGGCCGGCCGGTCAGCAGCTGGTCGGCGTCGATGCCGAAATAGCTGATGTTGTCCTTGAAGGGGCGCAGACCGATGTGCGTGTTCTCGAAGAAGTCGCGCTTGCCCAGTTCCAGGAAGCGGCCGAAGGGTTTGAGCACGCGCAGGTTGCGGCGGACGGCTTCGCCCGACAGGGAGTTGAGCACCACGTCCACGCCCTGTCCGTCGGTTGCGGCCAGGATGTCGTCGGCAAAGCCGAGGCTGCGCGAATCAAAAACATGATCCGCTCCCAGGAGCCGCACCAGATCCCGCTTCACGTCGCTGCCCGCCGTGGCGAAGATCTCGGCGCCGAGATGCCGTGCCAGCTGTATGGCCGCCATGCCCACCCCGCCGGCGCCGCCGTGGATGAGCACCCGCTCCCCGGGCTGCAGGTCCGCCAGATGCTTCAAGGCGTAGTAGGACGTCAGGAAGACCGTCGGCACCGTGGCGGCGGCCTCGAAGCCCCAGCCCTCGGGCATGGGCATCAGGGCGTGGGCCGGTGTGACCACATGGGAGGAAAAGCAGGCCGGTCCGAAACCCATGACATGGTCGCCGGGCTGCAGGCCGCGCACCGCCGCCCCGACGCGGGTAACGACGCCGGCAAACTCCAGCCCGAGCGTGGGCCCGGCAAACCCCTTCTCCAGGGCCTCGTCGGGCAGCAGCCCCATGAGGTACATGACGTCGCGGAAGTTGAGGCCGACGGCCATGGTACGCACCTCCACGAGGTCCGCAGCCGGCTCCCGCTCCGTGTCGGGCAGCCACAGGAGGTTGCGCAGGCGACCGGGCACACGAAAATCCAGCCGGAAGCGTTCGACCCGGGCATGGGCGACGGCGTCGTCCTCCTCGACCAGAACGAGGCTGTGCCTGCCCTCGCCGTCGAGCAGGATCTCGCTCGTCCCGTCGGGAGACAGCAGTTCCCTGGCAAGCCGGCCACCCATGTCCGCGGCGGCGTCCGCCTCGACATCGATGAGGGTGCAGCGGAGCGCGGGCAGTTCGTTCATGACCACGCGTCCGAAGCCCCACAGCGCCGCCTGGACCGGGTTGCGCTCCCTTCCGGGGGGCAGGCCCGACGCCAGCGCCCCGCCGCTGGTCACGATCCAGAGCTTCGGGGCGCTGTCGGCCCGCCCGGCCAGTTCCTGGACGCAAGAGAGCGTCTCGGACAGCAGCTTCTCGGACTCCTCGACCGGCAGTCTCCAGCCCAGGAGCAGGACCACGTGGTCCGCTTCGGGCAGAGGGCCGAGTCGCGGGGGGTGCGCCACGGTGACCTTCCCCCCCCGGGCTTCCAGGTCCGCCCGCACCATGTCCGCAGCGTCCGCCGAGGCGTCGTCGGCCAGGAGCAGCCACACGTCGGACGCGCACGCGGACAGTTCCGGCGCAGCCGCGGACGGGCGGCGGCCCATGACGAGGTACGCGCCCTCGGCGAGCCGACCGGCGGCCGGTTCCGTGAAGCAGGCCACGTCCTCGAAGCCCTCCTCACGCAGCGCCGCCTGCCAGTCCTCCGGCCCACGGAGGGGCGAGAGGGGCTCCGTGCGGCCGGTTTCGTCAGGCAGGCTTTCGAACCACCGCCTCTCGTCGAGCCCGGCCAGAAAATCGGCGCTCCAGTCGGGATGCCGCTCGGCAGCCAGCAGCAGCCCGCCGGGTGCGAGCCAGCCCCTGACCCGGGCCAGGGCCCCGCGGGGTGCGTGCGCCCGGTGCAGGGCATGGCCGAGGATGACCGCGTCGAACCCTTGCTGCCGGATGCTCTCGTCCGCAAGCGTCCACTGCGCGCAGTCCATGCTCGTCAGGGTGACCGCGGGCATGTCCCGGAACTCTGCCATCCGCCGTTCGAGCACCCTGTCATCGGCAAAGGCCAGGACGTAGTCCAGCCTGTCCTCCGGCAGGATGCGGCACCGCTCGCGCATCAGGTCGTCCGCCCCGGCGGCGACTTCCAGCACGCGCAACCGCCGCCCCGCGGGCAAGCCCGCCGCGATCCCGTTCAGGGCGCCCGCGAGGGCGGTGCCGACGCCGAGATAGGCCGGATCGGCATAATACGATTCAGCAACGGGCGCAGCCTGCAGGGACGCCAGAAAATCACGGTGCATCCCGGGTTCGGCCAGGAGGCTGGGGAGGTGCAGACCCACGCGCCCCAAGAGGGCCAGCTGCGGCAGGCATGCGGGAAAATCGCGCAGCAGGGTCCGCCAGATTTCAGCGGCCGCGGGCAGGTCAGGCGCTTCCGCCGGCAGCCAGCTGCCGTCATGGAATCGGAGCATGCCCTCCCGCTGCAACAGCCCCCTGAGCCAGCGGCCGTACGGGGAGGAAAGCTCCGCCGGCGACGGGGCCGCGGAAGACGCCTTTGCGGCCAGACGTTCGAACCCCTCGCGGGCCATGGCCAGGACCAGGGCTTCGAGCAGCGGCAGGGCCTCTTCGAACCATGCCCGGCGCTGCGGCTCCAATCCTTCGAGGGAGGTGCGGCACCACGTCATGATTTCTTCCACGGGCGGCATCGGGCTTTCCGACTCGTCGCCCGGATGGGGGCTCAAGCGCGGGACAACCCTCCAGGAGGCGCTGCGGGATGCGTCGCGCCTGGCCAGCGGCACGGCGCGGAAACGGCAGTCCCGCATGACGGCCATGACTTCTCCCGCGGCATCCAGCAGATCGAAATCCGCCAGCACCGAACGGGCGCCGCGGCGGCGCAGCCGGGTGCGCAGCGCCGCCGCGCGGCCCCGCCGCAACAGCAGCAGGCGGCCTGTCCTGACCGGAAGCAGGGTCACCCCTTCCCCGGCCACGATCGCGTCCCGGTAGAAGTCCAGCAACGACTGGGCGCACACGTCCATCTGCGCCGGGTGGATCAGGTATCCGTCCCCAAGTTCCGGCATGGCCGCCCGCAGGACGCCCGTGAGCGTGTCCCCGTCCACCAGGGCGCGGTCGAGCCCCTGAAAGGCCGGGCCGTAGTCCAGCCCCAGATCGGCAGCCATGCGGTAGTGGTCCGCGCTGGCAATGCAGTCGGCCGACGACGATACGTCGGGCAGAAGGGGCACGGAAATTCCGGATTCGACGACGATGATCCGGCCGGTGGCGTGGAGCGTCCACGGATCGTCGCTCAGACGCTGGCGGCTGCGGATCCGAAAGCCGCCATCCGCGGGGTCGAGGGCCAGCTGCAGGGTGCGGGCGTGCTCGCCGTCGAAAACCATGGGGGCCAGGATATCCAGTTCCTCCAGGGCAAGGACCCCATCCCCGAGCCATCGACGCGCGGCGGCCAGCCCCATCTCGGCGTAGGCCGTCCCGGGGAACACCACAACCCCGCCGACCTTGTGGTCGCCAAGCCACGGCAGGACGACGGGGTCGAGCACGTTTTCCCAGACGTGATCCTGCCCGGGCAGGGGCCAGCCCAACAGGGGGTGCACCCGGCGGCGGTCGATGCTTCCGAGGCTCTCGCTGGAAACCGGATGCCAGAAGCGCTCGTGCTGCCACGGGTAGCTCGGCAGGCGCACGTCACGCCCTGCATGGGGGAAAAAGACGTCCCGGGGAAGCGAATCGGCAAGGAGATGAACGCGCAAGGCCGCTTCGACGACGCGCTCCAGGCCGTCGGCATTCTTCCGCAGCGTGGGCAGCACCCTCCCCTTCACGTCCAGGGAGGCCAGGGTGTCACGCATGTAGCGTTGCAGGATGGCGTGGGGCCCGATTTCGACGAAGACACGGCAACCGGTCGTGACAAGCGCGGCGACAGCGGCTTCGAAATTGACGGTTTCGCGCACATTGCGCCACCAATAGCCGGCGTCGAGGGCCGACCCGTCAAGGACATCCCCGCTTACGGCCGAAACGAAAACCGCCTTGCCGCACGGAGAAGGCACAAGGTCGCCCAGATTGCGGATGAGGCTGTCCCGGACGGAGTCCATGTGCCGGCTGTGGAAGGCATAGTCGAGATCCAGCAGCTTGAAGTGCACGTTTCCTGATTTAAAGCGCTCGCCGAGGACGGTCATGTCGTCGACGCTGCCGGCGAAGGTGACCATATGCGGGCTGTTCACGGCGGCAATGGTCACGTCCAGGGCGTCGCCGAAGCCGGACAGCACGTCCTGGGCCTCACCCCTGGAAATGGACGCGGCGGCCATCTTCCCCAGGCCATGCGTGGCGCCCTGGGCCGCGCTGCGGAAAACGATGACCCGCACTGCCTGCTCCAGCGTCAGCGCACCAGCGGCCCACGCCGCGGCGACCTCGCCCACGCTGTGCCCGGCGACACCTTGCGGTTTGACCCCACGGTCCTCAAGCAGCGTGGTGACGCCGACCTGGATGGCGAAAAGCAGCGGCTGCGCCACGACGGTATCGTGGAGCCTGGCGTCGGACTCATCGGCCAGGAGTTCCTTGAGGATCGAAAATCCCGCGAGGCGTCGCACCTGCGCATCGATGTCCGCCAGTATTCCGGCAAAACGCTGGGACTCCGCCAAAAGAGCGCGCGCCATGCCCAGCCACTGCGCCCCGTTGCCCGAATAAACGAAGGCCACGCCTCCGGCATCGGGCAGGGCGTCCTCGACGAAGATCCTCGCCGGCGAACCGCCTTCGGCATATCCGGCGAGATCATGCAGGGCCTCCTGCGGCGAACTCGCGGCGAGGGCCAGCCGTTTCTCCAGGCGTTCGCGCCCGGAAGACGCGGCACGGGCCACGTCATAGAAGTGTGCGGCGGACGTCGGTTCCAGGCATGCGGCGTACCTTCCGGCCATGTCGCGCAGGGCGGCCTCGGTGCGCGCGGACAGGAAGAGCGGAGGACAGGACCCTTCCGCTCCCTCGACCGGGGCCGGATCCTCGCGACGGAATTCCTGGAGCAGGACGTGGGCGTTGGTCCCGCCGAAACCGAAGGAGTTCACGCCCGCCACCAGCGGCTTGCCGCCATCGGCGCCAAGGGGCATGCGCCGGGTGGCCACTTCGATGTTCAAGCCGGCGAAGTCGATGGCCGGGTTGGGCGTCGTGAGGTGCAGGCTCGGCGGCAGCTCATGGTTGCGCAGGCACAGAAGCGCCTTGACCAGCCCCGCCATGCCCGACGCCGATTCAAGGTGCCCGAGGTTGGTCTTGACCGACCCGACGGGCAAGGGGGAACGTCGCCCCTGCCCATACACCCGGCCGATGGCCGCGGCCTCGACGGGATCCCCCACTGCGGTTCCGGTGCCGTGGGCCTCGATGAACGCGATGTCGCCGGGTTCAAGTCCGCTCTGGGCCAGGACCTCGCTCAGGAGCTCGACCTGCCCCTCGACGCTCGGGATTGTCAGCCCCGTCGTGCGCCCCCCGTCGGAATTGACGCCGCTGCCGAGGATGACCGCCTTGATGGAATTCCCGTCGGCCAGCGCCTTGTCCAGGGGCTTGAGCAGCAGCACGGCCCCGCCTTCGGCGCGCACATAGCCGTCCCCGGAAGCGTCGAAGGCCTTGCAGCGCCCGTCGGCAGAGAGCATCGACGCCTTGGTGAAGCCCACGAACGGCGACGGGTGCAGCAGCATGTTCACGCCGCCGACGAGGGCGGCGGAAGCCCCGCCCGAACGCAGGCACGCGCAGGCGTGATGCAGGGCCACCAGGGAAGACGAGCAGGCGGTATCTATGGACAGGGAAGGACCGCGAAGATCGAAGGCGTACGAAAGCCGGTTGGATGCGATGCTGGGAGCGTTTCCGGTCATGGAATGAGACGTCATCACCGCCATATCGTCCATACAGCGTGTTCCGTAGTCTATTCCAGAAATACCGACATAAACTGCGCAATCAGATCCAGCTAAAGAGGATGGCAATATGTAGCCGTTTTCCATTGCCTCCCAAGCCAACTCCAACAACAGGCGCTGCTGCGGATCGAGCGTCCTCGCTTCGCGAGGCGAGATGCCGAAGAATTGCGCATCGAACTCATCGACACGGGAAAGTACGCCGGCGGAAAACGTGACGCTGCGTCCGGGTTCGGCGCGCTTGGCATGCCGCAATTCCTCTACGGCCCAGCGCTCAGAGGGGATATGAGCGACTAAGTACTCACTACTTACCAGAGCATCCCAAAAAATACCTTCATCGTTCAAATCTCCAGGAAATCGAAACGAAAAGCCGACTATTGCAATCCCGTGATGCAAGGAAACCTCTCGGATACACAAGAAAATGAAAGAAATTTTAAGAATACTGACAGAAAGAATAACTGAAAATAAATTGATCTTGTACAGGAAAAGATTTAAACAATAGCCCTATACATTATAAGAACAAAAATTACACCGAGTAAATTATGCGAACAATTATCGAAAATTAGTTAATAAAATTATCTCACGATAAGTCAAGGAAATATTATTCACCATGTGTATTGTCTCACGATCCCGCACCGACATACCGACAACTGCCACTGTCCAACCTTGCGCACAACAACACGCAACGCCCGGGAACTATAGACTGACAAAATTCATATACAATAATCCGCAAAAAATATCAGGATGCACATGAGAATCATCGAGATGCACTGGACCAATGAAACGCCGCCGTCCATCCATTTCTCAGGGCAATCCGAGACTCAATCACGTCAAGACCGGGCCTGTCGGCCTTCCGGCGAGGAACCATAAGGGTGACCACTTGTGTACATATCAATAATAAGATCGTATTTCAACTTGTAATCATATTAACCACCAATCACCACCATCACAAAATCTCGGCGCCGGTTTTCCAGGCTTATTCTTGTACTTCTGACTTGTACGCGGCAGGCAAGTTTGCCTCGACCGACTCGTCGGACATGTCCTTACTGCACGGCTACGCCCTTTTCCGCTCATGCCGGCAACAAGATCCTCTTGAAAAGCGCTCATCGGCGGAATTTTTGACGTCCGACACTCCATGCCCGCATGAAACTGCCGGAAGTGAAAAATTCAATAAAAGACCTGTGATAGCGAACGCCGAAAACTATTACAGAAAAAAGATTATTGAAAAACAACCGGAAATGTGAAATAACCAAAAAAAATTATTGAAGAAATAAACTTGTGACTCGTGATCCCGCAGGGACGTGTGCATCATGGACGCTCATCATAAACCCACTCCACGCAAAAACACCAAGATTTCATTCCGTACCGATGAAATCACTCTCGCAAAACTCAAAGCAGCTTGCCGGATTGAAAACAAGACCATTTCATCTTTGATTGAAGACGTCCTCACTGAACACATTCTCTGTCAGGAAGCCCCCATGACATCTCCTGACGAGAAACGGCTCAGCCATCGAAAGCAATGTTCCATTTCAGCAGTCATTTTTTTCAAGAACAATGGATCAGCATTTTTCCATAACGGAACGATCGTGAACATGTCATCATCGGCATTACAGATACTTCTGAAAAACGCTGACGCCGAACATGAATTTGACGCAGGATTTGAAGTTCTTTTTTCGTTCCCCCATCACGACCATCCCATGCTGCTCCCGTGCAGCTTTGTCAGGGCAAGCCGCCTTCATGGGGAAACCATGGTTGTCGCCCATTACGAATGCACAAACCCTGTCGAGAAAAATATTGTCAGGCATTTTTTGACCACCAGCAATCTGACGCATGATAATTCCTCAAAAAAGAAGCACCGGTGACTTCTGCTTCCTGACTGCATGATAAGGACATATACGATGGAAACGAAAAGTTTGTTGAAAAGAAGGGTGTTGCGGGATGACGTCGCGGAATACCTCATGGATTCGATTTTGCGCGGAGACCTCAACCCTGGTGACAAGATCATCGAGTCCAAGCTCGCTCGTGAACTTTCCATCAGTCAGGGAGCCGTCCGCGAAGCCATCCGTGACCTTATCGCCCAGGGCGTGCTGGAGACCGAACCCTACAAGGGAACGCGGATCAGGACTCTGAGCAAGGAACAGCTCAACGACTACTACGACGTGCGCACCGAAATCGAGGCCCTCGCCGTGCGCTGGAGCGTTATAAAGCACCGCTCAAAGTATCTGGACCTGGACTATCTCAAGAGCTGCGTCGACAACATGGCCGCCTGCGTCGACATGAACGACACGAAGAACATGCGCAAGAACGACATGGCCTTTCATCTCGCCATCGTCCAGGGCGCGCACAGCGAATCCCTGGCCAAGGCGTGGCACTCTCTCGGCAACTACTACTGGACCTATATCGCGGTCTATTACGATCATGCCGCGTCCCTGCTCAATGCGCAGGTCGACAAGCACCGCATGATGTACGAGGCCATCGCCGGCGCCGACATCAACGCCTATGCGCAGTGCGTACGCGGCCATTACTTCGACGCCAACACGCTTTTCCCGGAGAAAGTTTCAGTCTGACGGTTACGATTGGTCAAAGTACCGGGCACATCCTGAATCAGCCAGCATATAGGCATGCACCGCGGGAGCGTCAACGGTGCATGCCTTTTTCTTTGTACCCAGGGCGGATGCCCTTGCCGACCGCGGCCGGCACTGCGTGACAAAAAAGGCCGCCTGGGACAGGCGGCCTTTTGGCGCGGTGAACTCTCAAGCGGCTAAAGAATGCGTGGCTGAATGAAGATCAGGAGTTCGGCCTTGTTCTTTGTGTCGTAGGTATTCTTGAACAGCCAACCCAGTCCGGGAACGTCTCCCAAGCCGGGGATCTGGCTCTTCTCGGTGCTTTCCGTTGTCTTCAGCACGCCTCCGATGACGATGGTCTCGCGGTCGCTGACCATCATCTTGGTCTTGGTCGACTTGGTGTCGATGTCCCGGCCGTCGCTCTTGGGGCTGTCATCGCTGATATCGAGGTCGAGAATCAGTTTGTTGTCAGGCGTAATCTGCGGCAGCACCGATATCTTCAGCACCGCTTCTTCGTATTCGGTCGTCGTGCCGCCGCTTTCCGACTCCGTGGCCGTTGCGAGTTTCGTGCCCTGCTGAATTTCCGCACGGTTGTTGTTCAAGGTCAGCACACGAGGCGCTGATATCGTCTTGACCAGATTCTTCTGCTCTCCAAGCTGCAAGGACGCATCCAAGGCGAAAAGGTCCTCGCCGAGAAACTTGCCGACTGTTCCGCCCAACGTGATGCCGTTTGCGGTGTTGATGGCATTCAGGCCGGTCGACGCAAAAGTTCCGCGCCACTGTTCGCTGGGCAGATTCTCATCGGTTTCGGTCTGGAAGGTCGTACCCCATTTGACACCCAGGCTGCGCTGGAACTCGTCGGTGGCGTAGACGAGGCGGGCTTCGATCATGACCTGACGCTCGGCGCGATCCAATTTCTTGATGAAGCTGTCAATCCTGGCCAGCGTCTCCTCGGTGTCGGTCACGATCAGGATGTTGGTGCGCGGGTCGGAAGAAGCGGTGCCGCGGTTCGGCGTCAGCAGGGTCTTGACCTTGCCCTCGAATTCTGCGGCGGTGTTGTAGTTGATCTGGATGTACTCGGTCTTCAGCGGCGCCAGGTTGCGCATGCTCTCCTGAGCCTGGATGGCCGCCTCGCGGGCCTTCTGCAACTGGGCGCGCTCGGCCTCGAGCTTCGTGGCCGAGGCGATGCGCATGATGTTGCCCTTGATGACCATGCCCAGATTCTTCTGCAGGAGC
>Ga0075012_10001020_pt1 | contig 29321 bp, 46 predicted proteins | sample All_14_2_FD_71474 | JGI IMG/M metagenome (GOLD analysis project Ga0075012, IMG submission 71474) | Freshwater microbial communities in response to fracking from Pennsylvania, USA - Allegheny Zone_MetaG_DW_15 | ecosystem: Environmental > Aquatic > Deep subsurface > Groundwater > Drilled...
CCCGCATTCCAAGGCTCACTCGCCTCCCCCTACCCCCAAAGTGTCGCCTACCAAATCGAAATGAGTGGGCCAACCACCAAACTCATCACCCTCCCGCCACAAACCACCGGAACAACCTTCACCCACTACACTTCCGAACTCGATGGCTATCAACCCGGAACTTACAACTGGAGAATCCGAACCCTCGATGCCCGCGGTCGCCCCGGCCCCTGGAGCACAACCCGAACAAATCCCGTCTTCGGCGGAATCGATATGGCCGGAAGCGGATCCGTCAGCTTTTTCAACACCATGCGCAACGCCGGATGGTCAACCTTCTATGCCGCCGCATGGGGTGGCCGCAACATCTGGACACCCGCCCAAACCAATCTCGTCCGCGCCCACAACGCGGGGTTCAAAGTCGCCGCCTATGCGTTCCTCAATTTCGATAACGGATCCACCATCGCCGGTGCCCCCGCCAACCAAACCGGTCAATGGCAAGTCGATCAAGGGCTCCGCGCAATCGGCTACGTCAACAACAAATCCTCCCTCCCCTACGATCTCAAATACTTCATGATCGATATCGAAAACTCCTACCAAGGAACTATGTCTCCCGAAAACCGAGTCCAGCGAATCGCCGAAGCCGTCCAGCATGTCCGCAACCTCGGCTTCTGGCCCATGATCTACACCCGCAACGAAGGCTTCAATCTCTGGTGGAACCAATACACCGACTCAAGCACCGATTTCCGCGAACTCTGGCTCTGGGATAGCAAACCTCAACTTGTCTCCAACGTCTACAAAGACCACCTCACCATGAGCAACGCCGGCGCCTGGGTGCCCTATGGCGGCTGGGAAGTTCGCGGCGGCAAACAATATCTCCTCGACCAACAACTAGCCGGTGGCCGCGTCGATTTCAACGTCTGGAATCCCGCCGTCTGGGAAGGCGTCAATTCCCCCAACCCCGGATTCATCAACGTAACGCCCGCCAACGTCAGCGTCATCCGCGAAGCCAACAACGACTATAAAGTCACAATCACCCTTCGCAACACCGGAACAATCGAAGCCTACGCCGTACGCCTCGGCGATGCCCAACTCGGTTCCCAATTCCTCGCCGACCGCCAAACTCTCGGCATGATCACCCCCAGCGGCTCCAGGATGGGCGTTTACACCTTCCCCGCATCGTCCGCCACCCCCGGCTCCATCGCCCAACTCCAGTTCGTCGTCTGGACCGGCAACGGCCCCCAAAACCACAGCATCATGGTCAACCTCCCCTAAGATATCCCCCCTCTCCGTTTTAATGGAGAGAGCCTGTCCTCGCGAAAGCGGGGAGGGCCAGGGGGTGAGGCATATTTTTCCACTCTCTTTAAATGGAGAGAACCTGTCCTCGCGGATCATGTGCTTGCAAAGGCACGGAGCGGCGAGGGTTAAGGAGTGAGGCAAACAATTCCCCCTCTCCGTTTTAATGGAGAGGGGGCAAGGGGGTGAGGTAGAGTTTCCCACTCTCTTTCAATGGAGAGAGCCTGGCCTCGCGGATTCTGTCCCTGCGAAAGAACGAAGAGGCGAGGTTTAGGGAGTGAGGCAAACAATTCACCCTCTCCGTTACAATTGGAGACGTTGGGAGTGAGGCAAATAATTCCCCCCTCTCCGTTTTAATGGAGAGGGGGCCAGGGGGTGAGGTAGATTTTTCCACTCTCTTTCAATAGTAACAGCCTATCCTCGCAGTGCCTGTCCCTGCGAAGGCAGGGAGCGGGGAGGGTTAGGGGGTGAGGCAGGATTGACAACAAAAATAACTCCAACAACCACATTCCAGTCAGAAGCAGAACCTACCACCCCTGGGGATATCTCCCGAATCCATCCCCAACCCCCAACCAAACCCAAGGTATTCTCACCCCCTATGCCCTTGCGGAAGGCCTCTGCCCCCAACCCAAACTTCATCCAATGCAAAGGCTGCAAGAAAACCCTCTTCGTCGCCGACTTTGAAGCAAACCTGCGCGTCTGTCCCAACTGCGACCACCACCACCGACTCACCTGGCAGCAACGAGTCGAAGTCACCTTCGACATCGACTCATTCAAAGAATACGACGCCGATCTTTATTCCGGCGACCCGCTCGAATTCCCCGAATACGAAGAAAAATATCTTCAATCCCAAACCAAAACCGGACAAAAAGATAGCCTCGTCTCCGGCACCGCCCGCATCGACGGACAGCTCATCTCCACCGCCATCGCCGACTTCAACTTCATGGGTGGATCAATGGGATCTGTCAACGGCGAAAAAGTCGCCCGAGCCCTCGAGCGCGGCGTTGAGCTCCAATGCCCCGTCGTCATCTTCTGTTCCTCCGGTGGAGCCCGCATGCAAGAAGGTCTCCTCAGCCTCATGCAAATGGCAAAAACCACCGCCGCCGTTGACCGCTGCAGGCAAAACGGAATCCCCTACATCTCCGTCTTCACCGACCCTACCATGGCTGGAGTCCTCGCGAGCTACGCATCCATCGCCGATGTCATCCTCGCTGAACCAAAAGCCCTCGTCGGATTTGCCGGAGCCCGCGTCAGCGCCCAAGCCCAAGTCCTCAAAATCCCCGACGATTTCCAAACCGCCGAATTCGTCTACCGCGTCGGAATGCTCGACAAAATTGTCCACCGCAAAGAAATGAAAGCCACCCTCGGAGACCTCTGCTCCATGCTCGGACATAACCTCACCGAGGTGAAAAGCTAATGGCCAACAGCTGGAAAGAATGGGAGAAACCCGTGCTCGACCTCGAAGATGGAGTCGCCAAACTCAAACAACTGGCCGACAAAGAAACCGACGCCGTCAAACGCCAAGCCCTCGAAGCCCGCGTTGAAGAATTCGAAAAACGTATCGAACACTTCCTCCAAGTTCGATACTCCCGCCTCGGCCCCTGGGAGCAAGTTCTCCTCGCCCGCGCCGAACCCCGACCATACACCCTCGATTACATCTCCGCAATCTTCACCGATTTCACCGAGCTCGACGGCGATCGCCGCTTCGGACAAGACCACGCCATCGTCGCTGGCCCCGCCCGACTCGATGGTAAAGCCGTCATGATCGTCGGTCACCAAAAGGGCCGAAACATCCAAGACCGCGCTTACCGAAACTTCGCCATGGCCAAACCCGAGGGCTACCGAAAAGCCATCCGCATGTTCGAAATGGCCGAGCGGTTCCAGATGCCCGTCGTCACATTCATCGACACTCCCGCCGCCGACCCCGGCGTCGAATCCGAATCCCGTGGCATCTCCGAGGCAATCGCCGCCTCAATGCTCAAAATGTTTGAACTCACCGTCCCCATCGTCAGCGTCGTCATCGGCGAAGGCGGCTCCGGTGGCGCAATCGGCATCGCCATCGCCAACAAGGTCATGATGCAAGAACACGCCGTCTACAGCGTCATCCCACCCGAAGGCTGCGCTGCAATTCTCTGGCGCGACCCCATGAAGAAAGCTCAGGCCGCCGCTGCTCTCAAACTCACTTCCGACTCCGCTCTCGAACTTGGACTCATCGAGCAAGTTCTCCCCGAACCGTTCGGCGGAGCCCACCGACAGCCCGTCGAAGCCGCCCAAACCGTCAAAACCGAAGTCCTCACCGCTTTCACCGAACTCAGTTCCCTCACGCCCCAAGAACTCCGCGAACACCGGTACAACCGTTTCCGAGGCTTCGGACACGTTCTCGGTCTCTAAATTCCGCAACCAAAATCTCAAAACACGAGTAAACCAAACATGGCTAGCCGCACTGCCAAAGTCATCATCGCAACCACCCTCCTCGGCGCCGGAATCGCAACCGCCGGAATAGTCCACTACATTAACAACCCTGTAAAGCTCTATAAAGAAGTCCCTACCCAAGTTTTCACCCTCCAACCCGAAATCAAATCCGCCTATGCAACCTATGTCAAAAACGGCAACAAATACATCTGGGGGCCAAACGATTGCAGCGTATTTGTCATGAACTACCTCAAAGCCTGCGACAAAAAGGTGCCGTTTCGACCAACCACCGCCACCCTCATGGAAACCAAATTCATGAGCGACCTCGGATTCCGACAAACCGATCAAGTCACCAAAACCGGTGACATTATCGTCTACCGCTACCTCAACTCCGACAATCAATGGCGCGGCCACACCGGCGTTGTCGCCTGGCACAACAACCGACTCTGGGTCGTCCACAACACCTCATCCCATGGCGGAGTCGTTATGGAAGACCTCAACCAGTTCAATGCAAACGCCACCCGATTAACCGAAAACAAGCCCAATCTCTACAAAATCTATCGTCGTACCGACTACGAATCCTGGTACGCCCAATTCAAAAAACGACGCGACCAATCTTAAAAAATTCGCAAGGCCACATCAATCGGCAAACAACACGCTCGCGGCAGGGCGGGGAGGGCAATTGCCCTGCACAGTTGATGCCAAACGACACCCAAGGAGTCTTTGGGGAAGAGGGATGCCCAAGGGTTTGGCCTTGCAAATGCTGGACGAGCTTTTCCAACCCAAAAGTTCAAGTAATTTCTGAGATTTTAACCGCAACTTTTCCACCTGAACTTTTACCAATCCCCGCCAATAAGTCACTTATAGGGTCGCTGGATCCTATAGGAGACAGAAATGATTTCCCTTGCTTTTGCATCCGCCCTAACCGCCAAATTCACCACCGAATCCTTCGACAAACAACAAACCCTCCTCACCGCCTGGGATGAACTCCGACCCCAACACCGAGGAACCCCCTTCGCCCAATCCCCCGATTTCAAAACCTTCTCCAACCCCGGCGAACTGAACCCAGAATTCGCGCTCGATGCCTCCAACTTCATCAAGTTCATCCGCCTCACCGCCGGCCTCGACCCCACAATCCAAATCCTCCCCGATCTTAACACCAAAGCCCAATGGGGCGCAAACCTCCTCCGGCTCCACGGCTCCATCGATCACCGCGTACCAAAACCATCACAACTCACCATGGATCAGTACGCCATCGCCAGCCAAGGCACCGCTCAAAGCAACATCAGCAAATTCTATGGACGACGCACCGATCTCGTCGAAATGATCCACCTCCAAATGATCGACGACCGCGCCAACGTCTGGAACGTCGGACACCGCCGCTGGCTCCTCAACCCCTACCTCCGCAAAGTCGGTCTCGGATTCGTCCAGTCCGGGCAAATCCCCACCAGCTACGGCGCCGTCGTCGTATCCGACCAATCCGGATCACGCGAAAATCCCCCCGCATTCGTCGCCTGGCCCAGCCCCCACGCCTTCCCTCTCGAACTCACCACTCCATCAATGCCCTGGTCCATCACCCTCAATCCTGACCAATACCAAAAACCCATCGCCCAAAACCTCACCATTGAACTCACCGATAGCTCCACCGGCAAATCCTGGACCTTTCAACCCGAAGATAACCACGTCCGACGAACCGATGCTGAATTCCAAGCCAACTTCTGCGGTCGCCAATATGGCTTCGGCCCTTCCATCATCTTCCGCCCTCAAGGTCAAAACCTCTACTCCGAAAACACTGAATACGAAGTCCAAATCAGCGGATTAAAAACTGCCCAAGGCGAATCAACCTCAATCACCTTCCGCACCCGATTCTTCAAACTCGGCTCCCCCGTCCTCCTCCATCAATCCCCCAACGAAAGAACATAACCGTATGACATGGTGGTCACAAGGCTCGATTCCTCTGACATCTCAGAAGTCGTCATGAGAAAGTAGCGCATCCATGCACAACCACAGTTGCAAAGACATGAACAGTTGATGGACACAATTAACTGAATAACTGCTTCGTAAATGAAATAACTATGTCACGCTCCTCTTCGTAACAAGAGTCAGAATGCTCAACGTACTCTAACAACGCACTTGCCAGTATGTTTAATGCCGCAGGCGGCCAAAACCTCCTCAGTTCCACCATATTGTCAGCTAGCAAGAAAATCTCTGAGACTTGAATCAAATATGTCTCCGCTCCACCCACTTTAATTTTCTGTACGGCATCACTGACAATCGCTGGTAAGGCTGTAGCTAAAAATTCCTTACTAAGATAACATTTATCGACGAATTCATCCATTATTCCATTTGGCAATAAATACCAGTACCCACATCCAGAAATTCTCTCATACTCGTATGCTTGCAAATCATCGACGATGCCCTCCACCTCTAATCGTGGGGACATTGGAACTAATGCACCAAGCAGAATCAAACAGTCAATCACTCATTTGCTCCAAAGAGGGTCGCTCAAATTCACCCTGAACCTGCTGACCGCGATCTGACCATCAATCGAGAAGTTATTCGTTGGTGCCACTAGGATTCCTCTCCAAATACCTTATCGCCACTTTTCTGGCTTCAACGAAATCGGAATTATTCACCAGTTCCGAAGAAACTTCTGGTGACTCTCTCATCAAATCCTCCAAGGTGATCACGAACTCCCAGACTAAATCCAAATCAGTTCCAGAATAATCAGCCGCGAGCCCATAGGCAATTGGCAACATTTCCAATAAGGCATCTGAACCAAGATACGCAAAATAATCTCGATACAAGAACAAGTGCTCAAGCGTGTACCAATCTTTGTCCCCATTCGGAAACGCCTCCAACAAAGAACTAACTTCCCCTGGTACGAGCTTTTCTGGGCACGGTGACAAAAACTCAAGTCGACTCATTATTCTTTACACTCAGACTCGCCACTCATCAAAAACCAACCGCTCCACAACAATAGGTTACAGCAATCCCAACCACGGTATGCAAAATCTGGCGATTTGCTCTGGCAATGCCAAACTGCAGTTCGTTCACGTTCAAGCCCGCGGGGTCCTGTTCGCTCGACCATCCGCCCACTTGAAACTCCCGCTCAAACACGATCAGGCAAGTAACACTGAATTTTAAAAAAAATATTCTCATACCTTCGATCGATCATTTCCTTCTAACAAACCTAATGATTGCGTCAGACATCTGCGGCTCGAAGTAAGTGGCAATGACGATTGCCACCACCCATACCCAAAACAAAAATACGCCAAACATTCCAATATGCGTGTTGTACTGCAAAGAATTGACTACTTGACTCATTGATAGTCCATCCTTCAAGTACTCATTCTGCAATGCATTTCGATAACCTCTGTAAATTCCACCCGCGCATAGTGAGAGTATCATATACATTGCAAGGAGCATGAAGTTACGCTGTCGCCGTTGGCTCAGAGAGTCAGTTATCATAAAGTCTCACCTAAGATTTTAATTTGGCACATCGTTTTATGCCGTCTACTCCGAAAATTCCAGACCACATTCCCAGAACCATCATAGCCAATGTGACGTGAACCAGATTCACCAGTGCCCTGGTCACGCCAAATCCTTCCAATCACCGTCAAACATGTCCTATGCATCGAAACCACCTTTGCTCACCCACTTATTTATCCCCACCCCAAAATCATCACCTCACTACCGCCCCTCACGTCTAGTCAGAACGAGATCACGACCGCCTTTTGAATGCTTAATGATCAATGAATTCCCGCTCCGCTTCGCCATGAATAATGTCCCTTCGCCAGATTTGCTCCCATATCCAGAAAGCTCCAGAAATGTCAACTGTATGCTCGTCTTAAAGACAACCTCATCACTACTGAAATTTAACTCAGGCAGGGGAACATCCCAAAATGTCGACAGACCTGATGGAGCTTTAATATCTAATCCGAGATTCTTTTCTGGAGACTGTGAAGGATCAAGTCCCATTGAAATCAAATCCACTTCCCAAAACCCAAGAAACTCTTTGTGCACCTGTGCGGAGCATCCGTAAATTGCAAACGCAAGTATTGCGATCGCTCCAAGAAATATTCCCGGAAACCGATTTTGCGTCGTCTCTTGCGTATGCCGGAATTTCACTTTTAACTCTTTTGAAAAAATTTCGAGGATTTGCCCAATCCCCAAAATGGTCTGCAATTACTTTTTGCCACCGAACCATCATCCATCAAAAAACACCCGTGCCACTACAGCAATAACTTAGACTACACCAACCCCCACCAAAAACAACCTCAAAACTCCTCAAAACTCCCGAAACCTCCCCAAAACGCCCCAACTCACCTCCATCAGAACTATTTGCAACATCAGTTCCCGCCAAATTGTGCGTAATCTAACGATCTTCATTGGCATGGGAGATGGTCACCTAAATCCGGAAGCGTCGCTTCTATAAATTCCCTATCATATGATACTTCCGACTCAATGAGGTTTAACAATGCTAATTCTGAGTTGACCTATGTATTCCAATGAATGATTTCAATCTGTTCTCAGTTAGAGTAATCGAATAGTTGTATCTAGCTGTTTCGACTATTGCGACTGTGCAAGTAGAGTTAACCAATTCACCGTGAAACGATTCAAATGAACAAGGGAGCCATTTTCCCGATGCCGCTCCTTTCCAGACAATCTCTTGACCGGTCGCATCGTAGTCAATCCAGACACTACGCGGTTCTCCATTTTTGTAAAAGTTCTGTCTGTAGTTTAGAATCTTCTTAGCATCAACACGCATTCCCGTGTCGCGCTCTATTGTTTGAAGTGCTTTGGGAGAAAGAGGAGCCTTGGCACAACCAACAGCAAGGAGAAGGCTCGCTACTACAACGAACGGAACTTTGCTTCTCGGCTCCTTCCACGAAGACAACGTTTTCGTCGAAGTCGAAAGGTTGTTTTTTCTATTCATGTGCAAACTAATGCCCTCCAAGACCAGCAACTTAAAAGTCTTCTCAAAACAACCTGTCGGTGATTGACACATTCATCACCGAACGTGAAAAAGTCGAACCTAGCGTAACAAAATGAAAGCAAGTTTCCAAACGCATCAGATGCAACATCCACGTGCAAACAGTCCTTGACAACCACCCGAGCCATCACCACAATAACCTAGCCTACACCAACCCACACCAAAAACCTCCCGAAAACTCCTCAAAACGCCCCAAATCTCCCCAAAACTCCCGAAACCTCCCCAAGTCACCCCGGAACTTTGAGCCCCAAACACTCCTCAAATCCGCACATCACATTCATCGCATGAGCAACCTGCGCCGCCCCACATTTCCCATCCGCATCCGCCATAACCAAAACCGTAACCAATGCCCGATCCTCAAATGAACTCACGCGCAAGCTATAAGCCGCATGATCCAACCCCCGAACCTGCTCCGCGTCCCATTCCAAAGCATCAACTCCACGCACAAAAAACGATCGGCCATAACTCTCCTCAAACAATCCATCCAGCTCAGAATAATCATCCATCAAATCAATTTCTGCCATACAAACTGCAGCCCTAACTGAACCCAAATCCTGCGGATCTGAGCTTAAAACCACGCCCTTATCCCACCCCATTTCCCTCAAACCGGGCATCAAATCCGCCGACTCAGATTCAAAAGAAAGCTGAACAACCGGATCCTCCAAAATCAATCCCGCGCGAATCAACGGTCCAAGCCCAATCAAGCCGAGCGTTGCTCCCGCCGATGGCACACTAAAAACATCCGCACAAACTAAAGGATTATTATCAATCAGCTCAACCAAACCAAAAAGCGAACCATTAATCGCCTCATGCCCCGGAACCCCAACCAAAATTTCCCGATCCCAACTCCCATTCGTAAAAAGAACCCGATCCGCAACCTCACCCTGAACCTGAAATTCGGGATGAGCCGCCAATCGGGCTCCTAAAGTCGCATCAATAACCGGGCGAACTGTCCAGCTCATTTCCGGGTCATTTTCACAACAACATCAATCGCTTGAGTCTGAGTCTTGCCTTTCGAGTCCTTCATTTTCAAAGACATCTTCATATTCATCGTCATCCGATAAAGCTGACCATCCGTCAACGCCACCAGCGTATCCGTCTTCCCTGCTCCATCAAGTCCACCACCCGAAGTCTTCAAGTCAGAAAAAATGTGCGCAAACTGCTTCCCGTCCACTGTCCGAATACCCTTGAATGTATTCTTCGATGTCCCGTTCATCGTTCCACCCGCAACACCCGGCATCGAAGCCTTAGTTGTCCAGGTTCCCCCAACTGCAATCGCTTCTGCTGGAAATTCCAAAATGTTCGAAAATCCTGCTACCGATGACGAGCCCACAACTCGGCCCCGATCATCAATCGAAACATTTTCTTTCTGCGGTGCCGCCCCACCTTGCCGAACGGTCACTTCTACCGTTCCAGTCGTGCCTTTCACGCCCGTCACGTTATAGTCCAAGCCCGTCAGAGTTGGCGCTGCCGATCCCTTCAACTGCTGCATAGAAAGGTTGTAGCCAAGCTTCGTTCCCTTCACCCATTTCACGCGCAACTGATACTTTGCACCAACCTTTTTAACCTGAGCCTGACTCGGCGCAGACCCTAAAACTGCCACCAAACCCAAACTCAATACCGCGCCTGCGACCAAAAATGCTCTTTTCATTGTTCTATTCCAAATGACGTTCTAGTTCGCCTTGCCGTTGACCTGCAGTAGGTCAACCACAATCTTCAGCGGCTGATTCCCCTCAACTGATGCCGTACCGACAATTCCAAAAGCCAACTGTGGCGGAATAACAAGAGTCCGTTTACCGCCAACTTTCATGCCCTCAATTCCCGCAATCAATCCCGGCATTGCTTCATCGGTAACCTTCAAAGGGAAAGTCTCCGGATTACCACGTTCACGGCTGTCATCCCAAACCTTTCCGGTCAAATAGGTTCCTACATAATGAATTGTAACCGTATCGCCCGCTTTCGCCGCCGGCCCCGTTCCAACTTTGTCATCAAAAACGTCATAAACACCTTCCTCGGATTTTTTTAATACGTAAAGCAACTTAATTTCAAAGTGCAAGTCAGACTTTGGTGGAATTTTATCTCGACCGGCATCTCCGTAACCTAACTTATACGGAACATCTAGCTCTCGAGTTCCCCCTTCTTTCATGCCGATGACCCCTTCTTCCCATCCCTTAATCATGGAACCTTGGCCAACTACAAATGATAGCGGAGTCTTACTTTCAACATCATCCATGTTGGCATCAAATTGTTTACCATCTTTAATAAAAGTTCCTCGATAAAGCACAAATACGGCATCTTCTTCCGCAGCTTCACGCCCCTTGCCAACAACCGTATCTTTCTTAACCAGTTCCTTTAATCCGGTGTCATATTCCGACTTCGCAGACGCACCGCCACCCTGGCAACCAACCAGCAACAAACTCATCACCGCCAAAGCGGAACCGCCGACAAAACGCATACCCCAATGGTACCTTTCTGAACTCACGGTAAACTCAACGACCCATGGGGTCCAAAAATTCCAAGAAAGACAAAAAAACTGGACCCGCAACAATACAAAACCGAAAGGCATCGTTCGAATACCATTTCGAAGATACATTTGAAGCGGGAATCGTGTTAGTCGGCTCCGAGGTTAAGAGCCTCTACCTCGGTCGCGCCAACCTCACCGACGCATATTGTCAAGTCAAAAACGGAGAACTCTTTCTCTACAGCCTCGATATCGAACCTTACGAATACAGCTCCGCATTCCAACACGAACGCCGAAAAACTCGCAAACTCCTCATGCATAAAAGCGAAATCGAAAATCTCGAGCGAAAATTTGAACAAAAAGGACTTGCTATCATTCCATTCAAAGTCTATTTCAAAGGCGGAAAAGTCAAAGTCGCAATCGCTCTTGCTCGCGGTAAAAAAATGTTCGACAAACGCGAAACCATTAAAGCCCGCGATGAACAACGTGATCTCGATCGCGAACGTTAATCCTCATCCGGCCAGGCTCCCCGCTTACCCAACCACTTCCCATCAAAACTGTGAACTGCCGGCCCCGTCATCGTAACCTCAAGCCCATCCAGAGAAATGTTTAAATCTCCGCCCGGTAAGTGAACCAAAGCTGAATCCCCGCTCCACCCATATTCTCGTCCTGCAACCGCACAGGCACAAGCACCCGTCCCACATGCCAAAGTAACACCTGCCCCTCGCTCCCAAGTCACCTGCCGCAAACTACCATCCGCCAACAAGCTCATAAAATGCACGTTCGTTCGGTTCTCAAAAGCCGGATGAAACTCCAATTCCCGACCCCATTTCTCCGTTTCAATCTCCAATTCCTCCGGAACAAAAACCACTAAATGAGGATTCCCCATACTCACAGAAATCGAATCAAAAGTCATCCCTCCAACTTCAACTGATTCCGGATATCCGTCTCTAAGAATCTCTGCTCGGCCCATCTTTACCGAAATAGAATCTCCATCAACAACACAATCTAGAACTCCAGAACCGGTTTCAATTCGATAATCCCCATCTCCACCCGACTTTCCATGATGCCACAGAGCAAAACAACGTAATCCGTTCCCGCACATCTCCGCTTCTGATCCGTCCGGATTCAGCATCACCATGCGAATATCCCCAACCTCGCTCGGAAACGCCAACAACAAACCGTCCGCTCCGATCCCAAAAGTGCGCTGACAAATAGCCCTCGCAAGCTCCGGCAAATCACATTCCCCTAAATTTGCCGGAACTCGCTCAATCAACACAAAATCGTTTCCGATCCCATGCCACTTCTCAAAAGTTAAACTCAATCTTCGTCTGACGCGGGTTCACTACTCGGAGCAGCATGACCGCGATCCTCATCTTCCTTCTGTCCAACCTGCTTGCTCGGCACAATGCTTGTCACCGCATGCTTATAGACCAACTGAGTTGGCTTACCCGGCGAATCCAAAAGGACAGTAAACGCATCAAAACCGCGAACACTTCCCCGCAGCTGAACGCCACCCATCAAATAAATCGTCACCTGTATATTCTCTTTCCGAACTTGGTTCAAGAACATGTCTTGTAAGTTAATTGCTTTGCCCATTTTCTTATCCGCTCAAATTAGAGATTGACGAACAAATCATCGCCAAAACCCTGTTCCTCAACTCGCCTGAAGTGGGATCAATATCAAACACCACTAGACCTGGTTCCTTACGCATCCAAGTTCGTTGGCGCTTCGCATATTGAACCGTAAGGGTCAACACTTCAGCCATCGCCTCATCAAACGTCGTTGCGCCCGACAAGTACTTTGTCCAAGTGTGATACCCGATTGCGCGCATCGCTGGAGAACTTTCTGAAATTCCCCCCTCTCGCAAACGCCGAACTTCTTCAATCCAGCCCCGATCGACCATCGCAATTAACCGTTCACCTAATAAAATTCGGTGCAACTCTCGATCAACTTCCAAACCGTATTTCAGCTTCAAAAACGGCGGAATCTCTACCGAAATCGACTCACCACCCCCCAAAATTTTCTCCAAAGCCCTCCTAACTCGAACTGCATTATTTAAATCAACACGATCCGCGCGGTCTGCATCCAATTTCCGCAACTCCGCTACTAAAGCCCCAATGCCCTCCTCCCGTTCGCGCCGCATTAGTTCTTCCCTAAGTGCCGGATCAGGGGCTCCACTCATTTCCGAATACCCCTCAAACAAAGCTCGAACGTAGAGCCCCGTTCCTCCAACCACAATCACATCCTGCTGATTTCCCCATGCCCGCTCCAATATCGGAACCACCAAGCGCAACCATTCCCCCACCCCAAATTGCTCCTCGGGATCACAAATATCAATGAGTTCATAGCGGCCCGCATTCTCCGGCGTATTGGTTCCAATATCAAATCCCCGATAAACCTGGAACGCATCCGCATTCACCAAAACTGCATCAAACCGATCAGCCAACGACTCCGCCAAATCGCTCTTCCCCGACCCCGTCGGCCCCATCACCGCTATTAAGCGCGGACTTTTTGCCACACCCCCTTTTACCCAACCAATCCCCGTAATCATTCCGGAGTTCCACCCGCAAAATCCAATCCCCGCACCAAAACCGGGAAACAACCCCATCGCAAGCGGAACAACCCCTTTGCTGGAAAACCGTCCGAGTCCTCTCGGCAACCTGCAGGGCAAATCAATGAATTCAACGAACACCAAATCTGGAGTTCTCCTACTCAATTTCGCGCTCACCCTTCTCGGGAGCGCTCAAGCCGCGGCGCCATACGATCTCGTGCAACCAAAAATGCGCGAAATGATCAACGTTGCTAGTCAAGCAATGAACTCAGGCAATATTGAGAAGGCAATCGCTTACACCGATTTAATCCTCATTCAATCGGAAATCAAATATTCGATCAACACTGATAACATTGCTGATAACCAACGAGACTCTTCCCGCGCCGCCGCACACAAAGCTATCGACGCCTGGACTGATGCCCTCAATGGCGAAGTCAAATTCACCGAAGTCGAACCGAGCCAGGCGAATCTTAGAATCAAGTTTGAATCCGAAGTGCGAAGCGTAGGCAATGCCGTCGCCGGATACGCCGTCTGGCAACGCCAAGTCTACGATTGGGGCAACGGCAACTACTCACCCAAACTCAGCGGCGATATCAGTCTCCGGTCAAAAACCCCAACCGGACGGGATATGCCCGAAGGCGCAATCATCCACTCGGCATGTCACGAAATTGGTCACCTCTTAGGACTGTGGGACAGCCCAAACTTCGGCGACGTCATGGGGCCACTCCACCTCAAAAATCCGATCACCAAACCAAGTGAAACAGAAGTCGGTGCTCTCCGAGAGGCTCGCCTCATCGCACAACAAATATCCAACAACTGCCTTGCGCAAAAGGCCGCTCACGGATACAAACACTAAGGTTTTTCTGACCCCATCCCCAAACGCCCGGTTCGGTTTGCCCGCGACCGGGCTCCTCCCATTTGTATTACAGGTACAACAACCTTATTGAAAAAAATCCTTCCATGGCTTGCCCTTGGCGCCGGAACCTTTGCCTACGGCGCCCTTGTCGAAGCAAACCGCCTCAAAGCTGAACGCCATACCCTCCGCATTCCCGGTTGGCCAACGCACCTCTCGGGATACCGAATCGGTTTAATAGCCGATCTCCACATCCGCGACAAACAAACCGTCGTTCTCACCCGAGCGGCCCTCGCTTGGCTCAAAGACCAAAACCCCGACATCCTCATCATTGGTGGCGATCTCGTCGATAGAAACATCCCCTACTACCGCCATCTCCTCAAATTCGCCCTGCAAGACTTATCTCACTTTGCCGGAAAATCAATCGCTATCCCCGGCAACCGCGATCACGATCGTGGCGATGTCCAACATATCCGGAAAATTGTTGAGTCGCATAATTGCCAGTTCCTTCTCAATCAAGTTCATCAGCAAGATGGAATCGAATGGATTGGAATCGACAGCGCAAACGGTGGCCGACCATCACCCTATCAAACAGTCGAACAAGCCAACCCCAAAAACCCAATGGTCGTTCTATGGCACGAGCCCGACATGGTTGAACACCTGCCTGTCGGCCCTGAACTCATGCTTTCCGGTCACGCCCACGGAGGACAGTTCACAACTCCCTGGGGTTGGGCGCCCATGCGCACCCGAAACGGTAAAAAGTATCTCCGTGGCTTCTATCCAAACGCTCCCACACCACTCTATGTCACCCGCGGCCTGGCCACAACCTTCCTCCCCGCCCGCCTCTTCTGCCCGCCTGAAGTCGCAATTCTCACGATAGAGCGAAGATAAAGCCCCCATTTCCCTAAATTCCTTTAGGGAGAGGGGGGTTGGGGGGTGTGGGTCATGTCCGTCATAGTTCTAGCCACCCGCAACCCAATATTAAAAAATGTTTGATTCTCAGCCGAAGCAGGAAACTCCAAAACTTGCTCCACGACTGAGTGACGATCTTCCAAAACTTGCTCATTCGCCACACGTAAAACCCTAAAACCAACTCCACGTAACCAGGCATCTCGACGCGCATCTTTTTCACTCTTACCAACATGGCATTCCCCATCGACTTCAATCACCAGGATACGTTCTGGCAAAGCTAAGTCAACAATTAAGTTCCCGATGTCAACTTGCCGGCGCACTCGCCCTGCATTCGCAGATTTGAGCAAATTATAGAGACGTGCTTCGGCACCAGTTGACGCCAGGCGATTCTCTCTCGCCTGGCCCAACAGTTTTGTTCTACGACCCGTAGGCAACCGCCCCTCACTCCTCGCCCAAGAACGGATAACGATAATCTGTCGGAGTCACAAAAGTCTCCTTAATCGTCCGAGCGCTCAACCAGCGGTACAAGTTCAACGCCGAACCCGCCTTATCGTTTGTCCCACTCGCCCGTGCACCACCAAACGGCTGCTGACCAACCACTGCACCCGTTGGCTTGTCATTGATATAAAAGTTCCCGGCCGCATGGCGAAGTTTCTCCACCGCAAGCTCAACCGCCGCCCGATCACGACTTAAAACCGCACCCGTTAAAGCATAAGGCGAAGTCGAATCAAGGACATCCAGTGTCTCTTCAAATTTCTCAGCATCATAGACATGAATTGTCACAACCGGGCCAAAAATCTCTTCGCACATCGTTCGATATTTCGGATCCTTCGCTTCAATCACTGTTGGTTCAATAAAGTAGCCCTTCGACTTATCATAACCGCCGCCAACCCAAATGTCCTGACCATCCGCCTTCGCCTGATCAATATATCCGGCAATTGTATCAAACGACTTCTCATCAATCACGGCGTTGATGAAATTGCTGAAATCATCGACAACCCCCATCTTAAAGCTTTTCACACCCTCAACCAGCTTCGACTTAACTTCCTCAGCCATGTTCGACGGAATATAGGCACGACTCGCCGCCGAACATTTTTGACCCTGATACTCAAATGCTCCGCGTAACAAAGCCGTAACAACCTGGTCAACATCCGCCGATTTGTGCGCGATCACAAAATCCTTACCGCCCGTCTCACCCACAATCCGAGGATAACCCTTATAAGTGGCAATCCGCTCGCCAATCGTTTTCCAGAAATAATTGAACGTCCCTGTCGAACCCGTAAAGTGAACGCCAGCAAAATCCGGGTGGCTCGTACAAGTCTCGCCGACCACCGGGCCGCTCGCATAGACCAAATTAATCACGCCGTCCGGCAAGCCTGCTTCCTGCAGAATTTTCATGAACATGTGCGCCGAATAAATCTGCGTATTCGCTGGCTTCCAAACCACAACGTTTCCACACATCGCCACACAAGTCGGCAAGTTGCCCCCAATCGCCGTAAAGTTAAACGGGGTAACCGCCAACACAAAACCTTCCAAACCACGATACTCCGAACGGTTGTGCATCATTGGACCACTAATCGGCTGTTGCCGATAAATCTGATCCAAAAAGTGAACGTTAAATCTTAAAAAGTCAATAATCTCACACGCCGAATCAATCTCAGCCTGATAAACATTCTTGCTCTGACCAAGCATCGTCGTGCCATTCATATAAGGTCGATATTTAGTTGCAATCAAATCTGCTGCCTTCAAAAAGATCGCTGCCCGATTCTCCCAACTCATGTCTGCCCACGCCTTTCGGGCAGCCAACGCCGCATTAATCGCTGCCGAAACATGACTCGAATCACCCATATGAAAATGACCCAACAAGTGAGACAATTCATGGGGAGGTCGAATCTCCTTCAGCTCACCCGTCCGCACCTCTTCACCATTAATCACCATCGGAATATCTTCAACTTTGCCTTTCAGCTCCTTCAAAACGCTCTTCTGACGCAGTTTTTCTGGACTTCCAGGTGCATAATTCAAAATGGGTTCGTTGACGGGCATGGGATAGCTAAAGGTGCCGACTTTCATGCCGATCAGTCTACCGACCAAACCGCCCAAGTAGCCCCGCCCAAATGACCACCCCCTTTGCTCAACTGTCCCAAAGAACCCAAACCGCAAGGCTCAGACCTCTTGCCCACCACTTTGCTAGAGAGTTTGATCTTAATCCCGTCGCGTTACAACTTGTCCATTACGGTTACAACACCACTTATAAGCTCACTGACAAATCCGGGAAAATCTACTCTCTCAAGCTAATCCTCGATACCCCCCGAACCGAATCCCACCTCCGAGCCGAGATCGAATGGTGCCACCACCTCGCAAAATGCAACATTCCCGTCGCCCGACCAATATCCACCCACCTTCCAAAAACCGAGCTCGAAGGGTTTCCCAAACCTGTCTACGCCCTCTGCAACGAATGGATCTACGGACGAAAACTTCCTGAAAGCCCAAACCCCAATGATCTCTTCCTCATCTCAAAACTCACCCGTTCAATCTACGAATCCCCTCCTCCACCAAGCTCCAACTCCTTCCCCGAATACCGCACAACCCTCGGCGAATCGCCCCTCGTCATCTCCGACCCTACTTTCCTCGAGTGTATGAAAGAATGCGATGAAACACTTAATATGCTCTGGAAAATTCAGCCCGCCACTGCCCTCCATTTCGATCTCCACAACTGGAACGTCCTCAAACTCAACCAAACACTAACGGCATTCGATTTCGAATATGCCCATATTGCGCCTCCTCTCCTCGAAGTCGCTAACCTCATCTTCTACTTCACTTTCAAAAAGCCAATCTACGACGCGCGGCAGGTCATCTGGTCGGCATTCGACTTTTCATACAAAGACTTCGGGCTGACCTCAAGACAGTTCGAATCACTCATCGTCATGCGCAAAGTTCTTTTCTGCAACGACCTCTTTCTCACCAACAATCCCAAACTCATCGAAATCCAGCAGCGGAACCTCGAACGAACTATCCTCTTAGTCGATCACTTCAACAAAACCGATCAATACGACCCCTCAATTCTCCCTTAACATTTGTCACCAATACAGTAAAAATACTTGGTCTGAAACCCTTATGTAAAAAACACTCTCAACCAACCAAACAATCTGTTAATATACTAGTGACAGGCTTTGCTGAAACGGTTCAGCAAGCTCTGAATATCAAAGAGGAAAAAATTCAATGAAGAAATCAAACTTCGTCGGCTTGGCGGTTATCGTGGCGTGTGCCGCTCCCGGCCTCGCAACAGCAAATCTATTGCTCAACGGCAGTCTAGACACTACTTACCAACAAGAAATCGTCCCTGGTTTCTTCCTGCCCAAACCCGCAGACTGGGTTAATGAAGGTTTCCGATCAACCACTGGCGCGTACGAAGACGAAATGTCCTCCGAACCGTGGGCTGGGCCCGCACCAACTCCCGTCACCACGGGTGGCGTTGCCGGAGATGACTGGGCGGTTTTTCTAAAACCTTTCAGCGGAACTGCAACCAATCTCGCCACGGGTCACCTGCACCAAACGGTCGCCGGTACCGCTGGTTCAACCTACACGTTCTCCGGATGGGCCGGCAGCGAATCAAATGCATTGATGGAAGATGCACTGTTTGCCATCGACTTTTTTGATGGTAGCAACAACTTAATCAGCAGCGCAGAACTCTCAATTCTCCCCACGCTCATTACTCCAAATGGAGAAGCTTTCAACTATAAGCTCTACTCGCTCACAAGCGCCGCTCCGGTCGGTACGGAAAACGTGCGGGCAAGAGTCTCCATGGTCAATGCAATGGGCAATCCCGCTGGAGGCGGTCAAGCATTCGTCATCGATGACTTCACCCTCACAGCTGAAGCCGTACCCGAACCTGCGACAATGACAATTCTCGCACTCGGTGCCGTTGCCGCATGGCGACGACGTTCCAAGAAGTAAATCCAGAAGAAGCGCGTCAAAATCAGCGGGTCGAGGTCACTCTCGGCCCGCTTTTTCATAAACAAGGGAATCAACGCCCGTTAATGACACGTATGCTCTTGCATCAACCATCTGAGCCAATGAACTACGCCGATCGCTCCAACCGCTCGCAAATTGCCGCCCTCCACCCTTACGCCAAATCGTTTGCATCTCAGTTCGGTCTTAAACCCACCAAAATCCAGATTGTCAACCACGGTTTCAATTCCACATTCAAAATCACCACCGAATCCGAAACATTTGCCCTTCGAATCAACACCCATTCCATCCGCACGCCCGAAAATCTCAACGCCGAAATCGCATGGACATCTCAACTTGTCGATACCCCCGTTTCCGCTGCCCGGCCCCATCCCGCCCTGAACGGCGAATACATCCTTCACGACACGCTTCCCGGGCACCCCAGACCTCTCGCCGCCGTCTGCTACCACTGGCTCGGCGGTCAGCGCTTCCCCGCCAAACCGTCCCAAAACCTATACAACTCCCTCGCCTTAACAACTCGATTTCTTCACGAAAACACGCCTAAACTTCCTGCAAACGCCAACCTCCCGACCCTCACTGACTGCTGCCATGACTATGAATTCCGATTCACAAAGCCTGAGCACATCAAACACTACCCACTTTTTCAAGAAATTCGAGATCACGCCAATTCTACGCTGACGAAATTAGCGAAAACAAACCCTCCGCAGATCATTCATTACGACCTCCACCGTTCAAACCTTAAGCGCGAGGGCAATATTGTCCATGTCCTCGATTTTGATGATTGTCTCATCGCACCACCCCTAATGGACATCGCCATCAGCTTCTACTATTTCCGAACTAAGCCCGAACTCCGTGATCTTGAACCCGAATTCTGGGCCGCTTACGGATGTCACTACTCCGATTACGGACTCTCTGAACGCGATTTTGAATCTCTCATAGCAGGTCGGCGACTCATGCTCATCAACGAATTCGTCGCTATCCCCCTTGAATTCTTTCAAAACATCCTCCCTGCCTGGGTAGATCGAAGCGTCGTGGATTTTAACCACTTTCTGTCAAAAGGCACATTCACCTTCAGCAAGTAAACGGTATGATCCACACCGAATCGTATGACACAAGCCCGATCCTGATCGGCGCGTAGACAATAAGCACACAAGCTCCACGTCGCGTGCCACCCATATTAAAACATTTCCCAAACCCATTCCATGGGCTTTTTCAAGGCGTCACTGCGCCACACATCAGGATCCAATTGAAGAACAGTAAAAAACTCAATCAACCGTTCCGTTGCCAAAATTGTCGTCAAATGGTGCCCACGATCGGTGCCGGCACCCACCACCGAAACCACTGCCCCAACTGCCTCCACTCTGTCCATCTCGACCGTACGCCCGGAGATCGATCTGCCGAGTGCGGATCAACAATGGAACCCGTCGCAATCTGGGTCAGAAAAGGTAACGAATGGGCCATCATCCATCGGTGTGCGGAATGCGGAGCTCTCAGCAGCAACCGCATCGCCGCCGATGATAATCCGTTCGTTCTCCTACAACTCGCCGCAAAACCACTCGTCCAACCGCCTTTTCCCATCGAAAGAGTCACCGGATAAACGAATAAAACCCCGACGGCAATGTCGGGGTAGCGTTGAGGAGAGGAGCGATGCCCGCCCAAGTAAGGGCGACTCGTCTAAAAAATGTTCGCTCTATGCCGCGTGCGCAAGGTAACGCTCGCGGCCCTCCAAAACACCTTGCAACCGATTGTTCGTCAAAACCGACGCTTCAGTCTGATTGCGTGTCAAGAAGGTAATCCGAGACGCTCCTCCAAACAAGCACATTTCGCGTGCCTGCTCCAAAGTCTGCGCCACCGATTCTTCCATGTGGCTCGTCGTCGAATAGTCCACCAACACATCAAAATGTCGGTCATCCTTCTCTTTCACCAACTCGCGAAGCTCATCAATAAAAACCTCCGCTTCACGCTGTGTGATATGGCCGCCGAAGCTCGCTTCGATTTGTCTGTCAATGTTGTTCCAGGTCAGTAAGTACATAGCGTTTTCTCGCCTCAATGCAAAAGCAAAATGCACCCGATCTCCAGGGTAAGAGACTCCCCGGGTACACAGTTCTTATTCAACAAAACCCCAACCCGCACCCCCCACAAATTAACAGGCTCACTATATTCACGCACTGTTGCCGTGAAATTCTTACCAGTTTCACGTTCAAAATGGCACAAAAAAGTCCCCAGTCAGCACTCGCCAACAGGGGACTTTCGTTCGCTCATCGCAAACGTTTAGCTTGCTTTTTCAATCATCTCTTCGGTCATCAAGATCGGCTGAATCTTACGTGAAATCACCCCAGGAGGAATAACCACGCGCTTCACATCCGTCTTGCTCGGAACTTCGTACATCACCTCAAGCATAATCTGTTCGATAATGCCGCGCAACGCTCGTGCTCCCGTCTTGCGCTTCATCGCCTCTTGGGCAATCTCTCGCAACGCTTCCGAAGCAACCTGAAGCTCAACGCCATCCAGTTCGAAGAACCGGGCATACTGCTTCATAATCGCATTCTTCGGACCGGTCAAAATCTCAACCAAAGCTTCTTCGTCCAGCTGATCCAAAGCGGTCAAAACTGGTAGACGACCAATAAATTCTGGAATCAATCCAAACTTCATCAAATCTTCCGGATTTGCATCTCGCAAAACATCTTTCTTGCGTTCAGTTTTGCTCTGAGGTTCGCTCCTAAAGCCAATTACGTTCTCTTTCTGGCGTCGCATCACGATCTCTTCAAGACCATCAAATGCACCACCGCAGATGAACAGAATGTTCTTTGTATCAATCTGAATGTAATCCTGCTGAGGATGCTTCCGTCCACCCTGGGGTGGAACATTCGCAACCGTACCTTCCAAAATCTTCAACAACGCCTGTTGAACGCCTTCCCCACTCACGTCGCGAGTGATCGAAGGATTATCGCTCTTGCGACTCACCTTGTCAATCTCATCAACATAAATGATGCCGCGCTCACAAAGTGTCTTCGGATCACGGTTATCCATGCCCTCTGCACTCTGCCACAGCTTCAGCAAAATGTTCTCAACGTCTTCACCAACATAGCCGGCTTCCGTCAAAGCGGTTGCATCCGCAATCGCGAACGGTACTTCAAGCATCCGGGCCAATGTCTGTGCAAGCAACGTCTTACCGCTACCTGTCGGGCCAATCATCAGAATGTTGCTCTTCTGCAGCTCAACATCCGAATCCTCACCCTTCGTACTAATGCGTTTGTAGTGATTGTAAACCGCGACCGAAAGGGCCCGTTTAGCGTGATCCTGACCAATTACGTAATTGTCCAAGAACTCAACAATCTCTTTCGGCTTAGGAATTTCATCCATGCGCGTCGAAGAACCCGAACCAACCGCTTCAAGCGAAGCCGCTGCCGTCGGTGCAACATCAGAACGCTTAGTTCCGTCGTTGCTCAAAATCTCCTTGCACAATTCAACACAGTCCGTACAAACGGCTCCGTGCAACCCAACAATTAGCTTGGGTACCTGTTCCTTTTTCTTACCGCAAAGGCAGCAACGATCCCTGCGTTCATCTGGTTTTGCCATGAGCTTCTCCTTATTATCGTTCGCCTGGCTTCAGAACTTTATCTACTAAGCCATAATCGAGGGCTTCCTGGGCCGACATGAACTTGTCACGGTCACAATCCTTGCTCACTTGCTCAACCGTTTTACCGGTCGCCTCAGAAAGAATGCCCATCAAAATCTGCATGTAACGATCCGCTTCCTGAATCGCAATTTTCATATCCGTCAACTGGCCCTGTGCGCCACCGCTGACTTGGTGAATCATAACGCGAGCATTGTTCAAGCAGTAACGCTTGCCCTTCGTACCACCTGCAAGCAAAACTGCACCCATAGATGCCGCTTGACCGACGCAGATCGTCGCAACGTCTGGCTTAATCATCTTCATCGTATCAAAGATCGCCAAACCTGCACTCACGCTTCCTCCGGGACTATGGATGTAAAAATCAATGTCCTTGTCCGGATCTTCTTTTTCCAAGAACAAAAACTGCGCAATCAAAAGATTCGCAACATAGTCGTCAACCGGCGTCCCCAAAAAGACAATGCGATCCTTTAAAAGTCTCGACCAAATGTCATAACTTCGCTCACCTCGTGCCGTCTGCTCAATAACAAACGGGACGCCAACATTCATCTCATTCATTCTGTCAATCCCTGTACTCTTGTTTTTATTGTCGGGTCTGGGCGGTCATCCGTGCAGACCCAATTGATTTACTTCTTCGGCGCTTTTTTTGTTGCGTCCTTAGTCGTTTTGCTCGGCTTCGCTTCAGCTTTCTCAGCCTTCGGCGCAGCCTTTTTCTTCGTACCGCCACTTTCACCCGGCATACCCACGGTGATCTGTGCATTCTCAATCAGCAAATCTGTTACTTTGTTCGTCATCGCACGGAAGATAACTTCCTCTCGAATCTGACCGCCGTACTGCTTTGTAAACGATTCCACCTGATCGGCAGGAACGTTATTTTCCGCCAAAACTTGCCGGAAAATCTCATTCACGTCGTTCTGATCATAGGTCATCTTGTGCTCGGTGAACAACTTTTGAATCACAACCGCGCGGCGAACATTCAATTGCGCGTCCGCTTTTAGCTGATCCATAAACTCTTCTTCCGAAACATCATTGGCTTTAAAATAAGCTTCAAATGTCGTCCCTCGGCTCTGCAACTCTTGACCCATCTCGCGAATTCGTCGATCAACAACGCTCTCCCACGTATTGTCCGCCACATGAACCGTGCTCGCATCAAGCAAGGCATCCAAAAGCTGGTCGCGCATCATATCGCGAACCGCGTTGTTCTTAACCTGAGTAATCCCGTCTCGAACACGCTCCTTCAAAGCATCAATATTGTCGAAGTTGTAGCCCTTTGCAAACTCGTCATCAAGTTCCGGCAATTGGAACGCACTGACCGACTTAATCGAAATCTTTGTTTTCAACTTCTGACCCTTCCAAGCCTCGTGCTGGAAGTTTTCCGGGAAGTTCAAAGTCGCCGCTTTCACGTCATCCGTTGCCAGACCAATCATCGCCTTGTCTAGTTCAGGGAAAGTCTGACCCGCAATCACCATAAAGCTGCGAGACGTTTCGTCGTCGCCGGCTGTTAGCGAAAGAACAACCGCATCGCCTTCCTGAATGCCACGATCCGACACTTCGCTCTTCTTGCCTTGTCCACGTCGTAGCTCTTCAATCTGATGAGCAATCTCTTCGTCCGTAACATCAACCGGCGGTTGCATCGCCTTCAAACCCTTGACTTCGCCCAGTTCAACAACCGGAGCCAGCGGAACCTTCACCGTAAACTTGAACGATGTGTCGGCAATCTTGCCGTCTTCCAGCTTTTCGCCGCCTCGATAAAATTCTGTAATGTCAACACTCGGTTGACCTTCCGGCTTCAGCATTTCTTGCTCAGCTGCCGTTTCATATGCCTTGCGAACAATATTCTCCGCCGCACCTTCATAAAGCGCCTGCGGATTGATCGCTTCTTCAACCATCGCTTTCGGAGCTTTACCCGGTCGAAAACCAGGAATCTTCACTCGCTTGCTCAAGTCACGCAATGCCCGATCAAAACCCGCTTTAATCTGCTCCTCGCTACACTCAATCGCAAGCTGAACCGTCGAAGGATTCAAATCTTCGCGCTTTACTTTCATCTCAGAAACCACGGCATTTCCCATAAGTCAATCGTTCAATCCTACCCGGCAAAAGTCATTCCAAACTGGGCATGAGCACACCTAATCTTCGTCGGTATCATTGCACCCAAGAAGCCCGCTTGATCTGTCGTGGATCAATAAGCCCCTCAAAAGGGCAACCAGGGAAAGTCCGGTGAAAATCCGGCACTGTGCCGCAACGGTAACTCCATCAAACGAGAAGTCCGAATGCCTGCCGCGCTTCAAACACAATCAGAAGGCCAAACCTACGAGCATTAGGATCAGGCAACGGTGCCTCACCCCCTTCGTATCAAAACCTTCTGACCACCACAAGGTCAGAACTTATGAAAACACAAAAAGCGTTCACGCTTATCGAACTTCTCGTCGTCATCGCCATCATCGCGATCCTCGCCGCCGTCATCTTTCCCGTGTTTGCCCAGGCCAAGACTGCCGCGAAAGCCACCCAGTCCCTCAGCAACCTCAAGCAACTCGGACTCGCCTGGAATCTCTACCTCAACGATTACGACGACACCGTCATGAGAGCCAGCATCCCCGGCGATGGAAAAGTCTTTTACTGGTGGGGCGGATTCGATGGCACAACCCTCAGAGTTGAAGAAGCTCTGCTCTACCCTTATGTCCGTAACAAACAAATCCAGGCCGACCCTCTGTTTACTCTCAAAAATCGATCCGCCATCGGCGATACAGGTTACGGATACAACTATTTCTACCTCAGTCCATCCGATTATCCTGCACCCACCTATGCAGAGGTACCCGTGCCGGTTTCCGCAACCCAGATCGAAGAAACATCAAATACAATCGCCTTCGCAACATCTGCCCGAATCAACACATTCTCCGGCCCAAACCCAGCCTTTGAGTCCAACTCATACCTCGAACCACCCAGTTCTGAATACCCGACCGCTCACGGCCGGGCCAGCCTCCAAGCTCTCATCGTTTGGGCCGACTCTCATGCCTCCCGTCTCCGCCCAACTCTGCGATCCGGCTCATTCGGCTACGGGCTCAACGAAAGCATGTTCAAACCTCACAACCTCGGCGACCTGCTACCCCCGAACTGTACATTCACTCAACCCTGCCAAGACAATCTCTTCTCACTGACCAAAGCTCGGTAGAACGTCAAGGAGATAAGTGCCCCTATTTTGCCGTCAGGCAACGTCGGGATTCCTGACTGTCAGCCAGGCCATGTGCCCCGATTTTGCCGAACGGCAAAGTCGGGTATTTTTTCAAATATTGCGTCGCCCGGGTGGCAACACCCGGGATATCTCACTTGCAACACCGCAGCACGGTTCTTCGTCAAAATCTCACAAGTGCTCTCGTATATCTACGCGCTCTTTCCCTTCTGGCTACCGTCACTGATCTTAACTTTTTCATTTCTATTGGCCCGCTCAAATGCAGTCCCATCATTACCGAACCTGCGCAAAATCGCGTTCTGGACACCAATATTTCTTGGAATTCCGAGCCTCTTTGTCCTGTTTCTCAGTATCCGAGCAGTTCAGGATCCTGATTTGACCACTGAAGTTCGAGACCAATATCGGGAACTAAAAGCTATTGCATGAATTGGCGTTTCCGTCTTTGCGGTTTTGTCTACTATTTTTTGTATAATTTGGATCCAAAATCTGATGAGCTAGCAACTGCCCCCCTGACTTCAGCCCATTATCCTGACCACCACTTCCTCAAAGATTGGCAAAAATCCACAATACGGTACATCGAAACTCTCTTTTGCATGGCCATCTTCTCCAATGCGTCAATAACAACCTGCTCCAAATCACCCTCATCCCTCAGGGCACCATAACTAGAAATCACATAGTCATCGTATTCATCCTCAATCAGTTCTCGATGAACAGTCAAGCCAAGTGGATCAAATCCCCACCACAACTCTCTCAAATCTGCTAATTCTCGATCAATGAATGCCCGTCGCTCAATCGTATGTGCTTGCCTCGATTCGTGTTGTCTCAAAAGGAAAGCGTCAAACCGCTCGATTACTTCATCTGTCGGCGGCTCCTCAGACATCAATAACCCGGCTTAAACTCCAGCAAGTCAACCTCGTCAAACCCAATCTCCGCCTCAAACTTCCCTGCCCGATCAAACATCCGCTTCACCGCATCCTCAATATGCGAAAAGTCCAGACCCGGAAAAATCGCCGTTTCCCGCAAATTCCCATCCGCATCCGGTACCAACCTGCTCTTCCGAATCCCATCCTCCAACATCCTTTTACTCGACATCCCCAAATTATTCAAAGCAACCTGAATCACATCCTTTGCATGCTCACGAGGACCATAAATGCCGGCGCGGTGAACAATCGTACTGAACTCATCATAGTTCGGAATAATCGCCCCCGCCGGCATCGAAAAGTACTTAATCACATCATGCATCGCTTCCAAAGCCTGGGCCGGATAGTAGTAAAGGAAAAGCCGCGCCCCCTCTAAAAAGAAGTTGTAATGCGCCGCTTCATCAATCGCAATCAGCCGCGAAGCCTGCACCAAAACCGGATCGGCAGAATCCTTAAATCCTTCAACTTTGCTTTGCCCCTTCGCAATCACGCCCATCCCCAAATAATTGATCTGCGTCGCCCGTTCCTGAAACACTGTATAAAAAATCATCCGCATCGGGTCACCCTCCCAAGGCAAAGTCCACTGATTCTGACGCAACTCACCCATGTAGTTCCGCAACCACTCCGGCGACCGAAACCGACTAAACAAACAGGCGTTATGCCACAAATCCGCGTGTTTCGCTTCCTCACTCCCCCACCGAATCTGAAAGTGCGATCGTCCATGGCTCCGCCGAATCAGATTCACCATGTCTTCAACATAGTCCGGCACGTACTGCTCAACCGCAAAAAATCCTTCCAAAATCCGGTTCACTTCATAGCTGTGATCTTGCCGGATTTTTTTCCACAAAACATCCCGATCTGGGCTCCAATTCCGCAACGCCTGGCTCCGATCCACATACCATCGATACAACGCTAAAAATCCCCGCTCTATCAACCGATCCTTCTCCTCCCGGCTCAATAACCCAACCGGAACCTTCGGACGGTTCTCTTCCAATTCATCAACGATCGATTTGTCGTAATTCAGCATTGCACGAAACTCTCAAACCACCAGAACTGCTCAATAACCGAGCAAAACGCCATTGTTTACTCGGAGGAACGCTCACCCAGGATGCTCGGGCGAACTGAACAAAATGGTACCTGTCCTTATTACGTGCTTTTCCTGGGTCGATGTCATGTTTTGTTAGAAAACTGTCAATAAAACCTTATATCCGTAATAACGCTTGAAACGTCGTTCATAATGACCTCCAGCAAAACGACATGATCAACGCCCTCGCCTTTGTTGCAATTGCCTCTGCTTCAACCCTTGAAGCCGAAGCAAAATTGCGACAAGACCTGATCGAATATGCCGTCAACAATGTCGGTAAAAAAGTTGGGTCTGGGCAATGCGCCGAGCTCATATCTCAGGGCCTGGATGCAATCCAAGCTAAGCCTTTTGGCACATACCCCGATTTCCCTTCCGAAGGAGATTACGTTTGGGGCAAGAAAGTCGCCACAATCACAAAATCTGAACCCATTCCCACCCTAGCCCCGGGAATGATTCTCCAAATGCGTGATGTCAAAGTGGTTACCAAATCCGGCTTTGCAACCTTTACTTTCAACGCCAGTCAACATACGCTTATCATAGAAAAATTTAATGTCGAAACCGGCGAACTGAGCATCCTTGAACAAAACAGCCAAGGACGCAGTTACGTAACCCGCGACACCCTCAACCTTAAAGGCATCAAATCAGGCACGATCTGGGCGTACACCCCTCAACCAAAGTAGCCCTGAACCCTTAAGCTGCTGCCCGCAACTTCATCGGCAAATGCTTCGGCAACACTTCAATCTCACCCGCTGCCGCCATAACCGTCGCCCGCTCCATCGTATTCTCTAATTCCCGAACGTTCCCTGGCCAACTGTATCCCTGCAAAATCGAAAGCGCCTCCGGCCCAACTGTTGCCAAGTCGCGACCATTCTCTGCCGAATATTTTGCTAAAAAGTGCTCGCAAAGCGGTGCAATGTCTTCATGCCGGTCGCGCAACGGTGGCAACAAAATCTCCACAACTTGCAACCGATAGAGCAAGTCAAGCCGAAAACTGCCCGCATCAACTGCCTCCTGCAAATCTCGGTTCGTCGCCGTTACAAGTCGAACATCCACCTTCGTAGGCTTCG
>Ga0075012_10001022_pt1 | contig 29274 bp, 21 predicted proteins | sample All_14_2_FD_71474 | JGI IMG/M metagenome (GOLD analysis project Ga0075012, IMG submission 71474) | Freshwater microbial communities in response to fracking from Pennsylvania, USA - Allegheny Zone_MetaG_DW_15 | ecosystem: Environmental > Aquatic > Deep subsurface > Groundwater > Drilled...
GGATGGGGCGGGCCATACCCATCGGGGGCTCGGCTTGGCCGTGAGCAAGCGGCTGTGCGAACTGATGGGCGGCGGCCTGTCGGTGGAGAGCCGCGGGATTCCCGGACAGGGCAGCACGGTCCGCTTCTGGGTCCTGGTCAAGGTGTCGACGGACGTGAAGTCGCCGACGCTCGGCCTCTCGCTGCGGCCGCTGGAGAACAAGCGGGTGTTGATCGTGGATGACAACGCCGCCAGCCGCGACCAGCTGGCCAAGACGGTCAGCGCGTGGCAGATGCAGCCGGTGCCGGTGGCCTCGGCCAGCGGCGCGCTCGACACGCTGCGGGGGAGCGAGTCTTTCGACGTCGCGCTGCTGGACTACGAGATGCCGCTGATGAACGGGCTGAAGCTGGCGGAGGCCTTGCGCCAGATGCCTCACCGCAAGTCGCTCTACGTGATCCTGCTGTCGCCGCTCGGCGACCGTGTGACCGGCGGGGACCGCACCTGGATCGACGCCTGCATGGCCAAGCCCGCAGCGGCCAACAGGCTGTGCGAAGCGCTGCTGGGCGCGTTCCGCGAGAAGCCTTCTGAAGAGGGGCCGGAAGGTGGGGCGGAGCAGGTCGAGGCGCTCGCCAGCCGCCACCCGCTGAGCATTCTGATCGCCGAAGACAACGTCGTGAACCAGAAGGTGGCGCTCAGTCTGCTCCGCAAGTTCGGCTACCGCGCCGATATGGTTTCAGACGGACTGGAAGCGGTCGAGGCGGTCAAGCGCAAGACGTATGACTTGGTGCTGATGGACGTGCAGATGCCCTCTCTCGACGGCGAGCAGGCGACCATCCGCATCAGAAGAGAACTCCCCGCCGAGCGACAGCCTTGGATCATCGCCATGACGGCGAACGTCATGAAGGGGGACCGCGAGAGGTACTTGGCGGACGGGATGAACGAGTATGTGCCCAAGCCGATCCGGGCGGAGCAGCTGCGCGAGGTGCTGCAGGCCGTGCCGCCGCTTTCGGGCCGCCAGGGAGGCCAAACGCCGAAACCGGAGGTGAACCGTGACCTGTGAGACCGCGATGCTGAAGCCCGGTGTGTGCGTTGAGCCGTCGGTGTGGGACGCCTGCTGCGCCTCGTCCGTCGCGGCCCTCGTCCAGGACGGCGTGTTCCTGGTTGATGACCGACTCAAGATCGTGTGTTTCAACCCCGCGTTCGGCGCCCTCTGCAATCAGGCCGCGGGCGCGACGGTGGTCGGGCACTCGCTGGGCGAGGTGCTCAAGTGCCGGCACGCGGCGATGGGCAGCGTCTGCGGCACCGCGGACGCGTGCCACAGGTGCGGCTGGTTCCAGGCGGTCCAGTCCTGCCGGGCCATGGGGTCTGGGGAACAGGAGTGCCGGATCCTGTCGTCGGAGGGCCGCGCTTACGACTTTGCCGTGAAGGTCCTGCCTGTCTGCCTGTCGGAGTCGGCCGGCGCGGCGTGGGCCTGCAGCCTGAAGGACCTCTACGCGCAGAAGCGCCTGAGGGTCATGGAGAAGGTCTTTTTCCATGATGTCACAAACTTGGCCGTGGGCGTCCGTGGCATTACCGAGCTGTTCGGCGATCCGGCAGAGGATACCCAGGCGCTGCATGCGATGCTGCATGACGGTGCCTGCCGGCTGGTGTTTGAGATCGACCGCCTGCGCACGCTGCGCGTCGCCGAAAACGGCGACGTGCGGGTCTGGAACAGCCCGCAGGCGGCCGGCGTATTGCTCAGGACGGCCATCAAGCGGTACGAGGAGGAGGCGGACTCGCACCGGTTGCGCGTGCAGGTCGAGCCCGGGCTGCCGGACGTGGTGATCGAGACCGATCAAGAGCTTTTCCAGTTCGTGTTCGGCGAGCTCCTGCTCAATGCCATCGAGGCCTCGGGCCGCGACGAGACGGTCACGTTGGGATATGCGGCCGGCGCCGGAAAAATCGTTTTCTCTGTGCGCAATGTGGCGGTCATGGAGCCTGCTGTTCAGGCCCACGTGTTCGAGCGCTCCTTCACGACCAAGGGGGCCGGACGGGGCGTCGGCGCGTACCGTGCCAAGCTGCTCGCGGAGCGCTTTCTGAAGGGCTCGGTCTGGTTCACGTCGAGGGAGCCGGAGGGGACGGTGTTCTGCTTGAGCTTGCCGCTGGAGTCGGCCGGCAAGGCGTGAGGACGGGAAAGGATGAGCTCATGTTCGCAAGAAAACCCAGGATCGTGTTGGCGGATGACGAGATCCATATCCGGTATCTCATCCGCAACGTCATGCTTGCCGAAGGATACGAGGTCGCCGGCGAAGTCAACAACGGCGAAGACGCCGTGGCGATGTATCGCGAGGTCCGTCCGGACCTGATCGTGATGGACATCAACCTGCCGCTGAAGACGGGCGACGTGGTGCTGGCGGACATCCTGGGCGAGTTCCCGGATGCGAAAGTGGTGATGCTCACCATGGTTGCGGACATCGACACGGTGAAGCGCTGTCTGGAGCTGGGGGCGGTCGACTACATTCTGAAGAGCAATCCGGTCGAAGAGATCAAGCGGATCCTGAGGGGGGTCGTCGCGTCTCTGGGGATCGAGGAGGTGCCGGCATGAGCGAGCGGTACGACGTGAAGCAGATGCGGCAAGAGATCAAGGCCGACGAAAAGCTGTACCGGGCCAAACCGGTGCTCTTGACGCAGCAGGAGATCGACGCGCTGCGCGCGCAGCTGCGCCAGGCGAAAAGTCCGAAGGAGAGCCAAACATGATCACGCGCGACGAGCTCGTCAGACAGCTGAAAGCGCTCCGCATCATGCCGGAAACGGAGCTGGACCGCCTCTGCCAGCAGCGGAGCGGCGACTTGCTCGGTTTTCTCGACGAGCTGCAGATCCGCCATCCGGCGCACAAGGAGCTGCTCGGGCGCATCTGGGCGGACGGCATGAACGTGGCGTACGTCAACATCCAGACGACGACCGTCGAGACGAGCGTGGCGTCGCGGCTGAACATCGACTTCGCGCTGAAGGAGGAGGTCGTCGCCCTCTATGAGTTCGACGGCGTGGTCACCTTGGCGGCGTCGCATCCCGAGAACGCCTATCTGGAGGAGAAAGTCAGGGCGCTGCTCGGGCACGAGATCAGCATCGTGTTTTCCTTCCCGTCGCAGATCGTCGACGCGATCGAGATGGCCTACCAGACGCACGACAGCCTGACGGCGCTGATCGCGCAGTCGGGCATCAACGACATCGCCGGCCAGGACGGTGTGCTCACGACGCAGCAGATGCGTCAGTTGGCGGGCAGCGAGTTCATCGTAAAGTTTGTGCGGGGGCTGATTCTGCTGGCCTTGTCCGAGCGGGCGAGCGACATCCACATCGAGCCCGGCGAGAAGGGCGGGCGCATCCGGTTCCGGATCGACGGGATCTTGGAGGACCGTTTCCTGCTCGAGTCGTCCGCCTTGGGGCCGGTGGTGAGCCGCCTGAAAATCATGGCGGAGGCGGACATCGCCGAGCACCGCGTGCCGCAGGACGGGCGCATCGGCCTGCAGCTCAGGGAACACGTGCTCAGCTTGCGCTTTTCGTCGATTCCGTCGATCAACGGCGAGAAGGTTGTGTTGCGCCTGCTGGGCCAGAGCCAGCGCCGCGCCATTCCGGACATGGACCAGCTCTACTTCTCGGCCTCGGTGTTCAAAGGCTTGGTGCGCACCATCCACATGCCCAACGGCATTTTCTTCGTGACGGGGCCGACCGGCTCCGGCAAAACGACGACGCTGTATGCCTTGCTCAAGCAGATCAACTCGCCGGAGATCAACATCCTGACGATCGAGGACCCGGTCGAGTATCGGCTCGAAGGCATCACGCAGGTGCAGGTGAACGCGACGACCGGACTGGACTTCGGGCTGGCGCTGCGCGCCTTCCTGCGGCAGGACCCGGACGTGATTCTGGTCGGCGAGATCCGCGATGCGGAGTCGGGACGGATCGCGGCGGAGGCGGCCTTGACGGGGCATCTGGTCTTCGCGACCATGCACACCAACAGCGCGCTGCAGTCGCTGACGCGCCTCATCGACATCGGCGTCGAGCCTTTCCTGGTGGCGCCTTCGGTGACCGCGGTGATGGCCCAGCGCCTGGTGCGGCAGATCTGCCCGAAGTGCCGCGAATCGTACGTTCCGCTCCGCCGCGTGGTGGAGGAGAATTTCATCAACGCCGAGGGGGAGGAGATCCGGTTCTGGAGGGGGACGGGGTGCGCGCATTGCCACCACACGGGGTACTTCGGCCGAATCGCGGTGCACGAGCTGTTCCCCATCAGCGAGTCGTTCCGCGGCCTGATCGCGCGCAACGCGCCGATCAACGAAATCAACGAGGCGGCCCGTCAGGCAGGGTTCAAGTCCATGCGGTATGACGGGCTCAAGAAGGTGCTTCGCGGCCTGACCACCATCGAGGAGGTCGACGCGATCTCGTATCAGGACGCCACGCTGTGAGCGCGGCGCGGGACGGCGCAAAAAGCGGGGGACGCGCGCGTCATCGCGCTTGCGTTGCGTGGGGGCGGCGGCTATAGTAAAAGGCCAACGTGAAGGAGGTTTTATGGCTGGTCATTTGATGGAGCTGACGACGGCGGATTTCGACGGGACGGTTGCGACGGGCGTGACGCTGGTGGACTTCTGGGCCACGTGGTGCGGGCCCTGCCAGATGCAGACCCCGATTCTGGAGCAGCAGGTGGCCCCGGCGATGGCCGGTCGAGCCAAGATCGCGAAGGTCAACGTCGACACCGACAAAGATCTTGCGGTGCGCTACGGCGTCAAGAGCATCCCGGCGCTTTTCATCTTCAAAGACGGGCAGGTCGTCCAGCAGTTTGTCGGGCTGCAGCGGGGCGACGCGCTGGTGAAAGCGCTGGACGCCGCGCTGGGAGCGTGATTTTTTCGCTTCCGTATTGACCCCGGACGCAGAATCGGTATTATAGTGTACTTTCATACGTTTCAAGGAAGAGGATTAAGGAGCAACGTTTCATGGCGAATATCAAGAGTGCAGTCAAGCGTGCGAAACAGGCTGAGGCCAGCCGTCTGCGCAACAGGGCGTGCAAAAGCACCGTGCTGACGGCGCGGAAAAAAGTGCTGACGGCGATCACGGCTGGGAACAAGGAAGAGGCTCAAAAGCAATATTCCGACTACGCCTCGACGCTGGACAAAGCGGCCAAGAAAGGCGTGATCGCGAAGAACAACGCCAGCCGCAAGAAATCCCGTTTGGCGGTCAGCATCGCGAAGATGGCGTAACGCGCCACCTCTTCTTGGCTGAATTCCATTTTGACCGGTCATCGTACGCAAGTAGGGTGACCGGCTTTTGTGTTTAGGAAGAGGGTTCCGTGAGGACTTTGAGCGTCAGTGATCTGGGGCAGGGGACGGCCTACGGGGAGGTCCTCGCCCTTCAGGAGCGGCTGCATGCGCAGCGCGCGGCGGGAGAGATTCCCGACACGCTGCTGCTGCTGGAGCACCGGCCGGTGTATACGCTCGGCCGGTCGGCGTCCGAGGACAACGTGCTTTATTCCGAAGAGGCGCTGAGGCGGGCCGGGATCGAGCGGGTGGTCACGACGCGGGGCGGAGACGTGACGTACCACGGGCCGGGGCAGCTGGTGGGCTACCCGATCATCCATCTCGCGGACGCCGGCATGCGGGTGCTCGAGTACGTGACCGCGCTCGAAGAGGCGCTGATCCGCGCGGTCGCCGGCTTCGGCATCCAGGCGGGGCGGGACGCGCGCAACCGCGGCGTGTGGGTGGGCGACAACAAGCTTGCGGCGCTGGGGATCCGTGTCGCGCGCCAGGTGACCATGCACGGCTTCGCGCTCAACGTCTCCACGCACCTGGAGGACTACCGCGGCATTGTGGCCTGCGGCCTCAGGGACGCGGGCGTGACGTCGATGGCGCGCCTGCTGGGGCGTGACCCCGGCATGGACAACGTGAAACGGCAGGTGGCCGAGGCCTTCCGCGCGGTCTTCGGCTACGCGTGAGGCGGTTCTGAGGCGCCGGGCAAAAAGTGGACAACGGGGAGGTGTGCCGATGAAACCGTGGTTGAGAATCGGGCTCGAGCTGGCGGCGGTCATTCTGCTGGTGCCCCAGGCGTTTGTGCTGTGCTACTATTTCCCGCTCTTTTTCTCCGGCGGCAACCTGCAGGGGTTGGCGCGCGACCTGTCGGTCTGCGCGCTGACGATCTCGTGGGTCTGCGCGCCCTTTCTGGCGCTGCTGGCCGTCGGGGTCAAGCTCTGCCTGGCGAAGCGCCTCCGCGGCTCTTTGACGCTGCTGCTCTGCGTGGGCGCGGGGTACGGCTGGGTCGCCGCCTGGAACCTGCTGGTGTTCGACACGTTTTCCTACGGCCGGGCCACGCTGCCGATCCTGCTGTGCAGCCTGGCGACGGCGGGGTATGCGCTGGCCCGCTCGCTCTATCTGGAGGGGCTGCCGCCCGTGCGCCCCGCAAAAAATGAGGCCCCGGACTTGTCGGAATGACAAAATTTCTGATATTGTCATTTTCGCCGTAGCGCGAAGGCCGTCACGAGGCCCGCAGACGGCCGAAGGATTTAACGAGTAACAAGGAGAAATGCAACTATGTCATGGTTTGAAAAACCGGCCGAGGCTCCGGTCCGCGTGCCGACAGAAGCGATCTGGGCCGTCTGCCCCTCGTGCAAGGCGTACATCACGAAAGAGGCGTGGCGCGCGGCCGACAAGGTCTGCCCCCGCTGCAACCATCACGACCGCCTCTCCTGCCGCGAGCGCGTGGCCACGCTGACCGATGCCGGCAGCTTCAAAGAGCTGAACGCCGAGGTCAGTTTCAACGACCCGCTGAAGTTCACGGACTCGAGCGGCTCCTACGCCGACAAAGCCAAGGCGACCGTCGCCAAGACGGGCGTGGGCGAGTCGGTGCTCACCGGCACGGCGACGATCGAGAAGATCCCCGTGGTGCTGGGCGTCATGGACTTCAAGTTCCTGGGCGGCAGCCTGGGCAGCGGCACGGGCGAGCGCATTCTGCTGGCGGCCGAGCAGGCCGTGGCGCTGAAGCGTCCGCTGATCATCGTGTCGGCTTCGGGCGGGGCGCGCATGCACGAGGGCATCGTCTCGCTGATGCAGATGGCCAAGACCTGCGCGGCGATCGCCCGCGTGAAAGAGGCGGGGCTGCCGTACCTGTCGATCCTGACGGACCCGACCACGGGCGGCGTGTCCGCCAGCTACGCGATGGTGGGCGACCTCAACATCGCCGAGCCCAAGGCGCTGATCGGCTTTGCCGGCCGCCGCGTGATCGAGCAGACCATCAAGCAGAAGCTCCCGGACGATTTCCAGACCGCCGAGTACACGCTGGCGCACGGCTTTGTGGACCACATCGTGCCGCGCAAAGAGATGAAGGCCTTTGTCGCAAAGGTCCTTCGCTACGCGGGTTTCTGAGACGCGCAACGTGTAACCTGTAACGTGTAACTTTCAACCAGTAACGGTATTTTCTATGGCTAAGAAAACGCAGACGAAACTTTCCCCTTGGGACATCGTGCAGATCGCACGCCACGCGGAGCGCCCGAATATCGCGGACTACATCCGGTTGCTGTGCGAGGATTTCGTGGAGCTTCACGGCGACCGCCTGTTCGGCGACGACCGCGGCCTGATCGGCGGCTTCGCCACCATCGGCGGCGAGAAGGTCGTGCTCATCGGGCACCGCAAGGGCCGCGGCGTCGAGGAAAACATCGAGGCGAACTTCGGCATGGCGAGCCCCGAGGGGTATCGCAAAGCCATGCGCCTCATGCGCCTGGCCGAGAAGTATGGCCTGCCGGTCGTCTCCTTCGTGGATACGCCGGGAGCCTATCCCGGAAGCGAGGCCGAGGCGCGCGGGCAGGCGGAAGCCATCGCGCACAACCTCGAGTTCATGTCGACGCTCAAGACCCCGATCGTGGTGGTCGTGTGCGGCGAAGGCGGCAGCGGCGGCGCGCTGGGCATCGCGGTCGGGGACCGCGTGCTGATGCTGCAGAACGCGGTCTATTCGGTGATCTCGCCGGAGGGTTGCGCCTCGATCCTGTGGCGCGACGGCACCAAGGCGGCGCTCGCGGCCGAGACGCTCAAGATCACGGCGGACTCGCTGAAGGGCCTCGGCATCATCGACGAGATCGTGCCGGAGCCCGAGGGCGGCGCGCACACCGACCGCGAGGCGGCGGTCGCGGCCGTCAAGAAAGCCGTGCTGGCCAACCTCGCGGCGCTGAAGAAGCTCCCGCTCGACAAGCTGGTCGAGCAGCGCTACGCGAAGTTCAGCGCGATGGGCCGCTTCTAAGACGCGAAACGAAACGGAGGCACAAAGGTCCGGGAACGGGCTTTTGTGCCTTTTTTTTGTGCCCGTTTGCAGTTGCCCAACCGGAGGGTTGAAAGTACACTTACCATTTTCTAAACAGGGAGGCTGAGAGGATGAACGCACGAGGCATGTTGGCCGTTCTATGGGCGGCGGGGCTGTCGGTCACGGCCGGGGCCGAGACGGTGTCGGTGAAGTCGCCGGACGGCAAGAATGAGATCCGGCTGTCGGTGGAGGACACGCTCCAGTATTCGGTGCTGCGCAACGGCAAGGTGCGGATCGCGCCCACGGCGATCAACATGACCGTCGCGGACAAAGGCGTGCTGGGCGCCAAGCCGGTCGTCGCGGGCAAGCAGGCGCGCACGCTCTCCGGCGTGATCAAGACTCCGGTCTACAAGAAGGCCGAGATCGTCGAGAACGGCAACGAGCTCGCCGTCTATTTCACGGGCGGATACCAGATTGTGCTGCGCGCCGAGGACGACGGCGTGGCCTACCGCTTCGCCACAGCCTTCGGCGGCACGATCAAGGTCGTCGACGAGCTGGCCGCGCTGAACTTCCCCTCGCCCGATCTGACCGCCTACGTCGGCTACAACTGGGGCAACCGCAACGACCCGAAGCAGGACAAGCTGCAGAACAGCTGGGAGTCGATCTACGAGAAGGTTAAGGTGAGCGAGATCGCGCCGGACAAGAGCCGCCTCGTTTACCTGCCGCTCCTGCTCGAATACGAGGACGGCGTGTGCCTGTGCGTGACGGAGTCGGACCTGCTGGACTATCCCGGCTGGAACCTGTATCGGGACGGCAAGGACAAGGCCCGGCTCTCGCCGTGGCTGGCGCCCTACCCGGTCGGCAAGACGGTCGAGGACAATCAGCGGCAGCGCCGCATCAAGGACCGCGAGCCTTGGCTGGCCGAGACCGCCGGTACGCGCGCCTTCCCCTGGCGCGTCTTCATCTTGGCCGACCAGCCGGCTAAGCTGGTGGAGTCCGACATCGTGTACAAGCTGGCTACGCCGAGCAAGGTCAAGGGCGGCTGCGAGTGGGTGAAGCCGGGCAAGGTCGCCTGGGACTGGTGGAACGACTGGAACGTCTCGGGCGTGGAGTTCCGCGCCGGGTGCAACACCGAGACGTATAAGTACTACATCGATTTCGCCCAGAAGAACGGCATCGAGTACGTGATTTTCGACGAGGGCTGGTCGGTCAGCCTGAAGATCATGGAGATCCATCCCGACGTGGATGTCCCGGCGCTGATCAAGTACGCGGAGGCGCGCGGCGTGGGCATCATCCTGTGGTGTTCTTGGCCGCAGCTGGTCGGACGCCAGCACGAGGTCTTCAAGCGCTATGCGGAGATGGGGGCCAAGGGGTTCAAGATCGATTTCATGGACCGCGACGACCAGTTCGTGGTGAAGTTCTTGGAGGAGACGGCAACGATCGCGGCGGAGTACAAGCTGCTGGTCGACTACCACGGCATGTTCAAGCCCACCGGCATGCAGCGCACCTGTCCCAACATCGTCAACTTCGAGGGCGTGCACGGGCTGGAGCAGCTCAAGTGGGAGAACGGCACCGATTTTATGGCGCACGACTGCAAGGTCGTCTTCACGCGCATGGTCGCCGGCCCGCTGGACTACACGCCGGGCTCGATGCTGAACCAGACGGAGAAGGGGTTCAAGGCCAACTACTCGCTGCCGACCTCCCAGGGCACGCGCGTCCACCAGATGGCGCTGATGTCGATCTTTGAGGCGCCGCTGCAGATGCTCTGCGACACGCCCACGCAGTACCTGCGCAACCAGGCGTGCACCGACTTCATGGTCAAAGTCCCCACGGTGTGGGACGAGACCGTCGGTCTGGCGGGGGCGGTCGACAGCTATGCGGCGATCGCGCGGCGCAAGGGCGACGTGTGGTACATCTCGGCCATCGGCAACTGGACGCCGCGCGAGCTGAAGCTGGACCTCGGCTTCCTCAAGGGACGCTATCGCGCGGAAGTCTTCGCCGACGGCATCAACGCCGACCGCGACGCGACCGATTACACGCGCAGCTTCCAGACGGTCGAGGGCGGGCAGACGCTGACGGTCAAGCTCGCCCCGGGCGGCGGCTGGACGGCCCGGCTGGTTCCGGCCAAGCGCTTCTGGCTCTTCTGAGAGCGGCGCAGCCGAGGGTGAGGCGGGCGGGGCAGTGGCCCCGCCCGTTTCTTTTTTGTCAGCGGGGATTTGCAGTTGCCGTGCCGAGAGGTTCAAAGTAAACTGTTTCTTTCATTTTTTCGGTTTCAAGAATCGGGAGAGGGATGACATGCTGACTGTTTTGATCACCGGCCTTGCCGGATTGTTTTTTGCCGTTGTCTTGGGCCTGGCCGATGCGGCCAACTGGGGCTGGGCGACCTTTTGGGGCGTTCTGTTGTTCGTCGCGGGGCAAGGCGTGTCCGGCTACCTGATCCAGAAGAAGGTCAAGGCGGCCATGGGCGGGGTGCAGAAGATCCTGGAGGACGGCCAGAAGCGGCTGCAGTTCAAGGTCGCCCAGTGGCAGACGCGTCCGCCCGGGAGCATCAAGCAGGCCCAGCAGGAGATCGAGCGGGAGCAGCGGGTGTTCGTGGAGCGCGCGCTGGAGGCGTCCAAGAGCATCGAGCGCTTCAACCTGTGGGCGCCGCTGATGGGGCGGCAGGTCGCCACGATGCGCATTCAGCTCTACTGGATGCTGAAGGACTTCAAGGCGGTCGACGAGCTGATGCCGAAGGCGCTGGTGGTCGACCCGCTGATGGCTGCGATCAAGCTCGCCCGCATGTACATGCGCGAGGAGAGCGGACTGGACAAGGTCTTCCGAAAGCACACGGCGCGGCTGAGGTACGGGCAAGGCGCCTTGCTGTACGGCCTGTATGCGTGGATCCTGCTGCAGAAAAAGGACGTCGACGGGGCGCACAAGGTGCTGGTCGAGGCCTGCGAGAAGATGGAGAACGACACGCTCAAGAAGAACCGCGAGCACCTGGCCAACAACCGGGTCGGGCATTTTTCGAACGCCGGCCTGGGCGACGAATGGTACGCGCTGCATCTGGAAGAGCCCAAGGTCAAGATGCAGCGCCAGCGCTATTCGGACCGGCCTTTCTGAACGCTATGAACAGAATCAACGACAGGCTTGAGCTGCGGGGGCTGGAGGTCGAGTGCATCATCGGCGACCTGCCCGAGGAGCGCGGCCGCGAACAGCGGCTTCTGGTGGACGTGTCGCTGGTGTGCGACCTCGCGGCGGCGGGCGCGAGCGATGCGCTCTGCGACACGGTCGACTATGCGGCCTTGGCTCAGGCGGTGCGCGCCGCGCTGCGGCAGGCGCGCTGCCACATGATCGAGTGCGCGGCGGAGCGCGTCGCGCAGGTCTGTCTGGCCGATCCGCGGGTGACGGATGTGCGCGTGCGCGTGGAGAAGTCGGGCGTCGTGCCGGGGCTGCGTGCGGCGGCCGTCGAGATCGTGCGCGGGCGGGACGGGGCCTCAGCATGACGGCCGCCCCGAAAAAGGCGATGGTGCTGGCGGCCGGGCTGGGCACGCGGCTGCGCCCCTTGACCCTCGCGTGCCCCAAGCCGCTGATGCCGCTCTGGAATGTGCCGCTGCTCGAGCGCATCGTGCGCCTGCTCGAAGCGTGGGGCGTGGAGGAGGTCGCGGTCAACCTGCACTGGCGCGCCTCCGAAATCCGGCGTTTCCTCGAGGCGCGCCAAGGCGCCGCGCGCCTCCGTTTTTCCCACGAGACGGAGATCTTGGGGACCGGGGGCGCCTTGCGCCCGGTCGAGTCTTTCTTGTCCGACGGGCCTTTCTGGGTGGTCAACGCCGACATCGCGGCGGCGGTCGATCCCGCGCCGCTGCTCCGCGCGTTCGCCGCGGGCGACGGCCTGGCGGCGGCGTGGCTCGAGCCCAAGAAGGGGCCCCGCACTGTGGAGGCCGACCGCCGCGGCCGCATCACCTGCTACCGGAGCCCGACGCCCGGGGTCGACGGCACCTTCACATTCTGCGGGCTGCAGCTGGTCTCGCCGCGGATCTTCTCCTTTCTGCCGGATCGTCCGTTCTCGACGCTGGTCGAGGCGTACGAGCAGGCGATGGGGGCCAACCTCTTCGTGGACGGCGTGGCCGAGAAGGACAGCTACTGGGACGACGCCGGCACGCTGGAGGCGTACCGGCGGATTCATGCGGACGTGAAACGGCTGGCGCGGCAGGGCAAGCGCGGCGGCGACCTGTATGCGGCGCAGGCCGACCGGTGCGGCGCGGAGGACGCCCGCTTCTTCTGCGTCGCGGAGGCGGCGTCTGTCGCCGCGGACGTCGAGGGGCGCGACAGCGTGGTGTTCGGCGACGCCGTCGTGCTGCCCGGCAGCGCGCTGCGCGACGCCGTGGTGTCCGGCGGCTGCGTGGGCGGGACGCTGGAGGGCGTCGCCTGCATCGCGGCTTCGGCGGCGTGCGACAAGGCGATGGGCGCGGCGCTGGCTGCGCTCGGCTGGGAGCCGGAGCGCACGTCGGCGACGTTTCTGGGAGCGCGCGGCTCAAACCGGTCCTTCTGGCGCCTGTACCGGGGCGCGGCCTCGGCGGTCTATATTCACTACAGTCTGGAGCGCGCCGAGAACCGGCGCTACAGCGGTCACGCCCGCCTGCTGTGCGAAGCCGGGGTGCCGGTTCCGGCGGTGCTGGCCGATTTGCCGCATGAGCACGCGCTCGTGCTGGAAGACTGGGGCGACGACTCCTTGCAGAAACGCATGGCGGCGCGCCCGGCGCGGGCGCTGTCGTGGTACCGGCCGGTGGTCGGCGCGCTGGCCCGCCTGCACCGGGAGGTCACGCGCCGCGTGGCCGAGTCCGGGACCGAGCTGGAGGCGCCCTTTGACGAGGCGCTGTACGCGTGGGAGCACCGGCTGTTCGAAGAGCACCTGCTGCAGGCGCGCTACGGCTACGAGGCGTTGCCCGCAGAGGTGGCCGCGGAGCTCAAGGAGGTGGCCCGCCGCCTGCTGGCGGCGCGGCCGGTGGTCGTCCACCGCGACTTTCAGTCCAGCAACATCCTGTTCCGCGAGAGCCGCTTCGCTTTCATCGATTTCCAAGGGATGCGGCGCGGCGCGGCCGCCTATGATCTGGCTTCTCTTCTGTATGACCCCTATGTTAAACTGGAGACCAAATTCCGGACGGAGTTGCTTGCCGAATATGCGGCTTGTCACCCCGAGCATCCGGAGGCGGTGGAGCTGTTCTATGAGGGCGCCGTGCAGCGGCTCGTGCAGGCGTTAGGCGCCTTCGGGAGGCTGGCTTCGGTGGGGCAGGCCGGGTTCACCCGGCACGTGCTGCCGGCGCTGGAAAACCTCTTGGAGGCGGCGGACACCTGCGGGTTGGAGGCGTTAGGCGCTTTGGCCGAGGAGCTGATCGCGCGCGAACAGAGCCGGTACGGCTCGTGAGGGCGGGTCGGCTGAGTACGAGGATGTCTGGCAACGTCACATGAAAACCATCATGCACCAGTTTATCGCCCGCGTGCGGCGGGAGGCCCGGCAGAAGCCGGTGCATGTGACGCTGAAGACCATGGGGCATGAACGCGTGTTCCATGGCTACGACTGGGGCGGCGACACGTTTGTTTTCGAGAAGGATGTCTGGAAGAACCTAGAAAACCACAGCCCGGTGCTGATCGTCCGCAAGCAGGATTTGGTGAAGGGCGCCAGCGGCTACATTCTGACGCTCACGACGGGAAACCATACGGTCGCCGCGATTCCGCTGCTATCCGGCCAGCTCTGGAACTTGGGCCGGGTTCCGGCTGCGAACCGCAGTCGGCTGCTGCAGACCAGCGTGGTCTGCGGCAACGTGGTGAACGGCATCATCGAGGTGTCGCAGCGCGACGTGCCGACGTCTCAGGTCACGGCGGCCGACGAGTGGCTTCAGAGCGTCGGCTTCGCGCTGAACGAAGTGATCATGGCCGAGCGCAACGACGTGACGCTCGAGCTCTACCGCCGGTTGGGCCAGGAGTGGCGCATCAAGCCGCTGGCCTGGACGCGGCGCGAGATGGACACGGCGCTCAGCGCCAGCCGGACACGCATCAACACGTGCCTGCGCTACTACCACAGCGCGAAGGGCGTGCACTTCCTGAGCTACACGGATTTCCATGCGCTCACCGAGGTCGTGAAGACCGACTACGCGCAGTTCGTCGAATGCCTGCGCGAGCTGGTCTCCATTTTCGAGGGCGATGTGCGCTCCTGCATGCGCGCTCCCAAGTATCACGGCCACCACGAGATTGAGCTGTTCGGCTTGCGCCGCGGCGAAGCCTGCGAGCGCTTGGTCCCGGAGCTGGAGAAGCTGATGGAGGGCATCGCCCTCAAGCGGCTCTCGCCCGAAGAGGTCGCCGCGCGGCTGCACGCGATCGACGCGCAGTTCAAGGCGTCGCTCGAGCGTCCGGAGCTGGCCGACGACGCCAGCGAAGACTTCGTCGAGACGCTCTACATGCACCTGACCGGCGAGATCTACTACGGGTCGGGCGACTCGGTGGTGCCGGCCTTCGACGACCGGCGCACCGCGCTGCCCGGAGCCACGTTCCGCGGCGGGCGACCCGATTTCCACCCGGGGGTGGACGACCGCACCCGCGTCCTGCTGGCGAACGTGGAGCAGATGATGAGCCAGGACGAGGTCGTCGAATACGCCAACATTTACGAGGTCCGCTCGGCGAGCGATGCCACCAACAATCTGGCGGTGGGGGCGGGCGTCACGCGAGAAATCGTCTTCAAGACCAACCGGCGGCCGCTGTGCACCAGCCTGATCGAGAAGCGTCTGGCGCTCAAGACACCCGGCTACGGCAGCTACATGCTGGCCCGCGTACACGCGTTCAAGGCGCTGGGCGTGGGGTTTGGCGAGTACCGGCTGCTGATGCGCCTCGACAGCCAGGCCGGGCGCGAAATGAACTATTTCATCCGCAACCGCTGTCCGGGCGAGCCTTTGGATGATATTCCGCCGCGCATGTTTCAGCGCGTCGGCGAGTTCGGCGGCGACGAGGACGAGGACCCCGAGGTGGTGTTGGCGCTGGGCGCGCTGCTGGGCGACGCCGCGGCGCAGAACCTGGTCCTGAAGAAATACCTGCCTCAGGCCGGCGGCTGCCGCTTCGGCGTCGGCAAAGAGGTTTTCGAGTTCGGCTACGACATCAAGAAGAAGCGCGAAATGCCGCTGCGCGTGATGCTGTGCTCGATCCGTGGCTGCTTCGGCTGGACGGACACCTCTTACACCGAGGAGAATCTGAACGCGATCTTCGATTTCTACCTGGGGTGCTATGCGCAGGTGCTGGTCCGCTTCTGGCAGAAGCACCGCTCGGCGGTGGGGCTCCCCGAACTGGTGGAGCACTTCTTCGACGGGTTCGAGTTCAAGACACGGGAGATGCACTGGATCTACTCGGTGCGCCGGGAGCAGTTCGACGCCTTTGATCCCCAGTTGCGGGACAGCTACGCGTTCGGGCGCAAGTGGCGCTTCGCCCTGTGGTCGCTCGAGCGGCAGCTGCGCCGGATCGAACAGCTGAGGACCCTGTTCGCCGATAAGGTGCGCAGCCTGGTTGAGCCGCCGGCTCAAGGCTGAGCGGACGCGTCCGCACGGCCGAATCGCCCGGATCTCGCGTGAGAGGAAGAACAATCGCATTATGATCATGTCAAAAGTTGCCGACAGTCTCATTACGGCATTCTCGCCCCGAGCCAAAATCAGCCTCGTTTTCGCCGAGGTGACCGACTCGGCGCGCGAGCTGGAGCGCAGCCACCTGTGCGGCCCGACGGCCGGTCTGATTCAGGCCGAGGCGCTGGCCGGGGTGGCGCTGTTGGGCGCGGAGATGGCTCAGCCCGAGGAGACGGTGACCCTGCGGCTGCGGGTCTCAGGGGCGGTCGGCGGCGTGCTGGTCGAAGCCAACGCCGACGGCGGGCTGCGCGGCTACACGCAGGTCAAGGTCATGAACGACCTCGACGCCTGTGAAGAGCTCGATGTGTCGTCGGCGCTCGGCGAGCTGGCCGAGGTTCAGATCATCCGCTCCCTGCCGGGCAAGATCTTGTCGAGCGCATCCACGGACGTGAGTCCGGCCTCGGTGATGAAGGGCCTCGAACAGTACTACCATCAGTCGCTGCAGCGGCAGGTGATGGTCCAGATCTCGGCGCTGGCCTACGGCGGCTTCCTGGACGGCGCGCGCGGGCTCCTGGTCGAGTGTCTGCCCGACGGCGACAAAGAGATGTTCAGCCGGCTCGCGCGCTTCTTTGAGGACGGCACGGTGCTGGAGTGCCTGGAGGCCTCGGCGTCGCTGCCGACCCTGGCCGAGACGCTGGGCCTGGCCGACTGCGTCTTGCAAGCTCCGAAGCCACTGCGTTTCGCCTGCCGCTGCTCGGAGGAGCGCGTGCTAGGCATGCTGGCCGGAATGCCGTCCGCGGATCTTGAGGCGATGGTCATGGAGAACCGGCCGGCCCAGATTTTTTGCCACATGTGCGGCAAGGGGTATCAGATCGAGGTGGCGCGCCTGCAGGAGATCCTGAAGCGGCGCGGCTAACACCTGGAATGGGGCCGCGGCGCGTCACCTGCGGGTTGCCGATGCCGCCGGACCTGTGGTAGGCTGTTGACATCAACAACGTGAGGCGATTTTGGGGTTGGGGGTGAAGGAAATATGCTTCGGGCTCGCGGTCATCAGGCATGTGTACTCATAGCGTCGGCAGGGGTTGCCGTCGCGTCGCTCGTCCTTTATGCGGCGGCGGTGTGGTTCGGGAACCTGAACCAGGATGAGGGCTGGTACCTTTACGCGGCGCGGCTGGCCTCGGAGGGGCGGATGCCGTATCGCGATTTCTTCTTCACGCAGGGGCCTGTGATGCCCTACGTGTACGGCGCGCTCCGCGGGCTCTGGTCGCCTTACGGCGTGCTCGGCGGACGCTTGGCGACGGTCTTCTTCGGGCTGTTGGGCTGCCTGTTTGCCGCCGGCCTCGCGCGGCGCGCCGTGCCGTCCCAGCGGGCCACCGAGGCCGGGCTGATCGCGTTCGCGCTGACGGCCTGCAACCTCTACCACGTCTACTTCACGACGATTCCCAAGACCTATGCGCTGGCCTCCTGCCTGCTGCTGGGCGGCTACCTGCTCCTGTCGCTGTGCCTTTCGCGCCGCAAGGCGACGCGCTCGCGCCTGTCGTGCATGTGGGCGTTGCCGGCCGGCCTGCTGATCGCTTTCGCCGCCGGGACGCGCCTCTCGCTGGGCGCGGTGTTGCCGGTGACGACCCTCGGGCTGTTGGTGACCTACCGCAAGACCGGCGCCGCCTTTTTCTGGTTTGCTCTCGGCGGCGTCTTGGGTCTGGCGCTCGTCTACGGACCGGCCCTGCTGGAGGCGCGCGATCCGTTCGTCTTCTGCCAGAGCTTCCACGTCGAGCGCGGCGGTCGCGACCTTTTCTACATGGCGGGGTCGCTGGCGCGCACGGTGCGGGCCTATCTGCCGACATTCCTGCTGGCGCTGGCGCTGGTCGTTTTCCGCCTGTTCCGCGGGTACGGGCCGCCGTCGCAGTCCGGCCAGGAGGAGCCCGGCGGCGTCCTCTATCGGGGCGGGGTCTGGCCGCTGCTGTGGACCCCCTCGTTTCTGGCTGTCTTTTTGGTTCAGCTGCTCAGCCCGTTCCCTTACGACGACTATCAGGTGCCGGTGATGGGGCTGCTCGCGGCGGCCTTGGCCGGTTGGGCCGCGAACAGCACCGCCTCGGGCTCGCTGCGCGGTTGCATCTGCCTGTTCTGGGTCCTGCTCTCGCTGACGGCCTCGTTCGCCTCGCCGCTCCCGCAAGAGTGGCTGGTCCGCCGCCAAGACCGGTTTTGGGTGCTCCGCAAGGAGCGGTCCGATTTGGCGCTGCTGCGGATGACGGCGCGCGACGTCAAAGCCTTGTCGGAGCAGGACGAGGTGCTGCTGACCCAAGACCTGTATTTGGCGGTGGAGTGCGGCATGCGCGTGCCGCAGGGCTTTGAGATGGGGCCTTTTTCTTATTTTCCGGGCTTGAGCGACGAGGCTGCGGCGCGGTACCATGTGATGAACAAAGAACGGTTGACGGCGCTGCTTTCGGCCGCGCCTTGCCGGGTGGCGGCCTACAGCGGTTACGGCCTGGCTATCCGCGCGCCGGTGATGGATGAGGTTCCCCCGCAGGACCGCCAGCTGTTCTTGAGCCTGCTGGGCCAACACTACGACTGTGTGCAAGAGGTCCCTGATTTCGGACAGAACTGCACAACGCTTCAGATCATGAAGCGGCGGACCGCGGTCGGAGAGCCGAGCCCGTAAGTGAAAATATGCCAGACCTTTTGAACACGATCAGCGGCGCTGGGGATGTCCAGCGCTTGGGAGCGGAGCTTTTGCCGCAGCTTGCCGATGAGGTCCGCGGCGTCATTCTGGATACGGTCAGCAAGACGGGCGGCCACCTGGCCTCGAACCTGGGGACGGTGGAACTCACGATCGCCATGCTGCGCATCTTCTCGCCGCCGCAGGACCGCGTCATCTGGGACGTCGGGCATCAGGCGTACACGTGGAAGATCCTGACCGGACGGCGTGACGCCTTTCCCACGCTGAGGCAGCACGGCGGGCTTTCGGGTTTCCCGAAACCGGAGGAGAGCCCCTGCGACGCGTTTGTGGCCGGACATGCCGGCACCGCGCTCTCGGCGGCGCTGGGCATGGCGGTGGCGCGCGACCGCCACGGCGGCAAAGGGCAGGTGATCGCCGTGATCGGCGACGGCTCCATGACGAACGGCATCACGCTCGAGGCGCTCAACAACCTCGACGACATGCGCAGCAAGGTGATCGTGGTCCTGAACGACAACGAGATGTCGATCTCGGAGAACGTCGGGGCGCTGTCGCGGCGGCTCGGCCGCATGCTGGCGGACGTGCGCTACAACCGCATCAAGACGGCGGCCGAAGCGGCCGGCCACCGGCTGCACATGACGCCGCTGCGCCGGGTCTACCACCGCCTGGAGCAGGCGGTCAAAAGCCTCTGGCTGCAGAACGCCTTCTTCGAAGAGTTCGGGCTGCGCTACGTCGGCCCGATCGACGGGCACGACTTCAACGCGCTGGAGAACGCCTTCTGTTCGGCCCGCGAGTACAAGGGGCCGGTCCTGATCCACGTCGCCACGCAGAAAGGGCGCGGGTTCAGGCCGGCCGAGCGCAGCCCCTGCCACTGGCACGGCGTGGGCACCTTTGAGCTGGACGCGAAGCAGCCGCCCGAGGGCAAGCGCGGCTACTCCCAGGTCTTCGGCGAGACGCTGACCGCGCTGGCCGAGCGTGACCCCTCGGTGGTGGCGATCACCGCGGCGATGTGTGCGGGCACCGGCCTCGAGCCGTTCGCGGCGCGTTTCCCCGAGCGTTTCTTCGATGTCGGGATCTGCGAGTCGCACGGGGTGGTCTTCGCTGCGGGATTGGCCGCCAGCGGGTTCCGCCCGGTCTTCGCCGTGTACTCCACGTTCCTGCAGCGGGCCGTGGATTGCGTCATGCACGATGTCTGCCTGCAGAATTTGCCGGTGCTCATCTGCGTCGACCGCGCGGGCGTGGTCGGCAGCGACGGGCCGACGCACCACGGCATCTACGACATCCCCATGCTGCGTTGCCTGCCCAACCTGACTCTCATGCAGCCGAAGGACACGCAGGAACTGCGGGCGATGATGAAGACGGCCCTGGCGCTTGCCGGTCCGGTCGCGATCCGGTATCCGCGCGACCCCGGCCCCGACGTGGACGACCTGCCGGAACCGGCGGCTTTGCCGCTGGGGGTCGCGGACGTGATCTCGCCGCTGACCGGAGCCGGCTCCGGGCCGGCCGTATGGCTCTGGGCTTTGGGCGACATGGTCCCTCTGGCGCAGAGGACGGCGGAGCGGCTGGCCGCCTCGGGCGTGCGGGCCGGTGTCGTCAACGCCCGTTTCATCAAGCCGCTCGATGCGTCCCTGCTCTTGGCGCACGCCGAAGAAGCCGAGCTGATCGTGAGCCTGGAGAACGGGGCCGTGGCCGGAGGCTTCGGCTCCGCGCTGCGGGAGGCGCTGGCCGAGGGCGGCGCGGCGTGCCCGCTGCGCGCTTACGGATGGAAAGACGCCTTCATCGGCCAGGGCACGACGCGCCAGCTGATGGCGGACGGGGGGCTGACGGACGAGCAGCTCGCCGGCGAGATTGCCGCACTCCTCCAAACATCGTGATTGCATCGGGCCGGGGAATCGGCGAAAATTGAAGTTCATTCAATGAACGAACCGAACAGAGCGAATATCCACGGGGTGCCGGGCGAACGGGCTCGCGCGACGGGGGTCATGCGGGCCATCTGGCCGTTGCTCGCCGCGCTCTTCGCGTGCGGGCTTTTTGCCGGGTCGGCGCTGCCGCACGTCGCGCCGGGGGTTGCGGGGGCCGGCTTTCTGATGGCCGCCGCCTTTCTGGTCTGGGCGGTCCGCGACGGGCTCAAGGGCATCGATGCCTTCTTCAAAGGGGCCCGGGGCGAGGAAAGCGTGGCGGTGCTGCTGGCGGCCCTGCCCCGCGGCTACCACGTGTTTCACGATTTCTGCTGCGGCGGCGCGAGCATCGACCATGTCGTCGTGGGCCCCAGCGGGATCTTCGCCATCGAGACGAAGTGCTGGTCCGCGGACGTGACGTGCGAGAACGGCGAGCTGCTGGTCGGCGGCGCACAGCCGAGCCGGCCCCCGCTTGCGCAGGCGCGGAGCTCGGCGCGTGCGGTGACGCAGTATCTGTCGGCACAAGAGCAGGATGTGCCGTCCTGCCTGCCCGTGGTCTGTTTCGCGAGCGAGACGTTCAAGCCGGGCCTGCAGGCCTGCGACGACGCCGTGGTCTGCAACGCGTCGGCGCTTCAGTCGCTGATCGTGACCCGCGCCGGACATTTGTCTTCGGATGAGATCGAGCGGCTCGTAAAGGTGATGGAGCAAAAGGATTCATGACAATGCGATTTTCAGTTCTGTGGCTGAGTGTGTTCTCGCTGACGTTCTCCCTGTGGGCGACGCAGACGGAATCCGCGCAGCCGGTGCCGCAGCCCCATTACGGCGATGTCGCGCAAAAGGTCGCGCGCGTGCTGCCCTCGGCGCATCTGATGCAGCGTCCGCTGAACGACGAGATCTCGCAGAAGGCCTGGACCAATCTGCTGAACACGTTCGACTTCGACCACAGCTATTTCCTGGCCAGCGACATCGCCGCGTTCACCAACATGGAATTCCAGGTCGACGACGCGGTCAAAACCGGCGACGTCTCCTTCCCTTACGAGGTTTTCCGCGTCTTCCGCGAGCGGATCGAGCAGCGCTACGCGTTCGTCACCAACATGCTGGCCGCGGAGCCTGTCTTCACGGAGGACGAGACGTACGTCTGGAAGCGCAAGGACGCGCCTTGGCCGGCCTCGCAGGCCGAGCAGGACGAGCTGTGGCGCAAGCGCATCAAGAACGAGTATCTCGTGCAGCTGATCGGTCGCGAGTTGGACCAGAGCGCGGCTTCGAACACCGTCGCGGCTGCGACGAACGGAGCCGCCGCCGCGGCGGGTTCCGTCACCAATGCGCCGGTGCTGACGCCCGCCGAAAACATCATCAAGCGCTACAAGCAGTTCATGATCGCGATCCAGGACATGGATGAGGAGGCGATCCTGCAGCGCTACCTCAGCGCCGTCGCCATGGCCTATGACCCGCACTCGGACTACATGTCGCCCATGCGCAAAGAGGATTTCGACATCGACATGAACCTGTCGCTGTGCGGCATCGGCGCCCAGCTGCGTTCGGAAGACGGGACCGCCCTGATCCTGGAGGTCATTCCGGGCGGACCGGCAGACCGCGACAAGCGCGCGATCCGCCTGATCAAGGGCGACAAGATCATCGGCGTCGGCCAGGGCAGCGCGCCGATCGAGGACATCGTGCATCTGCCGCTCAACAAGGCGGTCCGGAAGATCCGCGGCGAGAAGGGCACGAAGGTTGTGTTGCGCGTGATCCCGGCCTCCGATCCCAGCGGGACGACCACGAAGCTGGTCGATCTGGTCCGCGACGAGGTCAAGCTGGAAGAGCAGGCGGCGACCGGCCATGTCGCGCGGGTGACGATGCCCGACGGCAACGCGCGCAAAATCGGCGTGGTGCGCCTCCCGACCTTCTACGGCACCATGGACAAGCGACCCAACCAGCCGGGCTTCCGCAGCGCCACCTTGGACGTGGCCAAACAGGTCGCCGCGTTCAACAGCGACAATGTCGCGGGGCTCATCCTGGATCTGCGCAACAACGGCGGCGGCTCGCTGCGCGAGGCGGTGAGCCTGGCGGGCCTGTTCGTCCGCAGCGGGCCTGTGGTCCAGGTGCGCGAGCCGCGCCAGATCGTCGTGCTTCCCGTTCCCAACATGGACCCCGCCATGGCGTTCCGTAAGCCGATGGTGGTGCTGATCAACCGCACCTCGGCCTCGGCCTCCGAGATCGTGGCGGGCGCGCTGCAGGACTACGGCCGCGCGGTGCTCGTGGGCGACTCGCAGTCGCACGGCAAGGGCACCGTGCAGACCGTGATGCCCCTCGGCTCCGAGAAGCTGGGCTCCATGAAAGTCACCACCGCCAGCTTCTACCGCATCAACGGCGCCTCGACGCAGCGGAAAGGCGTCGCCTCGGACATCGTCATCCCCTCGGTGCTCGACGGCATGGACATCGGCGAGGACAAGCTGCCCGGCGCGCTGCCTTGGACGCAGGTCGAGTCGGCCCTTTTCATCCGCGTTTCGGACGTCAACAAGTTTGTGCCGCAGCTGAAAGAGAAGTCCGCCCAACGGCTCGCCAAGAACGAGCGCTATGCGCGCTACTGCACGCTGGTGCGACACGTGCAGGAGGCGAGTGAGAAGCCCGACGTGCCGCTGGAAATCAACGCGCGCCGCAAGCTCATGAAGGCCGAGACGGAGATGCGCAAGCTCGAAGACGCCGAGGCCGAGATGATGCAGAAGGGCGGCGAGGCCGATGATGTCGTTTTGGACGAGGCGCTCAACATCCTGTCCGACTTGGTGACCTTGACCGGTGGGGCGGATATCCCGATGGAGACGGAGGGGGACCTGCGGACGCGCATGATGCGCATCTTCGGGCGGGATATGCCGTAGCGTCCGGCAGACGGAGGACGGAGCCGATGAAACTGAAATTCACAAAGATGCACGGGGCCGGCAACGATTTCGTGCTGATCGACGACCGCGAGGGAACCGTTCCTTGGGAGGACCACTTCCTGATGGCCGCCTTGGCGGGTCGCCGTACGGGCATCGGATGCGAAGGCGTGATTCTGGTCCAGCAGTCGGACAAGGCCGATTTCCGCATGCGCTTCCTCAATCCCGACGGCACCGAGGTCGACATGTGCGGGAACGGGTCGCGTTGCGCCGCGGCTTTCGCCCACGCGATCGGCGCCAGCGGCAAGGCGTTGACCATGGAGACCATGTGCGGGCTGGTCGATGCCCAGCTCACGGATACCGGGGTCTGCGTCTGGATGCCGGAGCCCTCCAAAAAAAATTACGGACTCGAACTCAAGGTCGGCAACGAGACGATCCGCGGCGACTTTCTCAATACGGGTGTGCCCCATTTCGTCGTCCAGGTCCCGAATATCAGCACCGTCGACGTTCAGGGGTTGGGGCGGGCCCTGCGCCTGCATCCGACCTTCGCGCCGGATGGCACGAACGTCGATTTTGTCACTTTCCGGGCCCCCAACCGCATGACCATGCGGACCTACGAGCGCGGGGTGGAGGCGGAGTCCGGTGCCTGCGGGACCGGCGCGGTCGCCTGTGCGGTCGTGGCCGTGGAGACGGCGCGCTTCACCCTGCCCGCCAAAGTGAAAACCCCGTCGGGCTACGACCTGATCATAGACGGCGACTGGCGGCACCACAAGTGCACGGGGCTGACGCTGGCCGGGCCCGTGAAGTTCGTGTACACGGGCGAGATCGACCTGGACGACCTCGATCTGGGCGGCGAGATCGACTGACCGCCTGAGGTTCACGGTTCTCGCGTCGCCGCATCTTTGAGCCCGGGAGAGACCGGGCTTTTTTTGTGGTCCGGGGGCGCCCCCCCCGAATTTCTTGTTGCGTCCCCGTTAAATGTCGGCGGTTTCTGTTGAAAGTCTCTGAAAGCATGTTCCATCAACAGGAGTTGCCATGATTGCGAGTCAACGGTCTTTTCTCTCGGTGGCCATCGGCGCGGCGTGCCTGAGCGGCGCGGCTCAGGACGGGATATGGACGGGCGGCAGCGGGGTGTGGACCAACGCGGCTGTCTGGCGCGACGGGGTGGTGCCGGCAGCGGGCGCGACAGCCGCCTTCACGGGCGCCGGTGGCACGGTCACGGTGCCGACAGGCTATCCCTTTGCGCTTTCGGCGCTGCTTTTCAACACCAACGGCGCGACGGCCGCATGGACCGTGGCCGGCGAGACCAACGCCTTGGTCGGGCCAGCCGAGGTTCGCGTCGCCGCGAATGCCGTCACGTTCGCGTGCGCGCTGTCGGGGTCGGCCGGACTGGCCAAAACCGGGGATGGCACGGCTGAACTTGCCGCCAGCAACAATGTGTTCAGCGGCAAGGTCTCGGTTCTGGGCGGCCTGCTGCGCGCCAGGTGCGACGGCTCGCTCGGAGCGGTTCCGGAAGCGGCTGTACCCGACGCACTCACCCTGGACGGCGGCGGCTTGGGGAATACGCTCGAGCCGCTGACCGTAGGGCCCCTGCGCGGGATCACCGTCTGCCCGAACGGCGGTTGGTTTCTGGCGCGCTACTGGATGCCGACGGTCATCGAAGCGCCGGTTACCGGCCCCGGGCCGGTGCTGATCACGCGGCAAAGCGACGCGGTCACCTTCTCCAATCCCGCGAACGATTATGCGGGCGACACCGTGCTCGGCGCGGACGGCGTGGGCTTCTGGAACGACGTGAACGCGCGCGGCGTGCTGCGCCTGGGAGCCGACGAGGTGGTTCCCCACGGCGCGGGAAAAGGTCGGCTCTCCTTCGACGGATTCCGACGGGGCATTTTGGATCTCAACGGCAAAACCGAAACCGTCAATACGCTCGCGGAGCTCGGCGGCCTCTGCCTCTCCAACAGCGCGGCCCTGCCGGGCGTGCTGCGCGCGGGCTATGACGACGGCGATCTGACGGTCGCCGGCGAGATCCAGCGCGGAGCGACGCTGGACAAGATCGGCGCCGGCACGCTGTATTTCTCCGACAACGGGCGCTCTCGCGGCGGCCTTTCGGTTTCGGAAGGTACGCTGGTTTTTTCTCGCGCTTCGGCGCTCGGGGAACTGACCGTGAGCCTGGACGGCGGCGGGCTGGCCATGACGGACACGCAGCCGGGACTGGCCGAGAGCGTTGCGGGCCTTTCCGGGTCGGCGATCAACCTCAGCGTCCCGATGGCCGAGAGCGGCGTCAGCCGCGGGACGGTCAAGGGCTTCGCGGGCGCCAACGGGTTCGCCGACAACACGCAGTTCGGCTACGCCGGACAGTGGTATGTGCCGCAGGCCGGAACCTACAGTTTCGCCAAGTGCTTCGATGACGGAGCCTATCTGGCTGTGGACGGCAGCGTGCTGCTGAACAACAGCACGCACGATGCGCTGGTCGTCACGCAGAACGTCGCGCTCAGCGCGGGCTGGCACGCGGTGGACGTGCGTTTCTCCAACGGCACGGGCGGGACCGGCCCCCGCAACAACTTCGCGGCGGGAATCCTGTTCGATCCGAACAACACGAGCCTGTCGAACGCCGCCGACATCGCCGCCGCGTTCCGCTTTGAGGATGCCGGCGACGGCAGCGTGCTGCGTACAACGCCCTTGGGGACTTCGACCAATACGGTGCGGGCGTGTCTGGAACTGGTCCAGGACGGGACTTTCGACCGCTCGGGGACGGCGGCCTCGCTGGTCTGGGCCGGCGGCGTGATCCAGGCTGCCGATGCGGCCGGTTCGCCGGTGCTGACGGTGTCGGGCGGCGCGGAGCCGTTCCGCGTGGGCTCGACCAACCGCTCTGCGGTGTTCGGCGCGGACGTGGCCGACGCCAACGGGGTTCGCTTCCAAGACAAGGTCTGGCTGCTTGCCCTGCCGACTTCGTCGGCGTGGTCGATCGCCGCGGGGGCGGACGTGGCTTTCGGAACCGCGGGCATTCTGGGGAGCGGGCCGCGGACGCTCACGGAGTATTCGGTGCGCCTTCCGTCTTCCGACGCGCTGGGCGCGGGCGGGGAGACGGTCACGGTCGAGGGCGCTGGACGTGCCGTCTGGTTCGACGCGACGCGCGAGACGGACGGACGGCTCATCGATGATGAGGCTTACGGGTTTGTGGCTTCGAACAACGTGGTGTTCAACGGCTCGAACGCGCGCATGGGCTTTGACGGCGCGGGCACGGTGACCTATGCCGGCACGGTCAGCGGAAACGGGACTCTGGTCAAGACGGGGAGCGGCACGGCGGTGCTGACGGCGGCCAACACCTTTGTTGGCGACGTGCAGGTGAATGCGGGGCGGCTGCTGGTGGGCGACGACGCGCAGCTGGGCAACAGTGCCAACACCGTGTATCTCTCGGGCGGGTATCTCGGCTCCGCGTCAGGGGCGCCGCTGTCTTTGACGCGGACCGTGCAGGCGTCCACAGGCGGATTCAGCGTGGAGACCGGCCAGCTTCTGACCTTGGCCGGGGCCTTGAGCGGCACTGCCGCCAAAATGGGCGCGGGGCAGCTCTCGCTGGAGGGATTCTCCGCGAACGCCGCGTTGGATCTGGCGGTCGACCAGGGCGAAGTGGTTCTGAGCAAGAGCGGCGTTCCGGCCGTGCGCCACATCTTGCGCGTGGGCACCAATGCCCAGGTGCGCCTGGCCGGCAGCGGCGGCAACCAGATCGGCGGACATGTGGCCCTGACCGGAGGGACGCTTTCGCTGGACGGGAACTCCGAGTCGGTCGGACAGCTCTCCAGCGTCACGGCCGGCAGCACCGTGACCAATGGCGGGAGCGCGGCGGCGGTCCTGACCGTGGGCGAGGGCAACGCGTCGAGCGTGTTCATGGGCACGCTCGGCGACGGCGCTTCGCCGCTGGCGCTCACCAAGGTCGGGGCCGGAAACCTCTCTCTCTTGGGCGGGGCCGGCCCTAACCGCTATGCCGGCGAGACGCGCGTCGAGGGCGGCTCGCTGACCTGGGGCGCGGGCGTGCGCTATGTGCGTTTCTTGGTCGCTCAAACGCGCACCGCCGGGCTGACGCCGGCCATGTCCGAGCTCCAGCTCATGCTCAAGGGCGAGATTGCCGCCTATCCTGCGGACGTGTTGATCTACGCGACCTCTTCCAACGGACCGACGGGCGGGCCTGACCGGCTGATCGACAACAACACGGCGACCAAGTGGCTGGCTTCAGCCGTGAACGGACAGTACGTCCGCATCGATCTGCGCCGTCCCGTCGCAGTGGACGGCTACCGCTGGTACACGGCGAACGATGCGGCCGAACGCGATCCGGTCTCATGGAAGATGGAGGTCAGCGCCGACAATGCGACGTGGTTCACGGTGGACGAGCGGAGCGGCGAAACGGTCACGGCGACCCGCACCATGTTGGCCGGGACGTGGCCTTTCAAAGCGCCCTTCGCGGGGTCGTATGCGGCCTCTCCGCTGAGCGCGGTGACGGTGGCGTCGAACGCGACGGCGCAGGTGTGCTCACCCCGGGAGTCGGTGGCCTCGCTGGCCGGCGCAGGGACGCTGGCGTTCGTCAAAGGCCAAACGCTCTCGGTGTCCGACGCGTCGCTCTTCACGGGGCGCGTCAGCGGGGAGGGCCGGCTGGTCCTCCAAGGGGAAGGCGGCAGCACGGTCGCCCTGCAGGAAGGCGGCGCCGGTTTGGAGTTGGTGAACGGGGGTAGCGGCGCTCTCGCCGTGCGGCTGGGCGGCGTGACCAACGGAGCGTTTTCGGCCGCGGTCCGCGACGGAGCGTCCCCCGCGGGCTTGGTCAAGATCGGGCCGCAGACGACGGTGCTCTACGGTTCGTCCAGTTCGTATTCGGGCGACACCCGGGTCGAGGCCGGCACGCTCGCAGTGGTGCCGGGCACGCTGGCCTACCGCTATGTGCGCTTCTCGCCCACCGAGGTGCGCGCCGGAACGCTGTCGACGAGCCGGGTTTCGATGTGCGAATTCCAGTTGGTCCGCAACGGCGCCGTGGTGCCGTATCCGGTCGGAACATCGGCGTCCTCCGGGGCCTTCTTGAGCGGGTATCCGGCCGCCAAGGCTGTCGACGGCATCACCGGCTCCGGCGGTTCGGGCGACCCCAGCCGGTGGATCGGCACGGCGCTGCCGAACTGGGTCCTGATCGACATGACGCAGCCGGTGGCATTCGACGGCTATCAGTACTACACGGCCTCTTCCCCGACTTATGACAATCCGCGCGACCCCGTCTCGTGGCGGTTCGAAGGCAGCCACGACGGCGTCAACTGGGTGCTCCTGGACACGCGCGTCAAGGAGGGCGTGCCGGACATCCGCGCCAATCTGGTCGGCCCTTATCTGCTGGGCGGCGCGGCGCCGGTTCCTCCCGCCTTCTGGGCGGCGACGAACAGCCTGAGCGAAAAGGTCGCTGCCGTGACGGCGCGCTACCTGCGCTTCAACCCCACGCGGATGCGGCTGGAGAACTATGAATACGCCTATACCGGATTCCAGATCGCGGAGCTGCAGCTGTTGACGAACGGGATCCCCGTGCCCTATCCCGCGGGCACGACGGCGACGGCTCCGGGCGGCGGGCTGAATGCGCCGCCCAACGTGCTGTTGCCGATCTCGGCGGTCGACAACATCCTGCCGGCCGAGGTGGAGAATAACCGCTGGTACAGCACGTCGATGGTCAACCCGCTGACGGTGGACATGGGCCAGCCTGTGACCTTTGACGGCTACCGGTGGTATACCGCCAACAACGGCGCGGCTCGCGACCCGCTCTCCTGGACGCTGGAGATCAGCAACGATGCCACCAACTGGTACCTGGTGGATGTCCAGACCAACTGGTGGGGCACGCTGACGCGCAAGGCGGTGGCAGGCGAGTGGAACCTGAACCTGCCGTCGCGCGGCGGCGCGTTGTCCTGCGCGATCCCGGACGCCTCCCGCACGCTCGTCGCCGCAGGCGCGGTCTTGCGGTTGGACGGGGCGGCTGAGACCGTCGGCCCGCTGAGCGGAACCGGCAC
>Ga0075012_10001024_pt1 | contig 29253 bp, 26 predicted proteins | sample All_14_2_FD_71474 | JGI IMG/M metagenome (GOLD analysis project Ga0075012, IMG submission 71474) | Freshwater microbial communities in response to fracking from Pennsylvania, USA - Allegheny Zone_MetaG_DW_15 | ecosystem: Environmental > Aquatic > Deep subsurface > Groundwater > Drilled...
TTCTTAAGTTCTCTTTGAATAAACTTAAGCATATCGCCTGAATGTTGTTTGATACGTTCTTTCTCTTCTAGAGATTGATAAACCATATCTAAACCTTCCATTAAAGGATAGACTTTAAAGCTTTGAGATACATGTAATAGGGGGATACAATGAAATACTTCTTCTTTATTGTTTACGATATGAAGATGATGACTCTTTGAAATCATATTCATGATATCTCTAAATGTTTCACCTTTTTCTAAACGATGTTCTATTTCTCTAGCAAGTAATGGTGAGAACCCATGAAATTGATTCATGATGGATTCACTAGAATCGTAATCACTTATAAATGGATTTTTACGATTTTGTTGATCAGGAAGAGTATATTCAGCACCTGGGTGAATCGTACGCTTTGTATTCTCGTATGCTGGTATTCTCTTAAGCGCATCCATGATTCGATTGGTTTCATCCACAAACACAATATTTGCGTATTTGCCCATTAGTTCGATCATCAACTTATACTGATGTAAGTCACCCATTTCATTGCGTTTCTGGATATTGATTTCAACCAATCGATCTAATTCAATCTGCTTAATCGATAGAATTAATCCATCTTCGATATGCTTTCGAAGGTACATCACAAAATTACTGGGTTCTTGAGGTGGTACAAAATTCTGATTTGATATTTGAATTCGATTATGAACTGAATGGGCGGATATGAGGAGTTGGTATTTGTCCTTATTTGATCGTACATTTAAAAGAATCTCATTCTCAGATAAGTTGTATATTCTTTGAATCTTGAGAGGACATATTGCCTCAAGCGGCTTAATAATTCGACTTAAAAGTATTCCATCCAGTGCCATAGCAAAACCTCTATTGAAATAATATTATATCACATTGACACAAGGCATCTAAGTGAGTATGATACTTGATAAAAGAGGACAAGAAATGAAGAAAGGTTTATTAATTATACTGAGCGGACCGAGTGGGGTGGGCAAGGGAACCGTTCGAAGTTTATTCTTTGATGATCCGGAATTAAATATCGCTTTTTCCGTATCGATGACAACTCGTTCACAACGAGCAACAGAAAAAGATGGAGTAGATTATTACTTTGTCACAAAAGATCGCTTCTTAGAAGCCATCAAGAATGATGAATTATTAGAATATGCAGAGTTTGTTGGAAACTATTATGGAACACCAATGGATAAGGTTGAAGAGCTGCGCAATCAAGGAAAGAATGTATTACTTGAAATTGAAGTACAAGGTGCGATTCAAGTAAAAGCGAAAGTTCCTGATGCTTTAACAATATTCATTGTCCCTCCTAGTATGGAAGAACTCGAAAAACGAATTCGTGGACGTAAAAGTGAAGCCCCTGAGGTTGTTGCCAAACGCTTAGAAAAAGCTTCAAAAGAAATGGAAATGGTAGGACAGTACAAGTTTGTGGTATGCAATGATGACCCTAAACTTGCCGCATCAATCATCTCACTTATTATAAAAAGACATATGGAAATGGCCTAGCCTTCCATATTTTTTTATATGGTATAATTGTTTCATGCAAAAACTAATACAAGTTTATATTGAACATAAACAATTAAAACTAAACCAAGCGTATACGTATTTGGCTCCTTTTAGTTGTGAAATCGGTATGCGAGTAGAAGTTAAATTTAATAATCAAACCTGTGTTGGATTTGTAGTACATACAGAATTATATGATCAATCTAAAATAGATGAATTTGAACACAATGGAATTGAAATTAAAGAAGTAGTACGAGTCATTGATCAAGAACCTGTTTTAAATCAAGAGTTAATTGATTTAGGATTTTGGATGGCAGAAGAGACTTTATCTCCCGTAATAAGTTGTTTTCAAGTTATGTTGCCAAAGGTAAAGCGAATTAGTTCAAGTTATCAAGATGCTCAAGTTGAGAAATGGGTAAGACTTATTAAAATGCCTGAAAAGTGTTCACCCTTACAAAATGAAATAATACAAGAATTAAGTGTTGATAAACGTTTATCTGAGATAAAGGGTTCAAGATCCAGTTTAACTACATTAATTAAGAATGGATATGTAGAAACATATTTAAAAGAGAAGACATATCAGGATCAGAAATATACGCAAAAACTCCCTGATTATGAATTAAGTGATAAACAGAATAAGGCACTCGATTTAATTCATTCAACCGATAAATCAGTCATCTGTTTATTTGGAAAAACTGGATCAGGTAAGACAGAACTCTATTTAAAACTAGCTGAAGAAGCGTTAAAACAAAATCGACAAAGTTTAATTTGTGTGCCTGAAATTGCGTTAACTGAACAAATGGTCCGTAGAGTACAAGAACGATTTGGACAAGATGTTGTGGTGTATCATTCCCATTTAAGTGATCATGAACGATATCTTCAATATAAGCGTGTCAGTGAGAATGAAGTGTCATTGGTTGTTGGGACGCGATCCGCAATCTTTTTACCCTTCAAAGATTGTGCGTGGATTATCTTAGATGAGGAACATGATTCCAGTTATAAACAAGAATCTTTGCCATATTATCATACGCGTGATGTAGCGATTAAGCGTGCAGCTTATTTCAATTCTAAGGTTATTCTTGGAAGTGCAACACCAAGTTTTGAAACCTATGCAAGAGCACTCAAACATGTTTATCAATTGGTAGAACTTGATGAACGAGTTAAAGGTGTTTTACCACCGATTCGAGTAATTAATAATCCACGAAACCGCAGAACTATTTTAGCTCAAGAAACAATTGATTTTATACAATCAAGATTGGATCGAAAAGAACAGATTATTCTTTTGTTGAATCGAAGAGGATTTGCGCCAGTCTTTCAGTGTGTAGAGTGTTCTAAAGCAATTGAATGTACAGCCTGTGATCGTCTCATGGTTTATCATAAAGAAGACCAAACATTAAAATGTCATAGTTGTGGTTTATCACATACAGTTCCACGTACATGTCCAAGTTGTGGCTCATCAAAATTAAGGATGATGGGATATGGAACACAACGTTTAGAGGAAGAGTTACATCAAAGGATTGAGGGACTCCGTATCTTACGCATGGATAAAGATTCCACATCGAATAAAAATGGACATCAGAAAATATTAGATGCGTTTAATCACTATGAAGCAGATTTACTTTTAGGAACTCAGATGATTGCGAAGGGATTGGATAATCCGAGAGTTAGCGCATCCATTATCTTAGATATTGATCGATCCTTATTAAGGACAGATTATCGTAGTATTGAAGACGCGTTTTCACTCATTCTTCAAACCGCTGGAAGAAGTGGTCGAAGTCAACTCCAAAGTGAGGTTGTCATTCAAAGTGATTTAAAAGATCATTATGTTTTTAATTCTGTTTTTAAACATGATTATCCACGATTCTTTAATCAAGAAATGGGTTATCGAAAGTTAGGCCAAAATCCACCGTATACCTACTTAATTACAATTACTTTATATGGTTCAAATCAAGAAAGTTTAAATCGCAATGCTCGTCACTTATATGAACATTTAGAACATGATTCGATTAAATGTTTAGGTCCAAGTGATATGGGTAAGGTGAATTATACGTATAAGAATCGTATAATATTAAAAGGAAAAGACCTAAATGAAATGCGTCAATTCCTTAAAAAAACACTCGATGAAACAAGTTCAATTCATAAATGGGATTGTTTTATCGATGTCAATCCAATGGGGATCCTTTAATGAAAGCAAGACAACTCGCCTACGAAATTCTATATGATGTCATCGTACATGGACAATACGCTAATCTAGCACTTAAACAACGCTTAGATGAAGTGAATCCAATTGATCAAAGTTTATGTACATCGATTATTTATACATGCCTACAGAATCATCGTTATATTCGTGCATTGTGGCAAAGACATACGACTTATTTCCCATCCTCAAAAATTGCGGTACTGATCGATAGTGCGACAACTCAACTCATCTATTTTGATCGTGTTCCTGATTATGCCATCTTAAATGAAACGGTTGAAATCGCTAAGAAGATTGATATGAATTCATCAAAGATGGTCAATGCGGTGTTACATCGAGTTATTGAAAAAGGGAAAGAAACATTAGTTGGAAATGATGAATTAGATACGATTGCGCTTAATGCGTCTTTACCTACTTTCATCGTAAAACTTTGGAATAAACAATATGGTTTAGAACAAACACTTTTAAATGCGAAAGCGTTATTAGAACCTTCTAAATTATGTGGAAGAGTTAATCCATTAAAGATTGATCCAGATGAAATATTCTATGATCCTAAAGTAAGTCGTGGAGTTTTAAGTGAATATGCATTTTACACCAAGGATAATCTTGTTCAAAGTGATTGGTTTAAGAATGGTGAATGCTGGCTTCAAGATGAAGCGAGTCAATCGGTCAGTGATTTTTTAGAATTAGAAGATCATTTCAATGTATTAGATGCTTGTAGTGCGCCAGGTACAAAGACAGCCGCATCGGCCACATTGATGCACAATACAGGACATATCGATGCGATTGAACTTCATGAGAATCGTAAACAATTGATTGATAAGCAACTACTTCATCTTGGGATTACAAATGTTAGTACTTATACGATGGATGCATGTGTAGTAAAAGATCATTTTAAACATGAATTTTATGATAGAATACTTGTCGATGTGCCATGTAGTGGTTTAGGTGTATTGCGTCGAAAAGCAGATATTAAACTTCGTATCACGCCTGCTCAATTAGATGAACTTCAAGCACTACAAGCCTCCATATTAGAAGGGGTTTATGAATGCTTAAAAGTAGGTGGCTTGATGGTCTATTCAACATGCACATTAAATAGAAAAGAAAATGAAATGCAGATTCAACGTTTCTGTGAGAAACATCCAGAGTTTAAATTGATGGAAGAGAAAACAATATTTCCAAATCAATATGATACAGATGGCTTTTACATGGCTAAACTTAAACGATTTGCGTAAATATGGTAAGATATCGATATGAAAAAAATGATATATGATTTGAACTATGAACAACTAAAAGAATGGTTGTTAGAACATAACGAAAAAACGTTTAGAACAAACCAAGTATTTGGTTGGCTTTATCGTAAAAGAATACAAGAATTTAGTGAAATGACAGACATAAAACAAAGTTTGATTGATACATTTAATGAAGAATTTGTGATTAATCCTATTAAACTTAAACAAAGACAAGCAAGTAAAGATGGAACAGTTAAATACTTATTTGAACTACAAGATGGTTTCTTAGTTGAGACAGTTTTAATGCAATTTGATTATGGTAAATCGGTCTGTGTAAGTTCACAAGTGGGCTGTAATATGGGATGTACTTTCTGTGCGAGTGGATTACTCAAAAAGAATCGAGATTTAACATCGGGTGAAATGCTTGCTCAAGTCATGTATGTACAAAAAGAGTTGGATAAACTAGAACAACGAGTAAGCCATATTGTAATTATGGGAACGGGTGAACCGTTTGATAACTATGATCATGTGATGAATTTCTTATATACTGTAAATCATGATTTAGGTTTAGCGATTGGTGCGCGTCACTTATCGGTTTCTACTTGTGGTGTAGTGCCACGTATACGCCAATTTGCGCGTGAAAAAGTTCAATATAACTTAGCCATCAGTTTACATGCGCCAAATGATGAATTACGTTCTAAACTTATGCCAATCAATAAAGCCTATCCATTAGCTGAATTAATGGATGCCTTACATGAATATTCGACGATGAATAATCGTAGAATTACGTTTGAATATATCTTACTTAAAGGAGTTAATGATCAAACAGAACATGCGAATCAATTAGCTCAATTGGTTAAAGGTATGAATGCGTATGTAAATCTAATTCCATATAATGTAGTCGATGAACATGGATTTAAAGCAGTTGATTTTACGGCTGCGATGAAGTTCTATGATAAGTTAATGCGATTGGGTGTTAAGAGTACTCTACGTAAAGAGAACGGTGGAGACATTGATGCGGCTTGTGGTCAGTTAAGGGCTAAAGCTGAGGGTAAACTTTGATGAAGATGTTGGGTAAAAGTCATATCGGTTTAATTCGTCGAATCAATCAAGATAATTTTTTGATTGAAGAAAAAGACGGTGTTCAATTCATGATGGTTTGTGATGGAATGGGTGGTGCAAATGCTGGTGAAGTTGCGTCACTTATTGCGATACAATCGATGCATAAATTGTTTTTAGGTGCCGATTTTGATCATCCCACAAAAGAGAGTTTAAAGAATTGGTTAAAAGAAGCATTTGTCAAAATGAATCGATCAATTTATGATGAAGCTAAATTAAATGATGATTATTCAGGTATGGGTACGACTGCGGTTGGTTTTATGGTATATCAAGATATTATATTATGTGCCAATGTTGGAGATAGTCGTGCTTATGTCTTAGATAAAAATAATAAGTTAGTTCAAATAACAGAGGATCATTCTCTTATTAATGAACTCATAAAATCAAAACGAATTACACTTGAACAAGCCAAAACACATCCACAACGATCTGTATTAACCAATGTTTGTGGAGTTATGGAAAAAGTGGTTGTGGATATGTTTGAAGTAGACAATGATGTTAAAGGATTGTTGTGTTGTAGCGATGGTTTACACAATATGTTAAGTGATAAACGAATTGAATCCATTCTTAAACAAAGAAAATCGATTGAACATAAAGTTGAACAATTGATTAATGAATCAAATCAAGCAGGGGGTTATGATAACATAACAGTTACACTTGCTTGGAAGGTGAAATAAGTATGTTACAAGTACTTGCGTCACGATATCATATTTTAAAACGATTGGGTGAAGGTGGAATGGCTGATGTTTACCTTGCTCAAGATGAATTATTAAACCGCGAAGTAGCGATTAAAGTACTACGCGGTAATTTAGCGTTAGAGCCTGTATCACTCTTACGTTTTCAACGTGAAGCGAATTCCGCAAGTGCATTAACGCATCCCAATATTGTAGAGATTTATGATGTTGGAGAAGAGGAAGGTCTTCATTATATCGTGATGGAGTATATTCGTGGTCGTACCTTGAAACAACTCATCGCACAGCGTGGAGCACTTGAGAAAAATGAAGCTTTAGCGATAATGGATCAATTGATTTCTGCAGTTGAAGAAGCACATAAGAAAAACATTATCCATCGTGATATTAAACCTCAGAATGTACTAATTAAGGATGATGGAACAGTAAAGATTACTGACTTTGGGATTGCGACAGTTTCTGATTCTTTACAATTGACACAAGCTGATACTGTTTTAGGTAGTGTTCATTACCTTGCGCCAGAACTAGCACGCGGTGAAAGCGCCAGTTTTCAAAGTGATATATATTCATTAGGAATTTGTTTTTACGAATTATTGACTGGTGAAGTACCTTATCGTGGAGAATCGCCTGTTCAAGTCGCAATGAAACACTTAAAAGATGAGATGCCAAGTGTTCTTGATTTTAATCCGAGTTTACCAATGTCTATTGAAAATGTTATTCGAAAAGCGACAGCTAAGAATCGGAATCATCGTTATAAATCCGCAGAAGAAATGCGGTCTGATTTGTTAGTGAGTTTATCGGATAAGAATAAAAATGTTAAACGAATTGAATTTGATCAACCTCAAGAGAATGATCAAACCATTATTATTAATAAAGTGAATGGATTAAAAGAAGAGAAAGTAAGTAAATGGAATATCCGGTCTTTTTGGGGTATGAGTTTAGTCATAGTATCTTCTATTATTCTCATTTTAATCCTATCGGTAAGTGGTATTTTTGATCCAAATCGAAATATGGTAGAAGTACCAGATTTGATGAATATGACACTAGCGGAAGCGCGAGAAGCTATTTTTGATTCTGGGATTGAAATCGCATCATCTATTAGTTATGAATTAACGGATAATGTAGAAGCTGGAAAAATTATAAAAATAACTCCAAGTGTTGGGACACTGTTAGAAAAGGGCTCTACGATTAGTATTACATTGAGTGAAGGAATCTATTTTGTGGTCGATGATTATAAAGGGCGTAATATAGATGAAGTAAAGCTTGAATTATCAGATACTAAGATTAATGTTCGAGTTGAATATTCTCCTAGACAAGATGTACCATCTGGTATTATTCTCGAACAAACTTTACTCGATCCTGATACTAAGCTTGACCCAAAGAGACAGTATGAAATTAAGTTTATCGTCTCTGCACCAGTGGAGTTCTTAATCCCACAAATTATTGGGGTTAATATTAATACCGCAAAAGCTCAATTAGAAGCGTTAGGTGCAGTTGTTTATCTCAATCAATTGTCAACGGATGGATTATCTGAAGATCAAATCGCTAAGATTGTTAGAAATGTGGTTGTGGATATATCTCCAGAGCCTTTAACCTACTATACACAAGGAGCCAATAACTTTATTGAGTTAAGTTACTATTAATGAACAAAGCAATCATCATAAAAATTATTTCCAATCGTTATACCATTTTAACTGAAGATCATACGCAATTGATTGCGCAAGGAAGTGGTAAACTCAAGTTTAACTCTTTGCCTTTAGTTGGTGATCATATTGAATATGAACTTAGAGAAGATGTGGTAATGATGACTAAAGTACTACCACGACATAATGAAATGAAACGACCTTCTATTGCGAATGTCGATCAAGCCTTAATCGTAATGAGTGCCGTTAAGCCAGATTTTTCTACACAATTGGTTGATCGCTTTGTATGGTTAGTACGTAATGCGAATATAGAGCCAGTTCTTATAGTGACTAAGTTAGATCTTGTGGATGATAATAGTTCTATTTATCAAGATTTGAATCAATATGAGAAGGATGGAATGAAAGTCATACGTGTTGCGCGTGGTAGAGATATTATAGGTCTTGAAGAAACGATAAAAGATAAGATTAGTGTACTTACAGGACAATCTGGGGTAGGAAAATCATCGTTGTTAAATCGATTAAATCCTGATTTTGTGTTACATACACAAGAGATTTCAAAAGCGTTGGGTCGAGGTAAACATACAACACGACATGTACAACTTTATCCGATTGCGGATGGATGGGTGGCGGATACACCTGGTTTTTCATCATTGGAGTTTGGGAATATTGAATTAAAAACATTTGATTTGTTAGTAAAAGAATTTGATCCATATCGAGAAAAGTGTCAATTTAGGGATTGTTCACATGTGAATGAACCGAAGTGTGCAGTTAAAGATGCGGTGAATCAAAATCTTATTCATAAAGATCGATATACACATTATTTAGAAGTACGACAATTAATAATTGATGAAAGGAAAACATATAAATGATTATTGCGCCTTCACTCTTGAGTATGGATTTTACTCAAACATTAAGTCAATTAAAAGAGATTAAAGAGAGTCAAGCTACTTGGCTTCATTTTGATGTGATGGATGGTCATTTTGTGCCTAATTTAAGTTTTGGGCCAGATATATGTGCACAGATTCGAAAACACAGTGACTTATTTATGGATGTGCATATTATGGTAAGTGATCCTCATTATTTCTCAGATGTATTTATTCGTGCAGGGGCTGATTTAATTACTTTTCATTTAGAGGCATGTGCATCTGAAGAAGAAGTTTTGAGTGTTATTCAAAAGATTCGTGATAAGGGTGTTAAAGTAGGATTATCGATTAAACCAGATACGGATGTGAAATCATTAATTCCTTTTATTTCTAAGATTGATTTAATACTTATTATGAGTGTTAATCCAGGGTATGGTGGTCAAAGTTTTATACCAAATGCTTTAGATAAAATAGCGTTCTTACGGTATTACATAGATCTAAATAAACTTTCTTGCTTAATTGAAGTAGATGGTGGGATAAATGCGGATACCGCTAAGCTGGTCTTGGATGCAGGTGTAGATGTTTTGGTTGCGGGTAGTTATATTTTTAAACATAATATTAAAGAAACAATCAATACCTTATGGAATCTGAAGTAACCTTAGTTTTAAGAGATGTGCCTTATGTTGTTAAAGGGGATTGTGTTGGGGTTGAACTGGGTGCATTTGCCTTAGTTCGTGATCAACATTCTTTAGTTTGTGCTATTGGGGATTTTGATTCAATTGATTATGAACAGTATGAAATAGTTGAAAGTAATGTATCCAATATGATAAAAGTATCATCGATAAAAGATGAATCTGATAGTGAGTTAGCGATTAATTGGTGTATCCAACAGGGATATACTCGTATACATGTTTATGGGGCTTTAGATGAGCGTTTAGATCATCAGCATATCAATTGTTTGTTGGCGTATAAATACCCTATGATAACCTTGTATAACGATATGAATCGAATACAAGCGTATGAAAAAGGAGAATATAAGATAGAGAAAGAAGATTTTAACTATTTCTCTGTTTTTGCGTATCATCCTGCGAATATTAGTTTAGTTGGATTCAAATATCCTTTAGATCATTACGATCTTAATATAAATGAGTTAAAAACAGTATCCAATCAATGGATAAAAAAAGATGCCACATTATGTGTGCATCAAGGCAAAGTACTCGTTTATCTCACAAGATAATAAAAAAGGAGGGTTACTCCTAATTATTAAGCTTGTTGAGCTTTTAAGGTTTTTAAAGCACGGGCGGAAATACGGATCCGTTGTGGTTTGCCATCCACAACAACTTTAACTTTCTGAAGGTTAACATTCCACTTACGACGACTTGCTTGTAATGAGTGAGAACGTTTATTTCCTGATAATGCTTTTTTACCGCTTACTGCACAAACTCTTGACATACCGTAGTACCCCCTTTCATTTGAATTGCTTATAAAGAATATCACGAAAAAGAACACTTTGCAAGACATAATACTAAAAAACTTTTTAATAAAAAAGAGGCTATGTTATAATGATAAAGAAGTTGAGGAGGGGCGACAATGAACGAACAAGATGTCCAAGTTGGACTCGAAATAGCTGACCATGAAATACGCCTCGTAGTGGGTCAGTTTTTTAATACTCGATTAAACATTATGAAGGTTGAACGTGTTCTTTCCTCGGGGATACACAACGGACAAATTATCGATCAAATGGCTGTTATACAAAAAATTTCAGCGGCTATTAAACATGTGGAAGAGAATCTTGGATTATCGATTGAACGTGTTATTTTATCTTTACCAAGTATTGGTTTATCACGTTATGTGAGACGTATAACAGTACCGATTGATGATAAAGTTACTTTAAGAGATATTAAAGCTGTTTATAAAGAAGCGCTGAATACAGAGTTACCGAATCATCAAGCATTAGTCAATTTATCCATTACAAAATCATTGGTCAATGGGATTACAATGCGTAAATTACCACTTAATGAAACCTGTGATTCTTTAACAATGGATATTGATTTATTATGTGCTGATAAGGAAATGGTATATCGATATGTCCAAACGGTTGAGAAAGCTGGATTACAAGTGTCTGAAATTAGTCTCGATAGTTTTGCGCTAGGTAAAGAAGCTTCATTATTTGAAAAATCCTTGGAGCAACATCTTATTGCGATTAAGGCAGAAAGACAAAGCACCAGTTTGAGTTTATTTGCGAAGGGTAAGCTTGTAAGTACAGAGACAATTAATTTAGGCTCTAAACAGATTATTAGTGCCATGGTAAATCGTTTTAATTTACCAATCGAAATAGCGGATCGTTTACTTCACATGAATGCGCGTTTTGGATTAGATCATTATCCAAATACTCCTATTTATTTATGGTCCAACGAAGGTAAAACACATACTTTAAGTGAACAAGAATTAATGAGTGTTGTACAACCGATATTAAATGTTTGGTTGGATGAAATAAAAACAACAATTAAACCAATTTTAGATACATCTAATGTTAAAATAGTATTATTCGGTGAATCAGGTGAAATCAATGGATTTGATCAGTTATTATCGAATGAGTGTGGTTGTGAATGTGAGTTATACATTCCAGAAACATTAGGTGTTCGATCTTCTGCACTTGCGAGTGTAACAGGATTGTTTTATGTAATTAAAGACCAAAGTCCACTGCGTGAGTTTTTAGCTGGTGTGGATATGGGTCAATTTAATCAAATGTTAATTAAAGAAAAAGAAATCGTAAATGAAGATACAATTTCAGGTAAGTTCAAAGGATTATTTGAAAGACGTTAATAAAGAGGAAAAACTATGAGTGAACTAAATTATAATCAAGTCGCAAAAATTAAGGTATTCGGTGTGGGTGGCGCTGGATGTAATGCGATTAATCGAATGGTCGAAGAAGATGTAAGAGGTGTTGAGTTCTATGTAGCGAACACTGATTTACAAGTTCTAAATATATCACCTGCTAAGAATAAGCTTATCTTAGGAAAGACGATTACAAAAGGATTAGGAGCTGGGGCAAATCCTGAGATTGGTTATAAAGCCGCTCTTGAGAGTGAAGATGATATTCGTGAAGCAATGAAGGGTGCCGACATGGTTTTTATCACCGCTGGTTTAGGTGGTGGTACTGGAACAGGTGCAGCTCCTTTATTTGCGAAAATTGCGAAGGAATTTGATATTTTAACGGTTGGGATTGTGACTAAACCTTTTACTTTTGAAGGTAAGAAACGTACTGAACAAGCTAATCGTGGATTAGAAGAATTGCGTAATTATGTCGATTCTTTAATAATCGTTTCGAATAATCAATTATTAGAAGTCATTGGTCGTATTCCGTTTGTGGAAGCCTTCCGTGAAGCGGATAATGTCTTGCGTCAAGGGGTTCAAACGATTACAGACTTAATTGCAGTACCTGCACTAATCAACTTGGATTTTGCGGATGTACGTGCTGTTATGGAAGGTCAAGGATCTGCGCTTATTGGAATAGGAATGGCACAAGGCGATAATAAAGCGCAAGAGGCTGCCGCAAAAGCGATTACATCTCCTTTATTAGAAGCACAAATTCGTGGAGCACGTAATGCGATTGTAAATGTGACAGGTGGAGAAAGTATTACCATTTATGATGCGAATGATGCGGTTGATTTTATTCGTGAATCGGCTGGATCTGAAATAGATATTATCTTTGGGGTAGCGATTAATGAATCTCTAGGAGATAACATTATCATTACGGTTATTGCGACAGGTTTCGATTTACCAAAAGTAAATCAAGTTAAGAATCCTGTTCAAGATGCACGTAAAGTGGTAGAAGAGATTCGTAAAGAAAGCACACCATCGTTTGAAGATGAGAGTGATATTCCTGGTTTCTTTAAATCTAGAGGTTAGTCGTAAGACTAACTTTTATTTTAAGCATTTATTGTATAATACTAATGATGACAGATGAGGTAACACGATGAAAATTGCGATAGCACAATTAAATATAAGATGTGGTCAAATAGATTTTAATCTTGATTCTATGAAACGAATGGTGGATCAAGCGGTGAATGATAAGGCAGATATCATTGTGTTTCCTGAGATGTGTGTAGGTGGTTATCTTTTATCTGATTTATATTTACAGAAATCATTTGTGTCACAACTTTTAAATGCGAATGAAGTAATTAAGTCTTGGTCAGAGGATATTGGTATTATTTGGGGTAATATAAGTCATTTTGATGACTTGAAATCCAACCGAGATGGTCGTTTTAATCGTTTCAATACCGCATTTTTTGCGTTTAAGAATAAATGGGTAAAGAAAGAGAATAGTCTATTAGATGGACATTATTTCAAACATTGTTTACCTGATTATCGTTTTTTTGACGACTCACGTTATTTTAAGAGTGGATATGATTATGCATTAGAAAATAATCTCTTATTAAATGATTCCATTAATCCATTTGTTTTTATCAAGGATAATAAAACTGTTCGAATTGGTCTAGAAGTTTGTGAGGATTTATGGAGTAAGGATTATTTAGTTGATCCTACTGCAATTTATATTCAGCACAAGGTAGATTTCATTATCAATATTTCATCGTCACCATGGACTTTAAATAAAGAATTGAGTCGTGAGAAACGTATTAAGGAACATGTACATACACATAAGGGAAATATGGTACCACTTATTTATGTTAATGCATGTGGTATGCAAAATAATGGAAAAAATGTATTAGTGTTTGATGGGGATAGTACGATTTATCAAAAAGATGGTTCTGTTTTAGGTCAATTAAAAGATGATTTTAAAGAAGAAGTTAAAGTATTTGATTTGGATTTAAAATACCCTGAACATGAGACATCGAATAAGTTATTGAATGCCCTCGTATGTGCGATACATGAATTTGATAAACAAGTTTTACCATTTAAACCAAAATGGATTATTGGTTTATCGGGTGGAATCGATAGTAGTGTGAATGTTGCGTTGTTGTGTATGGCGTTAGGGAATGATCGTGTTATTGGATATAATATGGCAAGTCGATACAATCAAGCTCAAACCAAAAACATAGCCTTTGAGACAGCTCAAAAATTAAATATAGAGTATCATGCAGGGAGTATCGAACAGCTTGTTAAGGCAACAGAATCCACATTAGAAGAGTATCAAATTGATCCTAAAGAAGGGTTAGCTTATGAGAATATTCAAGCACGTTTAAGAGGACATTTACTTTCTTCTTTTGCGTCGTATAAAGGTGGAGTCATTTGTAATAATGGGAATAAAGTTGAATGTGCGTTAGGCTATGCGACGTTATATGGTGACACTATTGGTGCGTTGAGTCCTTTGGGAGATTGTACCAAACTTCAGGTTTTTGAATTAGCGAAGTTGATTAATGAATACTATAAGGATGAAATTATTAATTCTAATTTAATTCCTACCATAAAATCAGATTCAATTGAATTTGGATTTGCGCCAAGTGCAGAACTTCGTGACAATCAAGTTGATCCTATGAAGTGGGTCTATCATGATTGGTTAGTTCAATATTTCATTCAATATCCAAGTCATCATATTATTGATTGGTTAAAAATGTATGTGACAGGTGAATGGAAGAAGACTGAGATTGCGAGTTGGATGGTTTATTATGGTTTAGATAATCCAAAGAATTTTGTAGAAGATACGCGATGGTTCATGAAATCTTGGCATAGTGCTATTTTTAAACGTATACAATTCCCACCAATTGTGACAGTTAGTCGTGGTAGTTTTGGATATGATTATCGTGAAAGTCAGATTCCATATACCGAGAATTACGAAGTAAAAGAGTTGTTTAATCAGATATTAAGTGGGGGAAAAGTATGAAAAAATGGTTAGATTCAAGTCATATATCTTTAATTTTATCAATCACATTAGCTGGATTATTTATTGTGGCAATTTATTTTGCGATTCTTAATATTAATGTATTTATTGAATTAATCAATGATTTAGGTAGTGTTTTAACTCCATTCATGTATGGATTAATTCTTGCGTTCTTGATGAGTCCGATTGTAAGTTTTTTTGAGATGAAAGCATTCGCAAGTTTCAAATGGAAGAAAAGCACAAAGCGTATTCTATCTGTGTTGTTGTCTCTTTTAATTACCTTTAAAATAATCGTTTTATTCTTTTCTTTCATTATTCCTCAATTGATTATTAGTTTGAGTTCTATAAGTGAGAAGTTACCTGAATATATCGTAATTGTGGAAGATCTTTTAGGTGAGTGGTTAGTATCATATCGGTTAGATAATGAATGGGTTAATTTATTATTGGATTCTTCTGAGGACTTATTAGTTACATTCTTAAAAACGATACAAGGTTATCTTCCTCTTATCTTAGATTATTCTTGGCAATTTACGAAAATGATATTTAACTTATTATTAGGAATTGCGATTGCGATGTATGTTTTAATTGATCGTGAACGCTTTAGTTTACAAGCTAAAAAGTTGATCTATTTTATTTCGAATCAAAAAACTGGGGATTATTTAATTGATTTAAGCCGATTATCTTCAAGTATGGTGCATCGTTTTATCTTAGGTAAAATGTTGGATTCATTTATCATAGGTGTGATTTGTTATGTGGGGATGTTAGTTTTAGGGTTATCATATCCGCTTCTCTTATCGGTTATTGTTGGTGTTACAAATATGATTCCAGTGTTTGGGCCTTTTATAGGAGCGATACCGGGTGCTTTAATACTTTTATTGGTTGATCCATTTCAAGCTCTATGGTTTATCTTATTCATTATTCTTTTACAACAATTTGATGGTAATTTCTTAGGTCCACGTATTTTAGGCGATTCAATGGGCTTACCTAGTTTATGGATTATGTTTGCGATTATTGTTGGTGGAGGATATTTTGGAGTCGTTGGAATGTTTTTAGGAGTACCTATTTTTGCGGTAATTTATATTATTAGTAAAAAGATTATTTCAAACAAATTGGAGAAGGATTCGATTCAAATCAAGACATAAGAAAATCCCTTATTAACTAAGTTAGTAAGGGATTATTTTTAAAGACGTATAAATCTTTCGTATAGTGTTTTGATTGTTGATTCATAATCACTATTTGATACACCTACAATGATGCTTATTTCATCAGTACCTTGTGCAATTAATCTAATGTTAATTTTCTTTTCACCTAAAGCACTAAATAATTGACCTGATACACCTGGTTTATCTTTCATATTACGTCCAACAACTGAGATTAAAGCTAAGTCATCTTCAAATGTAAGCTTATCAATGTCGCATTTCTGTTTTAGATCAGCAAATAAATCAAATTGGTGTTCTTTCAATAACTCAGCTTTTACTGTTAAGCTTAAACTATCTATTCCTTTTGACATATGATCAATTAATAAATCATAGTACTCGAATAGTTCAAGGACTTGTCTTATTACAAGAGGTGAGCGTGCAATCTGTTCCTTGTGGACTGTCACTACCGCAAAGTCCTTTAAACCAGTAATTCCCGTAATAAATCCTTTAACTTGTATATCTTCTTCAATATCATTGCGAATCATGGTCCCAGGATGATGCATATCGTTTGTATTTCTAATGTTTAGTGGTATGTTCAAATGCTTAACTGCTTGTATAGACTCTTCATGTAAAACAGAGGCACCCATAAAAGTTAGTTCTCTTAATTCACCGTATGTGAGCTCGGGTATGGGCTTTGCGTTTGCTACTATTCTTGGATCTGCCATCATTATCCCGCTGACATCAGTCCAATTCTCGTAGATATCTGCATTTAATGCTGCTGCTACAATTGAACCAGTAATATCTGAACCCCCACGTTTCATAAGTTTTATTCGACCATTAGGCAGAGCACCATAAAATCCAGGTATTACAAATCGAGGATATTGTTGAGCGAGTGTTTGTATTTTTTGACTAGTCATTTTAAAATCAACAGTTCCATCACTATTCATAACAATCGCATCTTTAGCATCAATCATTGGCCAACCAAGATATTCAGCGCATAAAATAGCACTTAATTTTTCTCCAACCGATACGAGTTTGTCACGTTCATATTTTGCATTTAATTGTGATTTCAGCTGGTTGAAAAAATTTCTTACATCAAAATTTAAATTAAGATCTTTTTGAATAGAAGTATATCTTTCTATTATTTCATTTAATAATACTTGGTAATCTACACCATACAATAAATGTGCATGTAAAAGATAGAGTAAATCCGTTATTTTGTTTTGTGTTTGAATTGACTTACCAACAGCCGAAACAACTACGATTCTTCTATCAGAATCTTCATTAATAATTGCTTTTATTTTTTCGAATTGGTTCGCATTGGCAAGTGATGAACCTCCAAATTTACATATTTTCATTGTTTCTCCTTTTCCTTTATTCCGGCATAGAATATGGGTTCGAGTTGTTTTAATTGATGCATTAAGTTATGGAATCGTGATACTTGAATATTCTTTGTTATTCGATAAATTCGATTTCCTTGAATCCATTTGAATACCGTTATTGCCTCTAAAAAACCTGATTTAAGAGATTTACTCGTTCTTACTAAGTAGGCATGTGATAGTTCATTGTTATCAATATTCTTTAAACTTCTTTCTTCTGGTAACATTCCTTTCGCATCTTCTTTTATTTGATACAAGTCTCTAAGAATATTACCAGCTGTTGGCAATCCACCAGCTCCTTGGCCAATAAGCGCTTGGTGCTTACCGCTCATATCGGTAAACCATGCAATATTGTGATTACTTAAAATGGTTGCCTCAGCATTATCTGAGTTAAAAAGTTGAGGTTCAACATAGGCACTATGGCCTAGATTTGTTTTTATCATCGTCGCAAATAAGCGTATATGATATCCCAAAGATTGAATAAACTCGACGTCTTTAGTTTGAATTGAATCAATACCTGTACAAGGGATACTATCTATATTTATCCATGTGTTAAATGCGATAACACCTGATAATCTTATTTTATTTAAGCTGTCCCAACCTAATATGTCTGCACTGGGATCTTTTTCAGCATAACCTAGTGTTTGTGCTTCTGAAAGTGCTTCTTCAAATGTACAAGATTCTCTTTCCATTTTATCTAAAATAAAGTTACTTGTTCCATTGAGAATCCCTCCAATAGCACTAATTTGAGTATGTTTTTTTACTTCTATTAATGTTGATAAGTAAGGTATACCTCCACCAACTGCAGCGCTAAAACGTAAAACAACTCCATTCTCTTTTGCGCAAGTATCAAGCTCATCACCGAATCGATTTATCAATGCTTTATTTGCAGTTACGACAGATTTTTTAGCTTTTAGAGCCTCTATGATATATGTCCTAGCAGGTTCAATTCCACCTAAACATTCAACAACAATCTCTATTTTAGGATCTGATAGAAGATCTTCAATACTTTCAACCATGTCACTTCGATTTGCCTTACTGATTCTTCTGAGTATTTTTGCAATAAAGAAAGCATCGGATGCTTTGTCAGTTAAGAGTGATTCTAAACCTTTCCCGACTGTTCCATAGCCGAGTAAGCCAATTCCGATGCGGTTATTTGTGCTGTTTGTAGATACATCTGTTTTCATATTGAAAACATTCTAGCATCGTGTATAATTAAAAACAAGTGAAATATGAAACTCTATAGTACACGTAATCGAAAAATAGAAACAACAGGTTTAAATGCATTGATTCAACCATTAGCTCCGGATGGAGGACTGTGGATGTTCGAATTATTTCCGATTGTAAATTGGAATGAATGGATCAATAAACCATTTAAAGAGATTGTAAGTAATGTATTAAATGTTTTTTTAAGTGAGTTAAACGAAGAACTAATGACTACTGCCATAAATAATGCCTATGATCGGTTCGATCATCCAGAGATAATTAATAGCATTTTTATTAAGCATCAGGTTGTTGAATTATTTTATGGGCCAAGTGCAGCATTTAAAGATGTAGCACTAAGTCTATTGCCTGAATTAACTAAGATTGCTTTTAATCAATTAAGTATTAATACATTGCCTCATATATTAACCGCTACCAGTGGGGATACTGGATCTGCAGCTCTTAATGGCTTTGGGGCAGCAAATTATGCGATTACTGTTTTTTATCCTGAAAAGGGTATTAGTTCGATTCAACGTAAACAGATGACGTGTATCGATTATAAAGATGCAAAGGTATATGGTATACAAGGCAATTTTGATGATGCACAAAGGGTTGTTAAGAATCTTTTTAAAAACGATCTTAAACTTCAATTTGGATCAGCGAATTCGATAAATATTGGTCGATTGATTCCACAAATAGCTTATTATTTTAAAGCTTATGGAGATGCGATAAAGAATGGGAAAATAGATTTAGGAAACTCATTAAGTTTTTCAGTCCCGAGTGGTAATTTTGGAAATGCGTTTGCAGGTTATTGTGCAATGCGATTAGGATTACCAATTAGGCACTTAATAATTGGTTCTAATGAGAATGACGTATTAACTAACTTTTTTAATTATGGTATATATGATGCGAACAAGTTATTTAAGCATACACTATCACCATCAATGGATATTCTTTTTTCAAGTAATTTAGAAAGACTTTTATACTCATTTAGTGATACAGATTATGTAAAAAAAATAATGAAAAATCTTGATGTGGAGAAAAAATATACTATAAGTGATGATCTAAAACAAAGGATTGAGCAGGTTTTTAAAGCTTATTCAATTACTGAATTAGAAATGAAAAATACTATAAAAAGTGTTTATGAAAATGAGGGATACTGCTTAGATCCTCATACAGCGGTTGCATGGGCAAGTGCGGATTTATATCAATTAGAAAACCCACATCAAGCGATAGCAGTATTATCTACTGCATCTCCTTATAAATTTCCAAGTACAGTTTTAGATGCATTGGGATATGAAAGTACAGTTGATGATTTTGAAAATTTAGATCATTTAAATAAAATTATTAAGACACCTATTCCAGTGTGTTTGGATTCACTTAAAAATAAAAAAGAATTACATACTCAAGTACTAACGATAGATCAAGCGGAGCACTTATATGATTAAAATAAAAGTACCTGCAACGAGTGCGAATATTGGGCCTGGATTTGATTGTCTCGGATTAGCTCTTGAATTATATGCGAATTTTGAAGTGGATAGAAATAATGAGTATGAAATGGTAGGATTTGAATCAGTTAAAAATATATTCTTAGATGCATACCAATATACATGTAATGTTAAAAAATGGGATGAAGTTCCAATCAAATGTAAAATGATATCTGATATTCCTATGGCACGAGGATTAGGTTCTAGTGCAGCATTAATTGTTGGTGGAATAGCTTGTGCAATGATTATTCATACTAATAAATTAGATAAAGAAGAATTAATTAATTTATCGAATCAAATGGAAGGACATCCAGATAATGTTGTGCCTGCGATCATCGGAGGGTTGTGTGCCTCTAAGTTATACGGAAAGAATGTTGAGGTTATCCAATATAATATTCATGAGCGATATCAATTTTCACTATTAATTCCTGATTTTGTGTTATCGACAGAATATAGTCGAAATATACTACCTAAAATGATTGATCGATCTATTGCAAGTTATAACCTATCACAAATACCTTTTTTGTTAGATGGTTTAATCAATGGTGATGCAAGGCGATTAAAACATGCATTAGTTGATAAGCTACATCAAGATATCCGTTTTACACTCAATACAGATTTTAGTGTTATTTGTGACCAGCTCAATAAATTAAATAGAATGTATTATCTTAGTGGTGCGGGACCAAGTATCATGATCATACACGATGGAGTTGATAAAATAATACTTAATTTTGATAAAACAAAATCGAAATGGAGCCTAATACCGGTTAAAATAGATTTGAAAGGAATTGTTTGGTCCTATGAATCCTGAGTTTCTTATTATTAATAAAAAATTAGTATCTGAAACATATATAAAGGTGATTGAAGCACGAGAGTTAGTAATGAATCATCATGTTAAAGATATAAGTGAAGCGTGTAAGCGTCTTGGTTTATCTCGCTCAAGTTATTACAAATATAAAGATTTAGTATATCGCTTAGATGAAATTCGAATGACTCGAAAGGCTATATTATCTTTATTGTTAGATCATTATCAAGGAGTTCTTTCTGAAGTTTTGAAGATGATCGCTTTTACAAATGCAAATGTATTAACTCTAACTCAAAATTATCCAATTCATGATAAGGCTTCAGTTGTAATAATGTTAGACATCTTGGAAATGCATGGAACATTAGAAGAGTTGTTAAATCAATTAAAAAGTATTAAAGGTGTGAGCAATATTCAACTCTTAGATTTAGAATAAAAAACTGATTTAAATAAAATGAACCTCTTTTCTATTAGTAATCACTTTTTTATTGTGTCTACTATTTGGGGTTCATTTCAATAAATCAATTTTTCTTTAATTTAGTCTAGTAAGAATAATAAATCTAAATAACTAGGGAATGGATACATTTGTCTTGGTAGTACAAGTTCAAGTTTATCGACATCTTCACGAATTGAATCAAATAGAGGGAATACCTTATGTCTTAGTGTTAATCCTTCTTCTTTTAGTGAATCAATGTGATGAGTATCAGCTAAATTATCTTTTAATTGAGTTAGTTTAGCATCAATTGAATCAATTAAACGAATAAGAGTGTCGATTTGGCGACTATAATAAGCAATGTCTTTTAATCCAATAATTGAATTTAAATAAATAGTTGTCTGAGGAAGTACTTCACGTTCCACCATACGAATTAGGGTTTTAGCTTCAACTTGGATTGTTTTAATATATTGTTCATAAAGGATATCAGAACGAGCTTCTAATTCATCAATTGAGAATACCGCATTTCGTTCAAATAGTTTTCGAGCTTTATCATCATCTAAGAACTCAATTGCTTCAACAAACGATTTGATATTTGGTAATCCACGTTCTGCCGCTTCTACAACCCAATCATTAGAATATCCATCACCACTGAATAATACACGATGATGTTTACGCATGATTTCTTGAATAATTTTTAGTGCTTCATCACGGACATCTTGAAGATATTTGAAATCGTCTAGTCGATCTGCGATGCCTTTTAATGAGTCAGCAACAATCGTGCTTATAACGGTATTCGCAAAAGAAGCGGATAATGAAGAACCTAACATTCTAAGTTCAAACTTATTGCCTGTAAAAGCGAATGGAGATGTACGGTTACGATCGGTATTATCCTTTGGCATATAGGATAGATTACCTAATGCATACTTAGCACTTTCTTTATTTGTTTTAGTGACTTTTTTATCTGCAAGATTTAATAGAATGCTTTCAACCACATCTCCCATAAAGACAGAGATTATAGCCGGAGGAGCTTCGTTTGCGCCTAAACGATGATCATTACCAGGACCTGATGCGGCTAAACGAATTAACTCAGGGAACTCATCGATTGCCTTAATAATAGCAGAAGCGAATAATAAGAAACGAATATTCTCATGTGGCTTATCGCCTGGTTCTAATAGATTCTGACCATCATCTGTAATCAAAGACCAGTTATTATGTTTGCCGGATCCATTGATTCCTTTAAATGGTTTTTCGTGTAATAAACAAGCTAAGTCATGTTTAATAGCGATTTTCTTTAATAAATCCATTAAGATTTGGTTTTGATCAACAGCGATATTAGCTTCTGCGAAGATAACTGAGAATTCAAATTGTCCAGGCGCAACTTCATTGTGTTCAACTTTTGAGAATACGCCTACTTTCCATAATTCTGTATTAACTTCATCCATGTATGCTTTTACACGAGCAGGGATTGATCCGAAATAATGATCTTCAAATTCTTGACCACGCGGGGCACTTGCGCCAAGAAGTGTTCTTCCAGTTAATAATAAATCCTTGCGTTGTTCATACATGGATTTATCGACTAGGAAGTATTCTTGTTCAAGTCCAACAGATAATTTTACATGTTTGACTTGTTTATCTCCTAAGGCTTGTACGACACGACTTGCCTCTGTGCTTAAGCGATCAAGTGCTTTTAATAATGGAGCTTTTTGATCAAGAGGTTCACCATTGTATGATACGAAAATAGATGGGATACATAAGACATTATCACGAATGAAAGCAGGAGAACTGATATCCCAATAAGTGTATCCTCGTGCTTCGAATGTAGCACGTAATCCGCCACTTGGGAAACTAGAACCATCAGTTTCACCTTTGATCAATCCTTTACCTGAAAATTGAGCAAGAGCACTTCCATCCTTCGCTACTTCTAAGAAACTATCATGTTTTTCTGCGGTTTGTCCTGTGAGTGGTTGAAACCAATGAGTGTAGTGTGTAGCACCTAATTCCATTGCCCAAGTCTTCATCGCATGTGCAATCGCATCTGCAGTACTACGATCTAATGCGCTTTCTTTTACCAGCGCAGTTTTCCAACTCGTATAAACCGGATAAGGTAATCTTTCACGCATTAATTTTTCGCCAAATAAATGAATTCCAAAATCATCAAAAGGGTGTGACATCGTTTTTTCTCCTTAAATATGTCTCTATTCTAGCGATAAAATTGGAAATGTAAAGAAAAATTGAAAAAATATTTAAAAAATCGCAAAAAAATTCAAAAATTTGCGTAAATATTGAAAAATGTAATTTATTTCACAGTTTTTAATATAAATAATAAAAAAAAGACTAGATTTCTCTAGTCTACAACAATTACTTCTGTTACTCCTAATACTTCTTCGATGAGTAAGGTTTCTACTCCCATCTTAATTGTGACATCAATGGCACTACAACCAACACATGCCCCAAAGACGCGCACATAAACACGACCTTCTTCATCGATACTTACAAATTCAACGTCTCCACCATCTCTTTGAAGATAGGGACGAATTTTATCTAATACATCTTTTACTTCTTTTTCTATATTCATGTCAATATCATCTCATAAAGAACATAATTGAGGCAACCAATAAGCCCAAGATGGCACCACCAAATACTTCAAACCATTGGTGACCCAATACTTCTTTTACTTTCAATAAATAAACCGGATCATCTAACTTAATTGTAGTCAAAGTCTGTATATCTCTAATTAACTGTTGTGTAATCTGAATATTTCGACCTGCGTAATAGCGTACATTTGCGGCATCATACATTACAATCAAACTAAATATTAATACGACTGCGAAAAGAGTTGATGAGAACTTCTCTTGAATACCAACAGCCAAGCATAAAGCTGAAACCATTGATGTATGTGAAGAGGGGAACCCGCCACTATCAATTAGGAGTCTTATTTCCCACTTTCCAGTACGATAGTATCGAAATAAGGGTTTGATAATTTGCGCAATCAAGTTTGCGGAGATTGCGGCCCAGAATGGATATAGATTACCTAACATAGCTACCTCGCCTCGATATTATATCACATTACAAAAAGTCATGTGCTATAATTATTTAGCCGGAGGAATCTTTAATGGTGTATCATGTTGGACAAGTAGTAGAAGGTCAAATAACTGGAATAAAACCATATGGGGCTTTTGTGAGTATCGACGCACAGACATCAGGATTGATTCATATCTCTGAGTTATCGGATGGATTTGTGAAAGATGTAGAAATGTTCGTGAAGTTGGGTGAAAAGGTAAAACTTAAAGTGCTTGAGATAGATCCTCAAAATAAGCAATTACGTTTGTCACTCAAAGCTGTTCAATCTAATTCACGAAAATCAAGACCTCGTATCAAACCTGTTATCAAACTAAGAGAGAAAATCGGATTTGCCTCATTAAAGGCACAATTGAATGATTGGATAAAGGACGCAAAAAAGGAGAAAAGCCATGATTAAGTTAGATTTATCATATGCTCATGTTGAGAATGAGTTCGCAAATTACCAAAAAGAAGTTTCACATTATCATAAACAATTAGTAGATAAAACAGGATTGGGTAATGATTATGTTGGATGGTATACTTGGCCAACGAATTACGATAAGACTGAGTTTGAAAAAGTTAAAGAATTAGCTAAAATGATTCGTGAAAATGCGGATACATTAATTGTTTGTGGAATTGGTGGATCTTATTTAGGGTCAAGAGCCGCAATTGAAATGGTTCAAGGTTTATTCCCGAAACGAGATATTGATATTTATTTCGTGGGAAATACTTTTTCTTCAACTTACATAATTCAACTTTTAGAAAAAGTTAAAGATCGTAATGTTTATGTGAATGTCATTTCTAAATCAGGAACTACAACTGAAACTGCAATGGCGTTTAGATTATTCAAACATTTCTTAGAAAATAAATATGGCGCTGAAGAAGCACGTAAACGTATTATCGCAACAACCGATAAAGCACGTGGTACACTTAAGAATTTCGCGACCAATATGGGATATGAAACTTTAACAATTCCTGATGATATTGGTGGTCGTTATTCTGTATTAACATCTGTAGGACTATTACCGATTGCGGTCGCAGGTCTAGATATTGATGCGATGATGAAGGGTGCATTAGATGCGTCAGTTGCTTATGCAAGTGAAGAAATTGAAAAGAATGATGCCTATAAATATGCAGTTAGTCGTCGAATTTTAGAGAAACAAGGCAAAAATATTGAGTTATTTGTGAGTTATGAATCTCATTTGGCGATGTTAGCTGAATGGTGGAAACAACTCTTTGGTGAATCAGAAGGTAAAGAGGATAAAGGTTTATTCCCGGCTTCTGTTAATTTCTCAACTGATTTACATAGTATGGGTCAATTTGTTCAAGAAGGATCTAAAGATTTATTTGAAACTCTTGTTTTAATTGATAAACCTAATTTGGATGCGGTATTCCCAAGTGATAAAGATGATTATGACCAAATGAATTACTTAAGTGGTAAGACATTAGATCAAGTCAATAAATCTGCAGCTTTAGGAACATTACAAGCGCATCATGATGAAGGTGGTATACCAAATATCATCTTAAATCTTGAAGAAACAAGTGCATATAGTTTTGGGTATTTAGCTCAGTTTATGTTTATAGCATGTGGAATGTCCGTTTATCTTCTTGGCGTAAATCCATTTAATCAACCAGGTGTTGAAGTCTATAAGAAGAATATGTTTAGATTATTAGGTAAAAAATAAGAGTTGGTTGCTAGAAATAGCAACCTTTTTTATTGCATGATGTTAGTATTAAAGTATGGGAAATGATCTCAATGTAAAGCCTTATCAATATATAAAGGCTTTATCGATGACCTTAGAGTTATCAACGACAGGGATTTCAAAACATCATTTAGGGACTGCAATCTTGTGTAAAGCATTTGGGGAGGCAATGAACTTAGGTCATAAGGAAATGCAAACACTGATTGTAGCAGCACTCTTACATGATATTGGTGCAGCCAGCCAATGGGAAGAGAAAACGTTTATCGTACATAATGATAATGATGAACGTATTTTTGGTCATGAGGAAAAAGGGTATCAAATATTATCCCAATTTCCTTTGTTGAATGATGTTGCGTGGGTTGTAAGGTATCATCATGATCGTTATTGTGGTTCTAATCCAAGTGGTTTTGTGGGGGATGAAATACCACTTTTATCTAGAATATTACACTTTACAGATCGAATTGATGTTTTAATCGATCTAAACAAAAACATAATGTTACAAAAGGAATTCATTACTTTTAATATATTATCCTCTGATTACTATGATCCAAAATTGTTTCCAGTATTTGAACAACTCGCACTAAAAGAGAGTTTTTGGTTAAATATTGTATCGGTCGAATATGAGTATTTATTTGATGATTTTGATACATTCTTCGGAAAATATGAGCTAAACATTGATGATTTGATAAGCATGTCAAAAATTTTTGCGTCAATCATCGATGCAAGTTCTTTGTATACCTATAACCATTCATATAATGTTGCGAATGTAGCACGATTGTTATCGAAACAAAATTATAAAGATGAATTCATGCATAAGAAGTTTTATCTTGCTGGCTTATTGCATGACTTAGGCAAATTAGCTGTTCCAAATGAAATACTGAATAAACAAGGAAGATTAGATGATAATGAGTTATTAATTATGAAACAACATCCGTACTATTCAATGTTTATTTTAGGAAAGGTAGAAGGATTTGAAGATTTGGCGGATTGGGTTGGACATCATCATGAATTTGAGGATGGATTTGGTTATCCAGATCGTTTAGTTTCAAGTGAAATTAATCTTGGTATCCGAATTCTACAAATGGCGGATATATTTTGTGCTTTAACTGAACATCGTCCTTATCGTAAAGCTCTTGATAATAATGAAATTGTGAATGAGTTAATGAAGTTTGTTAATCAGAATAAATTAAATTATTCTATAGTTCAACAAATATCAATTAACATTCAATCATTTGTTCAATGCGTTAATCGAGATGTTGAACAAAAAAGCGTGAATTGAATCACGCTTATCGATAAAGTCTTGATTGATCTTGTATATCTTTACTATGCACTACACTAAATCCAGCACTTCCTTTTGATTCGGTATTTGATGGAGCTTTATCTAATTCATAGACCCATACGGCATCTATCACATCATTAGGATTCTCAGCTTTTAATTTATTTAGTAGGCTTAATGCTTCATCATATGGAAGGATGAACATTGCCTTTGATAATGCCTCTGCAGCTGCTGCACTTAAGCTTGTTGCGATAGTAACACTATGTAAACTAGTTACTACAGGATATAAAGTACTTGGGTCTATTAAGTGGTGGTATGTTATATCACCTTCAGCAATATAGTAGTTTTGATTATCACCCGATGTGGAAATATGTATTGAACCTTCGAAATAGAGTGTATCAACACTACTATCAGCAATTAATACATTCTTTTTAGGTTGTGCAATACCAACACCCCATTCATCTCCATTTGGTTTAGTTCCGATTGTTATAATACTACTATCACCTATATTGATGATGGCGGTTTCGAGGCCTGCTTCAATTAATTTTTCGACAACTATATCTGCCGCAAATCCTTTAGCAATCCCACCGACATCTAATGAAGCGCAAGGATTGTTTATATAAACTGTATTGTTTTCATCGTTAACTTCAATAAAGTCCCAAGATACACATTCTTTTGCGATTTGTAGTTCTTCAAGTGTAGGTACTCTACCATATTGAGCTGGATCAGATGAGTTGAGTAATTTGCCTTCATCACGATAGTTATGCCAGACTTCTAGAACTGATCCCATACTTATATCAAATGTATTTTGCGTTATTGTGTAGTATTCTTTAGCGAATTGTATCAAGTCGATTAGGGCTTGATCAACTTCAACGGGTTGAATACCAGCGTTATCATTAATTGTTTTTAAGTTATTTAATCCTTCGTAATTATTGTATTTATCAAATAGTTGACCTAATACTAAGATTTCATCTCTTAAAATTTCTTGGAATTGGTTAAATTCAGCTTCGTTTTCAGTATAAGCAACAAATGTTACAGGGGCATCATTAAAGCCAACATCTATGAGGACATTACTAAAACGAATAGGTTCGCTTTTACATGCGCTTAGACTTAAAATTAAAAGTATAAATAAGAAGTTTTTTAGTTTCATAGTTATCTCCTGAGACATTATAGCATATGCATTTTACTTTACAAAAAGGTGTTTTTGTGTAAATGCATCTATGTTATAATATACAAGTAGTTTTTTATACGTACAAATTCACGTATTAAGGAAAGGTTAGGTGAAGGTATGTCTTTATTGACGGGACCAGGAAGAGAACATCTTAACGGTCACAAAGATGAAACATTGCATAATGACATTGTGCTAGTAAAACCTAAGAAAGAAGTATTTGTGCCTTTGAATAATGGATCTTCAACAAAAGTTGATGTCTATGTAAACGAAGGGGACAAAGTCTTTGTAGGAACACTTTTAGCGCGTCGTAATGATCATTTCAATGTGCCTATTTACTCGCCAGTATCTGGTGTTGTAGGGGCAAAGAAGAATATGATGCATTCTGTGTTAAAGCCACAGGAACATTTGATCATCGAAGATGATGGAAAATATGAGAAGGTTGAATCATTCAAACCTCTTGATTATACAACCGCTACTCATGACGAACTAGTTAATTTTATGATGGAAGCAGGAATTGT
>Ga0075012_10001026_pt1 | contig 29246 bp, 17 predicted proteins | sample All_14_2_FD_71474 | JGI IMG/M metagenome (GOLD analysis project Ga0075012, IMG submission 71474) | Freshwater microbial communities in response to fracking from Pennsylvania, USA - Allegheny Zone_MetaG_DW_15 | ecosystem: Environmental > Aquatic > Deep subsurface > Groundwater > Drilled...
TTAGAACACCATTCGTATGGTATTTTTTAACTATTCCATCGGTCTTTCCCTTTGCAACTGGCGATTCTTTGTATAAATTTCCAGACTTATAGTACTCCTTGATGATTCCATTCATGTATCCATTTTCGATAGGAGTTACCCTATGGAGGCTGCCGTCGCTATAGTATTCTTTTCTCAATCCATGTGGTTTTGAGTTTAGGTAAGGTGTTTCAACCATTAGAATACTTTGAGGAGAATATCGTTTCTCAACTCCTTTATTATAATCGCCTTCCAAAACAGTCCAGGGTTTTCCTAACTCGTGTTTACTTTTATTCTTTACGCAACCAGTTAAGCTTAAAAGGGCCAATGAAAATACAAGAAATCTCATTTTTAATACATTTAAAATTTGAACAAATATTTTATAGCTTCTCCAAACTCCCGGCTCCAGAACCATTCAGCATGACGACCATCGGGGGCAATTTTTGTTTTCATGTAGTACTCGTCGTCGAACCCCGATTTTTTAAGTAGTTCCAATGTTTTGTTCAAATCGGTAATCATCTGTTCGCCTTCTTTTTCGCCAGCCAAAAAGTAAAGATGTTGAATCTTTTTCCGCTTATACTTTTGAAGATAAATATTGAGTTTGGGTGCAATCCATATTGATGGTGAAAAAATAGCTGCTTTACCAAAAACATCAGGATATTCAAGTGCTGCGTACAGCGAAATTAATCCACCCATTGAACTGCCAATTATTGCTGTGTTTTCTCTATCGGAACGTGTTCGGTAGTGTCTGTCGATAAATGGTTTAAGAGTGTTTACAATAAATTTTACATACTTATCGCCTTCGCTGTCTAATCCTAGCGAATCGTTTTTCCATGGTAGGTACTCTTTTATCCTTTCCTTATCATCGTTGTAAATACCTACAACAATAGCAGAGAATCCATTGTAGGTATGAAGACTGTCGAGTATTTCGTCTACCTTCCATTCTCCAGCAAAAGATGTTGCATTGTCGAAAATATTCTGCCCATCGTGCATGTAAATTACGGGGAATAAACCTCCTGTAGAGTAGTTTGGTGGGAGGTAAAGTCTGATTGTGCGCTTACGGTTTAACTGAGGAATCTCGAATATTGTGGGTAAAAATCGAACGCTTTTGCTGGCGGTTGATGCCATTTGCTTTTTCGGAACGAAATCGCGCCAAGTTTTAATGTTTAAGTAAACGGTATCGCTTGTACCTTTTGCAAAGTACCTATTCCCAATATCTGTTCCATCTGCGTTAATTTCAACACTCCGCCAACTTCCTCGACAAATCTTGAATTCAAATGTGTCGCGTGTGGGCTCTAGGGTCAAATATCTACGGCCACTTTTGTCAATGTTAAAAGCATATTCAATGTCGTGAGGATTCCATGAATTTAACGACGATGCCATGAAAATTGTATCAGTTGGGGGAGTATTCAATGGTAGTGAATCCAGCACAAATACAACTTGCGAATAAGTATTTATTGCTAAAACAGATGCAATAGCAACCAATATGAATCTTTTGAACATCATTATTCCTTTAGAATTATTCACTCAAAGATACTAATTCGACAAATAAACGGAACTGAAAATTTGAATATACTTGTAAAAACCCAATTACACCATTATATTTGCGAAGTTTTTTTCTATTTACGAGTTTCTGCGGCCCCATAGTTCAGCTGAATAGAACGTCAGATTCCGGTTCTGAAGGTCGGGGGTTTGAATCCCTCTGGGGTCACAAGAATGGTCAATCCTACCAGATTGACCATTCTTATTTTGAAGAATCACGATAACCGCAAACCGCCGGAGGGATCATGTAGCGGAGCGGAACTAATCCCTCTGGGGTCACAAGAATGGTCAATCCTACCAGATTAACCATTCTTATTTTGAAGTATCACGATAACCGCAAACCGCCGGAGGGGTTTTAATATTTAGCAATGCAGGTCAACCTACAACTTTTTTTTGCGAAATTCTTTACAAATATGGGTTAATCCGCATTCCTCACACTTTGGCTTACGGGCAATACAAATATAGCGACCATGAAGAATCAACCAATGATGTGCCTTCGGAAGTAAGTCTTCAGGGAAATTTTGCACTAGTTGCTGTTCCACTGCCAATGGAGTTTTAGCATTTGTAACTAGGCCTATTCTGTTAGCCACCCTAAAAACGTGAGTATCCACGGCCATTGCTGGCAAGTTAAAAACCACCGAGGCAATTACATTGGCAGTTTTACGCCCAACTCCAGGTAATTTTTGCAACAATTCCACATCGGAAGGAACAACTCCATTGAACTCTGCCTGAAGTTTTTTGGCCATTCCAACCAAGTGTTTTGCCTTGTTGTTGGGGTACGAACAACTCTTAATATAATTAAAAACCTCTTCGACATTTGATGCTGCTAAGGTTTCAGAATCAGGAAAACGATCAAAAAAAGGAGGTGTTATTATATTTACCCGCTTATCGGTACACTGGGCACTAAGAATTACAGCTACCAACAGCTCATAGGCATTACCATATACAAGTTCTGTTTCAGCAATAGGGCGTGTTTTGCTAAAGTACTCAATTACCTGGGCATAAAGTTCTTTTTTCGATACCATTTAAACAATAATAAACGATGACTAACAAAAGTAGATAAAAGTTGGCAATGTAAATTATAAAAAATTACTATTCAGACTCCAATTTCACGATTCTTCAATCGAACTCACAAATTCTCTCCAACAATTAATTTTAGTATGCTAACTTTGCACCTCGAATTTAAAACAGAACACATTGGCTACTATCTATCTTCAAGCAGAAAACCTAAGCAAGTCGTTTGGCGATTTAACTATATTCAGTGATATATCATTAAGTCTTTTCCAGTATCAGCGCACAGCAATTATTGCTAAAAATGGAACAGGAAAATCAACCCTTTTGAATATCCTTACGGGGTACGACACTGCCGAAAAGGGGAAAGTTACCCTTAGGAATGATATTAAGATTGGGTATTTAGCTCAGAATCCTGAGTTAAACGAAAAGGCTACAATTCTTGAAAATGTTTTTGGTGCTGACGATGAAATTTCTTCAACAATACGAGATTACGAAAAGGCTATTGCAAACGACGATAAAAATTTGCTTCATCACTCAATGGAGGCAATGGATAGACTGAATATTTGGGAGCGTGAGGTTAAGGCTAAGCAGATTCTATCGAAACTCAGGTTAGATGACATTAACCAGTCTGTGACAAAACTTTCGGGTGGTCAGCGGAAAAGGGTTGCCCTTGCAGCCACACTGATAAGTGAGCCAGATATATTAATACTTGATGAGCCAACTAACCATTTGGATTTAGATATGGTTGAATGGCTCGAGGAGTTTTTAACACGTGGTCAGCAAACCATACTAATGGTTACGCACGACAGGTATTTCCTGGACAGGGTTTGTACCGATATTATTGAAATTGATAGCCAAAACGTTTATACCTATAAAGGTAATTACTCATATTTTCTCGATAAGCGAGAGGAGCGAATCAATGCTTTTACTTCGGAAGTTGATAAGGCCACTAATACTCTTCGTCGCGAAACAGAATGGATGAGACGTATGCCCCAGGCACGAACTACTAAGGCAAAGTACAGGATTGATGCCTACTATAAATTGAAGGATGTAGCTTCGCAAAGGTTAGATACTTCCGAGGTTGAAATCAACGTTAGTACCTCGCGACTTGGGAAAAAAATTATGGAGGTTAAAAACCTCAACAAGAGTTTTGGCGATAAAGTTATTCTCAAAGATTTCTCGTACACTTTTAATCGATTCGAGAAGTTAGGTATAATTGGCGAAAATGGTACTGGTAAAACTACATTCTTAAACATTATTACTGGAACAATACCTGTCGATTCTGGCGAAGTAGACACTGGCAGCACTTTGGTTGTTGGCTACTACCGTCAGGAAGGGATGAATATCGACAATAACAAAAAAGTTATTGATGTTGCGAAGGAAATAGCAGAACTAGTAACGCTTGGAGATGGAAAAACACTCACCATATCTCAATTCCTGAATATGTTTCTTTTCTCGCCTGAAAAACAACACACATTCGTGTATAAACTTAGCGGAGGTGAAAAACGCAGGCTTTATCTACTTACAATTTTAATGCGTAATCCAAACTTCCTTATCCTCGATGAGCCTACGAACGATTTGGACATTCATACCTTGAACATACTCGAGGATTACCTAAAAAGTTTTCCTGGAGTAGTTATAGTTGTATCGCACGACCGTTTTTTTATGGATAAAGTTGTTGATGGACTTTTGGTTTTTGAGGGAGATGGAGAAATTAGCGGATTTCCCGGTTCTTACACCGAGTATAGGGCTTGGGCAATTGAAGAAGAAAAGAATAGTTCAAAAGAAAAGAGTTTTGAAAAGCCATCTAAGCAAGAACAACAAAAGACCCAAACAAGGAAAAAGTTAACATTTGCCCAAAAGAAAGAGTTGGAGCAACTCTCGAAAGATATTGACCTCTTGTCAAAAGAAAAATCAGAAATAGAAGGTCAATTAAGCAGTGGAGTTTTAAATTCTGAACAATTAAATAAAATTTCGAGTCGATATCAGGAAATAACTGACCAAATTGGTGAAAAAGAATTAAGATGGTTAGAATTAAGTGAGATTGAGGAGTAATTATTAGGTAATGGTGCATAAGTTTATGTTGTTGTCTGAAATTAGCGAATGGCCTGGCATAATAGCATTTTTTTGATTATTCATAGCATCTGTAAAGGTTTATTGTTTTTGATAGATGTTTATAATGCAAAACATATAAATCCGTTAATCATTGATTAACGGATTTTTTTATTCTTATTTCTAAAATTTGTTTTGCTTAAAAGAGGTTTAAGCTCAATAAAAATTTAAGGTTGTGCATGTAAAATCTGTCAATTTAAACTTTAGAATTCGTTGAACTTGACTAATGACAGGCAACATGGAGTTTCGGAGCAAAAAAATGGTTAAAAGTTTGTCTTAGAATGGAAAAATTGGTATAAATTTATATGAAGAATGTGATTTTCACTTTTACTAACCAAAAAATATAATTATGAAAAAAATCTTTAAACTATTTGCTGCTTTCCTAATTGTTGGGGCGGCTATCGTATCATGCGAAAAAGATGATTTTACTGAAAAAGATGCTCTTGATGGTCAAGAAGAACTTGAACTCTTAAGAGATTCATTAGCAAGAGTTGGCGGTATTGTTAATTATACTGTTAACGTAATAAATGCTGGTAATGCTGGCTTTATGAAAGATGTTAAGGCTAATGGTCTGAGCGGTGTTACTGTAACAACTAGTCAGTTGGGAGTGGTTTCTACAAAACAAACTAATGATCAGGGAATGGTTGTTTTCGGAGATCTAAGAATTGGCAAGGTGACTGTAAATATTAGTATGGCGAATTACACTTCTGTAAGTTATGTGGCTGAATTAACACCCGATATTATTACTAATATTACAGCCTCCACAGTTCGTAACGCATCAACTCAGGTGCCATTATTCCCATTAACAGGACCATCCACAACAACAGTTTCTGGTTTGATAACCTATGAAACCGATTTGACAAATGGTACACCAGAATTAGCTGCAAATATTCCAGTTTCGGCATCGATTGATGTGAATAATACTTTTATGAATACCTATATTAATACTGGTGGTTACAATGGTACAGGTGAAATTATTAAAATTGCGTATGGTGATGCTGTTGTTTCTGGAACTACAAATGCTAACGGATTGTACTCTCTTGTTGTACCAACAACTGCTAGTGGTCTTCCAATTAGAATAGGTGTAGCTGATTTGGCTGTAGATCAACAACTTCTACAACCTACACTATACAAAAAGGATGTGTTTGGTGTTCAAACAATCAGAACAATTTTTTCACAAAACACTGTAACTCCAAGTACTATCCCAACAGTTCGCCCTGCTTATGTTACATTCAGTGCCCCAACAGGAACAACTGTGGGAGCCGATCCAACAACTGCTGCTACTGCTGTTGCTGTTTTAACAAAGGGAGAAATTGAGTCAATCAATATTACGAACAATGGTGAAGGCTATACCCAGGTTCCTATGGTTAAAATTACTGGAGATGGTACTGGTGCAACTGCAACTGCAACTTTAACCAACGGAAGAGTTACAAGTATTGTAGTTAATACCAAAGGACAAAACTATACAACAGCGAGTGTTTCTTTAACCGAAACCGGTGGAGACAATGCTGCCGCAACAGCTGTTTTAGCATCCAAAGTTAAGTCGTTTACTGTTACAAACGGTGGAACTAATTATACTGTAGCTCCTACTGTAACAGTAGAAGGAAATGGAACAGGTGCAACTGCCGAAGCAAAAATGAATGGCTATTTGAGCAAGTTAACCTTAACCAATGGCGGTGCTGGATATACAATGGTTCCAACAGTAACAATTTCTGGAGGTGGTGGTGTTAATGCAACTGCAACTGCATCGTTAACTACCGGTAATCTTAGATCAATCACTGTTCCATCTAATGCTGATGTTTGGTTTGCTGCCGTTCCTACTGTATCCTTCTCTGGAACAGGTGGCACTGAGGCTCCTGCTGCAACTTGTGCTTTAACAACTGAAGGACGCATAAATAGTATTCCTGTTACAACTCCAGGTTCTGGTTATACAACTCCTCCAGCTGTAACAATTAGTGGCGGTGGTGGAACTGGTGCTGTTGCTGTTGCTGTTCTTGGTGCAGGTGGTGCTGTGTCAAGTATAGAAGTTATTAATAAAGGGTCAGGATATTCTTCTGCTCCTACTGTAACTATTACAGCACCTCCTGTCGGAGGAACTCAGGCCGTAGCAGGAACTGCTGTAATCGAGAAAAAAATTGCTAGTGTAACTGTAACAACTCCTGGAGCCGGTTTTGTATACGGTACAACTGGAACTACCTTTGATGGCACAGATGTACTGTTTAATGCAAGTCCTATTACTGGAACTGAGATTAAGTTAAACAGATCAATTTCCTCATTGAGTATTACAAATGCAGGTAATGATTTTACGGCAGTTCCTTCTGTTATAATTACAGGAGATAATACAACTCCGGCTTCAGCCGTTGCTGAAATTAAATACTTAGTTGAAAATATTGTTGTTACTAACCAAGGTAGCGGTTATACTAGTGCAACTGCAAAAATTACAGGCGATGGTACTGGTGCAACGGCTACTGTAACTTTGGGTGATTCCTATGTTGCAAGTGTAATTTTAACAAACACTGGTTCAGGCTATACAGCTGTACCTTACGTTGCAATTACCGGTGGCGGTTCTCCTTCCGAAAATGCAATAATTACTCCTGTTCTTACTGGAGATAAAGTATCCGGATTTACAATCAATAATCCTGGTAAAGGATACTCTTCAGCTCCAACTTTAACTGTTAAAACATATAAAACTGCATCTACTGCAAATGCAAACTTGAACTCTGGTTCAGTTTCTGCAGTTAGCGTGACTAACGCTGGTTTAGGTTATACAGTTGCTCCTATTGTTGAGTTTGTAAGCACTAGTGGCTCTGGCGCTGCAGCAACTGCAGTTTTGGATGCACAAGGACGCGTTCAGCAAATTAACGTTACTTCTGCTGGTACAGGATATGTAACTGCTCCTACAGTAAATTTGGTGGTGCCTAACACAATAATCACAGCAAAAGGTAGTGTAACTGTTAATGCAGAAGGTGTTGTTACAGGTGTTGTAGTTGATGATGGTGGTAATGGTTACGTTACTGTTCCTACTGTAACCATAACACCTTCAGTTCCAGGAATGGGTGTAAATGCTACTGCTATAGCTCGCATTAGTGGAGGTAAGGTTACTTCAGTTGTTGTTACAAATGGAGGCTCAGGTTATAAAGGTAAAAATACCCCTGGAAACTATTATCCAGTTAGTACAGCAGTAATGACAGGTAAGGGATATAGCTATTCTCAACCTGGCGGTGCAACCTTAAATATGAAGTCGAGTACTCCGTTAATCAACGATATTTATTTAGGAACCGGTTTACGTACAGTAATTGAGTAAGCTTTTCCATAACCTAGGGGTTTATCCCCTAGGTTATTCATAGTTTAAATAACTTTTTAGGTTTAACTAAAAGAAACCAAAAAATGAAAATTAAAAAGCTTACATACAATTTACTTATTCTTTGCTGTGCATTATTTTTTTCGAATAGTATAAGTTATGCTCAGGATTATCAAGGCGGTAGTAAACCTCTTACATTTGGAGTTCGAGCAGGGTTTTCTCAGTCTGTATTAACTATCAATAACCAGCCTAGTTCATACTATCGAATATCTCCTATTGTGGGAGGTTTTGTGCAGTACAGAGTTCTTCCTTGGGTAGCAGCTTCAGTAGAGTTGTTGTATACACAGTATGGAGGGAATGGTATTTCACCCTTGTTGATATACACACCGGATAGTCCGGTTCTTAACAATTTGGGTAAAACAGACTTATTTACACATAGTATAGATTTGCCAATATCCGCAAAATTCAGTTTGCCCGATTTATCTGGACCAATTAAGCCTTTTGTTTCGGCAGGTGCATTGTTTACCTATAATACTCAGGCTAATGCAATAAACTACTTTGTTGAAAACAATGGCTCATCGTTCCCATATATCTATAGCGCAAACGATATTGTAACATCTAGGATTAAAAGTAGTAATTTTTCCTTTATTACAGGTGTCGGTGCTGAGTTTAGCGGGAGTAAGTTCAATTTTTCGATTGAACTGTACTATAGAATCGGATTAACTGATTTGAATCAAATTGCAAGAACATATGCTCCAGATTATAGAGCAAATGCTTTTGGTGTTAAAATAGGGATAGGCCTTTAAAGGCCTTCCCTTTTTTTTATTCCATAAAACTAATCCTTAAGATTATGAAAAAATTTACCTGTTTATTAATGGTAACACTTTTACTTTTCAACTTACAATTTGTAAAAGTGACAGTTGCTTCAACGAAGGTGAATAATGATATAGAAAACTTTTTTATAAAAATTGATTATAATAGCAGTACTGTCAATCCATCATTCTTAGATGATTGTATCAATTTAAATTCAGAGGTTAGTCATTCAAACGCTCTGTCGGTTTATTCTTTATCTGGGTTCGATAATAATGTGCAAAAACAAAATAATGTAAACACCCTAACTAATTTTAGAGGTGTTTCTGCTAACTATTTAATACCAACTGTTACGATTATTCCAACGGAACTTAGCTTAGGATCTGTTCAAGTTGGAAAAACTGTTACAGGGATCATTCAGTTTCACAATAATAGTGGTGGAGATATTGAAGTTAACGCTACCTCCAGCAATAGTTTTGTTAAGCTAAACCCAACATCTTTCTTGTCCAAAAGTGGTGCTTATGTGAATATTGTTATATCATTTGAGGTTGTTGCAGAAGGGTTAAATAGTTCTAATTTAATCTTCAATACAAATAGCGAAGCATACCCAAGTTTCAATGCAACGGTCTTAGCTTATGGTTATTATCCATCTAAAATAACAGTAGATCCTTCGCTTTTTAACATTGCTGTTGAATATGGAAGTATAGTCTCAAAGGATTTCTCAATTTTCAATAGCGGTACAGGACAACTTTTTTATGAAGTATTGTTTAATCAGGATATAACAGCCCCGTCGTCTTCTAAAAGTAAAGTAGTGATTAACGATAAGAGAGTTAATGAAAAACTATATGGGCAGTTTACTAGCGCAAATTCTTCCCCTGAATTGGCTCGTACTTCAAAGTCTGCAAATGGAATTATTTCTTCTGTCTATCTGCCAAGTGTTGGTTTGTCTACCGGAATGGTATGGGTTGATGGATATTTATACTTGATTGATTACTATTCTAGTTCATTGTATAGGTATAATCCTGAAGATGGGGTAACAACTTTGATATCTGGCATACATTCTAACCCATATGGAATTACTTGGGATGGAAATTATTTTTGGATTGGTAATTCTGCTGGACGTTTTTATTCTTATGAAATAGATGGATCTGCAACAGGAACTTCATTTCAAGGTCCTTATTCTTTCTATTCTTCGATCTGTTACCATAACAACGAGTTTTTTCTCAGTGGATTAGGTTTAAACCAAATATTTAAGGTGAACAGTTCAGGTACTGTACTTTGGTCAAAAATATTGCCTGAATCCTTAACTGGCGATCAAATAATCTACATTGAATCTCATACCACAGGAAACTTATGGCTTCAGCCAAGTTCAGGGGATAAGATATATCAGCTTGATAATGATCTCAACAAAATTGTTAGATCTATAAATAATGGATCATACTCTAGCTGTTATAGTTTGTCTTACGATGGCCGATACTTTTATAGTTCCTTTAATTCGAATTTAAATGTTATAGACCCCTCTTACCTCTATACTTATACCGATTTTGGAAACATTGATAAGAATTCATCAGAAAAAGTTACATTCTATTTGGATGCAACCAAGCTAAGTGTAGGTAGCCATTATGGGGAAATTGTTATAAATAGCAATGATATTGATAATCCTTCGGTTATTATCCCTGTAAATATTAATGTGACAGGTCAACCCAAGATATTAGTTTTAACAAACCTTGTTGATTATGATAAAAAACTGGTTGGTACTATTAATGAGAGGTACATTAATATCATAAATGAAGGGGGCGTAGCCTTGGAGATTTCCAATTTTACAACGTCATTTCCTGAACTGAGTTATTCGATAAGTTCTACTAGAGTGCTTCCTGGTGAAAATGCAGTTTTAACATTGAGGTTTTCTCCTTCAAATATTCAGGAGTATTCGGGAGTTATTTCATTTAAAACAAACGATCCAAATAACCCCAACTTAGCAATTGCTGTTAAAGGTGTTGGATCAAAATCGATTGTTAAATTCAATGTTAAAGACGCTTCAACTGGACTTGAGATTAACAATGCTACTATAACATTCAATGGAATTACTAATGAGCCAGGAAATTATACTTTTATAAATGTAAATGGAGGATCATTGCCCTACACAATAAATGCTAGCGGATATTTAACTCAGACAGGAAGTGTAAATGTCAATGAATTTGAAATTTTTGTTAATGCTCCTTTGAATGTTGTAGGCTCTGAAATTGTTATGGCAAATGGATCTGTTATAACCAATTGCCATAATACTTTTTTCGATTCGGGATTTACTGGTAACTATTCAAATAATATTAATCATACAATTACTTTGCTTCCTCCCGATCCTAGTTCAAAAGTAAAGGTAGAGTTTCAGTCATTTCAGTTGGAAAGCGGATGGGACTACTTATACATTTATAATGGATTAAATACAAGTGCACCTCTTCTGGGGACATATTCTGGCTCAAATCTTCCACCAACCTTTACCGCTACAAATCCTGATGGAGCTCTTACATTCAGATTCTACACAGATGGGAGTGTTGTCTATCCTGGTTGGGTTGCATCAGTAACTTGCGTGCAGGGCGCTTCAATAGAACCATTGAAGTTTAATGTAATTGATGAATTTACATCGTTGCCATTAGCAAATGCAATTATTTCGATAGATGGAATTGGCACTGGTACTACTAATATTTCCGGTAATTATTCATTTGGGCTTATAGATGGTGGTTCTTATTCATATTCGGTTGTAAAAGACGGATATTTTGAAAAAGTTGGAGCATTTATTTATCCCTCGGAAACAAATATTTCTGTTGAACTTCTTGAATGGCCTAGTATTACTTTTATTGTTAAAGACCCAAGTGGAAATCCCGTAGTGGGTGCCGATGTGTCGTTTGGAGTGTATAGTGCTATAACCGATGTATCAGGAGTTGCAGTAATAAATCAGGTTGCTCCTTTTAATAATTATCTTTGGACAGTTTCGGCTAATGGATTTCAGCCAATTTCGGGTGAGCAGTTTTTTGGAAACGAAAGTGTTGTTGTTAATGCAAATTTTGTAGTATCGCTACCTACAATTAGGTTCAATGTTACTGACGAATTCAGTGCACCCTTTGCAAATGCTCAGGTTAATTTGGATGGAAATACAATTCTGACCGATGGGTCAGGTCAGGCAACTTTCCAACTCAACGAGCCATTCTTAAACCACACATGGAGTGTTAGTGCCTCTGGATATAAAACTTTATCTGGAGAACTGTATGCCGGCACTGAGCCAGTAACTTTAAATTTGCAACTCGTGCCCGATTTGGTGAATTTAACGGTTGTAGTTCGCGATATAAATACGGGACATTCTCTTGCTGATGCAGTTGTTGTTGTTAATGGAGATAGGTATGTTACTGGTGTTGATGGTAAATTATTCTTTAATGGTGTACCTAAAGGCAATTACTCCGTTCAAGTTATAAGGCACGCTTACGTTTCCTTTAATCAAACGGTAATGGTTGATAAGGAACAAATAGATTTTAACTTGGCAAAAATTCAAGCTGTAAGTCTACCTTATTCTGAATCGTTTAATAGCGGAATACCATCAAATTATAGCGTTTATGATTTGCAAACAGTCAATTATGATCCGATTTGGTCAAATTATGATGGTAATAATGCTGGTGGGGTTTCACAAGAACTTAATGCGAACTGGAGGAATGGCGTTTCTACAGTTAGGCTACTATTACCACCAATTAATACTCTTGGACTAAATACCATTTATTTGAGTTTTAGACAATTTTTTGATGATTGGGGAGCAGGCATGAAGGTTTTGGTTGAAACCTCATCGAATGGAAGTGAGTGGACGCCCACCGGTTGGGAAATTAATTCAGGAAGTGGAAATTATGGACCTGAGCAAATTAATATGCCGATTTCATCAAATACTAACTCAACTAGTACTTATATTGCTTTCACGCTAACAGGAAATTTATATCAACTCGACGACTGGTATGTTGATGATATTCAGGTTACACAACCAGGGGTAGCTCTTTATAATGCTTCATTCACAGTTTCTAATAATTCTACAAGCGAAGCCCTTAGCGGTGCTGAGATTGCGCTGAATGGTTATGGTTCTTTGCTGACAAATAATGCAGGGATTGCATATTTTACGAATATTCCTAATGGTACATATAGTTATACTGTTTCTAAGTCAGGGTTTAATGTTTATTCTGGATCAATAACTATAAACAATGGAAATTCTACTGCATTTGTTGGTTTGGTGCCATTAAGTTACTATTCATTGACCATCAATGTATTCAAGCAAGGCACTTCCACACCTATTCCTGGAGCCTTGGTTACAGTTTCGGGTGCGAATGCTGCAGAAACTAATTCTCAGGGAAAAGTAGTATGGACAAATTTACCATCAGGTACTTATTCGTATACAATTACAAAGGAAGGATACAATAACTATTCAGGTAGTGCAAGTGTGACCTACAATAGAACTTTGAATCGCTATTTGAGCCAAAAATACTTTGAAGCAAACTTTACAGTAGTAGATGCTAATTCAAATCCTGTTCAAAATGCTTTAATTAGTGTAGCTGGAAAAACTGCTGTTGTAACGAATGAGTTTGGACAAGCCACTATTGGGAATCTCGAGAATGCTAATTATAACTTTACAATACAGAAAACGGGCTATAGTTTGTATTCTAGTAGTTTCAACATTTCAGGGGCAAACAGCAACGTAAATGCAACTCTAGCGTTGGCTCCTGCTCCACAGTACTCCATCCTATTTAAAGTTACAAAACTCGATGCTACACCCATAAGCAATGCTACAGTATGGTTAACAGGTTTTGGCCCTGTTACTACCAATGTAAATGGTGAGGTGCTTTTCTCTAATATTGCCAGTGGATCATCACTAACATACGAGGTTCAGCAAACAAATTATCTGAATAGTACGGGTAGTGTAGGTCCAATGAATGAGAATAAACAGTTAGTTGTTGTGCTTAAACCTGTAGTTGTTGAGAAATATCAGGTTACTTTTAATGTGAATGATGCTTCAGGCACATCGCTTGCTGGTGCTCTGGTCGATTTAGGAAGTTACGGAACAGGATCAACAAACGGCGCAGGAAATGTGGTGTTCTCGAATGTTGATTTCACGGAGCAATTGCCTTATCAGGTTTCACTTGCTGGTTACAAAACTGTACAAGGGAATGCCACTGTTCATAGTAATACTAATGTGCCAGTTATTTTGCCGTTGCTTGCGACAACAACCTATTCGGTAACTTTTAGTATTACGAACTCTATCGGTGGTTATGTTAAAGGCGCTAATGTAAGTTTGAGTGGATATGGAACATTGATGACAGATAATTCAGGATCTGCTGTATTTACTCAGGTTAACCCTCAAAATGGAATAAATTACACTGTATCAATGCCTCCGTACTCTAGCCTAAGTGGTAGTGTAAATGTTGTTAATACCAATATCGTTCAAAATCTAATTTTGAGCACGAATGTTTATAGAGCATTATTTAAAGTAGTTGATCAGTTTGGGAATCCTCTCGAAGGAGTCAATGTTGATGTTTTAGGAGGAGGAAGAGCTGTTACCAATGTATATGGAAATGCAATTGTTGGAGGTTTATCTACTGGAACATATTCGTATAATGTTTACATGCCTAATGGAACACCTATGAATGGTGGCTTTAATATTACTAACAGTGATTTACCTATACAGGTAACCTTGCCGAGATCAACTCAAACAGTTACATTTACTGTTAAGGATGAATTTGGAGGTGTTATTCAAAATGCAAATGTTGAACTATTAGGCTATGGATCCAAAATAACCGATGCCGATGGAAAAGTATATTACGTAAATGTTTTATCAGCAAACAATAAAACATATACTGTGTCGAAATCGGGATACGAAAACTTTATTGGAGTAATAACCATTGAGAATTCAAGTTTACAACAAAATGTTATTCTTAGAATTGTTCGACATTCAGTTCAGTTCTCAGTGAGCGCAGGAAGTAAATCAATTCCCGATGCAACAGTTACTTTTAATGGTGTTACAAATGCTACGGGTAATTATTTATTCTCCAATGTGATTCCGGGAAATGGATATGCATACTCTGTTTCCAGAATGGGTTATGTTACTAAGAGTGGAATTGCTAATGTTACTGGCTATACAGAAATTCCTATAAATCTTGAAGTAGAAGAATTTATGGTAACATTTAATGTTTCCCTACCTACAACAAAGGTTGGGCAAAAATCAAATCCTGCTAAAATTCTTATTGGAGGAACAGCTGATACTTTAATAGTTAGCGAAAATGGTAGCACAAACGTATCGCTACCTAAAGGGTATTACAATTTTAAAGTATGGGCCGATGGGTGTCAGCCACACTACGGATCATTTGAAATTGTTAATACCGCAATAAATATAAGTGTAACTTTAAAAATTCCAACAGGAGTTGACGATAACTACTTATTAAGTATTAAGGCGTATCCAAATCCATTCCAATCTCAAATTAATCTTGATAATTGCTCCGAAATTAAGCAGATTATAGTCCATAATTTAATTGGCCAGCCAGTTATTGATGAGAAGTATAGTAATAATAATCGAATTACTATAAACACGGCCGATTTATTGCCTGGAGTTTATTTCATTAAGTTAATTGGGAACGATGGGGCAACGCGAGCAATAAGAATGATAAAGAATTAAAAGATTTAAAAAAGCCACTCTCGGGTGGTTTTTTTATTAGAATACGATAGTTTCATTCCGTAAACTCGTAAATCAATATTAAAAAGTGTTATATTCTATAGGGTTTTCTAAATTGTAGGTATCTGTATTGAAAGAAATCCTTATATTCAATTTTTTGTGGCTCCTAAAATGATAAGGGATGAAAAAGACTATTATATTAATCCATCTTGCATTGATTCAAGCATTTTGCTTTGGTCAAAACTATAGAATTAATCACTTTACAGTAAATCAAGGATTATCACAAAGCGTTGTTTACACTACTTTTCAGGATAGCAGAGGGTTTATCTGGATTGGTACACAGGATGGATTAAATAGGTTTGATGGCTATACTTTTGTGAAATATCTACATAACCCAAACGACACAAACTCCATTTCCGATAGTTGGATATATTCTGTCACCGAAGACAAAGATGGAAATCTATGGGTTGGAACACGTCGTGGCTTAAATAAGTTTGATTTTGCCAAGAATAAATTCACCAGATACATTCACACACCCGAAAACGAAAGCGACCCCTATCGCGATAATGTTTACGGATGCGTTGCTGGCAACGATGGATTAGTTTACACCAATACACCTCCTCTAATTAACGCTTTTGACCCAAAAACTGGCAAGTACAAACATTTCAGAAATAACGTAGGTGAAAATCCTAATGTTGAGGAACAAACACTCCCAATAATTATTGATAAGGATGGAGAAATTTGGGCTGCAACAACCTTTGGGCTAACCAAATTCAATCCTATTACTGGAAACTTTACAAATTATCAGCATAATCCTGCAGATAAAAATACTATTAACGACAATAATATTCTTTCGGTTTACCAAGATTTAACGGGGAAAATTTGGGTTGGTACCTCTCAGGGTTTTAGCATTCTCGATAAAGGTAATGACATCTTCAGAAATTACTCTCTTTCGGTTAATGGCAATCCTGTCGGGATTAGAACAATTGTGCAGGATTTTAAGGGAAAATTTTGGGTTGGAACACAAGGCAATGGGATTTTTAGGCTAAGTTTCGATTCCAACAAAAAAGTGATAGTAGAAAAGCAGATTTCATCGGGTGTGGAGCAAAATGCCAGTCAACTTAACCACAACACAGTTAATTCCTTAATAATTGACCGTTCTCATAATCTCTGGATTGGAACTCTAAATGGCCTCGATAAAACTGACCTAAAAGACCCTCGATTTAAACTCTACCGAAAATCCAAAGAAAATACCTCGGTCAATTTGCTCGACAATGTTATTGCATCGATATACAAGCATAAAAATGGTGATATTTGGGTTGGGAACTGGACCGCTGGTTTGAATATTTTCAATAGGGAAACAAACAAGGTAACGCATTACTCATCGACACTTTCAGGAAAAAACTACATCCCCAACAACTCCGTTCACGTAATTTTTGAGTATAAGGATAACGAAATATGGATAGGAACACGAAATGGAATTTACGTTTATAAGGAGGATAGGTTTGTTTCTCTAAACCAATTCTATAACACAAACAGATTGCCTAGTTTTGAGAACAACAGGGTTTTCAGCATAGTAAAGGAAGGCAATAATAACGTTTGGGTGGCAACACAAGGCGGACTTTACTTCATCGATATGAATAATTTTCGCTATGAAAACTACACAATTGATTCTCATATCGATAGAAAAATTAGCGACAACCTAGTTTATTCCTTAACCTTCGATTGCGACAGCAACCTATGGATTGCGACTAAAAACGGACTCGATAAATACGATAGAAAGAGCAACAAAATCAGCCATATTCTCAGAGACGAGAAATCAGTAAACACACTAACCGACAATTATTGCGTTTCGCTTTGCTACACTTCGGACTCAACGCTTTGGATTGGAACAAAAAGTGGAATTAATCGACTAAATATTAAAACTAACAAATTTACCTACTTCACCGAGGCCGATGGTTTAGCATCAAATCTTGTTTATGAGATTCTTCAGGACGATTACGGTGATATGTGGTTTGGTACCGGTAAAGGCTTGTCTCAACTGAGAAAAAACCAAAATAGAATTGTTACCTATAGTGAAGAGGATGGATTACAAGGGCTTGAGTTTAACCTTCGTGCCAGCCATAAAAGTCGCGATGGCGAAATCTTCTTTGGGGGAATGAATGGATTTAACTCATTCAATCCAAATGAATTATCAGACAATAAGAATATACCCTCGTTGGAGTTTACCGCATTCCAGAAACAAAATAAAAATGGTAGTGAAAACTTACATGTTACAAACAATAGCAAAGTTGTTTTGAACTATAGCGATTTTGCCTTCTATGTTGAGTTTGCTGCTTTGGAGTTCACAAGTCCTAACAAAAACCAGTATGCTTATAAGTTCGATGGCGATAATCAAGATTGGATAAATAATGGGAACAGAAGATTTTTAACGTTCTCCAATATGACCCCTGGTCTTTATAAACTATGGATAAAAGGTAGTAACAACGACAATGTTTGGAACGAGAACGGAACGTTTATCATAATAAGAATTAGACCACCATGGTACAGAAGCACTTTAGCGTATATTATTTATGTTATTTTGATAATAACCACAATAATTCTTGTAGTTAAATACCGTGAACGGTCGCTCAAGGAACAAAAAAGGATTCTTGAGGAAAGAGTGGAGGATCGAACCAAAGAGGTGGTAAAACAAAAAAGTGAGATTCTTGAGAAAAACCATGAACTGGAGGAACAAAATCAGGAGATTATGAGCCAAAGGGATTTACTTTCGAATCAGAACGAACGTATATCCAGGCAAAACAAGCAAATTAAGGATAGCATTCAGTATGCTAGCCGGATTCAGTCGGCAATTCTGCCATCGACATCAATTCTGAACGAATTCAACATTGAACATTTCCTAATTTTTAGACCAAAGGATATTGTAAGCGGCGATTTTTACTGGTTCAAGCAAATGGGCGACCATTTATTGATTGCTGTTGCCGATTGTACAGGACATGGAGTTCCAGGTGCTTTTATGAGTATGCTGGGAAACGCATTCCTCAACGAGATTGTTGCACATAACGATATCACAAAAGCCAATGAGGTTTTGGATAGATTAAGGGACTTAATCATTTCGTCGCTAAAGCAATCGGGCGAAGAGTCCGTTACACGTGATGGTATGGATATTGCATTCTGCGAGATAAACCTAAAAACCTTGTCAATTCAATTTTCTGGAGCGCACAATTCGCTCATAATTATTCGGAATAATGAGCTCATTGAACTCCACGCCGACAGATACCCTGTTGGGCTGTACCATAAATCGTTGATTCCTTTTAATAACCACGAGTTTCAGTTGATGAAAGGCGATAATCTATACATGTTCACCGATGGTATTTTTGACCAATTCGGAGGAGAAAATGGCAGTAAGTTTATGTACAAGCGCCTTAAAAACTTAATGCTTGAAGTAAATCAACTCCCAATGGAATCTCAAAAATTTGTGATTGAGAAGAAGGTTGATGAGTGGATGAAAAACGAGTACGAGCAGATTGACGATATCACTATGCTAGGAATGAGAATTCAGTAATTATTGAAAATTGTAATTTTCTATAGGCATCCCCTCAAGGATTTTTAACCCTTGAGGGGATTCTTTATTCAGACACCAAGCTTTACGAGAAAAAAATCAAAATTAGTTAGGATTTATGTTATCATATTCCATATATTTAAGCACAAAATTCAACCAATGAATTATATCAACTTTCATTGTCATAAGCCCGATTCCTGTAGCAAAGGTTACGGAGTATATTCACTTAACGTTAATGATATTGTTGATGAACAAATCCCTGAAAATTGCACAATTGGAATTCATCCCTGGCAATGCAAGCACCCCGATGTAAATGATTGGCTAAAGCAAATGGATTTTTTTGCACAAAGCCCAAATGTACTGGCCATTGGCGAAATTGGATTAGATAGGCTTAGAGGCGGTAATCTCGATTTACAAACCCAAATTATGCTTGCACAGGTTGAAATTGCACGGAGTGTTGACAAACCAATAATTATTCATTGCGTTAGGGCTTGGAGCGAGTTGGTAAAAGCGCTCTCAAAGCCAGATTATCAAATTGTTAAGAAAGCAATTCATGGATTTAGAGGCAAAGCCGATATTGCAAAGCAATTAATAAACCATGATTACTACATATCGTTCGGCTCAATACTTGTTGACCCTACACCCGAGCTGGCCGAATCGTTAACCATGGTTCCACTGAATAGGCTATTCTTCGAGACCGATGCTTCCGAAATGCCAATTAGCGAAGTGTACTCCGCTGCCTCGGATATCCTAGATATGTCTGTTGAAGAGCTGCTCCAACAAACCGAGAGGAATTTCGCTGAGTTCTTCAATAAGTAATTTCTTTGATTATTCTGCAAAATTTGTCATTCCCAACCTGCCTGCTGATAGGTAGGCGAAGAGAGAAATCTTTTAAAATGGAGTTTTCGCTCCTGACTACGATTCATTTTTAAAATCTTATATCTTTTCTGATATTTGCCGAATATTTAAAAAAATACTATGCACTGGTTAGAGCGTACAGAATTACTGTTGGGAGCAGAACAAGTAGATAAACTCAAAAACAAACACGTTCTGGTTGTTGGGCTTGGCGGAGTTGGAGCATACGCTGCTGAACAATTATGTCGTGCTGGTATTGGACAAATGACCATTGTTGATGGCGATACAATTCATTTAACCAACATAAACCGGCAACTACCTGCACTAAAAAGCTCAATAGGTTTGCCCAAAGCAGAATATCTTGGGAAAAGATTAATGGATATAAATCCAGACCTAAAACTGAGTATCATTCAGGAATACCTCCGCGATGATAGGATGAAGGAAGTTCTTTCGCATCATTACGATTACGTTGTGGACGCAATAGATACACTTTCCCCAAAAATTTTTCTTATTCACGATGCATTTAAAAATGGACTTAGAGTTGTTAGTTCAATGGGAAGTGGCGGAAAGCTCGACCCCACAAAGGTTCAAATTGCCGATATTTCTGAATCGCACAATTGTCCACTTGCACGCATTCTGCGTAAAAGATTACATAGATTAGGAATTCGAACAGGTATAAAAGTAGTATACTCCCCCGAGGAAGTCCCTGAAAATGCTACTCGCCCATGCGAGGGTGAACCAAACAAGAAAACTACCGTAGGAACAATCTCCTATATGCCACCAATTTTTGGATGTTTTATCGCATCGGTAGTGGTTAGGGATTTACTAGCGGATTCTTAAAAAATGGAAAAACTGTTTGCGTTTCTGGAAACATCCATTTTCCATCCTGATATTTTATCTCAGGAAAATTTACATTTTGAGTATTCAACAGATTGTATGTATCTGTTTTAAATTCGGTAAACAAAGAATCGTCAGCGGTGCTAAAGTATTGCTTACTAATTGGCTCGTATTCCGAAATAGGTAGAACCTGATACAACCGCTTTAAATCCCTGAACGGGATATGAACCCAAACGGGAATATAACCAGTATTGGTAATTTGTGTTTTACCAACGTTATTCTTTGATAGTTGAACAAATGTGACAACTCCACCATTACAGTAACGTTTACGCTGGTTCGATACAAAATTCCCCAACGAGTAAACAACAACCTGACCTGTTGTGCTATCGGTGTCAAATGTTGCTTCCATACGTTGCACAACGTGAGGGTGTGAGCCAATTATGATACGAACACCCAAACCTTTCATAAAATCAGCAAGCTTCATCTGAGTTTTGGAAGGATTTGTTTCGTACTCGTTGCCCCAATGAATAAATACAATCACTTCATCAACTCCAAGTGCCTTTGTTTTTTCAACATCCTTACGGATTAAAGCAGTATCGATTAAATTTACAATTACCGGCGATGGAACAGGAATTCCATTTGTTCCGTATGTATAGTTTAGTAATCCTAACCTAAAACCATTCCTATCAATAACTAGTGGATTTATTTTTTCTCTATGAGCCGAATCCTTAAACGTCCCCGTATGAGGTATTCCCTTTTGCGACAACACATCAATTGTTCGAATAATACCATCCTTCCCTCTATCCACTGAATGGTTGTTGGCGGTAACCAAAACATCCACACCAGCATTCATAAGTCCATCAACCAAATTATCGGGCGAACTAAACTGAGGATAACCAGCATAGGGAGGACCTGCCAAGGTCACCTCAAGGTTTGCTATAACAAAATCGGCATAGGAAAAAACACCCTTCATTCTAGTAAAGACACTATCGTAACTGTAACTCTTGGTTGCCTCGTCGTAAGCGGAGTTTATTTGGGGCGAGTGCCCCATAACATCGCCCACAAAAATCAAGTTCAGAGTATTATTACTCTGCCCTGAAGCGATAGAGTACAAAAAAATCAATGAAAATGTACAAAATAAAAACCTCATGATATTTATTATTGATATACAAATATAGCGTTTTATAACAGTTTGTTTTAAACTGGCCAAGTTGAAAACAAACTAATTGGTTTAATAAACCCAAAACCAGATTTTACATATCGATTCAAAGAGAATTAAAACTACAAATTCTACACATTATATTTTAATATATTATTCTATAATACAATTGGATCGGCTTTAAACTTTTATTCAGTATTAATATCTTAGAGAATATCTATTCTTGTATAATTTTGCAAAAAACTTTTAACAAAACCAGACATCATGAAAAGAATATTTTTAATAATTGGGCTGCTAGCCTGGGTATGGCAAGGCAGCGTGTATTCTCAGGAAACAGAGAAGACAGAGGGCTATATTTTTACCCCAATTAAGGAAATTAAAGCCACATCGGTAAAAAATCAGAACAGAACAAGTACTTGCTGGAGTTTTTCCGGAGTTGCTTTTCTTGAATCGGAGTTAATTAGAATGGGAAAGGGCGAAATAAACCTATCGTCGATGTATGTGGTTCGCAATGCTTACACCGAAAAGGCCGATAGATTTGTTCGGTTTAACGGAACGAACAACTTTGGTGAAGGTGGTTCTTTTTACGATGTAATTGAAACCATTCGTAAGTACGGCATTGTTCCAGAGGATGTTTATACTGGTCTTAACTATGGAGAGGATAAGCATGTTCACGGCGAGCTATTTGCTGTTACTCGTGGTTATGTTGATGCAATTATCAAGAATCCTAATAGAAAACTAACTACAGCCTGGAAAAATGGATTTAACGGAATTCTTGATGCTTATTTAGGAGTAAACCCCGTTAATTTTAATTACAAAGGGAAAAATTACACCCCAAACACCTTCTTTCAATCGTTAGGCCTTAATTTAGACGATTATATCTATGTTACTTCTTTCTCCCATCATCCTTTCAATTCAAAGTTTGTTTTAGAACTTCCTGACAATTGGGCACATGGAGAGGTTTATAACGTTACAATCGATGATTTCGAAAAAATATTTGATTTTGCTATAGACAATGGTTTTCCTATTGCTTGGGCAAGTGATGTTAGCGATAAGGGATTCAATTGGAGCAAAGGAGTAGCAATTGTCCCTGATCTGAATTATGAGGAATTATCCGGTTCGGACAAAGAAAAGTGGACTCAACTATCACAAAAGGAGAAAGATGCAAAACTTTATGCATTCGATAAGCCTGGTAAAGAGATGAAAATTACCCAGGAACTTCGTCAGGAAGCATTTAACAACTATCAAACTACCGATGACCATGGAATGCTATTGGTTGGCAAAGCTAAGGATCAAGCAGGAAACATCTACTTTACTGTAAAGAACAGTTGGGGATCGGAAGGAAAGTACAATGGATATTTTTATGCATCAAAACCCTTTGTTTTACACAAAACAACTTCAATAATGATTCACAAGAACGCAGTTCCTAAAGATATTTTAGCAAAGCTTAAAGTAAATTAAACTAAAAGTGATGATTAAAAAAAGATGAGTTCAATTAAGGATTGGGCTCATCTTTTTGTTTTTAGAATAAAAAAACTAATATATTTGAAATGGGATTCAATTTTTATAATTTTACAGCAAATAAAATGTTGGATTATGGCGGCAGTGAATACACTTTTTATTAAAGGAACATCAAAAACTCCACATATCGAGTTTAAACCAGGGATTCTTCAAATTTCCGGCAGATCAATTCCCGAAGATTCTGTGGCTTTTTATCAGCCCGTTTTAAAATGGACTGAGGATTACCTGGATAAACCAGAACCGCTTACACGAGTTAACTTTAAAATGGAGTATATCAATAGTGGATCCAACAGGTTTATTTTTGCCCTATTCAAAATGCTTGACGAGAGTTATACCCAAGGGCACAATATCGTTATAAACTGGTACTACGAGGAGGACGATGATACAATTAAAAACCTTGGCAGAGATTTTCAAGCTTTGGTTAAACTACCATTCAAAATGGTTGAAATTGTATAGCCTAATCGTCGTCATCAACAATTTGGTTCTCATTCAACGCTAGTCCATCATCATCTTTAATACTTCCCGACGGAAAATGAATCGTTAGCCATGCTATATCTCTAAGAAAATCGACCTTCCCAATTTCCACGTTTTTAATGTCCAGGCCAGTTCTTAACTTTAAATCTGCTATAAGTTCGGCTCTACGTTCAGGTTTTATCAAATCAATTTTCTCGTACACTACAATTCTCTGTGATAGGTGCTTAATAAATAATCCTTTCTCAAGAATAAGAGTTACACCTAGTAACGCGAAGTTCGAAAATAGTAATTCGGCATAGCTGACTTTTTTTGATGAAATTGCGTTGATTAGCGATATTGCAATTATTAAAAAAAGGTAAGTCATTTCCTTTATTGGAATGGGATTAGTCCTATAACGTATAATTCCGAAAACGGCAAACAACCCCAATGCAAACCCTAGCTGTAACTTTACATTGGCTAGTAAGAAACACATGAAGAATACAACAACACCTAGTAGTAAAAAGGTAAACACATAATCTTTACGGTAAGTTCTTGGATAGTAGAGATATCGGGCTGTTATCCATAGAACAGAAATATTCAGGATAAACCTAATGAGTAAGGTGAAAAAATCATCAGCGTTCAATAGGTCTATTCCAAATAGCTGCAAGCTATCTGTTTGCATAATTAGGTTGAGTGTATTCATCTTTAATTTTTTTAATGTACAACAGTGTTTTTTTAAAGTTATTGCTCTTAAAATTAGGATAAAGAAGCGCACATCCTATGGAATACTTGCTAAATCCTTTTGGTCTAAAACCGAGGATTTTTAACAGTTTGGCTACTTCGCTATTCGATTTAAACTTGCTTCGTTTTACTTCAACAATGCTGATATTCTCATAATTGATTGATTGGCCTGTGTTTGGCAGAGAGATATTTAGGTTAAAATCGAAAGTTATTCTCTCGTTGAAATCATGTGAGACCAATGTAAGTCTTTCAAATCTAGTTACAAGGGTTTTGGATAATTCATCGATTATGTATGGGCTTTTCGATGCTACAAAATCAATAATGTTCTCATTGTTTAAATCGTTAGTTCTTGCAGAAATTCTTTTTTTTACCGTTTTGCCCGAGGGGGTTCTCAATTTAATTTCCAGAAAAGAATCGCCTGATGCGCAGTAGTTTCTTACTCTAATTTTATACCTACGAGGTCTCTTGTTCTGATGGTCCAAATACATATTGAACTCTGGTGTATCAAAATAATCCGATATGTATTCTGGAACAACATACCCGTTATTATCAACAATGAAATAACTACCAACAACATTCTCCAATACCTCTTTGGATACTTCGAATGGAAGTATGTATTTAGAATCAACTCTTTGCATGAGTTGAGCTTTTTCGGCCTCCTTTAAACTTATTCTTTTAAAATTATTAGTAATTGGGCTAATCTTTGAGATATCCATTTCTGCTAAAATGTTTTGTACTCAAATATTTTTTTACTTTTCAACTTTCCATTGGCTCCATAAACCTTTTTCTCGAGTTTTAAATCCTCCTTATAGTAAGTTGTTTCAATTTTTTCGATTATTTGACCCCTTGGATTATACGAAATTTCAAGAATCTCATTCCCGTCAGCATTATACTTAAATTCTGTGTGCTTAATAATATTCCCGTTTTCGTCGTACAGTTTCTCAAGCAGAGTATTTCCTCTTTTATCATATTGATATTCGGCTTCCAGGTATTTTTTCTCAGTATCATTAGAGTATATATGATTCCACTCTTTTTTGCTACTTACAGCGGCGGCTCTAATTTCTTTCTTTTTTTGGGCATACACAGAATTCGACGAGAATGCTAATAAAGCAATAATCGATATAAGACCTACAGCAATTTTTATTTTATAAGAATTCGCCATATTAATAATATTTAGTTAAAATTGATGTTACAAATAAACAGTTGCAAGTTAAAAAAAATGTTATTCTAAACATCTTAAAATCATGTATAAGTGTAAAGTTTGCGGTTATATTTATAACGAGGAAATTGGAGATCCAAACAATGGCATTCCTCCAGGAACGCAATTCGATGACCTTCCAGATACATGGCTTTGCCCTGTGTGCAATGTAAGTAAAGAATACTTTGTTGAATTAGAAGAATGAAAAAGCCCCTATTCAGGGGCTTCTCGCAATTTAGTGCTGTTTATTTCGATTCGTATAGTTCCACAATTTTAAGGATAACCTCAGTTGCCTTAACCATGCTTTCAACTGGGACATACTCGTGTTTTCCATGGAAATTCTCACCTCCTGCAAAGATATTAGGGCAAGGAAGTCCCATATAGGATAAACGAGCACCATCGGTACCTCCACGGATTGGTTTAACCTTTGGCTTAACTCCAACCTTTTCCATAGCTTCAATGGCTGTAGAAACAATGTGGTAAACAGGTTCAACCTTTTCGCGCATGTTGTAGTATTGGTCCTTCAACTCAAGAGTAACAACTCCTTGACCGTATTTGGTGTTTATGTATTCTGCAATTCGCTCCATATATGCTTTGCGCGATTCAAACTTTTTACGGTCGTGGTCGCGGATAATATACTGGAAGGTAGCCTTCTCAACAGAACCATCCATTTTTATTAGGTGATAAAAACCCTCGTAACCAACGGTGTGCTCTGGGCGCTCGTGTGCAGGAAGTAAACTGTTGAATTCCTGAGCGATTAGTATTGCATTGAGCATTTTATCCTTTGCGTAGCCGGGGTGAATGTTTCTTCCTTGTATGGTGATTTTTGCACCAGCAGCGTTGAAATTCTCGAACTCTAACTCGCCAATAGCTCCTCCATCCAAAGTGTAGGCGTAATCGGCCGCAAAGCGCTTAACGTCGAAATGGTCAACTCCACGCCCTACTTCCTCATCGGCAGTAAATCCTATGCGGATTTTTCCGTGCTTGAAGTTGGGGTTTTTCATTATGTACTCAACTGCAGTCATTATTTCAGCAACACCAGCTTTATCATCAGCACCAAGTAGTGTTGTCCCATCAGTTACAATTAATGTTTGCCCAATGTAGTTTTTTAACTCCGGAAATTCTTTAACTGCAAGCACAACATCTTTTTCTTTGTTTAGGACAATATCGGCACCATCGTAATTCTCTACAAATCGAGGTTTAACATCTTTCCCGGGCATATCTGGAGCAGTATCTACGTGTGCTAGGAAACCGAGTGTAGGAACATTCTTGGTAGTGTTAGCAGGGATGGTGGCCATTACATAGCCAAACTCATCAATATTAACATCCTCAACACCTAGTTCTTTTAGTTCTTTAACTAGTAGGTTGGAAAGAACCAATTGCTTTTCGGTACTAGGAAATCTATCGGTTACTGTATCGTCGCTTTGGGTATCTATCTTAACATACCTTATAAAGCGGTCTACTAAATTATCTCTGTTTATCATACTCTTAAAAAGTTAAAAGTTATAAAGTAGAAAATTAAAAGTTAAGAGAAATGTTCAGTATCACTTAACTTTTAATTTTTCACTGGACACTACTCTTCCTCAGGTTTTGCTCTTAAGCTTTCCCAAATAATGTATCCGCCAATTACAAGGAACATCACAAATCCAAGTATTTCGGCGGGGTGCGATTCAATCCATTCGGTATTAACAAAGTTAATTCCACCAAATTTCAGAACAGCGCTAATAACACCCATTAGTGCACCTCCAGCAATAAATCCCGATGCAATCAGAGTTCCTCGTTCCTTGCGTGCTTGGTTAACTTTAGCATCCTTTGAGCGGGTAGAAACTATATGAGCAATAATACCACCAGCCAAAAGAGGTGTATTCAATTGTAGAGGAATAAACATACCCAACGAGAAGGCTAGTGCAGGAACGCCAATCATAGTAAGAATCAACGAGAGGAATGCACCAGCACCGTAAAGCATCCAAGGAGCAGGTTTTCCGCTCATCATTGGCTCAATTACAGCTGCCATTGCATTTGCTTGTGGAGCAACAAGGGCATCTTTACCTGTAAAACCGTAAGTTTTATTTAATAGAATGATAACACCACCAACAGTTGCTGCGGAAACGAATGTTCCAAGGAACTTCCAGCTCTGCTGCTTAATAGGCGATGAACCTAACCAGTAACCAATCTTTAGGTCGGTGATAAAGCCCCCAGCCATCGATAGCGCTGTACATACAACTCCACCAATAATAAGCGCAGCAACCATTCCCGATGTTCCGGTCAATCCAACCGATGCCATTACAAGCGATGCGATGATTAGAGTCATCAAAGTCATCCCCGATACTGGGTTTGTACCAACAATTGCAATAGCGTTGGCTGCTACAGTGGTGAATAGGAAGGCTATTACCATTACAATTCCTAGTCCTATTAACGCGTGAGTTAAGTTATGTACTACTCCAAACTGGAAGAAAATGAATACAAGAATGGTTGTAAGTAGAATACCTCCAGCAATAATTGCCATTGGAAGGTCTCTGCGGGTTCTTAGCTCTTCTTTTGGCATTGATTTATGTCCGCCAAATAGTTCCGATGCAGCCAATCCAAATGCCTTTTTAATGATTGAGCTGGAGCGGATAATTCCAATGATACCCGCCATTGCAATACCACCAATACCTATAGGGCGAACGTAAGTTGAGAAGATTTGCTCCGCGCTCATATCGCCAACTAGTAGGGTAACGTTGCTACCAACAGTTTCTGTCAATCCGGGCGCAAAGTAGTTGATAATTGGAATAATAACGAACCAGCCAACAAATGAACCAGCTGCAATAATTGCGGTATATTTCATTCCAATGATATATCCAATACCCATTACTGCTGCACCAACGTTTAGTTTGAAAACTAACTTTGATTTTGCTGCAAGTGCTTCACCGGCAGGGATTACCCGGGTTGTAACTACCTCGCTCCACCAACCAAAGGTTGCTATGATAAAGTCGTAAATACCGCCAATTAAACCACTAACTACAAGCAAACGTGCTTGCTTTCCACCTTTTTCGCCCGATACAAGCACCTCGGTGGTGGCTGTAGCCTCGGGGAATGGGAATTTTCCGTGCATATCGGAAACAAAATATTTACGGAATGGAATTAGGAATAGGATACCCAAAACACCACCAAAAAGCGATGATAGGAATACTTGGTAGAATTGAGCCTCAAGGTTTAATATGTAAAGAGCAGGAAGTGTAAAAATTGCACCAGCAACAATAACTCCAGAGCTTGCTCCAATAGATTGGATAATGACATTCTCGCCAAGGGCTCCCTTACGTTTTGCAACGGTTGACAATCCAACAGCAATAATAGCAATAGGAATAGCGGCCTCGAATACCTGACCAACCTTTAGACCAAGGTAGGCTGCTGCTGCAGAAAAGATAATTGCCATAACCAAACCCCATAAAA
>Ga0075012_10001027_pt1 | contig 29217 bp, 30 predicted proteins | sample All_14_2_FD_71474 | JGI IMG/M metagenome (GOLD analysis project Ga0075012, IMG submission 71474) | Freshwater microbial communities in response to fracking from Pennsylvania, USA - Allegheny Zone_MetaG_DW_15 | ecosystem: Environmental > Aquatic > Deep subsurface > Groundwater > Drilled...
GAGTGAGACCGCGAGTGCACCGACGCGGCCGACGTGCAGGGCGTAGTTCCCGGGACTGCGGATGCCGGCATCCTTGCGCGCGTGGCGCCCCGGCTTGCCGGCACCGGCCGACGTCAGCAGATCGCTGGCCGGCCACCCCTGATGGGCGTCGCGGGGCTCTCCCCCGCGGGTGACACGATGGCGGGCGGGAGCTGCGCGCATGGGGGTTCTCTCCATCGTTGGTGTTCATGCCCGGGCGGCCGAGCGTTGATTTCTCCCACTTGGGAACAACGAGACCCTAAGGTAATTACGCTCCTCGCGTAGCGATATTGACGGACGCATTTCCGATTTCAAGCACACAGCTAATGCAGCATTCCGGATAACCCTTGTTAGGTGCGCTATTGCCCCAGTGTTCGCAAATAGACATATGCGTAAAAGTTGTTTGTTGTCCGAACTGTGCTAGACGCGTACGGCTGCGAGCCGGGTCTCAGCAGTCTGTGCGCAAGCCGAGAATCTCCTGTCGGAATCTGGTTAGCTTTGCAGGTCAGGACCACCAATCAGAAGGAGCCGATCACATGTCGCTCAACGTCCGTCGCACGGTCGCCGGAATCCTGGGAGCCGGCGCATTCACCGGAGCGACGCTTTTCGCCGCCATCCCCACCGCTTTCGCCGAGCCGGTGCCGCCACCGAACTGCACCGCCGCCGACCTGGCCGGCGTGGCCTCCGGCGTCTCCGCGGCCACCTCGGCCTATCTTTTCACCCACCCCGAGGTGAACACCTTCTTCACCAGCCTGCACGGCCTGCCGCACAGTGAGATGGAGGCGAAGGTCAACGAGTACTTCGAGGCCAATCCGCAGACCGGCGCCGAGCTCAAGGGCATTCGGAAGCCGCTGCAGGACATTCGACTTCGCTGCGGTGACACCGACGGCGATGGCGATGTCGACATTCTCTGACCCGCGGCACTCCGACCACTCCGCTTCACCCATCCAATGAAAGGGACCCTTGTGATCAAGTCACGCTGGACCGCCGCCGCACTTCTCGCTGCCGCCGGCGCCGCCGGTGCCATCGTCGCCGCGCCGATGGCGTCGGCCGAACCCACCAACTGCACCAACACCGGAAACATCGTGTCCGGCACGAGCAACGTCTGCACGAGCCCGGGCAACGCACAGATCACCAGCTCGCCCGGCCAGCTCGGTGAGAGCCAGTGGGGCATGTGGCCGTGGGGCTACGGCGGCTACGGCGGCATCGGCATCCTGTAGCCGACCGCATCCGCAACGACGAAGGGCGCCCACGGTGTGGGCGCCCTTCGCGATTGTCGGGGATGTCGTGGCTCCCCGGGAATCAGTTGCGTACGGATGTGTCCACGTGCGGCACGTGCACCCGCGGGACCAGCTGGTCCAGCCAGGGGTAATTGCTGTCGTTGTCGTAGATGTCGTACACGCCCGCGCCATTGCCGAGCGCAGTGACGTCCTGCAGGGTCACCGCGGCCTGCGCCGGTGCGGCGAAGCCGACCACGGCAGCCGTGAACGCCCCGGCGACCAGTCCTGCCATCGTGAAGTTCATCATCGCTCTCGCCTCTTGCCTCTTGCCTCTGTCGGGGGCAATCGCCCGGCGACATGCGATGTAACGGGCACTGCGGGGGATTGATTCCCTCAGCCGTACGTCGCGTCGAGGAAGCGGCCGCGTACCTCGGGCGACGGAACCGGGCAAGCCTCGTACCTACCGCCGACGCGGTAGCGGACCGCGGCGAAGGCCGCATACAAGCGGTCGCGCAGGAAGCCGGGGATCACGCGGGCCGCGAGCGCCAGCCTCCACGGGCCACCGAGATAATCGGCCACCTGCAGCAGCGCTGCAGACTCCGTGCTCACCGTCTCGCCCGGTAGGCCCGGGTCACGCACGAAGACAACCGAATCCAATCCCGCCAACCGCGGATGCCGCGCGATGATGTCGCGGGCGAAGTCGCTGTCGAGCGCGGCGAAGCGCAGTGACCCATGCCGATCGAACCGCAGGATCGTGCGCACCGCGCCGTTGCATACGCCGCATACCCCGTCGTACAACAGGACCGGTGTTGCTTTATCCATGCCGCGAGTATGCCCTCAGCGCCGTGCGTTCACACCGTCCAGCAGGATCCGGCTGATGGTGTCCACCCACGCCTCGGTCAGGCCGCCGGGCCCGCGGACCAGGATGGCCGCCAGCGCCGCACCGATCACCATCTCCAGCAGGATGGCCGCGTCGAAACCCGGCTTCAGGTCGCCACGCGCGGTGGCCTCGGCGAGGTAGTCGTCCAACCCGCTCCAGCCACGTCCCACAAAACGGTCGAGCAGGCGCTGGTTCAGCGACGGATCGACCGCCGCCTCGCCGATCAGACCGGGAACGGCCAGCCGTGCCAGCGGCGAGGTCAACAACGTGGCGGTGCGCGCGACAATACTGCGGAGATCCTGATCCAGGCTGCCCGTCGACTGGATGACCGAGGTGTCCGCATCCCGGAAGACCGCCTCATGCACCAGGTGTGCCTTACCCGGCCAGCGTCGGTACACCGCGGGCCGGGAGGTGCCGGCGCGGTCGGCGATCGCGGCGACCGTCAGGTCGGCGTAACCGACCTCCGACAACAGCGCCGCCGCGGCGTCCAGCACCGCCGCATCGATGCGCGCGTCGCGGGGTCGTCCGTTCTCTGCCGTCATATACGTGACACATGTAACGTTACTGCGGTGGCAGCTGCAATGTCGACCGTCCGCGACCTCACCGACGTGGTGGACGAAAGCTTCGGCGGCAAGGCGTTCGGACTCGCCGAACTCGCCCGGCTCGGCGTACCGGTGCCCCCGGGCTTCGTGATCGGCCACCCCGCCGACGGGCCGCTCAGTGACGAGATCATCGAACGATTCTCACGCATGCGGGCCGCCGGCTCGACGCCGGTCGCGGTGCGCTCCTCGGCGTCCGGTGAGGACGGCGCCGACCAGTCCTACGCGGGTCAATACGACACCGTGCTGGGCGTCGACTCCATCGAAAGCCTCGCCGCGGCGATCGCCCGGTGCCTCGGGTCGGTAACCTCCGAGCGCGCAACGTCCTACGGCGATTCGCGCGCCGACATGCACCTGGTGGTCCAGCACATGGTCGACGCCCGCGCCGCCGGAGTGGTCTTCACCGCCGACCCGGCCTCCGGGCGTCGAGACCTGGTGGTGATCGATGCGGTCCGGGGACTCGGCGACGTACTGGTCGACGGCTCGACGTCATCGGATCATCACGTGTTGACCCACGCCGGCGTCCCGGTCGTCGCCGAGTCCGGCCCGCTGCCGGCGCTGACCGACGACGAAATTGCCCGGGTTCACGAAGGCGCGCTGGCCGCGGCCCGGCATTGGGGGCGACCGCTGGATCTCGAATGGGCCATCGACCAGTCCGGCACGCTGTGGTGGCTGCAGGCTCGACCCATCACGACCCTGCCCGGCGATCTCAACGAAATGGACTCTGCGGTAACCGGTCCCACGCACGTCTACACCCGGTGCAATATCGGCGAGATGATGCCCGGCGCGTTCTGCCCGCTCACCGCGTCGGTCAGCGGACACGCCATCGACTACGCCATGCAGATGGTCCAGGTGGCGGGCGGCGTTCAGGAACACTACGAGGACCGCTGGCGGCAGGTCGGCTACTTCTATGGCCACATGTTCCTCAACATGACCGAGGGAACCGCGTTGAGTTCGGGGATCCTGGGCAATTCGCGGGAGCAGTTCTCGCTGTCGATCTGTGGCCGTGTGATCGACGAGCTGGAACCCGGACCCCCCAAACCTGTGCTCCGCAGGCTCATCAATACGATCCGGCTGAGTTCGTTCGCGCTGAGCGCGGGCCCGGCGATCAGGCGCATGCCCGCCACGATCGCGCGTTTCCCGGTGTTCACCAGCAACGACCCGCGGGTGATCCTGACACAGCTTCAGGCCGGGCTGGAGATCTACCGCGACGTCACCCTCACCCACGTGCGGTCCTCGTCACGAGCGGCGGTCGCGGCGAATGTGCTGGAAAGCCAGCTCATTCGGCAGGCGCTCAAGCGGGGTGACGGCGAAACCGCGGGTAGCGCCGAGGCGATCCGCCTGATGACCGGCGCCGGTGTGGAGAGTGCGCTGATGGTCCGCCAACTCGATGACGTCGTGCAGATGATCGCGGCCGATCCGGCTGCCGTCGAGGAGTTCCTGTCGGTCGACCCGGGTGAGGCCGTCATCCGGATGTGTGCGGGCAACGGCGCGAGCGCGGCGGCACTGCGCCGGTTCCTGGACGTCCACGGTCACCGTGGTTACCGCGAACTGTGCATGCGGGACCCGTCCTGGGCGGATGACCCCGCGGGACTCGGCGCATTGATGCAGGTGATGCTGCGCGCGCCCGGGCACGGCGACGCCACGGTCCCCGGCGACGCCGCGACCCAGTCACCGACACTGCGCGTGCTGGCCCGCCTCGCCCAAGGCGGGGCACGAGGCCGCGAGGAGACCAAATCGCGAATGGCCTTGGTGGCGCACCTGCTCAAACGCGGCTACCGCCATCTCGGCGAAGTCCTCTGCGGCGCCGGCCGGCTCCCCGACGCCGATCTGGTGTTCTTCTTCGACCGCCACGAGTTGCACGAACTGGTGCACGCCGATGATCCGGCCGACCTGGTGGCCCGCGCGGTGGGCCGTCGCGAAGCGCTGCCCTTCCAGGCCGCGCTGGAGTTCGACGATGTGTCTGTGGGCCGGCCGACACCGGCGGTCCGGGTCGCGCACGCCGCACCGGACGGTCGTCTCGTCGGCCGGCCGGCCGGCCGCGGATCGGTCGAAGGCATTGTCCGGGTGGCTCGTTCGGTCACCGAGGCGGGCGGTCTGCAACCTGGCGAGATCCTGGTGGCGCCGGTGACCGATGTGGGGTGGACGCCCTACTTCGCCGTGATCTCGGCCCTGGTCACCGATATCGGCAGCTCGGTCTCCCACGGCGCGGTCGTGGCCCGCGAGTACGGATTACCGTGTGTCGTCAATACATTGGTGGCGAGCCGGGTGCTGCGCACCGGGGACCGCGTGCATGTCGACGGTGACCGCGGACTGGTCACACTGCTGGATCAACAGCCCTCCACAGTGGCCGCCGCGGACGCCTCGATCACATCGGACACCTGACCGCGACGGTTCCAGGCGGCGCGCTGGCGCCGCGCGCCGTTGCCCTGTTCGATGATGCGGGCCAGCTCGTCGGTGACGAACTCGAAGTCGCCGACCTCCCGCAACGCCGGTGCGATCGCGCCGACGAACGCCCGCAGCAGGTCGACGACGGGGGCGCAACCGTGACCGCCCAGATCCACGGCCTGTCCGTCCAGCCCGTCATGGGCGGATCGCCAGTAGGCCGCCGCCAGCACGTGCGGTTCCAGGCGCAGCGACGGCGCGCCGCGCCGCTCGGCCTCCAGCGCGGTCATCACCGCACCCCGGGTGAGCGCGGCGAGCAATACCGACTCCGCGACCGTGGCCGGAACGTCGGAGACCCGCACCTCCACGGTGGGGAAGTTCGCCGACGGGCGGACGTCCCAGTAGACCATCCCCTCGTCGACCATCGCGCCGGCTTCCACCATCGACTGCACCGCAGCGTCATAGTCCCGGGCCGCCTCGAAATATGGGGTCGGACCGGCACTGGGCCACCGCGACCACAGCACGTGCCGCCAGCTGGCGTGGCCACTGTCGGCATTGCGGTATATGGCCGAGTTGGCCGTCAACGCCAGCAGCAACGGCAGCCAGGGCCGCAGCCGATTGCTCACCTTGATGGCCGCGTCCCGATCGGGCACCGCGACATGCACGTGGCAGCCGCTGATGCCCTGTTCGTGCGCGATCATCCCGAACCGCTGCGCGATCTGCCCGTAGCGTTCGGTATCGGTGATCGGAAAGTGTTGGGGCACCGTGGGTGGCAGCGCAACCGCCAGTAGCCGGGCCCCGGCCCGGTGGGCCGCCTCGCCGGTGACCCGCCGCAGCCGGACCAGCTGGGCGTGAACGTCCTCGACCGAGTCGGCGACTTCGGTGGCCGTCTCGACCTGACAGCTGGTGAGTTCGCGTGCAAGTTCGACACCGTGCGCGGAGGCAAGCTCGGCGACCCGGGTGTTCGACGGCACGGGGTCACCCGAATCCGCATCGACGAGCAGAAATTCCTCTTCCACACCGAAGGTGGGATGGCTGGACATGATCTCCCCGAACGGTTGAACCAGACGACGGCCCAGGGGTTCCTGTGCGCTACGTTGACTGCCCGTTCTCCGGCATCGTCAAACGGGCCAGCTGTTCCCGAAGCTCGATGTTCTGCCGCCGAAGCACCTCGGCTTCCTCACGCAGGGTGGCGAGATGCGGTTCGAGATCCGCCGCGCTGAAGCGCACCGTGATGTGCTGGGGGCAGTTCCAATCGTAGGACTGGACGGCCACAAGAAGCACACGTTCGACGACCGCATCGTAGCCCGGATCCGAGAAGCTCTCGATCAGCGCGGGGTCGGACTCGGCGGTGACCACCCGCACGTGACCGAAAATCTTGAGTCGGCGCCGGTGCAGATAGTCCACGGCAATGAGCGCGACGTGATCGTTCCCTGCGACGTTCCCGGTACTGATGTACTGAAGATTTCCACGGTAGTCGGCCCATCCGATCGTGTTGTCGTCCACCACACGAAGGAAACCTGCGGGCCCACCACGGAACTGGACGTAGGGCCAGCCGGTTTCGCCGACCGATGCCAGGTAGAAGCTGTCCCGCTCGGACAGGTATTCCTTCTCGTCGTCGGTCAGCGCGTCCGGGCCGGGGGCAGCGATCCCCTGGACGCGTTTACGGTCGTAGAAGGCGTCGCTACCGTACTGGTGCTGAACCGCCCGGACACCCTCGGTGAACGCCATCGCCGCGTAGTGCTTGCTCACGGTTTCATGAAAGCACGCCGACGGGCAGGACCACCGCCGCCAAATTCATTGGCGCGGAATGGACACCTGGCAAGCAGGATTGCGCTACTGCGTCCGTGCGTCAGCCTCATAGGCTCGGGGCTCCCCCATGATTCGAGGTCCCGATGAATGCCTTTGCCACCCGCTATCACACCACCACCATCGACGGTCTGGACGTCTTCTATCGCGAGGCCGGTGACCCCGCCAATCCGACAATCCTTCTACTGCATGGATTTCCGTCCAGCTCGCATATGTTCCGAAATCTGATCAGCTCGCTGAGTGACCGATTCCATCTGGTGGCGCCCGACCACATCGGGTTCGGGCGATCCGCGGCACCCTCCGTGCAGGAGTTCACCTACAGCTTCGACCGGCTGACCGAGGTTACCGAGGCGTTGATCGGTGAGCTCGGCCTGAGTCGGTTCGCGCTCTACGTTCACGACTACGGCGCACCGATCGGGTTGCGCATTGCCAGCCGGACTCCCGAACGGATAACCGCCATCATCTCCCAGAGCGGGAATGCCTACCTGGAGGGCTTCACCCCGTTCTGGGACATCCTGTTCGCGCATGCCAAGGACCGTGCCGCGAATGAGGCCGGCGTTCGCGAATACTTCACTGCCGCAACCACACGCTGGCAGTACACCCACGGGGTCCCGGCCGACCGGCTCGACCGGATCGCACCAGAGGCCTGGCTGCTCGACCAGGCCGGACTCGACCGCGACGGCAACGACGCGATCCAGTTGCAGCTGTTCTGGGACTATCAGTTCAACCTCGACGGCTACCCCGCATTCCAGGAGTACTTCCGATCCCACCAGCCACCCCTGCTCGTGACGTGGGGCAAGAACGACGAGATCTTCGGCGCAGCGGGCGCGGAGGCGTTTCGCCGCGACCTTCCCGACGGGGAGTACCACCTGCTCGACACCGGGCATTTCGCGTTGGAGACCCACGGTGACGAGATCAGTCGCTACATTCGCGACTTCCTGCAGCGCAACGACATCGGCGACTGAGCGGTGCGGTCCACGATCCACCACCGCTATGCCGACGTCGATGGGCACCGGATCTTCTATCGGGAGGCGGGTCCCCGTGACGCACCGACACTGCTTCTGCTCCATGGCTTTCCATCGAGCTCGTCGATGTTTCGTGGGCTTCTACCGCTGCTTGCCGATCGGTGGCATCTTCTCGCCCCCGACCACTTGGGTTTCGGCCATTCGGATGCACCCGCGGCCGGCGATTTCGGATACAGCTTTGACGCGCTGTCGTCGCTGACGGCGGGGCTGCTCGAGCAGCTCTGCGTGACCCGCTACGCCATGTATGTGCACGACTATGGCGCGCCGATCGGGTGGCGGCTGGCGCTGCACGACCCGTCGGCCATTTCGGCAATCATCAGCCAGAGTGGCAACGCCTACCAGATCGGCTTGCAGCAGGAGTTCTTCGCGCCGGTTCTCGCCTACTGGGAGAAGAAGTCGGCGGCCACCGAGCGCGGCGTCCGTCAAGCTCTCACCGTGGAAGCGACGCGCTGGCAGTACATCGCGGGTGTCGGCGACGAGACGCTGATCGATCCGTCGACCTGGGTGTTGGATCACGCCCTGCTGTCTCGGCCGGGCAATGATCTCGTCCAGCTCGCCTTGTTCGGCGACTACGCGACGAATCTGGCCCTGTATCCGGCTGTCCAGCGGTACTTTCGCCAATCACAGGTGCCGCTGCTCGCGGTCTGGGGTCGTGGCGACCCGGTCTTCGGACCCGCCGGAGCGCAAGCATTCGCCACCGATCTACCGCACGCCGAAATACATCTCGTCGATGGCGGCCACTTTTTGTTGGAGAGCGCACTCGCGGAGACCACCGCGTTGATCAGGAAGTTCCTGTCCGCGGTGCTACCAGGCGACGGCGGGGACTGTGCGCCTGGCCGTACTCGCCCGGGGTGCAGCCGAACCGGGTCCGGAACGCCTTGATGAAATGCGAGAGGCTCGGGTAGCCGACGGTGCGCGCCACGGCCGCCACGCCGAGTCTGCGCTGTGCAAGCAGATCACGCGCCCGGATCATCCGCTGTTCCTTGACGAACTGGTAGGGCGAGCGTCCCGTGACCTCACGGAATTGACGGGAGAACGCGGACGGACTCAGGCTGAGAAGTCTGGCCAGATCGGCGACCGTCAACGGCTCGGCAAGGTGCTCGGCGATGTAGTCGGTGGCCACCGCGATCGATCCGGCGGCGATTTGGCAGTCGGCGATGCGCACCAGACTCACCGTCGTGTCGCGCTGCAAGACCCGGTAGACCATCTCTTGCAGATACAGGGGAGCAAGGATCTGTCGATCCGAGGCCAGCGACAGCGCGCGCAGAAACCGGACGACACTGCTCACCAGCACACCGTCGAGCGATGTCACGACGCAGCGCTCGCCGTGATCGTCATGTTCAAGGGAGCTGTTGCACAACATCATGTCGGCCGCCACCTGTCCCACGAGCGCGGGGTCGACATCCAGCCTGAGGCACAGGCACGGTCGGTCGGGCGAAGCCGCGAAGGGCCGACATCCACCGTCGGTCCCCTGACCGATCACCACACAATCAAAAGCGTCATCGCCATGGGCCACGATGCCGACGGCGATCGCACTTGTGCTGCCCCAGTCGGGTGAGGTCGTCCGCGTGAAGCGATAGAACGTGAGGCCCGGCCATGCGCTGGGGTTGGCACCTTCCGCGGGCGCGTTGGCGGCCAGTTCGGTGACCAGATCCGCCATGGCGCCCCGGTCCTGGATGGCGCCCTGGCACTGGGTGGCACTGACGCCTGTCATGTCCCGGCCCGCTCCGTCCAGTCCTCCGCGTTGCGACACTGAGCCGACAGACTCACTGTAGCGAGACTATAGCGAATATCTTTGTCTACACCAACTGATGTGTTACTCAAGTTGCAAGAGTGTCTATACAGCCCTCTGGTAGTTTGGTGGGCGATGAACTGCGAGGATGAGCTCCGGTGACGGGCCCACGCCGGTCCCGCCGTGACGAGTACGCCGAGCAGACACGACGAGATGTCGTCGACGCCGCACGGACGTTGTTCGCTCAGCGCGGCTACTTCGCGACCACGGTCAGTGACATCGCCGCGGCGGCCCGGGTGTCGGCAGGGACGGTGTATCAGCAGTGCGGCGGCAAGCAGGGGCTACTCCGCACGCTGATGGACCTCTGGACCACCGCGCCCCTGGTGCAGCAGACACTCGACGCGGTGCATGCCGCCGACAGCCTCGACGAGGCATTGCGGGTGCTCGCGGATTCATATCTGGAGTTCTGGCGCCAGTTCGACGATATCGTCCAGCTCGTCGCCGCGACCGCCGCACACGATGCCGAAGCGACGCAATCGCTGACTCAGGCAGTCATCCGCCATCGGACCGCTCTCCACGAAATCGCGCAGCGAATAAGGGAACTGGGCGCATTCGCGGGTTCGTTCAGCGACGACGACTTCGCCGATATCACGCTCTACCACTACGGCCCCCAGAACGGCTATCACTTCACCGTCAGCGTGCTCGGCTGGACTGAAGAGCGGGCCCGTGTTTTCCTCAGCGCCCAATTCGCGCATTCACTGTTCGAACTCGGGTCCCCGCAGGCGTGAGGGCCTCGCTGTCGATGCTGCGCCGCAGCGGTGTCCGCTCAATCCCGGCAACCACGCGTGGAAACCGCCGGGTCGGGGCATCCCCCATCCATGACCGACGATGCCCACACCGCTGACCCCGACACGAGCACCAGTGCGACCCCGAAGCCGACCGGGCCGACCGATCAGGGGCGGACCGGGGGGATGGCCACCCGAGAGGTCGCCCCGGACCTCGTCGAGAAGCATCGCGACGCGGCGAGCTGACATGGCCGAACAACACAGCCCGTCGCCCATCCCCGAGGACGCCACCAAGGTCACCGACGAGCAGGCCGCGATGCAGCGACGGCTCGAGGCCAAGGATGACGACCCGGATGCTCCCGGGCGCCACCAGGACCGCCACCAGATCGCCGACGAGACCTAGCCCGGCAGTCGACAGTGCACAGATTCGACCGCGTCATGAGGACCTTCTGATGGGCAAGACGAGCCAACGCGAGCTGGGTAGTTCTGGCAGCCCGATCGAGGACGAGTTGGAGGACGCCTTCAACCGCATGGTCGACGAAGGCACCCAGCGTCTGCACCGCAGTTGGCGCGAGGTGCTGGTGACCGGATTCTTCGGCGGTACCGAGGTGGCGATGGGAGTGTTGGCGTACCTGTCCGTCCTCCATGCCACGGGCGATCAGCTGTTGGCCGGCCTGGCGTTCTCCATCGGCTTTCTTGCGCTCCTGCTCGGTCGCAGCGAGCTGTTCACCGAGGGGTTTCTCATCCCCATCACGACGGTCGCCGCCAAGCGCGCCAGTGGCCGCCAGCTCCTCACGTTGTGGGGTGGCACCTTGGTGGCCAACCTCGCCGGCGGGTGGGTGTTGATGTGGTTGATCATGCGGGCGTTCCCGAAGTTGCACGAGCAGACCGTCGAGTCGGCGTCCCACTTCGTGACCGCACCGATATCGGCTGAAACGGTGACGCTGTCCCTGCTCGGCGGTATGGCGATCACCCTGATGACCCGCATGCAGCACGGCACCGATTCGGTGTTCGGCAAGATCGCCGCCGCGGTCGCCGGGGCGTTCCTGCTCGCAGGTCTACAGATGTTCCATTCGATCCTGGACTCGCTGTTGATCTTTGGGGCGCTCAGCACCGGCGAGGTGCCGTTCGGGTATCTGGACTGGTTCGGCTGGTTCGGGTACGTCCTCGTCGGCAACATCGTCGGCGGACTCGGGCTCGTCACGCTGCTACGGCTGGTGCGCAGTAAGGACCGCCTTGCGCAGGAGCGTGCCGAAGCCGAGGCCGAGGGCGACTGACCACCTGCCGAGGCCGGTCCACAGGACATGCCGTGTCGCTCACGCCGCCCGCTCGATGGCGAACGCGACCAAGAACCCCAGCGTCGTGATGAGACCGGTGAGCAGGTGGGTCCGTTGGAACGCCTCGGGCACCATGGTGTCGGCGACCATGGCCAGGATCGCGCCTGCGGCGACAGCAGTGATGACCGCGACAAGGAACGGTGATGCCCCATCCAGCGTCAGGTAGCCGATCATCGCGGCCATACTGCTCAGCACGGTGATCGTCCCCCACACGCCGAAGACGTATCCCCTTCCACGGCCGGCCGTCTTCATGCCCGCGGCACTGGAAAGGCCTTCGGGCAGGTTCGAAATGAACACCGCCGCCAGCACCGCGACACCCACCCCGGAACCGTCGATGAGCGTGACGCCGAGCACCACCGATTCCGGGATGCCGTCGAGCAACGCACCGATGGCGATGGCCGCACCCGATCCCTTGCTCTGCGCTTCGGAGGGTTGCTGGTCACCGGATCGCTTGCGGTGCGCGGCACCGCGGCGGGCCAGCACGGCGTTGGCCGCCACGTAGGCGCTGGCGCCGCCGATGAATCCGACGGCCGTGGCGGCCAGCCCGCCGGTGCGCTCGGCCTCGTCCATCAAGTCGAACGACAATGCTGAGATCAGGACGCCGGCACCGAATGCCATCACCCAGGCGATGATTCGCGCCGGCACGGCCACGTACCACCCCACCGCGGCGCCCACCAACAGCGCGCCGCCGGCGACAAACCCCCACCATGCGGCTTCCAGCCAACCTGGCATATCCGATCCTCGTCATCCATGTCGGCATCCCGGCGTCTGCTACGTGCCAACCGGGTGACTCTAGTCTCGGGCGATCAATCCCGACCAGGACGCCCGACCGGCTGTGTGTCGCCGGCCGCACGCAGTGATGCGGGACGTTGTCGGTTCGACCGTCTACGATTTCCCCGGCAGCCCCCGCTTTTATGGAGAAGAACGACCAGTGAGTTACAACGCCGCAGACATCACCGAGCTCGACGATGTCCAGCACACGCGCCTGCGGCCGGCGGTGAACCTGGGCCTCGATGTGCTCAACACCGCCCTGCGTGAGCTCGTCGACAACGCGATCGAGGAGGTCGCCGACCCCGGCCACGGCGGGTCGACGGTCACCATCACGCTGCATGCCGACGGATCGGTCAGTGTCGCCGACGACGGCCGCGGCCTGCCCGTCGACTCCGACCCGGTGACCGGAAAGAACGGCATCGTCAAGACCCTCGGCACCGCGCGCGCCGGTGGCAAGTTCTCTGCGCATTCGGATGCCTCCAGCACCGGCGCCGGACTGAACGGAATCGGCGCCGCGGCAGCCGTTTTCATCTCCGCACGCACGGATGTGACGGTGCGCCGGGCCGGTAAGACCTACCTGCAAAGCTTCGGCGCCGGCTACCCCGGGTCGTTCGAGGGCAAGGATTTCGACCCGGATGCCCCGTTCACCCGCGTCGATACCCAGAAGCTGCGCGGCACCGGCAACCGCAAGCCCGATGCGCACGGCACCACGGTGCGCATCCTCTTCGATCCTGCCGTGGTGCCGGATTCCACCATCGATGTCGGTGAGGTGCTGCTGCGCGCCCACGCCGCGGCCCGGATGTCCCCCGGCGTGCACCTGGTCGTCATCGATGAAGGCTGGCCGGGTGAGCAGGTGCCGGCGGCCCTGCTCGAACCGTTCGACGGCCCGTGGGGCAGCGACACGCTGCTGGACCTGATGTGCACCGCGGCCGGCACCCCGCTACCCGCGGTGCGCGCCGTGGTGGAGGGCCGGGGTGAATACACCACCGGGCGGGGCCCCACCCCGTTCCGCTGGTCGCTGACCGCCGGACCCGCCGAACCGGCCACCGTCGCCGCATTCTGCAACACGGTGCGCACCCCGGGCGGGGGATCGCACCTGAGCGCCGCCATGAAAGGTTTGTCGGAGGCGCTGGCCGATCGGGCGTCACGGATCCGCGACCTCGGCCTGGCCAAGGGTGAGGACGGACCGGAGCCGCAGGACTTCGTCGCGGTGAGCGCGCTGGCCGTCGATACCCGGGCCCCCGATGTGGCGTGGGACTCCCAAGCCAAGACCGCGGTGTCCTCGCGATCGCTGAACGTGGCGATGGCCCCGGACGTGGCGCGCAGTGTCACCATCTGGGCCGCCAACCCGGCCAACGGTGATGCCGTGTCGTTGTGGACCAAACTGGCCTTGGAGTCGGCGCGGGCGCGGCGCAGCGCCGAGGGGGCCAAGGCCCGCTCGCGCGCGGCGTCCAAGGCCAAGGGGCTGGGCACCAACCTGTCTCTGCCGCCCAAGCTGCTGCCCAGCCGGGAGACCGGCCGCGGATCCGGTGCGGAGCTGTTCCTGTGTGAGGGCGACTCGGCGCTGGGCACCATCAAGGCCGCACGCGACGCCACCTTCCAGGCCGCCTTCCCGCTGAAAGGCAAGCCGCCCAACGTGTATGGGTTCGCGTTGAGCAAGGCGCGGGTCAAGGACGAGTTCGACTCGATCGAACGGATCCTGGGCTGTGGGGTGCGGGACAGTTGCGATCCCGAACAGTGCCGCTATGACCGGATCCTGTTCGCCTCCGACGCCGACCCCGACGGCGGCAACATCAACTCCAGCCTGATCTCGATGTTCCTGGACTTCTACCGGCCGCTCGTCGAGGCCGGGATGGTGTATGTCACGCTGCCGCCACTGTTCGTGGTCAAGGACGGCCAGCAGCGGATCTACTGCCAGGACGAATCCGAACGCGATGCCGCGGTGGCGCAACTGAAGGCGACCTCGAAACGCCGGGTCGAGGTGCAGCGCAACAAGGGTCTCGGTGAGATGGACGCCGACGACTTTTGGAACACGGTGCTCGATCCCCAGCGGCGCACGGTGATTCGGGTCCATCCCGACGACAGTGCGGCCAAGCTGCACCACACTCTGTTCGGCGGACCGCCGGAGGGCCGGCGCGCGTGGATGGCCGAAGTCGCGTCCCGCGTCGACACCCTCGCCCTCGACCTGACGTAGGAAGTACTCACTGTGACCGCCACCTTGGACGTTCCCGAACAGAACCCCGATCTGGTGCTCGACCAGAGCGCCGACGACTACTGGAACCAGTACCAGCTGACCTTCGCGCTCTACAGCGTCAGCGACCGCGCCATCCCGTCCGCTTTCGACGGGCTCAAGCCCGGACAGCGGCGCCTGCTGTACCAGATGCACGAGTCGCGGCTGCTGCCCGGCAACAAACCGCAGAAATCCTCGAAGGTCTGCTCGGCGGTCACCGGCAACCTGCACCCGCACGGTGGCGCGTCGATGTACGGGGCGGCCGCGCTGATGGCGGCCGACTTCCAGCGCGTGAAAGTCATCGACGGGCAGGGCGCCTTCCCACGCATCCAGGGCGACATCCCCGCCGCGGACCGCTACACCGAGATGCGGCTGTCGGCGCCCGGGGCGGCGCTGACCGCCGAACTCGACGACCACGCCGTGCCGATGGTGGCGACCTTCGACGGGGAATGGACCGAACCCACGGTGCTGCCGGCCCGCTGGCCGGTGTTGTTGTGCAACGGCGCGGTCGGCATCGCCGAGGGCTGGGCCACCAAGGTGCCCGCGCACAACCCCCGCGAGATCATGGCCGCGTGCCGTGCACTGCTGGCTCGGCCCAACACGACCGACGACACGTTGATGAAGCTCATTCCCGGACCCGACTGGGGCTGCGGGGCAACGGTTGTCGGCGAGGGTGGGCTGCGCGACTACATCACCACCGGCCGCGGCGCGTTCACCGTCCGCGGCACGGTGTCCGTCGACGGCAAGAACGTGATCATCACCGAGCTTCCGCCCGGAGTGGCCAGCAACACCGTGCAGGACCGTATCCGGGCGCTGGTGGAGTCCGGGGAGCTCGCCGGTGTGGCGGACCTGTCGGATCTGACCGACCGGCGCAACGGCTTGCGCATCGTCGTCACCGCCAAACGCGGGCACAGCGCAGAGACCATCCGTGAGCAACTACTGGCCCTGACTCCCCTGGAGGGGACGTTCGCCGCGAGTCTGGTTGCGCTCGACGAGAACCGGGTACCGCGCTGGTGGTCGGTGCGCGAGCTGATCGGCGCGTTCCTGTCGCTGCGCGACTCTGTGGTGCTGCACCGCAGTGAATACCGGTTGGAGAAGGTGAGCGCTCGGCGCCACCTGGTGGCCGGTCTGATGACCATCCACCTCGACATCGATGCCGCGGTCGCGGTGATCCGCGGTTCGGACACCGTGGACGAGGCCCGCCAGGGCCTGCAGGAGCGGTTCGCCATCGACGCCGAACAGGCCGATTACGTTCTCGGGCTGCAACTTCGACGCCTGACCAAACTCGACGTGATCGAACTTCAAGCCGAAGCGGAGAAGCTGGACGCCGAGTTCGCCGAGCTCACCGAGCTGGTCGGCAACCCCGACGCGCGCCGTAAGGTGATCGACCAGGAACTGGTGGAAACCGCGAAGCTGTTCAAGGACGCCGAGTTCGACCGCCGTACCGTGCTGGATTTCGACGCCACTCCGGTGTCGGCGGCCGGTGACGATGACGGCCCACGGGAGCGAAAGGTCAACGCCGCGTGGCGTCTCGATGACCGCGGGGTGTTCTCCGACAGCCACGGCGAGCTGCTCAGCTCGGGACTGGGCTGGGCGGTGTGGACCGACGGCCGCATCAAGTTCACCACCGGCGGTGGTTTGCCCTTCAAGATCCGCGATATCCCGGTCGCACCGGATATCACCGGGCTGCTGTGCTCGGGCGTGCTGGCCCCCGGTTCGCATCTGGCGCTGGTGACCCGGCGCGGAAAGATCCTGCGCATCGATCCGGCCGCGGTGAACCCGCAGGGGGCTGCCGGCAACGGCGTGGCCGGGGTGAAGCTCGCGGCGGGCGACCCGGCGGACGCGGTCATCGCCGCGTTCCCGCTCACCTGTGGTAACGACGAGGCCATTCTGTCGATCTCGGAACGAGGATGGAAGGTCACCGAGGTGCCCGATATCCCGGTCAAGGGACGCGGGGGCGCCGGTGTCGGGTTCCACCCGTTCGTCAACGGTGAGGCGACGCTGGTGTCCGCGACCGTGTCGCCGACCGGATTCGTCCGCGGGAAGCGGTCGGTGCGGGCGGAGAAGCGCGCCAAGGCTTCGGTCAAGGGGTCCGGGACCGACGTGACTCCGGCCTAACGCATCGCCCGTCCCGCCGAACCCAGCATCTGTGCGGCCTCGACAACCCTTGCCGCCATGGCATTCTCGGCCGGCTTACCCCAGGATCTCGGGTCGTAGGCCTTCTTGTTACCGTAACCGCCGTCGACCTTGAGCACCTGGTCGTAATGGGAGAGCATGTGGCCGGCGATGGACCGGGTGAACGCGTATTGAGTGTCGGTATCGACGTTCATCTTGACGACGCCGCTGGCGACGGCGGACGCGATGTCCTCAGCGCTCGACCCCGACCCACCGTGGAAGACGAGGTCGAACGGCTTGACCCTGCCGGTTTCACCACCGATGACGATCTGGATCTCCTCCAGGATCTCCGGGCGCAGGTGTACCGAGTCCGGATGGTAGACACCGTGCACATTGCCGAAGGTCAGCGCGGTGAGGTAGCGACCGCGCTCTCCGGTGCCCAGCGCCGCGACGGTGGCGCGAGCATCCTCGACGGTGGAGTACAGCTGCTCGTTGATCTCGTGCGAGATACCGTCCTCTTCGCCGCCGATCACCCCGACCTCGATCTCCAGCAGGGTGTTCGCTTGCACCGACGCCTCCAGCAGGCCTTCGGCGATGCGCAGGTTCTCGGCCAACGGGACCGCGGATCCGTCCCACATGTGTGATTGATACAGCGGCTCCAGCCCGCGACCGCGGCGCTCGACGGAATCGGCGATCAGCGGCCGCACCCAGTCGTCGAGGTTCTCGGCCGGGCAGTGGTCGGTGTGCAGAGCCACGCTGACCGGATAGTGCCGCGCGACCTCGTGTGCGTACAACGCGAGCGCCTTCGACCCGGCGAACCGGTTCTGCACGCTGTTCCCGGACAGGTAGAGCGCGGTTCCCAGGGACACCTGGATGATGCCGTCGCTCTCGGCCTCGGCGAACCCCTGCAGGGCGGCGTTGAGCGTCTGAGAGCTGGTCACGTTGATCGCCGGGTACGCGAAGCCGCCGTCCTTGGCGCGGTCGAGCATTGCCACGTAGTGATCAGGGGTAGCTATCGGCACGGTGGCGAGTCCTTATCCGCAGGGGTTGGGCTGGGCGTCACGAACATCCGCACGAATTGCGGTGGTGGAAGGTTGTCGGCACGCGAATCTGTTGGGGTGCATCGGCATTTCCCCGCATCCGCGCCAGGAGCAGTTCCACCGCGGTGGTGCCGATGGTATCGACGTCCTGCGCCGCCGCGGTGAGCCTGGGCTCGAACAGATCAGACCATTCGAAGTCGTCATAGCAGGCGAACGCCACATCGTTGGGGATCGATAACCCCAGTCCGCGAAGAGCTTTGAGCGTCCCGATGGTCATCGCATTGTTGAGCGAGACCAGCGCGGCCGGCCGGTCCACATCCGACATCAGCGCGTACACCACGCGTTCGGCCGCGTCGGTGCTCGATTCACCGTCGAGGACGAGCGCCGGGTCGATGGCGATGCCCCGGCCGGCCAGTGCCGCGCAGTATCCCTCGAATCGCTCGATCGTGGAGGAGATCCCGGCGATACCGCGCACCACGGCGACCCGTCGGTGACCCCGGTCCAGCAGGTGCTCGGTCAGCGACTTCGCCGCCTCGAAGTTCTCCGGTCCGACCTGATCACACCCGGCCGCCACGCCTCGGTCGATGAGTACCAGAGGTGTAGCAGTACGGGTGATTTCGGGCAATGTGAAGCGTTCAGACCCGGCGGCGGGCGCCACGATCATCCCGTCGACCTGCCGGTCCAGCAGCGACCCGGTGACCCGCTGCTCGGAGACCACGTCGTCATGGGAGTCCCCCACGATCAGGACATACCCGGCGTCGGACAGCGCCCGTTCGACGGCGTGCACCAGGCTGCCGAAATACGGATTGGTCAACGCCGAAATCGACAGTCCCACCGTGTGGGTGCGCCCCGCCGCGAGCGATCGGGCGACCCCGTTGCGACGGTAGCCGACTTCCTCGATGGCCGCCTCCACCCGCAGCCGGGTGGCGGTGTTGACCTTGCGGGTGCCGTTGAGCACGTGCGACACCGTCGAGGCGGACACCCCGGCCAGGCGGGCGACATCGCCCATCGTGGTCATCGGAGGCGCACGATGCGGTCGGCGCGGCCGGCGGTCGACTCGATCAGCCGGGCGTTGCGCTCGTCGGACCCGAGCGCCCACAACGCCGCCTCCTCCGCGGACTTCCCGTACGCCTCGTGGCGGCGCACCAGCCGCGCATGCCGAACGTCGGTGTCGGGGGCGAGGAACCACACCGCATCGATGTGCGACCGCGCCGTGGGCCACGCATCGACGTCCAGCAGCAGGTAGTTGCCCTCGGTGACGACCAGCGGGACCGTCGGGGGCACCGGGATGGACGAGCCGATCGACTCCTCGATCTCGCGCCGGAACCGAGGCGCGTACACCACCGGATCGTCCACCCGCTGGGTCGCCAGGGTGGCGATCAGCCGCGCATATCCACCGTCGTCGAAGGTGTCGTGCGCACCTTTGCGGTCCAGCCGGCCCAGCTCGATGAGGACCTCATTGGCCAGATGGAACCCGTCCATGGGCACGAGCACGGCGACCTCGGGCCCCAGCGCATCGACGAGTTGCTCGGCGACCGTGGACTTCCCGGCGCCCGGCGCTCCGGTGAGGCCGAGGATGCGGCGTTCGCCCGGTACGACGAGCGCCCTGGCCGACTCGACCAACTCGTCGAGTGTGGTGTCCTGCGCGTCCAGCTCCACGGTCACCGTGCCCGCTTTCGAGTGAGATCAATGGGGAGTTCGTCCAGCCACGCCCGGGGCCCGACTACCGAACACCGTAGTGCGGCCACCCGGGCGCAGCGATCGATGCGCTCGGCGATCCCGGTCTCGCCCCGGGTCGAGAAGTATGCGTACGCGCCGTGGAACACGTCGCCGGCACCGAGGGTGTCGACCACGGCCACCGGCGGCACCGGCACCGATCCCTGGTCACCTTGCGACCACCACCGCACGGGCTCGCCGCCGTGCGTGGTAACGACGGTCCGGACACCGCTGCGCACCAAGGCCGCGGCGGAGGACTCCGGGGTGTCGGCCCCGGGCATCCGGAAGTCGTTGGAGCACACCATGTCGGTGACATCGGCGAGCAGATCGGCCATCACCGGCTTCCATCTGCCGGCATCCACGACCACGGTGGTGCCCCTGCCACCGGCGTGCCGGGCGGCGGCCCGGGCGAGCAACGGGTGGTGCCCATCGATGAGCACCACATCGGCGTCCGCGATCAGGTCGGCCAGGTTGCCCGGAGGCTGTGCGTCGGAGTGCACTGCGTCCAGCGAGACGACCGATCGGTCGCCAGTGGATTCGGTCACCGCGGCCGCCGACACGGGGACCGCACGGGTGGCACCCGCCGCGGCGTCGACGACGTTGACGCCGTAGCGCGCGAGATCGGCACGGATCAAAGCGGCGACCGGGTCCTCGCCGAGCGCGGTCACCAGCATCGCATCGCCGCCCAGCGCCGCGAAGGTGACGGCCGCGTTCGCGGCGGGTCCACCGGCGGCGACGAATTGCGCCGTCGCGGTGATCTTCTGGTTCGCCGCCGGCGCTTTCGCGACGCGGTGCACCACGTCCAGTGTTGCCAATCCCACGAAGACCCCGATCGGGGCCTTCTCAGAGTCCGGCGCGTTCCTCATCGGTCGGCTCCTCCGCACCGGTCATGAGGGCTACCACCTCGGACATCGAACGCTTCTTCGGGTCGACGACACCGGCCCGTTTGCCGAGCCGGTGGATGTGGATCCGGTCGGCCACCTCGAACACGTGCGGCATGTCATGGCTGATGAGCACCACCGGGATGCCGCGGTCGCGGATCGATCGGATGAGGTCGATCACCTGCCCCGATTCCCGGACGCCGAGCGCGGCCGTCGGTTCGTCCATGATGATCACGCCGCGACCGAATGCGGCGGCCCGCGCCACCGCGACGCCCTGTCGCTGGCCGCCGGACAGCGTCTCGACAGCCTGGTTCACCGACTTGATGCCGATCTTGAGATCCGCGAGATGCTGAGACGCGTCCTGGCGCATTCTCGGCATGTCGAGCCGTCGGAACATACTGCCCGCGAGACCTTTCCGTCGCACCTCGCGACCGAGGTACAGGTTCGACGCGATATCCAAGGCGGCCACCACTGCCAGGTCCTGATACACCGTCTCGATCCCGGCCGCGCGGGCGTCTCGGGTGTTGCGGAACGACACCGGTGTTCCGTTCATCAGGATCTCACCCGCGTCGGGCACCACGGCGCCGGCCAGCGCCTTGATCAGGCTGGACTTGCCCGCACCGTTGTCACCGATGACCGCCAGTACCTCGCCCGCGCGCAGGGCGAAGTCGGCACCGTCGATCGCGGTGACGCTGCCGTATTTCTTGACCAGGCCGCGGGCCTCCAGCACCGGGGTGGCATTCATCCCCATCGTCATTGCGACCTCCTGCGGGCGAACTGATCCACCGCCACCGCGACGATCACGAGAATTCCGGTGGCGATGTTCTGGTACAGATTGTCGACGCCGGCCTGGGTCAGGCCGTTGCGGAGCACTCCGACGATGAGCGTGCCGACCAGCGTGCCACCCACACCGCCGCGCCCGCCGAACAGACTGGTGCCGCCGATGACGACCGCGGTGATGGATTCCAGATTGGCGTTCTGATAGGCGTTCGGGTCGGCGTTCGGGATCCGTCCCAGGGCGGCCCAGGCGGCGATGGCCGCGATCACCCCGGTGGTGATGTAGACCGACAGCAACACCCGCCCGGACTTGATGCCGGAGAGATCCGCCGCTTGCCGGTTCCCACCGACGGCGTAAACGTGCTTACCCCAAGCGGTTTGACTCAACGCGTACCAGGCGGCCAGGTACACCAGCAGCATCGCGACCACACCGTACGTCGTCGCGAAGGATCCGATGCGAAAGGACGTGCCCAGGAAGGTGAGCGGGCCCTGTTCCACGCGGTAGGTCTGCGATCCGGCCAGCAGGCGGGTCGCCGCCTGGATGGCGGTGAACGTGCCCAACGTCACGATGAAGGGGGGCAGCCGCAGCGCGGTGACCAGGCCCCCGTTGACGGCGCCGAACACCACGCACACCAGCAGGGTCGAACCCAGCGCCACGAAAGGTCCTCCGGCTCCGGCGCTCTGGGCCAGCACGATACTTCCGAAGACGGCGATCGCGCCGATCGAGAGGTCGATGCCGGCGGTCAGGATGATCAGCGTCTGGCCGACGGCGAGGATGCCGATGACCACCGATTGCTGCAGGATCAGCGACACGTTCTGCGGGTTGAGGAACGAGTTCGAGATCGAGCTGAAGATGACGATGGCCAGGACGAGCGCCACCACCGGACCGAGCAACGGTTCACGCAGGATGCTGTCCACGTTGAACCGGCTCGATACCGATGGCCTCGCCGTTGTCGGAGCGTCGGTGCTCATGGGACGGTTCAGCCCCAGCAGTTCTGCTCGCCCCAGGCGGTGTCCTTGGACTCGAGCCCGGGAACCGGCTTGTCGGTGATCAGCTCCGAGCCGGTGTCGTTGAACCCGCTCGGCTTGGTGCCGTCCTTGGCGAACTTGACCACGGCCTGCACGCCCTGTTCGGCCATCTTGGCCGGGAACTGCATCACCGTCGCGCCGATCTTTCCGGACTTCACGTCGGCCACACCGGTGCAGCTGCCGTCGATGGACCCGATGGTGATCTGGTCGGCCCGGCCCGCGGATTGGATGGCCTGGTAGGCGCCTGCGGCCGCCGGCTCGTTGATGGTGTAGAGGGCGTTGATGCCCGGAGCGCGCTGAAGGATGTTCTCCATCGCGGTCTGCGCCTTGGTCTGGTCGCCGTTGGTGTTCTCCTGGCCGACGATCTCCGGTGAACCCTCGGTGATACCGAAGCCCTCCAGGAAGCCGTCGTGGCGGAAGGTGTCCACCGTCCCGCCGGGGGTGCCGTCCAGCATCACGATCTGCGCCGGCACGTTGCCGAGCGCGGCTTTCACCCACTTGCCCTGGCTGACCCCGGCGGCCAGATTGTCGGTGGCGAAGGTCGCGTCGACGGCGTCTTCGGGGTCGGTCGCGGTGTCGAGGGCGATGACGACGACGCCGGCATCGCGGGCCTTCTTGATCGCGTCGAGCACACCGGTGGAGGAGTTCGGCGTGATCAGGATGCCCTTGACGCCCTGGCCGACCATGTTCTCGATCGCCGCGACCTGGCCTTCGTTGTCGCCGTCGAAGGCTCCGGCCAGCGCGATCAGCTCGGCGCCGTCCTTGTCGGCCTGGGCCTGGGCGGCTTCGCGCAGTTTCACGAAGAACGGGTTCGAATCGGTCTTGGTGATCAGCCCGACCTTGATGCTGTCCGAATCCGACCCACCACAGGCGGTCATCCCCAGAACCAGTGAACCGGCCAGCAGGACCATCCCGACGGCGTGCGTGCTGCGCTTTGCGAACATGCGGACTCCCTTGTCCTCGGTGTGACGCGGATCGCATCACGCGGTGAGGAGGAGCATAAGGGCGACGCAAGCGCTTGCGCATGCGCTTTCGCAAAATGCGCCGGTTTGTCTCGGTGCGCGCCGGTTTTAGCGTTTCACCGCGCCGCAGGCCCGAACGTGATGTGAAATAGCGGGACACACGATGCCGTCGAGATGGGGCTCGATGCACAAGCTGGCGACAGTCCTTGCGGACTCTCTGGATCCGGTGTCGCTGATGAGCAGGATCGCCGAGCAGACCTGCCTGTTCACTCCCAAGGCCGACGGCGCGGCCATCAGCATCTACACCCAGGACGAGAAATTCGTCGTCGTGTCGGCGCACGGGCTGGTGGCGTCCCTGCTCGGCCTGGTGCTTCCCGCCGAGGACACCTTCCAGGGCCGAGCGATCGCCACCGGGCAACCCCAGGTCAGCCACGAAACCTCGACCGATATGTCGCTGACCCCCCAGGTCCGCGAAATCGGCAACCGGCTGGGTATTCACTCGCTGGTGGTGATCCCGTTGATGCACAACGGCGCCGCGGTCGGCGCCCTATCCGTTACGGCCACCGAGGCCAACCGGTTCAACGACGCCGACATTCTCGCCATCACCTCGATCAGCGAGTTCGTCTCGGCCTTGATCGACTCCCACGCGGAGCTGTCGCGGCTGCTCGACGACCTGCTCGGCGACCCCCGCACGCCGAACGCCGACACGGCCGCGCGGTTCCTGGCGTCGGTGTTGCTGCCCGAGGCCCTGCGCCAGGATCACTTGCACGATCAGCTCGACGCGGTGCTGGCAACGCCGTCCGAGCTGCTACCGGTCTTCCAACCGATCATCGACCTGGCCACCGGCGAGACGCTCGGATTCGAGGGGCTGTCCCGTTTTCCGGCGCAGCCAGAGCCCAACCCCGCCCGTTGGTTCGACACCGCACGCCAGCTCGGCCGCAGCTATCCACTGGAACTGTTGGCCCTTCGGCGGATCCTCTCCGACGCGCGGACCATCCCGAACGATTGTTTTGTCGCGGTCAATCTGAGTCCGCTGACCGTTCTCGACCCGACGGTGCAAGAGATCCTCACATCCGCCGAGCATCGCCTCGTGGTGGAGATCACCGAACACGAGCCGTTTCCCGAGGACTTCGCCGCCCGATTGAAACCGTTGCGGGACAAAGGCATCCGCCTGGCCATCGACGATGCCGGGGCCGGTTTCGCCAGTTTCACCCAGCTCCTGCGGCTCCGACCCGACATGATCAAGATCGACGGCGAGCTCACCGCCGATATCGAGAACGATCCCGTCAAACGGGCGCTGGCCACCTCCATCGTGCAACTCGCGGGCGAGCTGGGCTCAGCCACGATCGCCGAGGCGATCGAGAACCCCGAGCAGATGCGCGCATTGCAGGCGCTGGGCATTCAGTGCGGTCAGGGCTTCTTGCTCGGGCAGCCGGTCAGGCTCGGCGCGGGATGAGGCCGAGCTTGCAGGCGAGGTCGAGCACGGCTTCGGCGCGCGCCCGGGTAGGCCCGACGCTGCCGTCATAGGGGCCGTTGGGTGCGTCCAGCCGGTCGAGCGTGCCGCGCGCCTCGTCGATCTCCAGCGGCGACGGGCTGAGCAGCCGGTTGATCGTCTCGGCGTGGGCGAGATCCAGGCACAGCCGCCCCGTCATCCCGGCGGCCTTGGCCACCGCCGTCTCCCGGGCCAGCCGGTTGGCCGCGGTGCGCAGCGTGGGCCCGTCGATCGGTGCCGGCAGCCCCGCGGCCCGGCTGCCGATGACCAGCCTGGCCCTGGGGTAGGCCAGCACCGCGGGGTCATCGCTCATCCCGGTGTCGCGGCGGAAATCGCCGACACCGAACGCGATACGACTACATCCCGGGGCCCGCGCGATGTCGAACGCCGACTCGATACCGAGAGCGGACTCGATCAACGCCACCACCGGCGTGTCCGCCGGCAACCGCTGCACGGTGGCGGCGATGTCCGCGGCGGACTCGGTCTTGGCCAGCATCACCCCGGCCACGCCAGGGACGCCGCCCAGGGCATCCAGATCAGCCGCCCAGAACGGGGTATCGACGGCGTTGATCCGAACCCACGCCCGCCCGGTGCCGGACAGCCACTGCGCGACAGCGCGGCGGCCCGCCGGCTTCTGCGCATCGGGCAATCCGTCCTCGATGTCGAGGACCACGACATCGGCGTTGCCCTCGACCACGGTGTCGAACACCGCCTCCCCGCCCGGGGTGCCCGGCTGCAACAACCACGTCCGGGCCAACGACCAGTGTGGTTTGCGGATGCGTTCGGCGACCTGCGCTGAGACCACGCTCACGACCTCTCCCTCGACGATTGCTCGGTTCCATCGTCGAGGCCCGGACGCCGCGCCGCCAGGTTGCGCACATTATGTTCACGCGAACGCTGCGTGCGTAGGGTTCGACTGTGACCTTCGGACCACGGCTGCCCGCGATGGACATCCTGGTCGTGGGCGGCGGACCCGCAGGCATGGCGTTGGCGGCGGAATGCGCGCGACTGGGGCTGGACACCGGGTTGCTGGACCCCTCCCCCGACCGGCCGTGGACGGCCACCTACGGGATGTGGAGTCAGGAACTACCGCCGGACCTGCCGGAATCCGTGGTGGCGGCACGGGCGGCGGGCCGGGTGATCGCGCTGACCGAGCACCGCTTGGGTTGGGAGTACGCCGTTCTCGATGTGCCCGCCCTGCACCGGCATCTCGCCGACCGGCTCACCGGGGTGCACATCAGCACCGGGCGGGCGGTCGGCTCGCCGCGCCCTGGTGTGGTCGCCCTGGCCGACGGATCCGAGCTGCGCGCCGCGGTGGTCGTCGATGCGGGGGGTCGGGCTCGACCCCTCGATCCCGCCGGGGCGCGCCGGGTGCCTGCCGAACAGACGGCGTACGGTCTGGTGGTCGACGAGGCGGTGGCGGCGCCGTTCACCGAGCCCGGGACGGCGCTGTTCATGGACTGGCGTGCCGACCACGGCGAGACCGGTTGGCCGACCTTCCTGTACGCCGTGCCGCTGGGCGGCGGGCAGGTGCTGGTGGAGGAGACCTCGCTGGCCCGCCGACCGGGGTTGCCGTTGTCGGCGCTGCGCAGCCGGTTGCATGCCCGGCTGGCCCGGCACGGCGTGCCCGTACCGGAAGGCGCACGCAGCGAGAGGGTTTCGTTTCCGCTCGATCAGCCGCGGTACCGCGGTGCGGGCGCACTCGGATTCGGCGCGGCCGCGCCGCTGATCCACCCGGCGACCGGATTCAGTGTCGCCGCGTCGCTGAGGCTGGCCCCACGGGTGGCCACGGCGCTCGCCACCGGGCTGCCGGCCGGCCCGGATGCCGCGCTGGCTGCGGCGCGCGACATCGTCTGGTCGCGCTCGGCGCGCGCGATCCACCGCTTCCGCCGGATCGGCTTGGAGGCGCTGTTGCAGATGCCCCCCGCGGATGTGCCTGCGTTCTTCGAGACGTTCTTCGCTCTCCCGGCCGAGCACCGGTGGACCTACCTGACCGCGCGCGACGATGTCCGCGGGACCGCCGTGGCCATGGCCCGCCTGTTCCGGATCGCGGACGGCCGCCTGCGCCGCCACCTCGTCGGCGCGGCTGTCCGCAGGCCGGTGACCACCAATGCGTCCCGTCGCTGAGGCTCGCACCGGGCTGTCGCACGCGTAAATTCGCCGCGACCACCCCGGCCAGGTCACATTCTTCACAACGATCACTCTGTTAACATCCGGCCATGCCGGATTCGCGCGCGGTCTCCCGCCGTGACGCCCTGCGCTATGCCGCAGCGGTGTCCGCAGCCGCCGGTCTCGGCGCGGCATCGCTGGCCCACGCGCCCACCGCCGCGGCCGCGGCACCCACGCTGATCGACTATGCGATGCGCCAGATTCCGGCCCAGGACATCCGGGCGGCCGGGCATGCCGGGGTGATCAACTACGTGTCCACCTCACGCCCGGGCTCGTCGTTCGGAGCCAAACCCATCACGCTGCCCTATGCCCAGCAGTTGACCGCGGCCGGGTTGATCATCGTGAGCAACTACCAGTACGGAAAGCCCGGGGGGACAGCGCCTTCGGATTTCACCCGCGGGTACGCCGGCGGCGTCGCCGACGCCAAGACCGCCTGGGCATTGCACACCGCGGCAGGTGGCGGAAAGAGCGCACCGATCTTCTTCAGCGTCGATGACGATATCGACCGCGGCACCTGGAACAACCTGGCACTGCCGTGGTTTCGCGGGATCAACGCGGTGATCGGCGAAATGCGTACCGGCATCTACGCCGGTGTGAACCCCTGCCAGTGGGCCATCGAAGACGGCGTCATCGGCAGGTCGAGCTCGCCCGGCAAGGCCTGGATCTGGCAGACCCGGTCCTGGTCCAAGGGCCAGATCCATCCGGCCGCCGTGCTCTACCAACGCGTCATCGACACGGCCTCGAATCCGGGGCCGGTTGTCGGCGGCATCCGCGTGGACGTCAACGATGTGCTGGCCCAGGACTGCGGCCAATGGAACAAGCACCCCTGAATCAGCGGCGGGGCGTCACCGTGATGTGCACATGGTCGAAGTGGCCGTATCCCGAGGCCTGCGGACCGGCCGGCGTGTAGTAGGTGCCGCGCCAGATCACATCCTGGAGCCCGAACCGGGCCGCGTTGTTCATCGCGAACGCCATGATCTGATCACCGAGCGCGATGCCCTCGGGGCTCCCGGAGTTCGGGATCATGATGTCGATCGCCAGGCCGCTCGGATGCCAGGGCTTCGAGTCCGGCCGGACGCCGCCGATCTCGCCGATCTGCGGGAACTGTGCACTGACGGCCCGGGCCGCCAGGATCGCATTGGGCTGCAGACCCGCCTCGTTGGCGACGCCCACGGGCAACGCCGCCTCCGGGATATCCATGACGGCGGCCGCGAGGGACGGTGCGGGGGGCATCGCGACGATGGCCGGATCGGTCGGGGCCGGAGCTGGGGCCGCCGGCGGCGGCGGGGCGTTGTCGACCACGGCCTGCTGTTGCGGGGTCAACGCCGCATACTGCGCCTCCGCGGCCGCGATCTGCTTCAACATCTCGCTGAGCTTGGCCTGCAGTTCGGCGCGCACGGCGGCGGCCTGTTCGGCCGCGGCCCGTGCACCGGCGGCGGAACGCTCCGAGGCCTGGACCGCGGCGGCCGCGCGCTCCCGTGCCGGTTTCAACGCCGCCATCTGGTCGGCGGTCTGAGCGGCCACCGCTCGGTGCAGTGCCATCTTGTCGATCAACTGTTGCGGTGAGCCGGCGGTCAGCACGGCCGCCAGCTGCCCGGTACCACCGTTCATATAGGTCATGGCGGCGACGCGATCCGCGGCGTCCTGATAGGGCGCCAGCTGCGCGGTCGCCGCTTCCAGGGTGGCCAGGTCGGCGCGGTGACGGTTGTCGGCCGCGATCTGGGTGGCCAGGGTGGCATCCACCTGGCGTTGGGCGCTGGTGACCGCCTCGCGACTCTGCACCGCCTGCGCGGACAACTCGCGGAGTTCGGCCAGCGCGTCAGCCGCCGGGTCGGCGTTGACATCGCTCATCGTCACGGCCAGTGCCAGCAGGGTTGCCGCTGATCCGACCGTCATTCGCCGGAGTGTGTGGCGCACCCGGGTCATACGGCTAGTCACGGCCCTTCGCGGTCAAGGACCGATCCCGGCCCGGCTTCGACGTCTCGGACAGGCTACGAACTGGCGGTGGCGATGTCCACCCGACCAGGTGAGGCGGCCGCCGGTGAGCCGCGCTCGCCTAGAGGGGCGACACGAGCTGACTGGCCGAGCGGAACCCTCCTCCGACCGCGGTGATGGTGTCGCCGGGGACGAATGCGACGTGGGCGTAGCCGTTCTCGTCGGTGGTCGTCGTCACCCCGCCGACGGTCACGGTGGCGCCGCGCACCGGCCGGGGCTGACCGTCCTCCGCCACGGACGCGGTGACGCG
>Ga0075012_10001031_pt1 | contig 29166 bp, 24 predicted proteins | sample All_14_2_FD_71474 | JGI IMG/M metagenome (GOLD analysis project Ga0075012, IMG submission 71474) | Freshwater microbial communities in response to fracking from Pennsylvania, USA - Allegheny Zone_MetaG_DW_15 | ecosystem: Environmental > Aquatic > Deep subsurface > Groundwater > Drilled...
ATCAAATAATAGAGCCCATTCAAAAGGAAAAATTACATTTGTAGAATAGTTTTAGACTAATTGACTTGAATTCTTCAATGAAGCGTTTTCTTCCTAAATCTGAGTTTTCCAAAAATGTAGCAACCATGCTGACAGGGAATATCCTTGCCCAGTTCCTTCCTTTATTGGTGACTCCCATTTTAAGTAGAATGTTTTCGGTCGAAGAATTCGGACTATTGGCATTTTACACTTCACTTGTTACTTTTTTCTTGGTCGTCGCAGCTGGAAGATATGAAACGGCTATTCTACTACCCAAGGCTGATAAAGATGCAGTTAACATATTAACATTAAGCTTTCTTATTTTAAGTGTTCTCTGTTTTATTCTGGTCATAATTACCTTCTTTTTTGAGGATGCGATTATTCAAGTTTTGAATAAACCCGACTTAAAAGGCTGGATTATCTTTATTCCATTAACAGTTTTTCTTGGAACGGCCTATCGTATAATGACTTTTTGGAGTAATCGAAAAAAGAGATTTCGTGCTACCTCCATTTCCTCCGTAACCCAATCGACATCACGTGCAGGAATTAACATTATTGGTGGTCTTTATCGAAATGGTATTAGTGAATATAAACCTGGCCTATTTCACTATTTCAAATCACTATTTGCAAAAGGGTATATTGAACCAACAGGTACAACAAAACTCGGGATGGGTGGACTTATCATCGGTTCAATTATTGGGTATGGACTTGGATCTGTTTATATGGTTCGTTCCTTTTTCAAAAAAGACCGCGAATTATTGCAACATGTAAATAAAGCAGATATGCTTCGATTAGCCAAGAAGCATGACAAATTTCCAAAAATCAATGCTCTACACGCATTGGTTGATGAAATCAAAAATAGTGGAGTAACGTTCGTTATCTCATATCTCTTTTCAGAAGTTATACTTGGTTTTTATAGCATGACATTTCGTGTACTAACACTTCCACTGACAGTAATTGGCAGCGCTTTCGGTCAAGTTTTCCTTCAAAAAGCAGCTGAAATGCATGCCCATGGTCAAAGTTTGGTGAACCTGATGCAGTCGACCGTTAAGAAATTAGCTTTAATTGCCTTGCCGATTTTCTTGCCAATCATATTTTTTGGCCCTCAAATCTTTAGTTTCGTTTTAGGAAAAGAATACGCTATTTCGGGAGAATACGCCCAATTATTGACACCTTGGTTGTATTTGAATTTTATCATAAATCCTATCATACAGATAGCAGTTATTGTGGGTAAACAAAAAGAAATGTTTAAAATTGCCTTGGTAGGAAACACTATCATTTTTGGCTCTATTTTTACTGGAGGGTATTTCTTCAATGACTTAAAAGTTGGCTTTGTAGTGCTAACAATACTAGAAATATTGTACTATATTTGGATTTATCGATGGGTTTTTAATGTGGCAAAAAATGCTAAGCAACCGATAGATAATTAATTATCATAATGAAAATGGGGTTGAAGCTTTTCTTACAAAGATTGCGCAGTAAATGGCAACTGAGGCATCGTCCGAAAATGGTTAGTCCATTTTTCGACTCTAACGGAGCAGTTATTAAAAATACACGCGTTTCAAATTCTACATTTATTGATAATTTCCACCATTTAAAGCTTGGTGAAAATGTCTTTATTGGCCATTTCAATTTCCTTGAAGCTAGTAATGGTTTAACGATTGAGGAAGGCTGTCAAATTACGAATTATGTAAGTATTACTTCCCATTCCAGCCATAATTCAATACGTTTATACGGACGAAAATATGCTGGGTCAGCAATGATAGGATACATTACTGGTCCAATTCACATAGGAAAATATACCTTTATTGGACCTCATTCTGTGATTATGCCCAATACACAAATTGGCAAAGGATGTATTATCGGCGCACACAGTTATGTTCAAGGTACCTTTCCGGATTTTTCCATTATTGCAGGTAATCCAGCAACAGTTATTGGCGATACAAGAACAAAAGACCAAGTTCATTTAGACGAACACATTCATTTAAAAGAATCCTATGATGAATGGGCAAACGCTTAACCGTATAGGTTTATTTTTGGGAGGATTAATTCTTTTCTCCTTATTGTTTTTACCCGATATTCATTTAGGAAAACAACTTCCAGCATTCCAAACAATTGATTTCTTGTTACCCTTTGTTGTTGTGTATTTAATCGTACGCAGAAAGGAACTTCAATGGCAAAAATACTATATCATTCTCTTACTTTTCTGTGCTTATATTCCCATTTCGATGTTTGTAAATGGGCGTTTAAATAAAGTGATTGACTATTTTGAAATTTATAAAATACTTAAGTTTTTGTTGATTATTTTATTGTTCACCTTTATTGATTTCAAACAATTCTCCACTAGATGGTTGTTTCCACTTTTCTATGGATTGGTGATCCTCAACTTCGTCCATTTCTTCAATATTTTAGATTTCAATTCTTTTCTTCATAAGTACTACATTGGTGGAATTCAACTCGAATATTTCGGACTCAATTCGTTAAAAGAACAAAGCGTAAAACGTATGGTAGGTACAATGGGGAATCCAAATATAAATGCACTGGTTTTTTCAATTTTTGCAATTATTTTCATTCCTTTTAACTATTCAAAAAAGCAATTAAGTATTTTTCTCATAGCGATTCTAATGGTATTTCTTTGTCAGTCGAGAACTGCTTTAATTGCGTGGGGACTTATACTCATTGGTATAGCTATTTTACGATTAGCCAATTGGAAATGGAAAGAATGGATACTTATTTTGTCCGGAATTGTTCTCATGTATTTCATTTCGTGGGCACTGGCTACAGATTTTTTCAAGTATTCATTGTATAGCAACTATATCCTCGATGGTTCTATTTTACAAACGGGTTCCGCTTTAGGCAGATGGGAAGCGTGGACACTTTTAGGAAATATGATTATTGAGAAGCCCATTTTTGGTCACGGAGTTAACAAAGAATTCTTTTATGCCAATCACATCTATTCCGAAAATGAATATATTTTGATGGCATGGAGATATGGAATAATCGGCTTAATTCTATATATAGGTCTTTTCTTATATCCTGCATTTATACTATTACGAAATCATCGTTCAACAATTGCCAAAACAGCATTACTATTTTTAGCGCTAATGTTGACAACGGCATTAACCAATAATCCTTTTTCGGATAGAACAGTTGTTATTTTCCTCGCTATAATTCTAGGGTTTAGTTTTAATACAGATCCATTTAAACACAAAAAAACACATCTTCCTCAGCATGAAAGCTAACAAAAAAAGATTATTGCTCATTGGAAGTACAGAAGGCAGTACACATGTCAAGAACTATTATAATTTAATAGCTGACTACTTTGATGAGATCATTATTGTTTCAACCAAAGAGGTAGATTATTGTAAGTCTTATGCCATCGATTTTGGTTTGCGAAATCCATTTAAGATTCTTAGTAGTGTGAAAAATCTTCGTCAGATTATTAATGATTTCAAGCCGAGTATTATTCATGTTCATCAAGCAAATTCATATGGATATATCACAGCTCTTGCCAATAAAGGGAAATACAAACAAATTCTTACTACTTGGGGAAGTGATGTTCTTTTAGTCCCGCAACAGGGATGGTTTTTAAAACAAGTCGTAAAAAAATCACTAAAAAGTGCCGACTTCATCACCGCAGACGCATCATTTATGGCAGATGCCATTCATAATTTAGTTGGAAATGTTCAAGTTACCATCGCAAACTTCGGTATCGATATAGATCAAATGCCAGACGAAATGGATAAAAAGGAAAAAATTATTTATTCTAATCGTTTGCATAACCCGCTTTACAACATTGATAAAATCATCATTGAGTCTGCTCGATTCTTAGAGAAGAATAAAGATTGGAAATTAGTTGTTGGTGCAAATGGAACGCTTACTGAAAATTTAAAAATCTTATCAGAAGATTTGATCTCAGAAGAGCAGGTGGAATTTATTGGCTTTGTATCTTCAGATTTAAACAGAGTGAACTATCTAAAGGCCCAAATATATGTTTCTATACCATCAAGTGACGGGACAGCTATAAGTTTATTAGAAGCGATGGCCTATGGTTGTATTCCAATTGTATCAAACTTACCTGCAAATAAGGAATGGATTAAACATGGGGTGAACGGAATTGTTTTAGACGGCATTTCATTAGAGGAAGGAATCAACTTAGCTATTAAATTGAATGTCTCTAACCTAGTTCAAACAAACCAAGAAATCATTCGAAATAAAGCAAGTAAACAAGCAAACAAACTAATTTTCGAAGGAATTTACACGCAGGCGCTAAACGATTAAAACGTTTGAATATACTCGTCTATTCCTTCTTGGAACGTATATAAAGGTGCGTAATTCAATTCAGTAACGATATGATCAATATTGGCTAAAGAATGGCGTACATCACCAGGTCTTTCTGGACCAAATATGATTTCTGAGCTTGAATTAATTCCTTTTTGATGCAAGCCTTTCTGCAAGGACTCAATCACCTCAATCAATGTAAAAGAATCTCCACACGCCACGTTAAATGCAGCCCCGAAAGATTTTTCATTACCTGTCGAAAGGGCCAGTAAATTAGCATTCACTGCATTCTTGACATAGGTAAAGTCGCGTGTTTGTTTACCATCACCATTAATGGTAATAGGTTCATTTGAAATCAATTTATCAATGAACTTTGGAATAGCTGCGGCATATACACCGTGTGGATCCTGTTTAGGACCAAATACATTGAAATAACGCAAGCCAATTGTTTCCATTTGATGCAAAAGCGCATAAACATTCGCATATTTCTCGTTCAATTGCTTCGTCACAGCGTATGGACTTAATAAGTTTCCTTCCGAGCCTATTACTTTTGGTGAAATTGTACTATCTCCATATACTGAAGAAGAACTTGCATATACAAATCGTTTGATACCCTCTTCTTTCGCCGCATGCAGCATATTTAAGAATCCAGTTGCATTAACCGCATGTGTATTGTGCGGAAACTCAATAGATCGAGGAACAGAACCAAGTGCTGCTTGATGAGAAATAACATCAATACCTTTTACTGCTTTTTGACAATCCTCCACATTTCTCAAATCTCCTTGAATAAACGTGAAATTTGAATTTGATTCGAATTCAGTCAGATTTGATAATTTTCCAGTCTCCAGGTTATCAAACACTGTCACAACAGCGCCAAGATTTAAAAGTGCTTCAACAAGGTTGGAGCCAATAAAACCAGCTCCTCCCGTTACAAGTACTTTCTTATTCATTAAACTTTCAATCATCGATCGCCGTTAATTATTTCGCGTAGTTAACAGATCGCTTTTCACGGATAACAGTCACTTTAACTTGACCTGGATATGTCATTTCAGTTTGAATACGCTGTGATATTGCAAACGAAAGCTCATCCGCTTTTAAATCAGTTACTTTTTCTGCTTCTACTAACACGCGTAATTCACGTCCAGCTTGAATAGCATAAGCCGTTTGAACACCGTCATACGACAAAGCCAATGATTCCAGTTCCTTGATACGTTTGATATATGCCTCAACAATTTCTCTACGTGCTCCTGGACGTGCACCTGAAACAGCATCACAAACTTGAACAATTGGAGAAATTAATGTTGTCATTTCGATTTCATCGTGGTGAGCACCAATCGCATTGCATACATCTGGTTTTTCGCCATACTTTTCGGCAAGCTTCATACCCAAGATAGCATGTGGTAATTCTGGCTCTTCGTCAGGCACTTTACCAATATCGTGAAGTAATCCTGCTCTTTTAGCGATTTTTACATTCAGTCCTAGTTCTGCTGCCATGATAGCACACATGTTCGCAACCTCTCTCGAGTGTTGAAGAAGGTTCTGGCCATAAGATGAACGGTATTTCATTCGACCTACCATTCTTGTTAATTCTGGGTGTAAACCGTGAATACCTAAATCCATACATGTTCTACGACCAGTTTCTGCGATCTCTTCTTCTAATTGTTTCTTTGTTTTTGCAACAACTTCTTCAATTCTAGCCGGGTGAATACGCCCATCAGAAACCAATTGATGTAAAGCCAAACGTGCAATTTCTCTACGAACCGGGTCAAAACAAGATAAGATAATTGCTTCGGGAGTATCATCCACAATAATTTCAACACCTGTTGCTGCTTCTAAGGCACGAATGTTACGACCTTCACGACCGATGATTCGACCTTTAACTTCATCTGATTCAATATTGAAAACAGATACTGCATTTTCAACTGCATGCTCTGTAGCAACACGTTGAATTGTTTGAATAACGATTTTCTTCGCTTCGCGATTCGCATTCAATTTTGCTTCTTCCGTAATTTCTTTGATATGCGTCATTGCACCAGTACGCGCTTCATCTTTTAATGCTTCCATTAAATGATTCTTCGCTTCATCAGGTGACATACCACTGATTTTTGATAATTCAGCAACGCGTTTCTCTTGAATTTTTTCTAATTCTTGGTGTTTCAAATCAAATGCTTGAACTTTCAATTCAAGTTCTTGTTGATTTTTTTCCAAATCACTTTCTTTTCTTCCAACCTCTTCGATTTTTTGAGAAAGTGTCTTTTCGCGCGCTTTAGCTCTATCTTCAGTAGATTGCAAACGACGTTCTTTTTCCTTCATTGCCGTTTCATGCTCTTCTTTTAATTTGAAGAACTTCTCTTTTGCTTGAAGAATTTTTTCTTTTTTGATGTTTTCACCTTCTGATTCCGCTTCACGAACAATCTGGTCTCTTTTACTCTTTAGGATAACGTTTTGAAGCACGAACACACCGGCTCCACCACCAACTAAACCAATTAAAATACCTATTAACATAGTTTGTAAATTAAATAAAACAATTTACAAGCTTGTTCAGGCGATAAATCTGGGAAAAATAGAATTTTACTTTAGTGCATCCAATTCATTAGAGAGTTTCTCTAGTTCCTTTTCTATGTCACTATAATCAGCTTTAGCAGGAGTTGCTCCCACAACTTGAGTAGAACGTGTTGCCAATTGCAAAGCGGTCATCGCCAGCAAATCTTGCATATCTTTCACGGCATAATTGTCTTGAAGCGATTTAATTGCTCTATTAATATCCTCTGCAGCCTTCGTTACTTTAGCTTCTTCTCCCGGATTAACCGTAAGTGGATAGGTTCTTCCAGCAACAACTACTTTAAGGGACAACTTACTCATTCGTTATTTCTTTAACTGACTGATACAGTATTCTATTTCTTTTACCAGTTCATCGATTTCATCGTCTCTTCTACCTTGAGTTGGACGATCAACCTCAACAACTTGATTATTGGCCGTTTCCAATGCACTTTTCAATTCATTTACAGCTTCAGCAAGGCTTTCACCCTCCTTTTTACTCTTCTCTAATTGATTGTTGCTTTCTGTTAAATCAGCTTGAAGCACTGCATTATTTGCGCGAACTTCTTTCAATTGATGATCTAAAGCCGCCATTTTCTGGCGAATATCATCGATGATTTGCTGAATTTTTTCTGTCATTGGATACGACTTTTTACAAAGTTACTATTGTACGCAACATGGACAACTTTTTTAGTTCATTCTTGTAATATTTTTTTCAAAAGCGTATTTTTGATAAATGTTTAAAAGCCTCTTTTTTCTTTCCTTTTTCGTTTATTCTTTCACAATAGTTGGTCAAAAAAAGGATCAAGAAATCTATCATCCTCCTTTAGACATACCGTTGGTTCTTGCCGCAAATTTTGGTGAATTAAGACCCAATCATTTTCACATGGGAGTCGATTTTAAAACCAATGGAGTGGAAGGATTAAAACTCTATGCAATTGAAGAGGGATTTGTATCTCGCATAAAAATTTCACCCTACGGATACGGTAAAGCTGTCTATATTGATCACCCAAATGGAATAACAAGTGTATACGCTCATTGCTCATCTCTCATAGGTCGACTTGATTCGTTGACAAAACTTACACAAACAAAAGAAGAGAATTTTGAGGTCGACATCTATTTTACGCCAAAAGATCTTCCAGTCAAACGAGGTGAAGTTATTGCACTTTCAGGAAATACAGGAGGATCGACCGCTCCTCATCTACATTTTGAATTGCGTGACACAAAGACAGAAATGGGTTTAAATCCACTTGTATATGGATTTCAAGTCGCAGACACAAAAGCACCTGAGATCAAAGGTCTAAAAGTATATGCAGTAACTGATGACGGGTATCAAATACCCAATAAATCATTCACTAAAACAGTAACAAAAGGAAAGTTTGGCTATTACATCGGTGGAGATTTATTGCAAGTTCCATCAGACTATTGTTCTGCTCACGGTGGTATTGGTTTCGCTTTTGAAGTAGTAGATTACTTCGATGGTGCGCCGAACGTTTGTGGTTTATATTCTAGTTCTCTTCGTGCTGGAAAAGATACATTATTTCAACAACGCATCAATCAAATCTCATTTGAAAACTCACGTTATGTAAACAATCACAAGGATTTTAAAGAATATTCTGTCGCTAAACGAAAATTTCATAAGTCGTATAGAACAAAACATAATCCCTTAGAAATTTATCCGACAAAAAATCTGGGTGTACTTCATATTTCTCCTCGGGATAGTTTCCCTATAGCATATAAGGCGCTTGATACAAAAAACAATGCGGCCGAATTAAAATTCACATTAAAAGTGAGTGATGGACCAATGAATACGACTGAAACTATTTTCCCCAATTGGAAGTACTTTCATCCCGATTCAAGTTATCACATTAAAAGTGAACAGGTAGAATTTTATATCGCACATCATACTTTTTACGAGCCAACACTTAAAAATCTATCAACAAAGGGAACAATTAGTCTGGGCGATCCTACTCAACCTATTCAATACCCTATCACGGTTAAGCTGCCAATTAAAAAAGGACTAACCAATCTTTCGACCTACTACATTGCAGTCACAACTTATGGCGGAAAGGTGCGTCCACTTAAAACATCGTTTGAAGGAAATTGGTTGAGTGCAAAATCAAGTCATTTAGGAACTTTTCAAATCAAACGAGATACGATTGCCCCTAGTTTAAATCCGTTAAATTTCATGGGGACTGAAGTAGAAATTACGAAGTCTCGTTTAACATGGAAAGTCAAGGAAAACCAAACCGAATTAGTTGATTATGACTTATTCATAAACGGAAAATGGCAAGTCCTTGAATATGAATCAAAAGGTGATTATTTATTTTTTGACCGACCTAAGGGAATGGTAGGTAAGCATAAACTTGAGCTAATTGTTATTGACAGTTGCGGAAACAAACAAATCTGGGCAAAAGAGATTTTCTTTAAATAAAAAAACGCGGAAGAAAATTCTACCGCGTTTCTGTATAACTTAAATTGGATTATTAATCCTCATCTTCCTCCTCCTGAGTTGAATTTGCATCCACTCCATTCAAAGGTTGATTTCCTGGCGCTTGGTTCGCGCGAATCTCAGTGTGACGAATTTCTCCACCTGTTGTACCTGTAACTTTACCAAAATACAATACAACAATTGACAAGATTAATACCACAATACTTACAATTCCCTTAAAGCTCTTTTGTTGCCAATTTGACCATAAGGCTAAAATTGAAAAGGCTCCAAGAGTATAGCTTAGTAAAGCGAAAATCTTTGCAATGTCTTCATGAGGCTCGATAAATGACTCACTTACACCTGGCAAGTTTTCAACTACCTCTTCAGCGCCTTCTCCGGATAAAAATGCAGGTAAAGTGGCAATTGCGCCTAAAATAAAAATTGTGTAAGCAACTCGCTTAATGATTTCAGATCGCAACATAAAACCACCAATTAATACAATCGCTCCAACGATTGGGAAAATGATGGGAAGGTGATTCACCATCAAATGAAAATGTGCTTGATTCATACGTTTAGTTTTAAATTATTCAATAAAAATTATTATTTATCCTGCTAAAGAAACTCCAATTAGTTTCCCAATTCCAAAGGTTATCGCTGCTGCAGCTAAACCGAAAAAAACTTGTCGAAATCCTGAGAACCAAACATTTTTCCCAGTAAACAAGGTAATGGCTGCACCAATCATAAACAAACCTAGGGCACTAAAAATGGTACTTAGAACAATTGCTTTTACTCCATCAGTAAACATGAAAGGCAAAACAGGAATTACAGCACCAATTCCAAACAAAACGAAAGATGAAATCGCTGCTTCCATTGCCGAACCTTTTAGTTCTTCTGAATTGATTCCCAACTCTTCTTTTACTAAAACTTGATGCGCAAGGTTCTTATCCTTCATCAACTCTTCAACAATTTCAAGAGCTTGATCTTCAGGAATCCCTTTTGCCATGTAAATAAGCTTTAATTCCTTCTTCTCGCCTTCTGGATTTGTTTCCAACTCATCCATTTCTAGTTGCATTTGATTTTCATACAACTCTTGTGAACTTTTAACCGAGATCCATTCTCCTAAGGCCATTGACAAAGCTCCAGCTAACAATCCTGCTAATCCTGCTAAAAGAACTCCTGCTTGATTTGCGGTAGCACCAGCTATTCCCATCACAAGACTAAAGTTTGAAACTAGTCCATCATTTCCACCTAATACAGCGGCACGAATAGCATTTCCTCCAACGGAGCGATGTCTTTTTTCAAATCGCGCCAATTGTGACCCAGCAATCTTTGAATCATTGTCTAAAATTGAACGGAGAATTTGAACGTGTGAGTCCTCATTCCCTTCTAACTTTATTTTGTTTTTCGTCTTTTGTTTAACGATTGCATTAGACAGACTTTTCTCGGTATCCAATAAAGAGCCCAACACATAATCATACCCGAAAACTTTTCCAATAGCATTGATGGTTTTCGCTCTCCAAGAAGGTGTGCAAATTTGATTAAAATCCAACTTTTCTTTCTCTGCGAAAGCAACAGCGTGACTCTTTTCAATTTCACTCATTTGAAGAAAGATATCGGCAACAAGCTCATCTTCTTCATTTTCGTAGAGTTTCTTGTATAAATACCAAGCGTCAACTTCGGTTTGAATGTGGTTTTGTTTCATAATTCACATTATAAGCGCTTTATTAATTCCCCCATAATTTTGAGGTAGATGATCCATGACAAGAATTACAAGCCCCAGAAGACAATGATGAACTCATATATTGAGTTGTTCCAGATGGACCAGTAACCGCAGCATAAAGACCTGTAAAATCAATATTATCTGTTGTATGGAAATTGCCTTTAGAATCAATTTGTATGGTATGTTTTAAAGTCCCACCACCATTTGCTTGAGTGTATAATCTCACCGTACCCGATGTTAAAGGATTTGTAAGTGCCGTGTTACTCACACTTCCTGCTACCACAAAGCAGCCCTCACCCTTACCATCAATTTTGTGACAGCTCATACAGTTTTGTCCAAAATTGTGACTATCATCTCCACCTGCAGAGCTGATGTTTGTTTCACCGCAATCTTTATTTTTCTTGCAACTTGGTGTTGCCAGCAAAACAGTAAATGAAATGAAAGCGATAAATAAAATTGAATTTGTTTTCATGTTGTTATGGTTTGTTAGTTATAATTATTCTTCTCCTTGGATTAATATTGCCGACATGATATCATAAGCTCCATGAAGTACTAACGTGTTATCGAAGGTTCTAGTTGGATTTTTAAATTCTATTGCAGAATTACCGTTTTCTGTTGCTACAATTGTTACTTCTTCTGGTGAATAAGTTGTCAAATTCCCACTTTCTTTTTTACTGAAGAATACGACATTTTTCCCATTCATTTCTACAATTGCTTCTGAAGGAATACAGAAACGTTCCGAAGCACCAGTGTAAATTGAAGCTTTGAAATATGCTCCTGGTGCAATTGATGAATTCTCCTTGTTTAAATGGCAATGAACCTTTACTGTTCTATCTTTTCCAATTTCCTTTCCTATTAAAAAGATAGATGCTTCAATCATTTTGTCTTCGTCAGAGAATTTAAGATTCACCTTTTGACCAATTTTTAGATGCTTGATGTCTTTTTCAAATGCAGTAACTTCTGCATGCGCATGTTGTAGATCGATAATCTCCAATAAATGCTCCATTGGATCAGCATAAGCACCTACATTCACTGCAACCTTAGTTACTACGCCATTAAAAGGTGAGTCGATTGAAATATAGCGCTGTAAATTACCCGCATTTAGTTGCTTCATATTTACTCCTGCCATATCTAACTTTGCTTTCAAACCGCTCTTCTTCGCAGTTGCAGCTGTATATTGAGACTTCGCCAATTGCATTGCCTTCATGCTTCCAGCATCTTGTTGCACAAGTGATTTTTGACGCTCGTACTCTGCTTCCAAGTATTCAATATTGCCTATTACTTCTAGATAATCTTGTTGCAATTGAATTAATTCAGGATGCTCAATTGAAATCAATTTTTGACCTTTTTTCACATACATTCCATCCAATACTTCCAGCGATTTAACAAATCCACCAAATGGAACTGAAATCACCGTTTTATTTTGTGGCGGAACCTCTATTGTACCATTGGCGTAAATTGTTAAACCAATGAGTTGTTTAACCGGTTTACCTTCTGTAATTCCAGCGCTTTGAATTTGTTCTTTATTCAACGAAACTGAAGTTACAGCTGCGCTTGCCTTCTCTTCTGCGACTGTTTCCTCTGCACCACAAGCGAAAAGCAAGGGAAGACACAAAAGGAAACTTTTTATGTTATTTCTCATAATTTCTAATTTTCATTTTGAACGAACCAATTCAACTGATGAACAGTCGTATTGATTTCACTCTTAAGGTTTATATAATTCATTTCAATGTCTATAATCGCTTGCTTGGTCTGTAAAAATTCTATCATCGATATTTCTCCACTTTCAAGCATTATTTTTCCTTGATCATTCATGATCTTGGTTTGCGGAATTAATTGCGAATCATACATGTTTAAGGATTCCAATAAGCTAGCGTACTTACCTAATAAACTCAAATAAGTACTTTGCAATTCTTGCTTAGCATAATTCCCGTTTAGTTCATTTTGATTCAGTTCGCTTGTTAAGACCTGTGATTTCTTTCTAGATGCACCGAAAAACAATGGAATCTGCAAACCAACTTGACCAGCTTGAAAACGACTCGATTGATCAAAAACTTTATCCGTAGATGCATCAACTGAATGCACTCCCACTAAAGTTTGATTTACATATCCAATAGTAATATCGGGAAGTGTTCTTGCCAATAGTACCTCTTTCTGCTTTTCCAAAATCATTCGTTGCGTTTGAAAATACTGCTGTTGCGGATGCGCTGTGAAAACACTTGAATCTTTCTTGTCCACAAACATCAAACTTGTCTTACTTGAATTATCTGCTGATATACTAGTTGTAGAACCTGTTAAGAACATTAATTGTCGTTCTAGATTTACAATTTCTTGAGCATTCATTAGCAGCCCATTCTGAACTTCCTTTTTCTTTGAACTAACTAGTACCGCGTCCAAGTGAGTCACATCTTTCAATTCATATTTAATCGCATAGCGTTTATCCAACTCAGTATATAGTGAATCTTGTCTTTTCAAGAGTAATTCTTTGTTCTTCAATAGAACTATTGATTCATACGTCGATTCGATTTGCAAAGCCAATTCCTTCCAAGTTGAAAATAACACCACTTTCGCCTGCTCAGATTTGACCTGACCTAATTCTCGTTCTTTAACAAACACAGTTGGAAAAGGAATGCTTTGCGACACTGAGATGTTATTGTCCCTGGAATAATATGAATTGTATTGACCCATCATTCCAGTGACAGTTGTCTTAGGCATTTCAGCCATGCTTTTTCCGATCATCACTTCCTTCTGAATTTGCATTTCAGCAGCTTTTAAAGACGAATTGTTTTCTTTCGCCATTGATAAGCACTGCTCCAGTGAAACAATTTGAGGTGCTTGACCGAATAAACTAAATGACAACATGAACAAAAGCGTCATCACCATGGGTTTTCTTTTCTTGACTTTCATTTTTCGCTCTGAGAATAAATAGAAAATAGGTAAAACAAATAGCGTTAAAATTGTAGCTGTTATCAAACCTCCGATTACAACAGTTGCTAATGGTTTTTGAACTTCAGCACCACTTCCATGAGAAAGCGCCATTGGTAAAAATCCCAATGAAGCGACCAAGGCAGTTAGCATTACGGGACGTAAACGAACTCTTGTTCCCATTAAGACAATCCGTAATCTATTGGTATACCCTTCTTTTTTCAAGGAATTGAATTCTGAAATCAAGACGATACCATTTAACACGGCGACACCAAACAATGCAATGAAACCAACACCTGCTGATATAGAAAATGGCATTCCTCTTGACCATAAGGCTAAAATTCCACCTAACGCTGCCAACGGAATTGCAGAAAAAATTAATGCTGCCTGTTTAAGCGATTGAAAGGTCAAATAGAGCAAAAAGAAAATCATAAAGAGTGCTACTGGCACTGCAATTGCCAAACGATTTCGTGCATTTTCAAGGTTTTTAAACGTACCACCATAAGTCGGAAAATATCCAGGCTCAAAATGAACATTACCTGCGATTTTAGCTTGTAATTCTTTCACAATACTTTCAACGTCACGACCTCTTACATTGAAACCAACGATGATTCGTCGTTTAGCATCATCACGTTGAATTTGATTCGGTCCTTTTTCAAACTTAACATCTGCTAATTGTTCCAAAGGCACCTGAACACCAAGCGGAGAAGTAACCGTAATTGTTTTCAAATCTTCCATCGATTGGCGATTTGTCGAGTCTAATTTCACAACTAAATCAAACCGTTTTTCACCTTCGAAAATCAACCCTGCAGCTTGACCAGCAAAACTGATGTTTATTGATCTGTTGACTTCATCAATGCTAATATTGTACTTCGACAAAGCTTCGCGATTATACGAAACAATCATTTGCGGTAATCCAGTTACTTCTTCGACGTATACATCTTGTACGCCTTGAATTTTCGAAGATAAGGCTCCGATTTGTCCTGCATAATGACTCAATTTATCCAAATCTTCGCCATATATTTTCACAACCACATCTTGTTTTGCTCCTGTCATTAACTCATTGAATCGCATTTGGATAGGCTGCAAGAAACCAAAAGATACACCGGGAACATTATTTTCTAATGTCTTTTGCATTTTTTCAGCTAACTCCTCTTTGGTTGAGGCAGAAGTCCATTCGTCCTTATCCTTTAAAATAACCATAAGGTCACATGCTTCCATTGGCATTGGATCTGTTGGAATTTCTGCGGTTCCGATTTTCCCAACTACTTCTTTCACTTCAGGGAAGTTTTTAAGCAAGACATCTGAAACCTTAGATGTTGCTTCGATTGTTTTTGTTAAGCTAGTTCCTGTAATCAGTCGTGTTTCAACAGCGAAATCACCTTCATCTAGGGATGGAATAAATTCTGCACCTAAGCGTGAGAATAAGAAAATACTGATGACAATCAATGCTCCTAATCCAGCTAAAACTGTTTTTTGTCTTCTCAAGAAAGCATTTAAAATCGGCATGTAAATTCGTTTTACCAGCTTCACAATTTTATCCGAAATCGTTTCGCGAATTTTGATTTTCTTACTTAACACCAAAGAAGAAATCATTGGTACATATGTCAATGAAAGAATCAAGGCTCCAATTACAGCAAACATAACCGTCTGTGCCATTGGTTTAAACATTTTCCCTTCAATTCCAATTAATGCTAATAGAGGAAGGTAAACCACAAGGATAATTATTTGACCAAAAACTGCACTTTTAGCAAATTTTGACGCTGAATTATACACTTGTGAATCCATTTGCTGTTGATTGAGGTTTTGATTTCCTCGATGATACAGGAAGTGAAGCGTAGATTCTACGATAATTACAGCACCATCAATGATCAATCCGAAGTCTAATGCTCCTAGACTCATTAGGTTTCCAGAAACGCCAAATACGTTCATTAATGAAATGGCGAACAACATTGCTAAAGGGATCACCGATGCAACGATAAGTCCAGCTCTAAAATTACCTAATAAGAGAACCAATACAAAAATCACAATTAAAGCACCTTCGATTAAGTTCTTTGAAACAGTTGAAATAGCATTGTTCACCAATTTCGTTCTATCTAAATACACTTTAATTTCGACGCCTGGAGGCAAGGTGCTTTTGATTTGTTCCATTCGCTCTTTCACCAATTCAATTACTTTGGACGAATTTGCGCCTTTTAGCATCATAACAATTCCACCAACGGCTTCTCCTTCTGCATTATAAGTTAAGGCACCATAGCGTACAGCTTTGCCAATTTGAACTTGAGCAACATCACGCACTAAAATGGGCGTTCCAACTGAACTTTGTGAAATGATTGTTTGTTCAATATCTTCTATCGACTTCATCAAACCTACAGTTCGAATATAGGTTGTCGACGAATTGCGTTCAATGTAAGCACCACCTGTATTTTCATTGTTTTGTTCAACCGCTTTAAACACATCGCTTACGTTCAATCCGAATCCTTTAAGTCGGACCAAATCGATTGCGATTTCATATTGCTTTAAGTTTCCACCAAAACCACTTACATCCGCAACTCCATCCACGCCTAACAATTGGCGACGGATCATCCAGTCTTGAATGGTTCGTAATTCGGTTGGATTAAACTTTTTTTCGTAGCCTTTCTTAGGCTTAACAATGTATTGGTAAATTTCACCCAAGCCAGTACTCAGGGGAGCCATAGAAGGCTCACCAAATCCTGCTGGTATTTGGTTTTTAGCTTCGGACAATCGTTCAGAAACTTGTTGTCTTGCCCAATAGATGTCAGTGTCTTCATTGAAAACTACCGTAACTACGCTCAAACCAAAACGACTGAAGGATCTAATTTCCTCTATTCCTGGAATCGTTGCCATGGTCTGTTCGACCGGAAACGTTACGAATCGCTCAATATCTTCTGCTCCCGAGGAAGGTGCAGAAGTAACTATTTGTACTTGATTATTTGTAATATCTGGAACTGCATCAATCGGCAGGTTTTTCAGTGAAAAAACACCCCAAGTAATTAGTCCCAGTGTCATAATTCCAACGATTAATTTGTTAGAAATTGACCAATGAATGATTTTATTCAACATAGGAAAATGAATTAATGTAAAACAATGAATCACGATGATCCAAGGAAGTTCTTACATTAAGCCATTCGTGGGGGATTCCATTTGGAATCAACAGCTTTCAGGGAGTGAGAGCTGGATTTCTGAATTCTCACCTTAGATTCTGGTGAAACAAATTGTTTTTCTAATATAATAGTAACAGGAACTTCAAACGAACATACCAACATCATACCTTGAACGATATGTGATTTAAAGGGCATGTGCTCATGCTCATGTTCATAATGCTTGTTAATTGCATAATGGTCTGTCAAAAAGTCGAAAAAACCAGCATAAGCGCAACCATCTGATTGGTGTTCTTCATAATGTTCAATCAAACCAGCTAGCTTCACATATTCTACTCCCTGCATGTTTGGCGCAAGCGACAACATGAGAAAATAAACAGAGAATATGATTGCTAGTAGTTTCATTTAGCCTTATGCCATTGTATTAGGTGTTCCAAAATTCATTGGAGGCATGTTGGGTAAATCGCCATCATTAATTACACCAAAATTTTGTTCGTATTTCTGAACGTTATCTATTAAGGCCTTCATGAAACGCTTTGCATTTTCAGGAGTCATAATAATACGAGAACGCACTTTACCTTTAGGCATACCAGGCATGATTTGAACGAAATCACAAACAAACTCCGCTGGAGAATGGGTTATGATTGCTAAATTACTGTAAACACCTAACGCTGTTTCTTCCGAAAGCTCGATGTTCATTTGATTTTCATTCTGATTTTGGTTTTCCATAGTGCAGTCTTGTTTTACGAAGTTACGATTTTTTTAATTCCCAAATGTTAAGAAAACAAAAAAGGGAGAAGCAAAGCTCCTCCCTTTAATTTCAGAATAAACTGAATTATTTATTTTCAACTAATTCTTCGTATGCTTCTTTAGATGCCACGATACGTGTTTGGAAAGCACGAACACCAGTTCCAGCTGGAATTAAATGTCCAACGATTACATTTTCCTTAAGACCTAATAAATGATCTTCTTTACCTGAAATCGCAGCTTCGTTTAACACTTTCGTTGTTTCCTGGAAGGAAGCAGCAGAAATGAATGATTGAGTCTGTAATGAAGCACGTGTGATACCTTGCAACAATGGTGTTGACGTTGCAGGAACTGCGTCTCTTGCTTCAACCAAGTTCTTATCAGAACGCTTCAATTGTGAATTTTCGTCACGCAATCTTCTTGCTGATACAATTTGACCTGGTTTAAGCGAAGGTGAATCACCTGCTTCAACAACTACCTTCATTCCAAATATCGCATCATTCTCTTCCATGATATCTGCTTTGTGAACAGATTGTCCTTCAAGGAAGCGAGTATCTCCAGCATCGATAATCTCTGCTTTCAACATCATTTGACGAACGATAACTTCGAAATGCTTGTCATTAATTTTTACACCTTGTAAACGGTAAACCTCTTGAATTTCGTTAACGATGTACTCTTGTACTTTCGTTGGTCCTTCAATATTCAAGATATCATTTGGTGTAATAGCACCATCAGATAATGGTTGTCCTGCACGAATAAAGTCGTTTTCTTGAACTAAAATATGCTTAGACAATGAAACTAAATACTTGCGAACTTCACCTGTTTTAGATGTAATTTGAATTTCACGGTTACCACGTTTAATTTTACCAAACTCAGCGATACCATCAATTTCAGAAACAACAGCAGGGTTTGAAGGGTTACGTGCTTCGAATAACTCGGTAACACGTGGAAGACCACCTGTAATATCCCCTGTTTTTCCAGCAACTCTTGGTATTTTAACCAAGATTTCACCTGCTTCAATTTTATCACCTTCGTTCACAGAAATATGCGCATCAACTGGTAAAGAGTATTCTCTTAAAACAGCCTTTGTTTTCGCATCAATAATGTGAATTGCAGGGTTTTTCTTTTTATCTCTAGATTCTGTAATTACTTTTTCAGTAAATCCAGTTTGCTCATCGACTTCTTCACGGTAAGTAACACCTTCAACAATACTGTCAAATACTACTTTACCAGCAACCTCAGACACGATAACCGCGTTGTATGGATCCCACTTACAAATTACGTCTCCTTTTTTGATTTTGATATTGTTTTCAATAACCAATTCAGATCCGTAAGGAATGTTTGCGTTCATTACAACGATTCCAGTTTTCTCATCTGTGATTTTCATCTCAGCTGATCGTCCAACTACAACGATTTTTTTCGAACCATCTGCATTTGTACGCTCAATTGTACGAAGCTCATCAATTTCAAGGCTTCCAGAAGCTTTCGCTTTCATATCAGATACATCCGTTGTATTCGATGCAGTACCCCCAACGTGGAATGTACGCAACGTCAACTGTGTTCCTGGTTCACCAATTGATTGTGCAGCAATTACACCAACAGCATCACCAAGTGCAGCCTTTCTATGTGTTGCAAGGTTACGTCCATAACATTTTGAACATACTCCTCTTCTCATTTCACATGTAAGAACTGAACGGATTTCAACTTCTTCGATTCCAGCTTTGTCAATAACGTGTGCTACTTCTTCAGAAATCAATTCACCTGCCTCAACAATGATTACATCACTATCTGGGTGGTAAACATCATGCACTGAAGTACGACCAACGATTCTATCGAACAATGGCTCAACGATTTCGTCATTTTTCTTCAATGAAGTTGCAACGATACCTCTTAATGTTCCACAGTCATCTGTGTTAATTACCACGTCTTGAGCAACATCCACCAAACGACGTGTTAAGTAACCCGCATCGGCTGTTTTCAAGGCTGTATCGGCAAGACCTTTACGAGCACCGTGAGTAGAGATAAAGTACTCAAGGATTGAAAGACCTTCCTTAAAGTTAGAAAGGATTGGGTTTTCAATAATTTCTTGAGAAGACGCACCAGATTTCTGAGGTTTCGCCATCAAACCACGCATACCAGACAACTGACGAATTTGTTCTTTCGAACCACGGGCTCCTGAATCAAACATCATGTAGATTGAGTTGAAACCTTGACGGTCACTTTTCAATTGCTCCATCAATGTATGTGTCAAACGCGAATTCGTATGCGTCCAGATATCAATGATTTGGTTATATCTTTCGTTGTTAGTGATAAGACCCATGTTATAGTTCATCATCACTTCTTTCACGTCATTCTCAGCTTTCAATACAAGCTCTTCTTTTTCTTTTGGAATGATGATATCATCCAAGTTGAAAGAAAGACCACCTCTGAAGGCCATTTCGTAACCTAATTCTTTGATATCATCTAGGAATTGAGCAGCACGAGACGTTCCAGCAACTTTCAATACATGACCGATAATGTCACGTAAAGCTTTTTTCGTTAATACATCATTGATGAAACCAACTTCACGAGGAACGCGCTCATTGAAAAGCACACGTCCACACGTTGTATCAATCATCATCAATTCTGGTTCACCCTCTTTATTTAAGTCGTAAGAACGAACTTTAATGTGAGCATGTAAATCCAATTGTTTTTCGTTCAAAGCGATGATTACTTCTTCAGGAGAGTAGAAAATTCCACCTTCACCTTTCACAACTTCATCCTTTGTTCCTTTTTTACCTTTCGTAATGTAATACAATCCAAGAACCATGTCTTGAGAAGGTACAGCGATCGGCGCTCCATTTGCAGGGTTCAAAATATTTTGAGATGCAAGCATCAACAATTGAGCTTCCAAAATTGCGGCATTACCTAGTGGTAAATGCACGGCCATCTGGTCACCATCGAAATCGGCATTGAAGGCTGTTGTTACCAACGGGTGCAAACGAATTGCTTTTCCTTCAATTAATTTCGGTTGGAATGCTTGAATACCAAGTCTGTGCAAAGTAGGGGCACGGTTCAAAAGAACTGGGTGACCTTTCAATACATTTTCTAAGATATCCCAAACAACTGGTTCTTTTCTGTCAACAATTTTCTTCGCAGATTTTACTGTTTTCACGATACCACGTTCAATCATCTTACGAATGATAAACGGTTTATAAAGTTCAGCCGCCATATCTTTTGGCAAACCACACTCGTGTAACTTTAAATCTGGTCCAACAACAATTACAGAACGTGCTGAATAATCCACACGTTTACCAAGTAAGTTTTGACGGAAACGACCTTGCTTACCTTTCAATGAATCAGAAAGAGATTTCAATGGACGATTTGATTCTGTTTTAACAGCACTTGATTTTCTTGAGTTATCGAACAATGAATCAACTGCTTCTTGAAGCATACGTTTTTCATTACGTAAGATTACCTCAGGAGCTTTGATTTCAATCAATCTTTTCAAACGGTTGTTACGTATAATCACACGACGGTACAAGTCATTCAAATCCGAAGTTGCGAAACGACCACCATCAAGTGGCACTAATGGACGCAATTCAGGTGGAATAACAGGAACAACTTTAACAATCATCCATTCTGGGTGATTCTCAATACGTTCTTGTGACTCACGCATTGCTTCAACCACTTGCAAACGCTTCAATGCTTCGTTCTTTCTTTGAACAGAAGTTTCAGTGTTTGCTTGGTGACGCAAGTTGTAAGACGTTTCAACCAAGTTCAATCCTTTCAACAAATCGTACAAAGCTTCAGCACCCATTTTGGCGATGAATTTGTTCGGATCTGTATCTTCCAAGTATTGATTTTCTTTTGGTAAAGCATCAAGGATATCCAAGTACTCTTCCTCTGTTAAGAAATCCAATCTTTTTAAAGATGAACCATCAACGTTAGTCGCTATACCTTCTTGGATAACTACATAACGCTCGTAATAAATTATTTGATCTAATTTCTTCGTTGGAAGACCAAGAAGATATCCGATTTTATTCGGTAAAGAACGGAAATACCAGATGTGTGCAACAGGAACCACCAATGAGATGTGTCCCATACGCTCACGACGAACTTTCTTTTCTGTTACTTCAACACCACAACGGTCACAAACGATTCCTTTGTATCGGATTCTTTTGTATTTACCACAGTGACATTCGTAATCTTTAACTGGACCGAAGATTCGTTCACAGAACAAACCATCACGTTCAGGCTTATATGTACGATAGTTAATCGTTTCTGGCTTAAGTACTTCTCCACTTGATTGCTCAAGAATTATTTCTGGCGATGCCAAAGAAATAGTTATCTTGTTGAAGGCACTTTGTTTTTTTGGTGTTTCTTTTCTGTAAGCCATTTTTATGCTTCTTTTCTAAAATTCAACAACTTGCTGCTTAATCCAATGAAATGTTTAGACACAAACCTCTCAATTCGTGTAACAATACGTTGAACGATTCTGGAATTCCAGGTTCAGGTGTATTGTCACCTTTTACGATTGATTCGTATGCTTTCGCTCTACCCATCACGTCATCTGACTTCACAGTCAAGATTTCTTGTAGGATATTTGCTGCTCCAAACGCTTCAAGAGCCCATACCTCCATTTCTCCAAAACGCTGACCTCCGAACTGTGCTTTACCACCAAGAGGTTGTTGTGTAATCAATGAGTATGGTCCGATTGAACGTGCATGCATTTTATCATCTACCATGTGAGATAGTTTCAACATGTAAATGATACCTACCGTTGCCGGTTGGTGGAAACGCTCTCCAGTACCACCGTCATGTAAGTATGTCTTACCTGATTTAGGAACTCCTGCTTTTTCCGTCCAATCATCAATTTCAGATGGATGTGCTCCATCAAAAATTGGTGTAGCGAATTTAACTCCTAGTTTTTCACCAGCCCAACCTAGAACAGTTTCATAGATTTGACCAAGGTTCATACGAGAAGGTACACCAAGTGGATTCAATACGATATCAACTGGCGTTCCATCAGCTAAGAATGGCATATCTTCCATTCTTACGATGTTCGCAACGATACCTTTGTTACCGTGACGACCCGCCATTTTATCACCCACTTTCAATTTACGTTTCTTAGCAACATAAACTTTCGCCAATTTCACGATTCCTGCAGGAAGTTCATCTCCTACTGAAATATGGAATTTTCTACGCTTATAAGTTCCTAATAAATCGTTTGCTTTGATGTTGAAATTATGTATAACACGTCCAACTAATACATTGATATGATCGTCACCCGTCCAATTAGTTGGGTTTACGATAGTATAATCAATTGCAAATAAGTTTTTCTGTGTAAACTTCGTTCCTTTCTTAATGATTTCTTCTTTGAAATTATTGAATACACCTGAAGATTTTTGTTCTCCGATTACCATCAATAATTTGTCAACAAGACGATCTTTTAATACAGCGAAGTCTTTGTCATAATCTGAGTCAAGACTTTCCAAAACTGGCTTGTCTTGCGCTTTAGCTTTACGATCTTTAATTGCTCTCGAGAACAACTTTTTCTCGATAACAACACCTCTTAAAGATGGACCTGCTTTCAATGAAGCATCTTTAACATCACCTGCTTTGTCACCGAAGATTGCTCTCAATAACTTTTCTTCTGGAGATGGATCTGTTTCACCTTTAGGAGTGATTTTACCAATTAGGATATCTCCTTCCTTGATTTCAGCACCGATACGGATCAAACCATTTTCGTCCAAGTCTTTTGTTGCTTCCTCACTTACGTTTGGAATATCAGCAGTTAACTCTTCCATACCACGTTTAGTATCACGTACTTCTAACGAATACTCATCGATGTGAATTGATGTAAATACATCGTCACGCACAACGCGCTCAGAAATTACAATCGCATCCTCAAAGTTGTATCCTTTCCAAGGCATGAATGCCACTTTCAAGTTTTGACCTAAAGCCAATTCACCTTGTTGTGTAGCGTATCCTTCACAAAGAACTTGACCTTTTTCAACTCTATCACCGTTCTTAACGATTGGCTTCAAGTTGATACAAGTACTTTGATTTGTTTTTTGGAATTTCGTTAATGAATAGCGAATTACTTCACTATCAAAACTTACCATTTTATCTTCATCTGTCCAATCGTAAGCAATCTCGATTTCATTTGCATCGACATATTTTACAACACCTGGACCTTCCGCATTGATCAGTACACGTGAATCACGTGCAACCAAACGTTCGATACCAGTACCAACAATTGGCGACTGTGGTTTTAATAAAGGAACAGCTTGACGTTGCATGTTCGATCCCATCAGGGCACGGTTGGCATCATCATGTTCCAAGAACGGAATTGAAGAGGCAGCTATTGATGCAATTTGGTTAGCACCTACATCCATTAAATGTAAGTCACCTGGAGCAACAACAGGGAAATCACCTTCGAAACGCGCTTTAACGATATCAGTAATGAAATTACCTTTATCATCAACCTTCGCATTTGCTTGAGCAATCATTTTTGCATCTTCTTCTTCAGCTGTTAAATAAATTGGTTCTTTTTCCAAGTTTACTTTACCAGCATCTACCGAACGGTAAGGAGTTTCAATAAATCCAAGTTTATTAACCTTCGCAAATACACAAAGAGAAGAAATCAAACCAATGTTTGGTCCTTCTGGTGTTTCAATCGTACAAAGACGACCGTAGTGTGTATAGTGAACATCACGTACCTCGAAACCTGCTCTTTCACGAGAAAGTCCGCCTGGTCCTAGTGCAGACAAACGACGCTTGTGAGTTACCTCAGAAAGCGGATTTGTCTGGTCCATAAACTGTGACAATTGGTTTGTTCCGAAGAACGAGTTGATAACTGAAGACAAAGTCTTCGCGTTGATCAAATCTATAGGTGTGAAGACTTCGTTGTCACGAACATTCATACGCTCACGAATTGTTCTAGCCATACGAGCTAAACCAACTCCAAATTGAGAATACAATTGTTCACCAACTGTTCTTACACGTCTGTTTGATAAGTGATCAATATCATCCACATCTGCTTTCGAGTTAATCAACTCGATCAAATATTTAATGATTTTGATAATATCATTCTTTGTAAGAACTCGAGATTCTTCCGTATCTTCTAATTTCAATTTCTTGTTAAGTCGGAAACGTCCAACTTCACCAAGATCGTATCTTGTATCAGAGAAGAATAATTTTTCAAAAACACCTTTTGCCGTCTCATAATCAGGTGGCTCAGCATTTCTTAATTGACGGTAAATATGCTCTACCGCTTCTTTCTCCGAGTTTGAAGTATCTTTTTGTAGTGTATTGTAGATGATTGAATAATCAGCGCTATTGATATCCTCTTTGTGAAGGATAACATTTTTAACACCTGAATCTACAATAAGATCAATGTGGTCATCTTCAAGAACCGTTTCACGGTCTAAAAGCACCTCATTTCTTTCAATAGAAACAACTTCACCTGTATCTTCATCCACGAAATCTTCGATCCATGATTTTAGAACACGTGCAGCAAGTCTTCTACCAGTTAGTTTCTTCAAGTTTGCTTTTGTAGCTTTCACTTCATCAGCTAAACCGAAAATTCCTAAGATATCCTTATCACTTTCATATCCGATTGCGCGGAATAGAGTTGTAACAGGCAATTTCTTTTTACGGTCGATGTATGCGTACATCACGTTGTTAATATCCGTAGCGAATTCGATCCAAGAACCCTTGAAAGGAATAACACGTGCAGAATATAATTTTGTACCATTTGCATGGCGACTTTGTCCGAAGAACACGCCTGGAGATCTATGTAACTGAGAAACGATTACTCGTTCTGCTCCGTTCACCACGAATGATCCTTTTGGGGTCATGTATGGAATCGTTCCAAGATATACATCCTGCACAATTGTCTCGAAATCCTCATGTTCGGGATCCGTACAGTACAACTTAAGTTTTGCTTTCAAAGGCACACTGTAAGTCAACCCTCTTTCAATACATTCTTCAATAGTGTAGCGTGGTGGATCAATAAAATAATCCAAGAACTCTAGCACGAATTGGTTTCGTGTATCGGTAATAGGGAAGTTTTCAGCGAATACTTTGTATAATCCTTCACTTTCTCGGTTCTCTGGTGTTGTTTCCAGTTGAAAAAATTCACGGAAGGACTTCAATTGAATATCCAAAAAATCTGGGTATTCAAAATGACTTTTGCTAGAAGCAAAATTTATTCTTTTCGAAATGTTGTTTGATGTTGCCAAGGCCAAACTATTTTGTTTATGTAAATGGACTTTAACTTTGTGTCTTTAACACATTAAAACAGGAATAGGCACCCCGAAAATCGGGACGCCTTTCCTGTAAATGAAGTAGATAATTACTTAATCTCAACTTCAGCTCCAGCTTCAACTAGAGCATTCTTAAGTCCTTCAGCTTCGTCTTTAGAAACAGCTTCTTTCAATGTAGAAGGTGCAGCATCAACTAAGTCTTTAGACTCTTTCAATCCGTTTCCTGTTAATTCCTTAACAAGTTTCACTACCGCTAATTTGTTTGGTCCACCAGCTTTAAGAATTACAGTGAATTCTGTTTGCTCAGCAGCAGCCTCACCTGCAGCAGCACCACCACCAGCCATCATAACTGGAGCAGCCGCAGCTGGTTCGATTCCATACTCATCCTTAAGGATAGTTGCTAATTCGTTTACTTCCTTAACTGTAAGGTTAACTAGCGTTTCCGCGATTTGCTTAATATCAGCCATTTTATTTGATTTAATAAAAATTCAACAAAAAATAATAATTAATTATGCTCTTTCTTCGAGCGTTTTTAGGATACCAGCGATTTTGCTGCCAGCACCTGTAAGTCCAGAAACAACGTTCTTTGCAGGACTTTGTAATAAACCGATAATGTCTCCGATTAATTCGTCTCGGCTCTTCAAGTTAGCTAATGCATCTAATTGGTTATCACCAACAAATACCGCTTCATCGATATAAGCACCTTTAAGAACTGGTTTTTCGTTTTTCTTACGAAACTCCTGAATTAATTTAGCCGGAAGATTACCAACTTCACTGAACATGATAGAAGTCGCTCCTGAAAGCGTTTCTCCTAAGTTCCCGAAGTCTTTTCCATCTACACGATCCATTGCTTTCTGTAATAAAGTATTCTTTACTACTTTCATGCGGATGTTAGATTGGAAACATCTTCTACGAAGGTTGTTTACTACTTCAACTGTCAATTCCGCTGTGTCTGCTAAATAGAAGATATTAGAAGCAGTTAATTCCGCTGTTAATTCATCTATATACTTTGCTTTTTCTTCTCTTGTCATTTTCGTAAGTTTTAAGCACTAACAGACTTTGCGTCCACTTGGACACCAGGGCTCATCGTAGAACTCAAGTAAATACTCTTGATATAAGTTCCTTTAGCAGCAGAAGGTTTTAACTTCACAAGTGTTTGGATTAATTCATTCGCGTTTTCACGGATCATGTTTCCTTCGAAACTAACCTTTCCAACAGATGAATGAACGATACCATACTTATCAACTTTAAAGTCGATTTTACCTGCTTTTACTTCTTGAACTGCTTTACCGACTTCCATCGTTACTGTACCAGTTTTTGGATTTGGCATTAAACCTCTTGGTCCTAAAATACGACCTAAAGCTCCAACCTTACCCATAACTGCTGGCATTGTAATAATGACATCAATCCCGGTCCAACCGCCTTTGATTTTCTCAATGTAGTCATCTAGACCAACGTGATCAGCACCTGCTGCTTTTGCCTCAGCTTCTTTATCAGGTGTACAAAGTACAAGTACTCGTACATCCTTTCCAGTTCCATGAGGTAAAGCCACAGTTCCACGAACCATTTGGTTCGCTTTACGCGGGTCAACACCTAGACGCACACTGATATCAACAGAGGCATCAAACTTAGTGGTAGTAATTGCCTTAACCAAATCACATGCTTCAGTCAAGGAGTAAGGTTTAGCTAAATCAACTTTAGCTAGTACCTCTTTTCTCTTTTTAGATACTCTTCCCATAACTTATCAATTATTTGGTTTTCGGTGCCTCACCACCTTTAACTGTAACTCCCATGCTTCGAGCTGTACCTGCAACCATTCTCATAGCTGAATCTACAGTGAAACAATTTAAATCCGGCATCTTATCTTCAGCGATTAAGCGCACTTGATCCCAAGAAATCGAACCAACCTTAACACGGTTAGGCTCAGATGATCCTTTTTTGATTTTAGTGTACTCAACAATCTGAATTGCTGCTGGTGGGGTTTTTAGAACAAAATCAAAAGATTTATCACCATAAACAGTGATAACTACTGGTACAACTTTCCCCATTTTATCCTGCGTACGAGCATTAAACTGCTTGCAGAACTCCATAATGTTAACACCTTTAGCACCAAGTGCTGGTCCAACTGGAGGCGACGGGTTAGCTGCACCACCTTTGATCTGTAATTTGATCAACGCTGCTACTTCTTTAGCCATTTGTATTCAATTTGTGTAGTCAATCATGAGTACTTACGGGAAGCTTTAATCGCTTTCCTCACTCCTACGGTTAATAAGCAATTAAACTTCTTTTTCAACCTGCATGTAACTTAGTTCAAGCAAGTTTTTACGACCGAAGATTTTCACCATTACTTTTAGTTTCTTCTTCTCTTCGTTTATTTCATCTATAACTCCACTGAAGTTATTGAATGGTCCGTCGATAACTTTAACAGATTCTCCAATAACAAATGGAATTTTCATTTCTTCTTCCGTTTCAGATAACTCATCCACTTTACCAAGAATTCTATTCACTTCGCTCAAACGCATTGGAACAGGTTCACCACCTTTTTCAGTTCCTAAGAACCCAATTACATTTGGAATGCTTTTAATCACGTGCGTTACCTCACCTGCAAGCGTCGCTTCGATTAAAACATAACCCGGAAGGTATGCTCTTTCTTTGCTTACTTTCTTTCCATTTCTGATTTGGAAAACCTTCTCAGTTGGAATTAGCACTTGTGAAACAAAATCGTCAAGCTTTAAGCGGGAAATCTCTAAATCAAGATATTCCTTAACTTTTTTTTCTTTTCCACTTACGGCTCTAACGACATACCATCGTTTTTTAATATCTCCCATTTGGCATTAATTAAAACATACCGTAAATAAAACCTAACGCTCCTTTCCAAAATGCTTTTGGATCACCTGAAATACCGAAAGCAAAGTCCATTACAAAAATGATCAATGCTATAATGACAGATGCTACAACAACAATAATAGTATTGCTTTGTAGCTCCTTCCATGTTGGCCAGGTAACGTTGTGAACCATTTCGTTCACTGTTTCGCTGAAATATTCTTTTACTTTTGACACTTCTATCGTTTTTGCACGGGCGGTAGGATTCGAACCCACGACCAATGGTTTTGGAGACCACTACTCTACCAA
>Ga0075012_10001032_pt1 | contig 29155 bp, 31 predicted proteins | sample All_14_2_FD_71474 | JGI IMG/M metagenome (GOLD analysis project Ga0075012, IMG submission 71474) | Freshwater microbial communities in response to fracking from Pennsylvania, USA - Allegheny Zone_MetaG_DW_15 | ecosystem: Environmental > Aquatic > Deep subsurface > Groundwater > Drilled...
TCAATTTTTTTCAATTTATAGAAATTGATAACATTTTGACAATTCCGAGGCAAATTTCAGGAGAAATTGGCATAATTTCATTAAAAGATGAAAAGGAGTGGTTGGCAGGCTATGCGACTCCAAATACTCTTGAGATGAATATCACACCCCAGGAAGATGATCATGGGACCATCTATAATATAGTACTTTCAGGCGAATATCCAAGCCCGGGTGCTGCAATGTTAGAGATATTCAGAAGTATGCTGAATAAAAAATATATGGTTTTGGCAAAGAATTCTTCAGGGAAAACGCGTGCCTTAGGATCTGATGAAGAGCCGCTTCAATTCAGTTTTTCAGAGAAATCAGGCAAGGTAGCCAGTGACCGGCCAGCCGTTGCATTCTCATTCACAGGTAAGTCAATGGTGGCTCCTTATTATTATGGTGTGGAGATATCGCTACCGGTGGCGCCTGTCCTTGAATAACCTTTAGTGCCCAAAGTAATATTGCAGAAAAAAGCTGCATGTCGTACAAATTACTTTCGGCTATTCTTAAATCACCCTGGTTTATAGATCCCGGATATGTGGAAAGCCACATGCCTATTATTGTTGATATTCTCGATAAGAAGAATATCACTGCCGGTACACCAAAAGGTAAGGAGCTTATTGAGGATGAATCAATACAGCCATATCTTTTAGTTGGTGGAAATTTAATTGAGGTTCAGGGATCCTTAAGAAGAGGAATAGATTATAGCCAGGCTCCCAAAGGTTCTGTTGCAGTTATTCCGGTGAAAGGTCCCCTCATGAAAGATGATGAGGACGATTGCGGTTATTTTACTGCAGGCACTACCACCTTAGGTAAAAGAATCAGGGAAGCAGATGAACACCAGAATATATCAGGTGTCATCCTTCATTTTGATACTCCTGGTGGAACCGTTGATGGCATACAGGCATTTGCTGATAAAATCAAAGGCACTAAAAAACCTATTGTAGGCTTTATTGATGGCATGTGCGCATCAGCCGGTTATTATGCCGCAAGTTCATGCGATTATATCATTGGCCAGGATATTACTGCTGAAGCAGGATCCATTGGTGTAATGATGGCTTTTGCTGATACCAAACCTTACTATGAGAAGATGGGTATCAAGTTCCATGAAATTTATTCCACTTTATCACCTGATAAGAATAAGCACTGGCGGGAAGCCAGGGAAGGTAATTACGATCTAATCCAAAAAGAAGGATTGGATCCTTATGCCAAGATATTCCAGAACCAGGTTAAATCAAACAGGCCTCAGGTAGAAGCTTCAACCATGACAGGTAAGATGTATATGGCTGAAGATGCTTTGAAGGTTGGCCTTATTGATGAGATTGGTGGAATCGGAGTTGCTGTAAACAAAGTAAATGAGCTGGCTGATGCTCAGGCAAAAGCCTCTATTAATAAACAAAAAAAGGAGATGAAACAATTCGCAAAATTAAATGCTCTCCTTGGCATTGAGCTGCTTGAGTCATCAGATGAAGGCGCTTACTTAAATGAAGAGCAGCTTCAGATGATCGAAGCCGCCATTGAGGCCAGGGAAACAGCAGAAGCCGAACTGGCAACTGCTCAAACGAATCTCACCACCGCTCAGGCTGATCTTGAAAAAGCAAACGGCCAGATTACCGAGCGCGATAACACTATTGCAGGCTTAAGGCAGGCCCCGGCTGCAAGTACATCAAAAGCAATTAAGGCAACTGACAAGAATGCTGAAAGTGACACTGAAAGCGACCTGATCAACGCATGTGAATCAGGAACTTTAGCAGGCATTGAAGCTCTGAAAAAAGAAGGCCTTATTTAATCGACACCCAAACACCTATCAAGGAAATGACTAAAGTAATAAACACCGATCTATTGAACAGGGCCTCAACACAGTGGGATCCCGTTCTTAAAACCATGCCCTTTGCAGTTCTGAATGATATTCTCAGAGAAATGGGAATCAACATTATGGAAGTTGTAGGTGGTAAGGATACATTTGTAACCTTCAACCGTCAGGGCGGAGTCTCTAAACCTTACGCATCAGGTACCATTGATTATGGTAACCTTGGTAAGGCAACTGAAAGGACTCTTGAAGTAGTTAAATCATATGCTGCTTTGAAAGAGCATATTGAAAACTACAAAGGAAAACTTCTTACCACCAACATGCCTGAAAAGGAAAAGGTGGACAACCAGAGCAAGAAGCACCCGCTTGAATTCCTCATTTTAAGCGAAATCGTAAAGACGATTTCTGAGGATATCATTGATGCTCTCTTCTTTGCTGAACGTGACGTTACCGATAAAAGCCCTCTGGGTATGTTTGATGGTTTCTGCAAAAAAATCACTGATGAAGTTTCAGCTGGTGAGATTGCAGTTGCTAAAGGCAACATGTATAACACAGGAAGTATTGTTGCACCAGCCAACGCTTCTGACGTGACTGCTTACACTCAGTTGGTTGCTTTTGTGCGCGCCGCTAATCCTTTCCTTAGGAAAAAGCCGGTACTGTATATCAGTAACACCACCCTCTTCCATGCACAGGATGCTCTCGGAAATAAACTTGTAAACAAGGATGTTCTCGAGTTTGACGTATTCCTTCAGCATCTCCGTGGATCAACTGCTTGTCCGAACCTTTCAATCGTCAGCAACCATGCTCTCGGTACAGGTGACCAATTAATCCTTACTGTTGACAGGAATCTTGATTTCGGTCTCAACACCAAGGGTGATCATGCATTCGTACAGGTTAGGAATCCTTACGAGGATCCTAATGAGGTTCAGTTCTGGAGCCAGTGGGATGCCGGCACCAGGATCAGGTCAATTCATCCGAAAATGTTCCTCGTAAATGACGGTGTTGCCGCTGGCCAGCAGCTGAGTGGTGACTACGTTGTAAGCTAAATGAGCAATCCCGGCTGAAAGGGGGATACCACTCTCCTCATCCCCCTTTCTTTTTTTAACCATAAGTAAAACACAGAAAAAGGCAAATGAAAACATCCAATAAAATAATGAGGACCTTAATGGGGTTGCTCAGTTTAGTATTCCTACTGTTTACGGTAGTGACTTTTATTTCAGGGGCCGGCTTTGATCCAACATCAGCAAGTTTATCAATGGCTTTTGCCTTTGGTGATTTGACATTTGAAGATGAGCCTGAAAATATGGGAGGTATGACCTCTGATGCTTATCTTGGGTTTGTTCAAGATATAGCGACATGGCCAACTCTTAAAGATAATCCGACAACTGCATCTGAGGCGGTTATACTGGAAGGCTCATTTACAATGAAGGATACTAAGAAGTTTACCAAGGTTTATACGACTCCTGATACTTTTAGTTTAGATTCAGAGAACCAGGGCGAAATTGATGGCCAGAGCTTTAAGCAGAAAGGTGAATTCTTCTACCCGGGTACCAGTGTTGAAGCAGCTGCATTTTGCAGGAAACTCAATAATGCACGTGGTGTCCTGATTGGGATTAACCCAAATACCGGCGAGCGCATGGTTGTAGGTTCAAAGGAAAAACCTTGTTATTTCAAACCTTCAGTTACTACTGGTAAGGTAGCTGCTGACAGGCGTGGAGTGAAAATTGAATTTTCAGCTGACAGCTTCGTTCCTTTCGCTTTCTACAATGGAGCTATTCCATTAACTGAAGGTGATATTCCTGCAGTTAGCTAAGTGCCATGAGTAAGCTATTCTACCTGAACGGCATTAAGCCCCCTGGCAGGGTCAACCTCAGAGGCCTTGGCGAAGTAAACCTTGAAGATCTCTCAGATGAGCAAGCTTTGAAGGTTTACAAAGATGGCTGCCCTTTCCTGGTACCATCACCTGAAGGCTATAAATTACTTTACCCTGATGCGAAGCCAATAGAGGTTTCGGAGATACCCAAGCCTGCAGGCAGGAAAAAAAGGAAAAAATAACCTAACAATTAAAACCAAGAGATCCCGCTGCAGAAAATGTAGCGGGATCTTCATTTAAAGACTATGGATAAGATCTCGTTTCACATGGCCAGCTTTCCGCCCAGAGAAAGATCACTTGAAGAGACTGTTAACACTATTTTACCACAGTGTGATGAGCTTCACATTTATTTAAACGGTTACAAACAAGTGCCAAAGTTTCTTTTACACCCTAAAATAACGGTTTACCGAAGCCAGCAAGAAATTGGTGATCTTGGAGATGTGGGTAAGTTCTATAATTGTGAAAACTGGGAAGGTTATTGCTTCACTGTAGATGATAAGATCCTTTATCCAAAGGATTATGTTAAAACAATGATTGATGCCATAGAAAAGTATGGCCGAAGAGCTGTGATCAGCCTCCATGGGCGCATAGTTAAACCAAAATGCACTTCTTATTATCATGATTTTAAGAAAGCCTTCAGGTGTTTAGATACTGTTATGCAGAATGAATTTACGCACGTTGTAGGAACTGGTGTTTTAGCCTGGCACTCTGATACTTTCAAACTTGATTTTTCCACTTTTGAGACATCAAATATGAGCGATATCTGGTTCTCAATTGCGTTACAAAAGGAGATGATACCCGGCGTAATATTAAAACATCGTGCCAGATGGATTAAATTAAGTAATCTGCAGGACAACAGGGTAAGTATATCAGCAGCCTGCAGTAATAACGATCAGGTACAAACTGATATCGTTAATTCCATAGATTGGATATTATCCTGTCCTTTTAAGTTGTAGCTACACTTATTAATGTTGCTGCGCATTCAATCATTAATTAAAAACAAAAGCCATGCGCAGTGTTCATGAATGGTTAAGGGATTCAAAGAAATCCTATGCCGAAGGGGTTGCCATATTGAAAGAGGCCCGCCCAAAAGATTCAGCTTTCTTTGAAAAAGTAAGCAATGCAGCTACTGATAGCTATCATTTCAGGATGCTTATCAGTAAGCTTCAAAATGTTGCCAGGATACAGTTGCAAAATCCTGTGAAGAAAGAAACAGCCATTAAATCGACTGTTAAAGTTGTGGATATTAAAAAAGCTACAACCAACAAAGCTACAACCAACAAAACTCCAACCAAGGGCAAGAATGATTCCGTCAGAATCACCAGTAATCCAACAGTTGATTTTAAACTTCTGCCTGAAGATCTGCAGGAAAAATACCTGAGGAATAAGGATATTGTGAAGGAGATGGCACAAAATCAAGTTGAAATGAAAGCCGCTGATACTGACGAGAAGCGTAAATCATTCATGGATAAGCTTACAGCACTTGAGACTGAGAAAAAAGAGAACTGGAAAGACATTGATGAGTGGTGGGCTGGAAATAAACCCGAAGAAAAAGTTCTCACTGATGAAGAGAAGATTGCTCAGAAGGTTCTTGAGAAATCAAGAAGGATTGAAACCCTGAAGATCAATATTTCGAGGGGAAAGAAGGAGCTGGATAAGCTTCAACCTGAAAAAAGGGCCAAGAAAGAAGAAAAGATTGCTTCCTGGGAAAAAGAATTAAGCGACTTGCAAAAATAAAAAGTCAGTTTAAAACTTTTCCTTTCACTTATATCCATTACATCCGGTACAGCCTCAATGTAATGGATATAAGTTTAAGTGATTTTAAAAAGCTATAATATGGATGAAACTACCCGATTTGATAAGATACAGCGAAGTCTTTATGATGAGACAGCTTTAAACTCGCTTACTCCAAAGGAACTTGAACTCAGGATAAGGTACAAGCATATTTTTACCATCTGGCTCGATAATCCTTGGTGGAGTGATAAGGAAATGGTAAGATACATCCGTCAGGAACTTGGAATACAAAAAACTCAGGCCTATGAAGATCTTCAAAAGGTAAAATTAATCTTGGGGAATGTTGCCAATGCAAATAAGGAGTGGCATAGGTATTCAGTAATTGAAATGGCTAAAGAGACTTATAATTTGGCTAAAAAACGCGGGGATCTCAAAGCCATGGCCATGGCACTGGATAAACTTGGTAAATACACCAGATTAGATCAGAAAGATGTTGATGAAATTCCTTGGGACCAGCTTATTCCACCTGAATTTGAAACCACTAATGATGTTGGTGTACTTAAGATTATCCGCCCAGCTGATTTTGACAAGAAAGTTAAAGCTGCAAAGAAAAGGTATTTAGGTGCTGATTTAGAGATTGAGGAAGCTGAGTATGAATGAGACCAGGCCAAAACAAAAGATTTATTTAAATGATGCACAACAACGGGTTTTGGATGTTGGCGCAAAAAATACATACATTGTTGCAAGCCGTGGCTCTGGTAAGTCAGAAGGTATTGATGCTCCATACCTACTCCGGAATGTATTTGCAATGCCGAGAAGCGCAGGAGCACTTGTATCTCCTACTTATGGCAAGCTCTTAAGAAATACTTTGCCTGCAATTTTTCACGCATTCTCAAGGTGGGGATATATCCGAGGGGTGCATTATTTTGTTGGCAGGCATCCAGATAAGAACCTGAATTTTAAAAAACCATATATTGACCCGGTTGATTACAAATATGTCATCATCTGGTTTAATGGGAGTATCCAGCATCTGATATCCTTTGACATGCCAATGTCTGCAAACTCAATGAGCTTGGACTATATTGCAGGCTTTGAAGCTAAGTTTCTTGATTTTGATAAAGTTAAAAATGAGGTCCTTCCGGCTAATCGAGGCAATACTAATTACTTTGCCGGTTGCCCATGGCACCATGGCCAGTTGTATACAACCGACATGCCAACATCAAAGTCAGGCACCTGGATACTTGAGAAAGAAAAGGAGATGGATCCTGATCTAATCGAGATAATTCTACAATACAAGAATGAGATTAAACATTTAAAAGCTTCAAAGAAAAACCCGGCAAAGCTTAAAAAGCTTGAGAAAGAATTAAACCTTTTTAGAAAGCACGCCACTTATTATGCAGAGTTCAACGTTTTCGATAACATTGATGTTCTGGGCCTTGACTTTGTTAACGACATGGCCAGAGATCTTCCACCTCTAATCTTCCAGACTGCCATCCTGAATAAAAAAATGAAGAAAATAGCCAATGGCTTTTATGCTTCATTAAATGAAAAGCTCCATTATTATACTGCCTATAACAATAGTTATTTGGAAGACCTTGATTACAATATGGATGCTGTTGGCAAAGAGACATATCTTAAGGATAGTGACGTGGATCCTGAGCTTCCACTTGAAATAGCCAATGACTACAATGCGGCAATCAATTCCCTGGTATGTGGACAGAAGGTTGATAACATTGCCAGGACATTAAAGTCCTTCTTTGTTAAGACACCTGAGAAGCTTAAGGAAGTTGTAAACAAATGGGCTGATTATTACTCACTCAGAAGTAATAGGGATGTTATCTACTATTATGATAGTACTGCGATATTTGATACACCAACAGATTCAGAAAGCTTTGCTGATGTTGTTATCAACACACTAACATCTAGGGGCTGGTACGTTGAGCCTGTTTATATAGGCAAACCAGTTAAGCATGCATTGAAGCATCAGTGGTTTGATAATGCTTTCAAGGGAAACCCTGAGTTCCTTTATCCTTTATTTAATGCCGATAACAATGAGTATCTTTTACTAGCCATGGATCAGACTGGCATCAAGCAAGGCCGTAACGGATTCGAGAAGGATAAGGATCCTGAGAAGAAACAAGACACTGTTGAGAATCCTGATGAGTTGAAGACTCACATAACTGATGCATGGGATACACTGTATATTGGCATGCAATATTATCATCCTGGTGTAGCTGCAGGTATAGGATCAACACACTTTTCTAATTAAATAATCCTCTTTATTTCGATTGTAGGAAGGGCCTCAGTACCCTGCCCTGTAGCATATTACAGCATCGGCTTCGGGTTGTAGCTGCATGTTTGCGGCAGGGCGGCGCGAGGGCGTCTAAAGATATATGCGAACTGTAAAAGTTGGCTGTCAGAGATAAGCACATGAATACCACATTATTAATAGTGAATAAAAGCGGAAATGCTAAAATATTGAGAAGTAAACGTTTACAAGCCTATACAATTGAATGTAAGCGCATTAACACTTGTATTTACAGAAAAATAGAGGAAAATTTAAAACAACAATTCCAGGATAGTAAAATTTGAGCTGACTGGTTAGTAAGAATCACTGTATAGCATTCTGAAAGAAGCATTGATATTGGTGCATAAAAGAATTTTGTCCTTTCATTTTAAGCCTGCCACCTCTGATCTTCGTATCATGATTCATTTATCGAAGTTGGTAACATTGATGGAGCTTAAGGGCCGGGACAAAAAACCGGTTCCCTTCTCTATGAAATTTATAAAGAGCACCGGTGAGATTGTGACTGTGAAGGAAGCTGTTTGCACCAGTAGTTACCATGGTGGGAATGATGGTGCAACAGTAAATATCATGTTTCTTCCATCAAAGGAGGTGCGTAAGGTAAAAGTGCTTTCAATTATTGAGTTCAACGGACAAGAAGTTTTCATATAGCTATGAAGGTGATTCCAAATTTATTTGATCATGATGCGGTTTTCTTCTGGTTGATGAAGGCCGGGTGTTTGTTCACGGCACTGAGCTGCATAGCAATGGCAGTACTGGTAGAGATGGGGATTAACCGTTTGCTTGATTTTTTAAATATTATTTGAGATGGGAAAAAAGAAAGAATCGGCACCAGTTGGTGAGATCATTATACTTGATGAGCTTGGATCGGCTTATTTGGGTGGCCAGAAGGTTGCTATCACAGTATTAAGGCAATCAAGGGATTTTATGGCTGATCCTGAGCGGACTCCACAGGCATTTCAGATAAAAGATAAGCAGTATCGTGGTGAAGTTCCATGGGGTGAGAATAATGATTTACCTGCAGTAACTATCGGGAAGATATATAAGAATCCTGTGGTTTCTTCAGGTATCAAGTTTTCTATTGATACGCTTTATGGTGATGGAATAAAGTATGGGCGAATTATTGATAAGGATGGGGAAAAGGTATTCCAGGAAGCAAATGATATTGACGCAATAAATGAGTTTTTTGAGAATAACGATATAAACGGTTATCACTTGCAGTGTAGCAGTGATATGACGACTTTCTACAACGTGTTTGTGGAGATCATCTTCAACAGGAATAAAGAGATTGTGGCTTTAAGTGCAAAGGAAGCAGCTTTCTCAAGACTCGAAGAAATGGATCCCCAAACAGCCAGAGTAATGCATCATTTTTATTCTGCCAAATGGGGAACTTCCAATCTTGACCGGAATAAGGACATTGATGTTACCAGGGTGCTTGATTCACGCTGGCCACTGAGAGATTTGAAGATGATCATGGGGCAGTTACCGGGTCCGGATGGTGAGGATCCTAAGGATAGCATGACTGAAGAAAAGCTGTACCGGTTTATTATCCTGGTTAATTATCCGACTCCCGGAAGGCCATATTACCAGAAACCTTACTGGTTTTCAATATTTGAATCAGGGTGGTATGATTTTGCCTGTAAGATCCCTGAGTTTAAGAATGCCCTGATGGATAACCAGATGCAGATAAAGTACCACATCGAGTTATCTGAAGATTATTTCCCATCCATTTTCCGCAGTGAAGGGATCACTGATCAGGAGAAACAAAAAGCCAGGATTAAAAAAGAATACTCTGACCTTAATAAATTCCTAAGCGATCATAGGAATTCAGGGAAGTCAGTGATTTCATTTGTGAAGTATTCGCCTGATGGTAAGGAGCTTCGTAAGATGAAAATCAATGTGATTGATGACCAGATGAAGGATGGAAAGTATATTGAGGATTCGGAAGAGGCCAGCAATGTAATGTCATACGGTATGAATGTGCATCCTTCGTTGATTGGCTCAAGCCCGGGTAAATCGAAAACTATTAATGGAACTGAGGCAAGGGAACTGTGGATCATCAAGCAGAGCCAGATGAAGCCATTCCGTGACCGGCTGTTGATGCCTCTATACCTGATCAAGGCAATTAATAAGTGGCCTAAAGATATAGTTTTTGCCATCCCAAACATGGTGCTTACAACCCTTGACAATGGCACTGGCAGTGAGAAGAAAATATCATAAAGCAAATTGAGATGAAAGTACTTATAAAGACTATTGAGGAGTTGCAGAAGTTTCTGAAGGCAGATTCCACATTTCCGGTATCATCCATTGATGCTTACCAGCACGATGCGATTGATGATCAACTTAGGGAGGCTTTAGGTGATGAGCTTTGTGATGAGTTGATTGATTGGTATGCTGCTGGGGCTGCAACTGAGGAACATGATAATCTGGTTGCTCTGTTGGAATATGCCCAAAGGGTTGTGGCCAGGTTCGCTTTTATGAAAGCAGCTCCTAACCTTGACCTGAAGTTGATGGATAGTGGATTTGGTGTAGTTAGCACCAGTGATATGGCACCAGCATCGAAGGACAGGGTTAACAGGTTTGTGGAGCAGTTGGAATCAGCCGGGTGGGATGCTGTGGAGCAGCTGCTGAGATTCCTGGAAAAGAATAAGGCTAATTACCAGAATTGGACTGACAGTGATGCTTATACCATGGCTGTGAGGAACTTTATTAATTCAGCTGAGGAGTTTGATAAGTATGTGAATATAGGGAAGAGCCGGCTGAAGTTTAAGGAGCTTAGGAATGAGATGGATGTTGTTGAGATGCTGCAGGTGATACCTGTGATGGGAGAGCAGTTGGCTGATGAGATAAAGGATGAGATGAAAGATGGTTCACTATCAGAGGCAAATAAGAAGTTGCTTCCAATAGTGAAAAGAGCGGTTGCTTTTATTACTGCAGGCAAATTGAACTTAAATGCAAATGCTGCCAGGAATGGGGAGAGTTTCCTGAGCGAAATAAAGCGATTTCTTGATTCAAATGTGGATGATTATCCGCTTTATAAGGATTCGCTATACCTAGCTGAGAGAAATTATGAACGCTTTGAAAATAGCACTGATTACGGCTTTTTTGTAGGCGGGCAAGAATAAAAATCCCCAATACCTAACCAACCATGGAAGATCTTTTAAATTATTTACTCCCGTCACTTGGCTCTGGTGCCCTGATGACTTATGTTACGCATTTCCTGACAAAAAAAAAATATGCTCAGGAAGTAAACATGGCCCGCGCTGAGGCCAGAGGCAAAGAGCTTGACAATGTTGAAAAAGCAGCCACGATATGGAGGCAGCTTAGTGAGCAGATGAAAGCAACATTTGATGCAGAAATAGTGAGCTTACGTAACACGGTTACTGACCTGAATGCACAGGTATCCTCACTTAGCAAGCAGCTTGATAATACGAAAAAGGAGCTTGAAGAGACAAAGAAGGCTCTGAATGCATCAAGAAAAGAAAATGAACGCTTCAGTGAACAGTTAAAAATATTCAATAAAAACTTCAGCCATGAGAGCGCCAGTAAAGGGTAGGATTACCAGCGGATTCGGGGATCGAATTCACCCGATAACAAAGAAAAAAAGCTTCCATAATGGGATTGATATTGCTGTACCAGTTGGAACACCGGTGTTGGCTCCTGAGAATGGCAGGATAACTGAGGTGTGGGACCATCTGAAAGGCGGGGTTTGCCTGGCCATGGTTTCTTCATCAGGAACCAGGTATGGATTTGCGCACCTGAGTCGCCGTTTAAGGAAGATTAATGAACGAGTGATTGAAGGGGAAGAGATTGCCCTCTCAGGGACCACAGGAGCCAGCACAGGGCCTCATTTACATTTTACGGTAAAGAAGGGCGGGCAATGGCAAGACCCGGATAAATACTTTATTTTTTAGAGACATGAAAAATTTAATAGCTTATGTGATAATTGGGGTGCTGCTGGCTACTTTGTTCTTTACAAGGGAGTGCCAGCGGCCTGAGGATCCTCAGAAACCGGATGTGGTAATTGATACCATTATTGATACTGTTTATGTTGATACGGTGGTTGAAAAGCCTGTGCCTTATTATATACATGATTCTTTTCCTGTGATATTACCCATTGATACTTCGCAGGTTGTTGATGACTACTATAAGTATAAGGTTTATAAAGTGATGCTAAAGAATGATTCAACTGCAAAGCTTGAGCTTGAGGCATCGGTATATAAAAATGAGTTGGACAGGGTTAAGCTATCAGGTACTATCCATAATAGGGTAATCATCAGGACTGAGACAATTGAGAAGATTATTCCTGAAAGGCGAAAAAAGGTATTTGTGGGTGCTCAAGTAAGTTCTCAGTTTGAGGTTCTTGATTCGGAGTTAAAGATTAATCCAGGGTTAGCGATCGGGCTGATGTATCAATCAAAGAAAGATCATGCTTATTCAATAGGATACGATCCATTTAATAAGGCCGTTTACGGGACTGTTTGGTATAAGATTTCGTTTAAGTGACCACATCATGAAAGTATTGACTATAAATGCGGAGAAGTTTCATTTGCCGGGTAGCTGGAACGAGCTTACACCGGATGCGTTATTAAGAGTTGCCCAACTGGCCGGTGATGAAAGATCTGTTGCTGATTTTAAGCTTAAGGCGTTGCTTAAGATCACAGGTTTGAGGTTAGTTGAACGTAATCCGGTGGTTGTAGATGGGGAACTGCATTATTACCTGAGGACTCCCGGTAAAAATGTTTACCTGGTAACAGTGGATGAGATTAATGATGTGATTGATTATCTTGATTTCATGTTTGATTATGAGGAAAAGAAAGGGCAAGTGACGTGCGTATTGTCATCAAAACTGACAAAGAATTTGATTGGAGCTGTAAGGGTTGGTGATGAAATATGGCATGGACCGGCAGATGGATTGTCAAACCTGAAGACCGGGGAATATATCAGGGCTGAGACTTGTTTGCATCACTTCAATACAAGAAAGAATATTAACTACTTGTTTATGCTTTTTGCCACGTTATGGCGGCCAGCTGCAGAGAAGCCTATTTCGACAGATATCAGAGAGCCTTTTGATGACGGACTGGTTGAAGACAGGGCAATGAAAGTTAAAAAAGTGCCTCATGATGTTTTACTTGCTTCCCTGCTATTTTTTTCCGGATGCAGGAAAATGCTAAGTGAGAAGTTTGAGCATGCCTCAAGTGGGAAGAAAGGTGGCAAGGAAGATGTTTTTATGAGTTTTATGCGGATGGTTAACGGGCTTGCAAATAACGATGTTACCAAACATGAGGCTGTTAGGCAGAGTTATCTTATGGAGATGATGGTTACCATTGATGAGATGGCAAGGCAAGCAGAGGAAATGGAAAAGAAACTTAAAAAAAATAAGTAATGTTTGATTTTGCAGGGTATTTTGAAAATATAGCAAGGAAGTTAAAGGCTATTGGCCATACCGATAGTCAGAAGCATTTCTTCAGGTCAACTCAGGCTGTTCATCCGGAAGAGTTACTTAAGCAGGGATCAGTTGCCCGGTATCCTGCCCTTGTAATTATTGAGAGGGCTGATGGAAGGATGATTGACAGGGACTCGGATAATTTACTCACTAAAGAGCTGTATGCCTTCCAGATCCTGATGCCGGCCGCTGATCAGGCACCCGATGCCATTGAAACGGTAATGGGACAGTGTAAAGAGATCTATAAGAAGATTGTGGCCAAGATGATCAGGGATAAAAAGGCTGATATGAAGGTTGCAATAACTATGCAGCAAACAGGATTGCGAAACCTTGAAACAGCTGATATAAGTTACCAGCAGATAGGGCCAATGGGTGATAATTTATATGGGCTTTATGTAAGCTTCTCGATTGTGGATCCTGCAGGCGTTAAGTTTAATCAGGATGACTGGATTGAATAAGCTATGGGTGCTGAAAATCTTGATATCAATAAAACACTTGAGGCATGGGCTGATATTGTGTTAAAAATTTGGCTGGAAAAAATGCTTGATCTTAAGATAGGTCTCACTTACCAATTAGCCGACTCATTAGAACAGCATGTTATTTCGGAAGCCAATGGAGATATTGCAAGGATTGAGTTTGCCTTTAAGTATTACGGAAAGTTTGTTGACATGGGGGTTGGTAATGGCGTTGGTATAGCCAGTGATTATGTTTTGACCCGCAAACGCAGATTTACCGGTGAAGGAGTTGGCACCAAGAGAGTAGCGAAACCGTGGTACAATAAACCATTATGGTCAGAGACCAGTAAGTTGATTGAAATACTTGCAAAGAAATATGCTCTTTCTGGAATGATAACAATAGTTGAAAATGTTGATGATAATGCCAAGTACTGGGAAAAGACCTGGAAACAGGGTTATGTTTCTCCTAATGTTGCTGATGGTACATTTAGTGATATGGCTAACAGTTATTGATTACTCCAGTATTTGCAGTTAAAGAGTGAATCCTAAGAAAGTTATCAACAATGTATTTTTTCTCATAAAATAGTATTTACTTGTAGTTACTAACTAAAAAAAAGTAAAACTATGGAAAGTGCATTATTAAGATTTGCTAAAGTGACCAGGTATTCTGGTTTGAACTTTCAATCATCAGACATAGACCGCATAGCTGGCTATATCTTAAGCGAAATGAAGGATATAAATATTATGTATCCAGGAAAACAAAGTTTAAAGGATCTGAACGATGAGGAAAAGAAAAAATTACATGATGTTGTAAATGAGCAATTAGTTCACTGGTCAGAACTACAAAAACAGGAATTTATTAACACTGAGCAGGGAGTTAAGTTAATTCCGGAGGGATACCAAGTTATTATTCATAGTGCCAGTTGGTTAAATAAGGAAGTTGATTTTAGTTTTATTCCTTACTCGCGAGAGTATTATTGTGTTATTACAAATAATAAGTACCTCGTTTCTATTGAACAGTATACTGATGTAACGGAATCCAGCATTGTGGCTTTTCAAAGTGTTGTGTTAAATCAGGGAGAGTGGATTTGGTCAATAGGAATTGATGCCAACAAATCAGTGATTAAAAATGTGTCCTTTCGAAATAATAGGTTATAATGGACATTTGAGTCTCTTTTTATTACACTTTATTGTTTCACAAAAATTAAGAGCATGAAAAAGCTGATTATGCTGATGATCCTGATGGCAGGATTTGTGGTATGCCAGGCGATGGAGAAGCATCCGCCCGGCGAGCCTCAGAATGTGGTAACGCAAACTTTGAATGACCTCGTTGTTCCTGATGGTTCAATGTTGTTCAATGTAGTTCAAAGCTACGCGTTCAATGTTGTTGAAGATTATGTTTTCCTGCAGGAGTTTAGCAATAGCTTAACTTCTATGAAGGAGGAAAGATTAACTGCTTATTGCGCTAACCTTGAGAGGTGGTATCCATTGTCAGCCGGCGGCATTGCTTATGCGGATAGCAAGGGCCCGTTAAAATGTAATAGCTACACTCAGAATTTGATTCAATACTACCCGGATGGATTAATTGAAGAGGCACTATGGTTGAAAAACGAGTGTATAAGACAGTGTTAGTTTCATGATTGATGGTTATATTGGTTTAAGCCCCTGCTTCGTCAGGGGCTTTTTTTTGTGAAAATAAATTTGACTTTCGTGTATTAGTGTGTATATTTGTAGTGTAAAAAATCATCAATCAATGAATTTCCTAAGAACTTATATAGGGCGAAGCCCTGAGTGTCCAGATTCCGTGAGGTTTCTGGCGGTATTGATGATACCGTTACAACACTCAGGGCTTCGCTTTTTAGGAGATCTTTTATGAAGAAAAGTGAAATGATTGACAAGGTTATTCTTGTTGATTTTGAGAATGGGCAGGCGTGGGACTTAACCCAGTTTGCAAATGAAATGAAGGATTTGTCGGAAGACCCCTCGACGGATCTTATCAGCCTTATTAAAAACAACATTCATGAGGTTGGCTTTAACCTGTTCAGGATAATGAACGGAACGACAGCCGGCTACCTGAGTGAAGTTTTTGATGATATTGATTATAACCTGAGTTTACTGGCCGGCATTGCCGAGGCAGAAAAGAGTGAAAGTATTTACGAAAAAGCGAAGGAGGGACTTATGTAATTTAAGACTGCTTCACCTTCAAAGCCCCTGCTTCGGTAGGGGCTTTTTTTGTCCTTTGGTGCCGGGTGGTGGTGGATGTTTCTTTGTGGAAAAACATTCAAAATGGCATCAAATACAGAAGTTGCAAAAGCGGTTATTGATATTGATGGTAAAGTTGCCGGCCAAAAGCTTAGGGAGTTGGCTAAGGAAGCCAGAAAGCTAAAGCAGGAAATGGAATCGGCAAAGATTAAGGGCGATAAGGCTTCGTATGATAAACTGAAGGAGCAACTGGCGGGAGTTACCAAAGAAACGGATAAACTGAAACGGTCAACCTTTGATTTGAATAAGGTTTTAGCGGATCTGTCGAGAAAGGAAATGAACCTAAGCAAGACTGCAAGTCAAAGCTTTGGAAGCCAGATGACGGGCGCTTTGAATAAGTTATTTTTAGCTGCTACAGCAACTATAGCCAGTTTTACAGGCCTCATCATGGGTGCCAGGAAAGCAATCACAACGTTTGCAGAATGGGATGACAAATTAGCTGACGTAATGAAAACTACGCAGCTTACAAGAAATGAAGTTCTCTGGTTAAATGAAGGCTTGAAAAAAATCGATACAAGATCTTCGCAACTGGAGCTTCTGGACCTTGCCAGGGTTGCCGGTAAATTAGGTATTGAAGGCAAAGAGAATGTTTTAGGATTTGTTAAAGCAGCTGACCAGATAAAGGTTGCCCTGAGTGAAGATCTTGGTGGGGATGTTGAGGAAAGTATCAACCAGATTGGTAAACTGACTGACATTTTTAAGCTTCAGCAGGAAATGGGGTATGAAGAAGCCATGATCAAAACAGGTTCAGCTATTAATGCACTTGGTGCTGCTTCAACAGCCAATGAAGCTTACTTGGTTGAATTTTCTAAGAGGGTGGCCGGTGTGGCTCCTTCTGCAAAAATGACAATTGCACAAATACTTGGTTTAGGTGCTACCCTTGATCAATTAGGACAGGCCTCAGAAGTTTCATCAACTGTATTTGCACAGGTTATTCCTGACATGTTTTCAAATACTGCCGAATATGCAAAAGTGGCCGGGATGAGTGTTAAGGACTTTAGTAAATTACTTAATGAAGATGCCAATGAGGCATTTATAAGAATGCTTCAGGGCCTTAACGGTAATAATGCCGGAATGGAGCATCTGGTTAAGATGCTTGATGCTTTGGGTGTTGATGGCAAAAGGTCAATTTCAGTACTGGGAGTGTTATCATCAAACGTTGAAACGCTAAGGAACCAGCAAGCTTTGGCAAATATTGAGTTTGAGCGGGGAACTTCATTGACCAATGAGTTCAATACTAAGAATGAGACCATGCAAGCCAAACTTGACAAGGCTCAAAAGAAGCTTTATAACTACACAGTGGAATTAGGCCAGCGGCTTGCTCCTGCCTTAATTTTCTCAAATAATTCAATGAGCTTTCTTGTAAAGGGAATGAGTGGTGCCATTGAAACTATAAGAATTCTCACCTTCCAAACCGGATCGGCCACAGAAGCATTCAGTAAACAGGTTGACAAGGTTTACGAATTAAAAACCGAGATAGAGCCATTATTAAGCCGATATGATGATTTGGCAACCAAGGCAAACAGATCAAAAGAAGAGAATGATGAGCTTAATACGATTATTAAAAATGTAGCTGAAAGTATTCCAAGTGCAGTTACCCAGTTTAATGAATACGGTGAAGCTGTTTCTATTTCAACCACCAGGGTAAGGGAATTTATTAATACTGAGATGGACCGGTTAAAGGTTGTAAATGCCGAGGCAATTAAGGAAAATGAAAAGTATTTGCGCCTGACTGAGCAACAGCTGAGGGGCAGCCAAAGCAGAATTGATGAAATTACATCGAAAGGATTTTTTACAGTAACCGAAACTCAGACTACAGGAACTTCAGGATTTACTACTACCCGCAAAGCTACTGCTGATGAAATAAGACTTGAAACAGAAAAGTACCAAACCTTATTGAGTAAGAGAAGAGGCTATGAGGCTGAGATAAAGCGGTTAAATGGTGATGCCCTTAAGGATGAATTGAAGAAACGAGAAGATGAAAGAAAGCTGGCAGAGCAGAAAGAGAAAGAGCTTGCAGATCTCAAAAAGAAAGAAGAAGAAGCTGCCAAGGCTGCTGCTGCTATGGCTGCTGCTGCCTTAGAAGCGGCCAAAACCCAGTACGAAAAGTTAACTGAGAATATTGATAAAATAAAGGCTAAAATTCAGGAACTCACCTTAAGCGGGAATTTATCTGAAGCAATGAAGCTTGCTGAGTCATTGAAGCAGATGGAGGATCTGAAGCGGGCTGTTGATTATTTTGTGCAATCAGGTGGTAATGTTGAGGCTGTTGTAGATAAAATAAGGATTGAACAGAGTGATAAGGGTATTGATAGTATAAAAGACGGAGAGCCTCTTGATAATGAATTTGCTCCAAATCCTCAATATATTCCCATCAATAAAAAGCCGATAAAGCAGAGTGGCTTTGCCGGGATGAGCAAGGATGAAAAGGGAGATTATGCGATTGAGCAAGCTGAGACTGTTGCCAATGCTACATTGGATATTTGGATGTCCAGGGCAGATGCAAGATTTGATCATGAGATGAGTTTACTGGATGCCCAGATGAATAAGGAGCTATCAAACAGTAAGCTTACTGAAGAGCAGAAAGATAAAATCAGGGCAAAGTATGCTGCCAAGGAAAGGAAGCTGAAGCAGGAGCAATTTAAAAAGCAGAAAGGTGCTGATATTATTCAATCATTGATTAACACCTCCCTGGCTGTAGTTAAAGCTTTGCCCAATATTCCGCTTGCGATTGCTGCGGGGATTGCCGGAGCAGCACAGACCGCAGTTATAGCAGCACAACCGGTTCCTCAGTTTTATACAGGTGGTCCCACCGGAGCAGGATTAGGTTTTAGTGATGATAAGGCGCCAGTGGCAGGGGTTGTTCATGCCAATGAGTATGTGATACCTGAGTGGATGAGAAGGATTCCACAGGTTATTGGATTTGAGCGTGTGATGGAAGGTATAAGGACAGGGAGAGGTTATGCAGACGGTGGGGTTGCTTCTCCTGTATCTCAAGGCTCAAACACCAGTATTCAACGGGCTGCTTCAGATGAGCTTTTAACCAGGGTATTGATGAGACTTGAAAACAGGTTAAACAAAGGTGTTTATGCCAAAATGGTTTACCAGGATTTTGAGAGGTTTGAAGAGAAGAATCAGAATATTGAGAGGTTATCAGGTTTCTAAGTTTTTGTCCTTTCAATTTGGGGGATAGATAGGATAATTTCGAATTATAATTAAAAACACAAGAGATGGATTTTGTAGCAAAAGTTTCCCATGGTGAAGAACCACAGAAAATTGACAGTTCAGCAGAAAATACAACCTATGTTGGTTATCCTCAGTCAGGGGCTGCAGATGCAGATGCAAAATGGGCTATCAAGAAGATTGCAGTCGCTGCCGGTGTAACCAGTGTGACCTGGGCAGGTGGTTCAATTGAAAAGAAACATAAATGGACTGAGAGAGCAGCTCTACAGTATTCACACATTTAATTCCAGAATATGGGAAAGATAGTGCCTATTTATGATCCATTACTGGATAAGCTGAGGCTTGAGGACTCAGGGAGTGATCCACTATTAAAGTATGACCCATTTATTGGAGAGTTCAGAATAAAGGATGATAGCTCTGAGGTGAGTTATGATGCGTTTTCAGGAAAGCTTCGTCAGGGGAAAATAAAGGATCCTGTTATCTCTGGTGCCACTGCTGTGGCAGAAGATGATTCAGTTGTTTTCAGTGGTGCTGTAAATCCGAATTTATATTCAACAGTTGTAACCCTTCTGTGGGGTACGACTGAGAATGATCTTAACCATACTATTGCCGCAGGTACATTTACTGCTTCAGGTAATATTAACCTGACTGTTTTGAATGAAGTATTTGGTGATAGTGAGAATATATACTGGAGATTTAAGGCAGTTAATGCCTCAGGGAAGGAAGTATTTTCCTCCGTTCTAGGCACAGAGGTGAACGTTTTGTTCACCCAATATAAGACAAGGGTTTTAGCTGATTCAGGTGCATTAAGATCTGAAACATTTACTAAAGACTATATTAATTTCCTACGTTCACAGGGTAGAATTAATAATGTTAAGCTACTTGTTACTCCTGAAATGGGTATTAAGACAAGGACTGTTGGGATTAATAAATATGTTAGTAAGGCATATAGCCCTCAACTACCTACTAATGATGCGGTACAAGCCACAGAACTTAGTCAACCATTCTTAGCAGGTAATATAGCGCCAAATAGTAAGTATGCATTACAAAACCCTAATGGCGGTACTAGGCTTCTAACACATCCTAATATATCATTTGCGGCTAATGAGGCATGGAGTATTACATCTCTAGTTAATGACAATTGGGGTCCTGAAGTATTTGCTGGCTGTATTTTTTCGGAGGGAAGCTCAAATGCTAAAACAAACTTTTACACTAAGCCAAACAATACCACTTATGGGTTTAATAATGAATCAGGCGCCTCACAACAATTTGGCTGCTCATCCTTACCTAATATTGGTAAAAACACAATAATCACCCTCGTCGCTAATGGAGGTGGAACACTAAAGCTATATACAAACGGTACTTTAAAAAGCACAATAAATATAGCAACTAATGTTTCTATAAATAGATATATGCAGGGTATTGGCCGGTACTTTAACGGTAGGCTTCAATCACATCTTATTCAATCAGGTGCATTAACAGATGCACAAGTTCTTGCTGAATATAATCTATTACGTTCATGGATTCCTGAAATTGAGAATGTTACTATTGGCGCTCAACAATGGGCTACAAGTAATCTTGACGTAGTTTGTACACCACAAGGTAATGTTATTAATGAAGTACAGATCAATAGTAACACTGAACGTGTAGTTAATGGGGGATTTACTACTAACTTATCAGGTTGGAATTTAGTTCAATCTGCTCCAAATGCAACTATAACACAAGCGGGTGGACAATGTATAATACATTCTGATGGTACAGGTGTAAATCTTAATCAAGCGTGTTTAACTATAGGTAAATGGTATAAACTTAGTCTTAATGTAGTGTCTATTTCAGGCACATTAAAAGTGGGAGATAACGGAACTACTCTAGATAATTTAATACCGGCTATCTCAAGTACTGGCATAAAAACTGTTTATTTTAAAGCTAGTACTACTACTATTTACATCGTCAGAGTTACTGCCGTAGATGCGGTCATAGATGATGTTTCTTGTTTAGAAGTTGGTTGGGCTAACTCACAGGAATTATACGATGCCATTTATGCCGCAACCGCTGGAACCGCTGAGCAGAAAACATATGCTGCGCTGAAGGCCGCCGCCATGTGGAGCTATTATAATAATGACCCTGTAGCGGGAAGTGTTTATGGTAAACTATATAATTGGTTTGCCGCTAAGCTACTTCAAATCGATATTGACGCTTATAATACGGCTAATCCTACTAGTGTTTGGGGATGGAAAGTACCATTAGTTGCACACTTTAATACTCTTATTTCTTACCTTACCCCTTCTGGTAGTAAGTTACGTGAATCAAGTAATTTGTATTGGTTTGGAGCGCCTGTTGGAACTAATAGTAGTGGTTTTACAGCAATACCTGGCGGTAGAAGAAACGCAGATGGTACATTTTCGCAATTAACAGCTATATGTAGATTTGCAATTAGTGAAGAGCACTCTGCAACATTTCAAAAATATGCGGCATTAGGCTATAATGATGCGGAGCTTAGTATAAATACTGTTGAAAAAACATTAGGTGTGTCTATTAGACTTATAAAATCATAACTATGAACTATATAAAACTTACAACAATTGAGGAATATAACCAGTTGAATGATGCCATAAGCCTGTCTCGCGGCTACCCTGACACTTTAACTGGCACTGCCCGCTATGCCCCAGAGGACCCCGAGCCAGTTGAGGTAAAGGATGAAAACGATGTTGTTATTGAGAGTTATTACGAGTTTCCATTAACGGAAGATATAATGACAATAGTACAACTCATGTCAAATAAGGAGATTATTTAATGATAACGGCAATAATCATATCCTTAATCCTATTAACAGCCCTATGGAATGGCTTAGTTATTCAATGGTATTTAACTAAAGATCAACGCTATTCTAAATATTGGCACGCTGTAGGATTTATCATAAGGGGTTTATTAGTGTTGCTGATTTACTTACATACAAAGGATCATTTATTGACAGGAATAACAGCCTTTATCAGTTGGATTCCCTATAATATGATTATTAATATTTGCATGAAACAACCTATATTTTATATTGGTCGGACTTCAACTATTGATAAGTTTATCAGAAAAATATTAGGATTAATTTAGTTCACCTCAGATACAATTTCAATGAAAAGAACGATGCAAATAAATAAGTGTATATACCTATTGATCTCGATGGGCTTTATGCTTATTTTTACATCGTTCAAATTCTATAGTGAAAATATTTCTTCCGATAAATCAAGGTATGGCCTTGAGTGTCCAACTGTCCGTGAGGCTTTTGGCGGTTCTATAGAGCCGGAACAACACTCAGGGCCATGCTTTTCCACAGGAGGAAAAATGAATGCAGCTTTAAAATTGGTTGATCAACCAAAGAAAGATTACATCAACCGCTACTTATCTTCACAACCAAAGGAAGGTGTCCTATTTAGTGATTTCATAAGGACCACTGCGACAAGGAAAGCAAAGAGAATGAGTGCTACTTACTTAAACACTTATACTACTTTGATATCGCACCTTGAAAAGTTCTCTAAACAAAATGATGTATCACTCTACACCAACTCAATTAACGAGGAATTCCTTGAGGACTTTATTACTTACCTGAATGATCTTGACCTGAAGCAGTCTTATGTCAAAAGTGTGGTTGAGCATACTAAGGCAATGGTACGCAAGGCCGGTACTTACGGTTATGCAGTTGATCCTTCTTATGATGATGTGGTAATAGAGGAAGATGATCCATTTGCCATTTACCTTTCAATGAATGACATTTCCCGGATATACTTTTATGATGATTTAAGCAAAATACAGAAACAGCAAAAAGACCTGTTTGTAGTTGGATGTTTAACGGCTTTAAGGTATTCTGACTATTCCACATTATCACCCAGGGACTTTCAAGGCAACTTCATTATAAAGACTACCAAGAAAACAGGTAAGAGAGTTGTCATACCGGTTCATGATTTTATTAAGCAGATTTATGACCGGTATAATGGCGAAATATCAAGAGGTACAACAGTTCAGCAATTTGACCGGATACTGAAGGTGATAATGCAGAAGATCGGGTTTAACGATCAGGTAACATACACCTACACCAGGGGAGGTAAACTTATTACTGAAACAAAACAGAAATGGGAATTGATATCGAGTCACACAGCCAGGCGATCAGCTGCCACTAACATGTATTTGACAGGAAGGATGAAAACTTTTGAGATTATGGCAATAACCGGCCATACAACGGAAAAGTCCTTCTTCAGATATATCAGGATTACGAATGATGATATAAGTAAGCAACTGGCGGGTGATATTTATTTTAAAGCATAAAGAGTCATGGTAACAACAATGCTTATAGCTGTAATATTAATTCTAACCGCCATCAGGGAGGGATTAATAAACAGGTGGGGATTAGAGCCTAACAAAGCCAGGGTGCGGAAGATAAGCCGGGTATGGCATGCATTAGGCTTCCTTATCCGGGCATTGCTTGTTGTTATCATTTTCCTGATATCAGGAAATTGGTATATCACAGGTGCTGCAGCTTTCTTTTGTTGGTTGCCATACAATATGATTATTAACTGGTGCAATGGCTGGCCTACATTCTATTTTGGAAAGACAAGCTGGATTGATAAGCTGATAAATAAACTGCTATAATAAAAGCGAAGATGAAGATACAAGGTATAAGATCACACAGGTTCCTGCCGCTGGCCATCCAGTTTTATATGTGGCTCTGGGTTCCTCTTGAAAACAGCCGAAGGTTTAAATACAATCTTTTGCATAAGGATAAAAAGCCTTACGTGAAATTTCAGAAGACAAACAATCACTGGTCTTTACGTAGTGTGCGCCTTGGTCTTGAGTGGGAAGCTTTATGGCCAAAGATTGTGGAACGTCCTTTTATTCTCAACCATCATGAGGTTTCGGAATGGGACAGAACTTGCTCAATTGAAAAGGAGAATGAGATAGTTGCATTTTTACGTGAGCAGGTTGATAAGCATTACGAAACCTTCAACTTCTGGTGGCATATAGTTAAAGTATTTACCGGGAAATGGTATGGTCCAACCGGTGACAGTCAGCACTCCTGTGTGGAGATTATTAATAAGGTACTCATGATGCTTGGTGAGCCAGTGACAATGGATTTTAATCCTTTTGAAACACAGGAATATCTTGGCAAACCTGATTTTCATTACCATGCAGACAACCAGTCAACCATTCAGAAGTTTGTTTCCTGGTTACTCGATCGGTCAACATACATCACTATTGGAATCATTGTAATAGTGATATTGTATCTGGCCATCACTGGTGGGCTATTTAAGGATATTATTATTAGGTCTTACTTTTAATTGAACGGGAAATAGAAATGGCTGTAACGATAACAAAAAAACCTCCGGTAGTTGCATTGTGTGATAATGTGATGCTTTTTGAGTTTACTACAGATCTTCTTCAGGGCACTGAAAATGTTTATCTGTTAGTTCAGCCTATCTATACAGATGGCGAGATTTTGACCGGGACAGATAAGCTTTACCCAGAGGTGCCAGGCTCTATTCAAGCAGATTTAAGCGAATATTTAAGAAGCGGGTTGCAGAGCTTAAAACAGTTTGTTTATCCTGAGCAAGGAAATGCTCCATGGAATGACAGGACAGACTTGGTAAAAGAGTACAAAATAAAGGTTCAAGAGTGTTATACCGATGGAAATGGTGATGAAGTCATTATTACCAGCACTCCTTTAGAAAACCGGTTTGCATTGAGGGGGAAGATCCCAAGGTGGTTAAAGCAAAAATTTTATGCTGAGAATAATAATTATCTGGCACATCTGATTAATAATAAGGCATTCTTAACCTTTGCTCCCAAAACAAGATTCACAACTACATCAATGATGCAGAAGCTTGGCTTTTTGGTTACATGGGTGCCAGAGGCAGGTGAGAAGCTTAAGCTGAAGATTGATCTTGTATTTACGGATGGCTCAACTGCCAGTTATACAACAACCCAGGAGAGTGCTGTTTTGTCAGTTTATTCATTGATTGAATTTAGTGTGGGATATGCGCCGCTGGCCATTGCTACTTATGTGGATAATAACTATCCATTGAAAACGGTGGATAGTTATTCACTAACCGTTATGCTGGGAGAGGTGGTTAAGAGTGAAAAAAGGACCTTCGTTATTGACCGTACTTCACATAAAGGTGACCATTGTTTCATATTTGCTAACTCAGCAGGCTATTATGACACATGGCTAGCAAAAGGATCATCAGATCTTTCATCATCCTTTGAATATGATGTTGTGAACCAGCAGCGAGTTGGTGTTACGAATAACCAGGAGGAAGCTGTGGCTGATGTATCCAGTGCTGATGTGATTACCTGCAGGAGCGGTTACTTTAATCAAGAATTTGCAGAGTATTTGGCAGAGTTCTTTGAAAGTCGCGAAATATATGAGGACATGGGCACTTATTTGGTACCTGTGGTAATCAATAATGCCAGGATCCTAAGGAAAAAGGATTCAGAAACATTCTATTCAGTGGAATTCGAATACAGGCCACTTAATACTCATAAAGTTGAATTAGGATAGCAAATGGGGTTCTGGAAGTACATATTAAGTAAGGTTTCGGGAAGAGTTCCTTCAGTTAATTCTATGGATCCGCAAACACTGGCATGGAATGTACGTGATGGCAAGCTATATGGGTGCAAAGAGGATGCTAACGGGGTGCGATCAGTGGTGGAGATCACAGGTGATGGAGGAAGCCAGCCTCCTGTGGATTTGACCCATTATTGTTACATAGCATGGAGGGATGCGCCAGGAGATGGGTTTACATTGGATCCGGATAACATCCTTAATTATGAAGCTATTTTATTTACACATACTGAAATACCCGAACCAAGGGAAGAAGACTTTGACGGACTTTGGAGGTTCAGGGTTACTGAGAATGCTCTTATTGATGATATAAGTTTTGAGTACAGAGATCTTGCTGATGGTAATTTGACTTACATACTTGATGTTAAGGCCAGTTTTCAGTATGTAATTCAGGCAGGTGTTTTTGTGGTAGATACAGGGACTCTTGCCGGTATTATCGTAAAGATAAACGGGACTGCTGTAACCGGCTTAAACGGTGTTGATGCTGATAATACAATTCAAGAATTTACTGCTACTGCAGCAAATGCTGTTGCTGTTGGTAATATAGTGACATTACATATTACAGGAGCAAAGTCATCAGGAACTACAACATTGGTAGGAAAGATTAAAATACTTAGGAACTGATGGGAAAGATATTGTTTATTCCTAGACAAAGAATTGTTGAACCACCACTTACAGTAATCAACTACGGATTATTATACAATTGGTATGTTGTTGGTGATGTAAGAAATATTGCTAATTCAGGCTGGCATGTTCCTACACGTACGGAGGCTCAAACCCTTGGAGCATATTTAGGAGGATTGGCAGTAGCTGGTGGAGCTATGAAGGAAGAAGGATTTACTTACTGGAATTCTCCAAATACAGGTGCAACGAATTCATCAAAATTTAATGGAAGGGGTAATGGTGATAGGTCAAGCTCGGGAGGATTTGTAGGATTTAAAAGTGCATATTGGTCATGGACAACAACACCTTTATCAACAACATATTATAGTATCAATTTAGTTGTTGGGGGAGCTAACCTTCAAATCTTAGGCCATGCACTTAAAACTGGTGATGGAATAAGGCTTATTAAAGATTCTACTACCTTAAGTCATGGAGAAGAAGGTAGATACACCGGTAATGATGGTAAAGTATATAGAACAATATGCATAGGTACTCAGGAATGGCTGGCTGATAACTTAGCGGAGACAAAATTTAGAAACGGTGATACTATTCCTTTTGCCGGATCAAATGGAATTAATTATACAAATGCTGAATGGGCTGCTTTAACAACACCAGCCTTATGCCCTCATAATAATGACTGGACCAATGTTTAAAATATGAAACTTAAGATACAAATTGGTAATACACTGGTTGACTACAGGGATGATATTGATGTTCCGGTTGTGTTGAGATCTCCGTTGTTCTCAGAAGGCAAGGGAAGCTTTATTTTTAATTTTACTTTGCCGGCGACAGAGTCGTTGAAGAAAGAGCTTGGCCATTTCCACAGGCCCGGGAGATCGGGAGACAGGCATATATCCAAGGATATGGTTGCTGAGTTTGGACCGCTAAAGTTTAAAGGGACAGCTTCCATCTCAGAAGCTAATGAGTTCAGTTATGAGGTAAGCTGCCCTGTAAATAACGGTGATCTTGCCAGCATTTTGAAACAAGCAAAGTTAACAGGTCTTGATTTAGGTGGTGAAAGACAGATGATATCTGATCAGGTTGTTGCCACTATGGAAGATCCGATTACTTATTATGATTTCGGACAGAATCCTATAGCTGATACTGTTGTTCCTGCATTCACAAATATCCTCGCTAATAGCGGATTGTTGAATGTGGCTGGAGACAATTTAACGGTGAGCCAGTCGCAATCAATCAGGGTTAGCTTTGATTTCAGGGCGGTTGTAAACGCCGGCATTATGACCTTTAAACTTTATGTTGATGATGTGCTTCATGATGAGTATTCCATAACCGGGAATTCTGTTAAGGTTTGGCAGTTTAATGACTTTACAGGCGTTATTACATGGGAGTTATATATACAGAATTCAGAAAGCGCCAATCCTGGTTACTATGAGCTGGATGCAGTACTGAGCGGAAACTCAACGCTGGTTGTATTACCTGTGACCCCTTACACTGAATACCTAAACAGGTATCCGGATTCTGATTGCGTGCTTTTCCCTATCGAGAATGAGAAGATGATGGAGAAGGTACCGGATGATGTTTATGCGGTGGATCACATGAGCATGAAGGAAGCTTATGCTAAATATTTCCCTGTGCTTAACTATTATAATGGTGGATTTCCTCCTATCATGCAAGGTGTTGCAGAAGAAGATGAGTATATTACCGTATTTAACCTGATGAACCCGTTTGTTTATCTGGCTTATGTTATAAAAGCTATTGCAAAGCATTTTAACTTTTCAATAGACAATAACCTATTCGAGGATGATGACCTCAGGCAGTTGGTAATTTTCTCTCTATTTGCTGAGAATAACTTTGTGAGTGCAGATAAAGTTGGCCCTGTTGAATCGTTTGACCTTAAAAATCATGTTCCTGATGTGGTTATTGCAGATTATTTTGCAGAGATCTGCAAGTTTTTGGGTATAGCCTATGATTTTGATGGCTACAGGAGAAACCTGAGATTGAAATACCTGAAGGATATTGCCACAGACACCAGTTACAATGCTTTACCAGGTAAGATTATGGCACAGCCTCAACTTAGATCAGAGCCTTATAATGGATATAGGTTTGTGCTTTCGCCTTCAGGTGATAGTTACGTTACAAACAAATTCAGAGATCTTGAAGGCCTGAATTATAAAGGAACGCTTCAATATAAACACCAGTTGGGAGGTATAACTGCCCAGAAGATAAATGATTGCTGGTATATTGAGGAGCTTGAGGAGTACTGGGTGTGGAACTATGACAATGAGACCGGACAAGTGGCATGGATATTCCATTCAAAGGATTATTTCTTTGAATATTCTGACACTGACACGACCATCAGTGAAAGCGCTTATGAGATTGCTCCAAAGATTTCACCAATCATGATGAAAACGAGAAGCGAGCCTGATCCAGTGCTTGGTGCGGATGAAGGAAGATACTGGCTTATACCTAAAACTGATCAACCAGGAAACTTTGCCGGCCTTCCAAAGCAGTTTAAGAGTGATTACAGTAACAGCCTGCTTTTATACCTTGGAATGAGGTATGACGGTCTTTACGGGAAGGAAGCTTTATATCCACTGGGGAGTAATGATGTGGTTGATTTTGATGGCAACCCATGTGTTTTTGACGGTACTAACGGTTTTACTCCGGGACTGGCATTAAGATGGAACGGACCAAATGGCCTATATGAAAAGCGTTTCAAGCATTGGATTAACCTGATGATAAGTTCAAGAGGCACATGGAAGATGCCTGTTAAAATGAGTGCCTTGGAATTGTCGCAAATTGATTTTATGAAATGGTATACCAACGGTGAATATC
>Ga0075012_10001037_pt1 | contig 29103 bp, 28 predicted proteins | sample All_14_2_FD_71474 | JGI IMG/M metagenome (GOLD analysis project Ga0075012, IMG submission 71474) | Freshwater microbial communities in response to fracking from Pennsylvania, USA - Allegheny Zone_MetaG_DW_15 | ecosystem: Environmental > Aquatic > Deep subsurface > Groundwater > Drilled...
GGGCGGGCAGGGTGGCCAGCTGATGCAGCAGTCCGGCGCGATCGGAGCGGGTCTCGCCCATGCCGACAATACCGCCGCAGCAGGTGCTCATCCCGGCGTCCCGCACATGGGCCAGCGTATCGAGCCGGTCCTGATAGGTGCGGGTGGTGACGACGGTGTCGTAATACTCAGGGGAGGTGTCGAGGTTGTGGTTGTAGTAGTCGAGCCCGGCCTCCTTCAGGGCCACCGCCTGATCCGCCGTCAGCATGCCCAGCGTTGCGCAGGTCTCCAGACCCAGGGCCTTCACCCCGCCGATCATCGCCGCCACTTTTGGCAGGTCGCGATCCTTCAGGTCCCGCCAGGCAGCCCCCATGCAGAACCGCTGCGCGCCGCCGGCCTGGGCCGCCTTGGCCGCCGCGATCACCGTCTCGGCGTCCATCAGCTTTGAGGCCTGCAGCCCGGTCTTGAAGCTGGCCGACTGGCTGCAATAGCCGCAGTTTTCGGCGCAGCCGCCGGTCTTCACCGACAGCAGTTGCGACAGCTGAAGCTCGGAGGGATCAAACCAGCGCCGGTGAACCTGCGCCGCCTGGAACACCAACTCCATGAACGGCAGCTCGAACAGCGCCTCGATCTCGGATTTGTCCCAGTCGTGGCGGGGCAGGGCGGGATCAGCGAACTGGACGGGAGCGTTCATCGTTGGGCCTCGTTGGGGAGGGGGCAGGCGGGGGCGGTTGTAGTGCGCGAGGCCCGAGAGGGAAACCCTCACCCTGCGCCACGCCAATGCCCGCTCATCCTGGCCTTCGCCGGGCTGAGCGGATTTTTTGGCTACCGCTTGTAGACGCGGCCGCCCTTCATCACGAAGCCCACCGACTTCAGCACCTTCACATCGCTGAGCGGATCACCGGCGACGGCCACGATGTCGGCCTGCTTGCCGACCTCCAGGCTGCCGACCTGGCTGGACAGACCCAGCAGGTCGGCGGCGTTGACCGTGGCGGCCTGGATGGCGGCCATCGGGGACATGCCATACTGCACCATCAGCTCGAACTCGTCGGCATTGCGGCCGTGCTTGGAGACGCCGGCGTCGGTGCCGAAGGCGATCTTCACCCCGCGCGGATAGCAGGCCTTCAGGCTCTTGCCGGTGATGCCGATCCGCCATTCGATCTTGGCTCGCACCGACGGCGAATAGGCGTCGGCGTTATTGGCCAGCCGCTCCTTGTAGCCGTTCACCGTCGACAGGGTGGGAACGTAGTAGGCGCCGGTCTTGAGGAACAGCTTGATGTCCTCCTCGTCCATCAGCGTGCCGTGCTCGATGCTGTCGGCGCCATACATCAGGGCCAGCTTGATGCCGTCGGCCCCGTGGGCGTGGACGGCGACCTTCTTGCCGTAGAGGTGAGCGGTGTCGATCAGGGCCTTGGCCTCGTCGTCAAACATCTGCTTGCCGACGCCGACGCCCAGCACGCTGTTGACGCCGCCGGTGGTGGCGATCTTGATCACATCGGCGCCCTGGCTGATCTGCATCCGCACCGCGCGGCGGCAGCTTTCGGGGCCGTCGCAGACGTTGTCGGTCTTCACCGCCTCGCGGAACTGGTCGTTCAGCCCCAGGCGGCCGTCCATGTGGCCGGAGCTGGTCGAGATGGCGCTGCCGGCGTCGATGATCCGCGGGCCGTCAACCCAGCCCTTGGCGATGGCGTCGCGCAGGGCCAGGGTCACCCCATCGCCGCTGCCCAGATTCCGCACGGTGGTGAAGCCGGCCATCAGGGTCTTCTTCGCATTCACCTGGGCCTCGTAGGCGTGGGCGGGGACCGACTCGCTGATCCCCGACACCAGGCCCTCGATCCCGCCCCGGTCGCTGTCGAGGTGGACATGGCTGTCGATCATGCCCGGCATGACGAAGCGGTCCTTCAGGTCGATGACCGTGGCGCCCGGATAGGCGGCGGCGTCGACATAGCCGTCCTTGACCGCCTCGATGGTCTCGCCCCGGATCACCAGGGTGGCGGTCTTGCGCGGGGCCTGGCCCGGCTTGTCCAGCAGGGTTCCGGCATAGATCAGGGTCACCGGACCCTGCGGCTCCGAACTGGCCACCGCCGAACCGGCCAGAACGGCGGCGGCGGCAAAGGCGGCCAGGATCTTCAATTTGCCCAACATCATCAGCACTCCCCACAAAGCGTCGGGACCAGCCTAGCGTTTCGATGCCGATGCGCCAGCGAAACTCGGTAACTGAGATATAAGGATATCTTTATATCAGGTTGCCCCAACGGCCCGCGACGTCTATAGACGCGGCCAATCCCTATTCGCCGCAAGGAGCATCCCGTGGCTGACTACATCGTGCGCGATATTTCCCTGGCCGATTTCGGTCGCAAGGAAATCGACATCGCCGAGACTGAAATGCCCGGCCTGATGGCGACCCGTGAGGAGTTCGGCAAGGACCAGCCCCTCAAGGGCGCCCGCATCGCCGGCTCGCTTCACATGACCATCCAGACGGCGGTCCTGATCGAGACCCTGCAGGCGCTTGGCGCCGAGGTCCGCTGGGCCAGCTGCAACATCTTCTCGACCCAGGACCACGCCGCCGCCGCCATCGCCGCGACCGGCACCCCGGTGTTCGCCCTCAAGGGCGAGACCCTGGTCGAGTACTGGGAATACGCCCACAAGATCTTCGAGTGGCACGACGGCGGCTACCCCAACCTGATCCTCGATGACGGCGGTGACGCGACCCTGCTCTGCGTTCTGGGCCCCAAGGCCGAGAAGGACATCAGCGTCCTGGCCAACCCGCAGAACGAGGAAGAAGAAGCCCTGTTCGCGGTGATGAAGAAGTACATCGCCGAAAAGCCCGGCTTCTACAGCGCCATCCGCGACGCCATCACCGGCGTGTCGGAAGAAACCACCACGGGCGTCCACCGCCTGTATCAGATGGCCGCCGCCGGCGACCTGCCGTTCCCGGCCATCAACGTCAACGACAGCGTCACCAAGTCCAAGTTCGATAACCTCTACGGCTGCCGTGAAAGCCTGGTCGACGCCATCCGTCGCGGCACTGACGTCATGCTGTCCGGCAAGGTCGCCGTGGTCTGCGGCTACGGCGACGTCGGCAAGGGTTCTGCCGCCTCGCTGCGCAACGGCGGCGCCCGCGTCATCGTCACCGAGATCGACCCCATCTGCGCCCTGCAGGCGGCGATGGAAGGCTATGAGGTCCAGACCCTCAAGGACGTCGCCCCCAACGCCGACATCTTCGTCACCGCCACCGGCAACAAGGACGTCATCACCGTCGACGACATGCGGGCGATGAAGAACAACGCCATCGTCTGCAACATCGGCCACTTCGACAGTGAAATTCAGGTCGCCGGCCTGAAGAACTTCAAGTGGGACGAGATCAAGCCGCAGGTCCACCACATCGAATTCCCCGATGGCAAGAAGATCATCCTGCTGTCGGAAGGTCGCCTGGTGAACCTCGGCAACGCCACCGGCCACCCCAGCTTCGTGATGAGCGCCAGCTTCACCAACCAGACCCTGGCCCAGCTCGAACTGTGGACCAACCGCAAGGCCTACGAAAACCAGGTCTACACCCTGCCCAAGCACCTCGACGAGAAGGTGGCCATGCTCCACCTCGCCAAGCTTGGCGCCAAGCTGACCACCCTGCGCAAGGACCAGGCCGACTACATCGGCGTGCCGGAAGCCGGCCCGTTCAAGCCGGACCACTATCGCTACTAGAACCGGCGACAGCTGTTGCGGAAAGGGCGGGGGCGCAGGCTCCCGCCCTTTTTCGTGCGTGCAGGCGATGCCCCCCTTTTTGTCCGTAGCCTTCCCGACGGACCTCCGCTAAGCCCTTCGCCATGCCCACGGCGCTCCTCCTTTCCAGTCACGTCGCCGGCAGCCGGGTCGGCGGTTCCGCCCAGGCGCTGGCGCTGGCCCAGTTCAAGATCGACCCGGTTCACGTCCCGACGGTCCTCTATGGCCGTCATCCCGGGTGGGGCGCCCCCGGCGGAGCCCAGGTGCCGATCGAGGCCTTCGAGGGCATGCTCGACGGCATCGAGGCCAATGGCCTGTTCGGCCTCACCGATCTGGTCATCACCGGCTATTTCGCCTCCGTCGAACAGGTCCGCGCGGCGGGCCGGGCCATCGACGCGGTGCGCAGCGCGCCCCGCGACGGCGCCTTCGCCCGCAAGCCCTATATCGTCATCGATCCGGTGATGGGGGACTCCGGCAAGGGGCTCTATGTGCCGCCGGAGGTCGCCAAGGCCATCCAGGACGAACTGATCCAGCGCGCCGACCTGATCACCCCCAACATCTGGGAGCTTCAGCGGCTGACCGGCGCCGACGGTCGCGATCCGCTGTCGGTCATGCGGGCGGCGCGCCTGCTCGGAAAGCCGACCCTTGTCTCCTCGGTCCAACGCGGGGCCGAGATCGGCGTGGTCTACGCCGACCGCCGCGAGTCCTGGCTGGCCGCCCACCTCAAGGTCGACAATGTCCCCAGCGGCACCGGCGACCTGCTGGCCGCCCTGTTCGCCGCCGCCATGCTGGAAGGCCAGACCCCGTCCTATGGCCTCGCCCGCGCCGTTGGCGGCCTGGCCGAAACCGTCGCCGCCGCCGGCATCTGGCAGTCGCCGGAACTGCCGATCGTCGCCGTCGGCGCCAAGATCAAGAACGCCAGCCCCACTGTCCGCATGGAGCGCCTTGCATGAGCCTCGAGATCCACGGCCATTGCGACGCCGCCTTCGCCCCGGTCCGTGAGGTCTTCGAGGCCAACTTCGCCGCTGACGGGGAACTGGGCGCCCGGTTCTCTGTCGTCCGGAACGGGGCGCTGGTCGTCGACCTCTGGGGCGGCTTTGCCGACAAGAAGCGCACCGTTCCCTTCGATGACCGCACACTGACCATGGTCTATTCGACCACCAAGGCGGTCGCGGCGACGATGATCGCCCGGCTGGTCGAACAGGGAAAACTGCGCTTCGACCAACCCGTCGCCGAGGTCTGGCCGGAGTTCGGCGCGGCCGGCAAGGAAGCGATCAGCGTCGCCCAGGTCCTGTCGCATCAGGCCGGTCTGCCGGGCTTTGTCGAACAGATTGATCCGGCCCTGTGGTTCGACATTCCGGCCATCGTCGGCATGCTGGCCGCCAAGGCTCCGATGTGGCCGCCGGGCAGCGCCAGCGGCTACCACGCCCTGACCGTTGGTTATCTGACCGGCGAGATCTTCCGCCGCGTGGATGGACGTAGCCTCGGTCAGGCGCTCAAGGCCGACATCTGCGACCCCGCCGGTCTGGATCTGTGGATCGGCCTGCCGGAAGCCGAGCATGGCCGCACCGCCGAGTTCAAGCCGCCGACGGCCCTGCCGCAGTTCGGCGAGGTCACCGATCCCAAGCGCGCCGCCTTCCTCACCCCCTGGGCCGCCCCCAACGGACGGGGGCCTGAGTGGCGCAAGCTGGAAGTCCCCTCGGCCAACGGCCACGCCACCGCCGAGGCCCTGGCCCGGTTCATGGGCGCCCTGGCCGGCGACGGCTGCATCGGCGATGTGCAGGTGCTGTCGCCAGCGGTCCGCGATCAGGCTCGGGCCGAGCAGATTCGTGGCGAGGATCTGGTTCTGCCCTTCGACCTCAGCTGGGGCGCAGGGTTCATGCGCAACCCACCGAACTTCTTCTTTGGACCCGGCGAGCAGACCTTCGGCCACAGCGGCTGGGGCGGCAGCTGCGCCTTCGCCGACCCGGAAACCGGTCTCGCCGCCAGCTATGTGATGAACCGCCAGGACGTCCACCTGATCGGCGACCCGCGCAGCCGCCGGCTGATCGACGCCGCCTACGCCAGTCTCTGAGTCAGGCCCGGGCCATCGCCGCGGCGATGGTCTCCTCCACTGCTGTGAACTTCGAGCGCCCATGCAGGCTCTCCAGCGGCGCGGCCGTCCCGTTGACCAGATAGACAAACCCCCGACCGGTCGCCGGCTCCACCCACAGCCCGGAAACCAGCCCGTAGGCGTCGCCGCCATGGCCGACCCAGCCCGCGCAGCCGGGAAACAGGCTGTCGCCGCCGCCGTCGGTCAGGATCTGCAGGCCAAGGCCATAGGCCCGGATCGCTCCGCCATAACCCTCGCCGTTTCCACCGTCTGCGGCGGCGGTCCACACCGGCGTCGCCATCAGCGCTGCCGTCTCCGGCTTCAGGATGCGCACCGTATCGACCGCGCCGCCGCCGGCGATCAGCCGGGCGATGGTCTCCAGATCACGGGCGCTGGCTCGCAGGCCGCCCTGCGGCGAGAAGACAAAGCCATTGCCGCCCTCATAGTCGTCAGCGCTCATCCCCAGGCCTTCCGGCGCCCGGGTCAGGCTGATCTCCGGCGCCGGCGGGATCTCGGCGTCGGCCTGGGCGATCCACGGTCCTTTGGCGTCCCACGGTCCCTCGTCCGACGGCGCCTTGCGATAGAGCGTGGCCCCGTAGTTGCGGAACTGCCGGCTGACCCCGCTCCAGTTGAACCCGCACTCCATCCCCAACGGCTTGAACAGCCAGCGGGTCATGTACAGATCGAACCGCTCGCCGGTCATCCGCTCGATCAGCTGGGCGATCAGGGCGAAATTGACGTCGGCATAGGCAAACCACGTCCCCGGCGGCTGATCGGCCGGCCCGAACCAGGCGCCATCGTCCCATTGCGCGCCGCCGGGCGTCAGGGCGTCCTTCAGCTCCCGGCCCAGCCCGACCGGATAACTCGGCCCGTTCCGCAGGCCGCTGGTGTGGCTCAGCAGCATGCGCGGGGTGATCGCCACATCGGGAAACAGCGGATGCCTTAGCTTGAACTTCAGCAGCTCGGAGACATCATCGTCCAGACCGATGCGTCCCTGTTCCTGCAGGCGCATGAAGCCGATGGCGGTGACCAGTTTTGAGATCGAGGCGATCCGCATCGGCGAATCCAGTCGCAGGATCCGTCCCTGGGTCAGGCCGTCTATCGCCATGCCCCCGACCTCCGTCCGGGCGGCGATCTCATCGGGCTTGCGAAAGCCGATGGCGGCATAGCCGATCACCGCCTGCTCGGGCTTTCCGGCCCCGGTCAGCAGGCGATTGAAGGGATTGTCCTGCGCCCACGCCGCAGCGGGGACGAGGGGCATCGCGGCCACAGCCGTCATCAGGGTCCGTCTGGAAATCACGCTCGGGTCCTCCTGACGTCACCCTAACCCACTCCTCCCCCAGGCCCGAAGGGCCGATTTGGTGGAGGGGGTCCTCAGCACTAGCGGCGGGTCAATCCCTGGGAGCAGGGATCAGACCACCGCCGCCACCCGCCGCGATGACCGCCAGGCGCCCCAGGCGAACACCGCCACGCCGGCCCAGATGAAGGCAAAGCTCACCGCCCGCATCGGAGTGAAGGTCTCTCCCAGCGACAGGCCAACAAAGAACTGCAGGGTCGGGGCCATGAACTGCAGAAAGCCCAGCGCCGTCAGGGACAGCCGTCGCGCCGACCAGGCGAACAGGGCCAGGGGAACCACCGTCGCCGGCCCCGCCGCCAGCAGCAGCATCGCCACCCCCGGGCCGGTCAGGAAGTGGCCCTGGCCCTGGCTCTGCAGCCACAGCACATAGGCCAGTCCGGGAAGGGCCAGATACAGGCATTCGATGAACAGCCCCGTCTGGGCGTCGGCCTTCACCTGTTTGCGCAGCACGCCATAGGCGCAGAAACTGACCGCCAGCCCGAGCGAGATGTAGGGCAGGTGGCCCAGCGACAGGGTCTGAACCGCGACGCCCACCGCCGCCAGGCCGATGGCGATCTTGCCGGTCAGCGGCATGCGGTCTTTGAAGAACAGCGCCCCGACGGCCATGTTGAGCAGGGGATTGATATAGTAGCCGAGGCTGGCCTCGATCACCCGGCCGCTGTTCACCGCGATCACATAGATCGTCCAGTTGATCAGGATCGCCAGCGTCGACAGCGCAAGCAGGCCAAGGGTCTTGGGCTCGGTCAGCACCCGCCGCACCTGCCCGCCCTGACGCGACAGCCAGACCAGTCCCAGCGCCCAGAACACGCTCCACAGGGTCCGGTGGGCGATCATCTCTGCATTGCCGACGCCGAGCCCGCTCAGCAGATGGAAATAGAGGGGCAGAAAGCCCCAGATGCCGTAGGCGCCCAGGCCCGCCAGAAGCGCGGAGCGGCCCTCATTGCCGGGTTCGGACACAGGATTGCTCCAGAAAAGGAAAGAAGGCCCGGAACCTTGGGGTCCCGGGCCTCATCGATCGCTCCGTTTGTTGCGGGGCTTTCGCTTTAAGCCAGGGCCTTCTGACCGATCAGGCCGCGCTCGTGCAGCAGCTGGGCGATCTGGACGGCGTTGAGGGCGGCGCCCTTGCGCAGGTTGTCGGAGACCACCCACAGGCTCAGGCCATGCTCCAGGGTCGTGTCGGTGCGGATGCGGCTGACATAGACCGGGAACTCGCCCTGGACTTCCTTGGGCGTGGCGTATCCGCCGTCCTCGCGCTTGTCGATGACCACCAGGCCGGGGGCCTCGCGCAGGATCTCGCGGGCCTCGTCGTCGGTGATCGGGTTGTGGAACTCGATGTTCACCGACTCGCCGTGACCGACGAACACCGGCACCCGCACGCAGGTTGAGCTGACCTTGATGTCCGGATCGAGCATCTTGTGCGTCTCGTCGGCCATCTTGCGCTCTTCCTTGGTGTCGCCGCTGTCGTCGTCGAGGAAGACGTCGCACTGCGGGATCACGTTGAAGGCGATCTGCTTGTGATAGACCTTGGGCGGCGGGGCCCCGAGGACGAAGACGCCCTTGGTCTGGTCCCAAAGCTCGTCCATGGCGGCTTTGCCGGTGCCGGACACCGACTGATAGGTCGAAACCACGATCCGCTTGATCTTCGCCGCGTCATGCAGCGGCTTCAGCGCCACCAGCAGGCCGGCCGTCGTACAGTTGGGGTTGGCGATGATGTTCTTCTTGGAGAAGCCCTCGATGGCGTCGGGATTCACTTCCGGCACGATCAGCGGCACGTCCGGATCCATCCGGAAGTGGCTGGAGTTGTCGATGACGATGGGGCCGGCCTTGCCGATCTTCTCGCCCCAGGCCTTCGACACCGAACCGCCGGCGCTCATCAGCACCAGGTCGACCTTGGAAAAGTCGAACTGCTCGATGTCCTTGCATTTCAGATTCTGGTCGCGGAACGACACGTCCATGCCGACCGATTTTCGGCTGGCGATGGCGAAAATCTCGTCGACCGGAAATTCCAGCTCTTCGAGGATGTTGAACAGTTCGCGGCCCACGTTACCCGTGGCGCCGACGACGGCCACTCTGTAGCCCATCGCAGGATCTCCCAAAATACAAGGCCCGGACCGTTACGCCGCTGCCGGGGGCGGTGCAAGTGAAGGAAACATGCAGGCGCTGTTAGCCCCCCTTTTCGGGCGGTTCGGTCCCGGGGGGACAGGCCTAGTCAGTCATCTTCATTGCTGGAGACGCCGATATGGCCACGCTGTTCCTGTCCTACAAGCTCAAGGCGGGGGTTTCGCCCGAACAATATGAGGCCTGGGTCAAGGCCACCGACTATCCGGCCATGCGCGGCCTGCGCCGGGTGTCCAGCTTCATCACCTACCGCACCACCGGTCTGCTGATTGGCGACGGACAGCCGGCCGCCGACTACATCGAGGTCTTCGACATTCCGGATCTGGACGGTTTCGCCGCCGAGGACATGCCGGGCGGCGTGGTGCAGGCGGTGATGGGCGAGTTCATGGGACTGGTCGACAACCCCGAGTTCACCATCGCCGAGGCGGTCGTCTAGAGACCGCAGGCCGGCGGCTAGACCAGCGCCCGGCCGAACATCGCCAGCAAGGCCGCCCAGGCCCGCTCGGCCTCGGCTTCGTTGTAGGCCGCCGATCCCGGCACGCACCAGCCGTGGTTGGCGGCATAGACCTCGACTGTCGCGTCGTGACCCTCGAAGGCCGACTTCAGGATGGTCTTGCTCTGCGGCTGCTTGGCGTCGTCGTTGGCCGCGATCCCGAAATACATCGCCGCCTTGATCTTCGGGGCCAGCAGATGCGGGCTGTCGGCGGCGTCGGTGGTCAGGCCGCCGCCGTGGAAACTGCCCGCCGCCCCGACCCGGTCCGGCCGCGCCGCCGCCGCGCGGACGACGATCGGTCCGCCCATGCAATAGCCGCTGAAGCCGATCTTCGCCGCCGTGTTGACGGTCTTCTGCCGGTCCAGCCACTCAATGTAGGCCACACAATCGCGGGTGACATTATCCGGCGTCAGCAGGGCGCGGGGCGCGGCCAGCTTCTCGCGGTCCGCCGGATTGGAGAAATCGAATTTCCCGGTGATCAGGGGCGCCTTCTGGCTGCGGTAGTAGACATTGGGAACCAGCACGCTGTAGCCGGCCTCGGCCAGGCGATTGCCCATCTGCCGGAACACCGGACGCAGCCCCATCACATCGGTGACGATCACCACCCCGGGGCGGGGCTTGTGGTCGGCGCCGTGGAAGTAGGCGGCGTCGCACTGGCCATCGGGCATGGCCACGGTGACGTCCATCTCCATCACCGTCTCGCCAGCGGCGGCCTTGCCGGCCATCGCCGCGCCGACCGCCAGGGACGCCAGGCCAAAGCCTCGACGGGACAGGCGCGGATCCTGATTGACGCCGCGCTGTTCGGTCTCGTCGGGAAGGTCATCGAGGGGCATCGGCTGTCTCCTTGTTTCCCATCATCTGGTGCAACAGGGCCCGCCGTCCAGTCTTGCAGTCTCTCAGACCCGCTCCCGCAGCCACCGCATCCGGTAGGCGTTCATCGCCGCCAGCCCCAGCTGGTCGAGCAGCCGGTAGTTGACGAAGGCCCCGACCGGCGCCCCGATCACCGGGATCAACTGGGCCAGCTTGGCCAGGTCGATGTAGTCCCGGTACTGCTGCTGGAAGGTGCGCCAGTCGAAGTCCTGATGCGAGGCGGGCCGGCTGTCGGCCCGGGCGTCCCAGTCCTCCAGGGTCGCCAGCACCATCTGCCGGTGATCGGCGCTGGAAAAGGCCAGCTGGAAGATCGACAGGATGTAGAGCCGCTCGTCCCAGCTCTTGCCGTCATGGCCGTAGAGGGCGGCGATCTCGAACAGCATCTTGATCTTGAAGCCGATCAGCACCGGAAAATCCGCCGCCGCCAGCAGAAACCCGCCCGCGCCGGCAACCCCGCCCTCGGCCGCGGCCATCGTCCGGTAGGCGGTGATCCGCTGCCGGACCAGCGCTTCCCGCGCCCCCAGAGAGGCGTTGAGCAGCGGCTTGGCCGTGGTCACATCGGCCCCGGTCAGGATGGTCCGGGTCAGGGTCTCGATGACCTTGGTCACCGCCTCATGGACCCGCTCGGGGATCAGATTGTTGACCGTGACCTGCATATTGCGGGCGGCGCGGTCCATCGGCCCCGGCGGCCGGGCGATCTTCTCGCACCAGGCGTCAAGCTCGGCCAGGGCCTGGGTTTCATGAGCGTCGAGACGGGCCATCTGTCTACAACGCGGCAATCACCGCATCGCCCATTTCGACCGTGGAGAGTTTGCCCCCCAGGTCGCGCGTGCGCGCGCCGCCGGCCAGAGCCGCTTCCACCGCCGCAAACAGGCGGTCCGCCTCGGCGGTCCGGCCCAATGACCAGCGCAGGGCCATCTCGAACGACAGAATGGCGGCCAGCGGATTGGCCACGCCTTGCCCGGCGATGTCCGGCGCCGAGCCGTGGATCGGCTCGTAGAGGCCAGGCTTGCCGGGCTCGCCCAGCGCGGCGCTGGGCAGCATGCCGAGCGATCCCGTCAGCTGCGCCGCCGCGTCCGACAGGATGTCGCCGAACAGATTGTCTGTCAGCAGCACGTCGAACTGGGTCGGCGCCCGGACCAGCTGCATGGCGGCGTTGTCGGCCAGGATGTGCTCCAGCTGGACGTCGGCGTACTCGCGTCTGTGCAGGTCGGTGACGACCTCGCGCCACAGCAGGCCCGACTCCATGACGTTGGACTTCTCGGCGCTGTGCACCTTGTTCTTCCGGCCCCGGGCCAGTTCGAAGGCCACCCGCGACACCCGTTCGATCTCGCTGGTCGTATAGACCTGGGTGTCGACGCCGCGACGCTGACCGTCGGCCAGGGTCTCGATGCCGCGCGGCTCGCCGAAATAGACCCCGCCGGTCAGCTCCCGCACGATCATGATGTCGAGACCCGCAACCAGCTCCCGCTTCAGGCTGGAGGCGTCGGCCAGGGCGTCGAAGCACAGGGCGGGGCGCAAGTTGGCGAAGACGTTCATCGCCTTGCGCAGCCGCAGCAGACCCGCTTCCGGACGATGCTGCCGTTCCACCCCGGCCCACTTCGGCCCGCCCACCGCGCCCATCAGCACCGCATCGGCGGCGTTGGCGGCCTCGACGGCCTCATCGGTGATCGGAACCCCGTGACGGTCATAGGACACGCCGCCGAAGTCGCGCTCGTCCAGGGTGATGTCCGGCGTCAGCGTCTCGGCCACGCGGCGAACCTGGGCGGTGACTTCAGGCCCGATGCCGTCGCCGGGAAGAAGGAGGAGGGTGGTCATGATGTGCAGGTCTCGGAACTCTCCCTTCCCCCCTCCAGGGGGAAGGGGGCGAGGCGGCGAACTGGGCGCTCAGAACGCCTCGCCATCGTCGGCCTGATACTGCTTGATGTCCCGGTCCTTCAGCCCGGCGCCCGAAAGCGCCTGACGCCAGACCGCCATGTGCGGCGTGGTGAAGTGGGCCTGCAGCGCGGCCTTGTCGGTCCACAGCTCCGATACCCGCACCAGTCCCGGCTCCAGCAGGTCCAGCGCATAGGCATAGGTCAGGCACCCCGCCTCGGCGCGGCTGGCGGCCATCATCGCCTCCATGGCTGGACGCAGGGCCTCGACCCTGTCCGGATCGATCCGCACGGTTCCCATGACGATAACCATCAGGCGTCTTCCATCCACGGCTCGCTCAGCGCCCGCTTGCTTTCGAACAGGTCGATGGCGTTGGCGTGCTGCAGGGTCTCGCCGATCGCGTCCAGGCCTTTGAGCAGCTTGTCCTTGCGGTCCGGATCGATCTCGAAGGTGAATTTCGCTCCCGACGGCGCGGTGACCGTCTGGCTCTCCAGATCGACGGTGAAGACGTGGTTTCCGCCCTTCGCCTCGTCCATCAGGGCCTCGACCTCATCGGGCTTCAGCACCACCGGCAGCAGGCCGTTGTTGAGGCAGTTATTCTTGAAGATGTCGGCGAAGCTGGAGGAGATGACGCAGGTGATGCCGAAATCCATCAACGCCCAGGGCGCATGCTCGCGGCTCGATCCACAGCCGAAATTGTCCCCGGCGATCAGCACTGCCGCGCCCTTGTACTCCGGCCGATTGAGCACGAAGTCGCTCTTGGCCTGACCCTGCTCGTCAAAGCGGAAGTCATAGAACAGCCCCTTGGCCAGTCCCTCCCGTTCGACGGTCTTGAGGAACTGCTTGGGGATGATCTGGTCGGTGTCGACATTGGCCAGATGCAGCGGAACGGCGCGGCCGTCGAGGCGGGTGAAGGGCTTCATGTCGCCACTCCCAGGATAAGGGTTGGAACGCCCGCCGGGGCATCACGGACGGTGCAGACCCGGGTCCCCGGCTTGCGGCCGTCGCGGATGTCGCTGAGGTTCAGTCCGGCGGCGGTCATCCGCGCGTGGGCGGCGTCGATATCGGCAACCCGCCAGGTCAGGCCCCACAGGCTGTCAGGGTCGTCGCTGGGCTCGTCCTTCAACCGGTGAGCCACCTCGACCACCAGATCGCCGACCTTGAAGAACATCAGCCGGCTGCCCCAGGCCTCATTGGTCCGGTCCAGCTTGAAGTCGAGCCCCAGCCGCGCGCCGTAGAGGGCGGCGGCGCGGTTGGGATGGCGGGTCGAGACCACCACATGATCCAGACCGCTGACGGCGGCGGCCTCGTCGCCGGTCGCCGGGGCGATGGGCCAGTCGGGGGTCTCGCCGATCAGAAAGACCGTGACGCCGTGCGTCCCTTCGGCATCCAGGATCGAGGTCGGCCAGATGCGGGCCTCGCCGGCCTCTGATTTCGTCCGGATCGGAAAGGCGTCGGTCGAGGGGATCGACAGGCGCGCCAGCCGCTTGCGCTCGGCCTCCATGTCATCGGTGGCGAAAGCCAGACCCCACAGCCCCTCGCCATGCGCCGCCAGCCAGGCGCCCGACGGCCCCTGATCGCCGGGGGCGATGATATCCAGCGCCGTGTTGCCCAGCTGGAACCAGGCATGGCGCACCGGACCGCTGGCGCCGCGCCAGTCGGGCGTCCGGCCGAGCAGTTTCGCATAGCCGTCGACCGCGCTGTCGAGGTCGTCAACGACCAGGGCGATATGATCGAGGGCGGTGAGGGTCATGCGGCGAGCACCTTCAGGCCAGCGTAGCGGACGAACACGCCATCGCTACTGACGATTTCCAGGTCGTACTCCAGCGCCTGCGCGATCAGGAGCCGATCAAACGGGTCTTTGTGGATGAGCGGCAGGGTTTGAAGGCGGCTTATGGCGTGGAGGTCGAGGTCGAGCAGCGTTGCGCCCATCCGGTCGACCAGGGACGAGAAGGCTCCCTGGAAGTCAGTCTGAAAGGCCTTCGGCAAGGTCAGTTTGCCGAGCGAACTCTTGATAGCGATCTCAATGGCGCTGACCGGGCTCACATGAAGACCAGCGTCCGGCGCGGTGACGGCCGCCAGCGTGGCGGGCGAAATTCTCGACCGGTCCAGCGCCAGGAACAGCAACACATTGGTGTCGAGCAGCTTCACGTCGACTCCGGATGATCGCCAGCGAAGAGCGCCTCGATCTCGGGATCGGGATCGTCGAAGTTGTCCGGGAGGTGGAAACCTTCGGACTCCCAGAAGCCGAACTCGGGAACCCGGCGTGGCTTTCGCGGGGCTCGCTCCAGCGAAACGATCACCGCCCGGGGCTTGCCATTCTTGGCGATGACGATGTCCTCGCCTCCGGCGGCCTGGTCGACCAAGGCCGACAGGTTGGTCTTCGCTTCGTAGAGGTTGACCTGTTTCATGGATCATAGGGTGAGCCACTTGACCAAGTTGGTCAAGTTTCCAGAAAGGTCCTGACATCCACAATGTGGCCGGCGATCGCCGCCGCCGCCGCCATTGCCGGGCTCATCAGATGGGTGCGGCCGCCGCGGCCCTGCCGGCCCTCGAAATTGCGGTTGGAGGTCGAGGCGCAGCGTTGGCCGGGCGTCAGGCGGTCGGGGTTCATGCCCAGACACATCGAACATCCCGGCTCCCGCCACTCAAACCCCGCGGCCTTCAGAATGGCGTCCAGGCCCTCTTCCTCAGCCTGGTATTTCACCAGTCCCGAGCCTGGCACGACCATGGCCCGCACATGCGGCGCCACCAGCCGGCCTTCGAGGAAGGCGGCCTGGGCCACGGCGGCGGCGGCCCGCAGGTCCTCGATGCGGCTGTTGGTGCAGCTGCCGATGAACACCACATCGATCCTGGCGTCGGTGATCGGCTGGCCGGCGGTCAGGCCCATATAGTCCAGGGCCCGCACCGCCGAGGCGCGCTTGTCGGCGGTCGCGAAGCTGTCCGGCTCGGGAACCTTGCCGGTCACCGCCACCACGTCCTCGGGGCTGGTGCCCCAGGTCACGGTCGGGGCGATGTCCTCGGCCTTCAGCACCACTTCACGGTCAAACACCGCGTCCGCGTCGGTGAGGAAGCGCTTCCAGTGGCTCAGCGCCATCTCCCACGCCGCGCCCTTGGGGGCGGAGGGACGGCCCATGATGTAGTCGAAGGTCTTGTCGTCAGGGGCCACCAGCCCGGCGCGCGCCCCGCCCTCGATGGTCAGGTTGCAGAGGGTCATCCGGCCCTCCATCGACAGGGCGCGAACCGCCTCGCCGGCGAACTCGATCACCGACCCCGTGCCGCCGGCCGTGCCGATCTCGCCGATGATGGCCAGCGCCATGTCCTTGGCGGTGACGCCGGGGCCAAGCTGGCCGTCGACGGTCACCCGCATGTTCTTCGATTTGGCCTGCCGCAGGGTTTGCGTGGCCAGCACATGCTCGACCTCGCTGGTCCCGATCCCCTGGGCCAGCGCCCCGAAGGCGCCGTGGGTCGAGGTATGGCTGTCGCCGCAGACGATGGTCATGCCCGGCTGGGTGCGGCCCTGTTCCGGCCCGACCACATGGACGATGCCGTTCCGGGGGTCGCCCATCTGGAAGTATTCGATGCCGTTGTCGGCGACGTTGCGGCCAAGCGTCTGCAGCTGCAGCCGCGCCTCCTCGTCTTCGACCGCGTCGACGCCCAGCTCCTGACCGATGGTCGGCACATTGTGGTCGGCCACCGCCAGGGTGCGGTCCGGCCGGCGGACGCTGCGCCCGGCGGCGCGAAGCCCGGCGAAGGCCTGCGGCGTCGTCACCTCATGGATGAGATGCAGGTCAATATAGAGCACCGTTTCGCCGCCATCCTGAGCGACGGCGTGAGCGTCCCAGATCTTGTCGTAGAGAGTCTTTCCGGCCATGCGGCGATGTAGGACGCGGACGGCCATCTCGTCCAGTGGGGCGCAAGGAAAGTGCGCCAGATCCCGCATTCAGGCGGCGAGGGGGCAGGAAGTTGCGGCGGGCAGGAAGCGCATGACAACCGCCACGAACTGTGGAGACTTCCGGTCCTGTTTTTCAGGAGTAGCCCTGTGTTTTCACGTCTCGTGATCAGCCGCCGCGCGGCCCTCGCCGGCCTTGCCGCAACGCCCCTGGCCAGCGCCGCCTTCGCCCGGCAGGCGACTGGACCCGATGAGGCGTTTAACGCCTTCCTCGACGCCGCCTTTGACGAGACCCTGAAACTCAGCCCGGAGTCGATGACGTCCCTGGGTCTCAAGACCGACTACGGCAAGCTCGACGACTACACCGGCAAGGCCTCCGATCTCGCCCTGGCCCTGGCCGAGCGTCAGCTGGCGGCCATGAAGTCCAGCTTCAAATTCGACGCCCTGGGCCCGCAGGCGCAGATCTCCTGGCGCCTGTTCGAACGCGACGTCATCGAGGCGCGCGAGGGCCAGACGTGGCGTGATCACAGCTACCTCGCCACCACCAACGGCAGCCCGGCCGGTTCCATCCCCGTCTTCCTGATCAACGAGCATGAGGTCGAGACCGCCGCCGACGCCGAGGCCTACATCAGCCGCCTGATCGAAGTGCGGCGGGTCATGAGCGAGGTTTCCGCCCGGCTCAAGGATGCGGCGTCAAAGGGCGTGATCGCCCCCGCCTTCACCTTCGGCCCCGTCGAGACGGACACCCGCAAGGTCATCACCGGCGCGCCGTTTACCGACGGCAAGGACTGCGCCCTGTGGGCCGACGTCCAGAAAAAGGTCGCCGCCCTCGACATCCCGGCGGCGGAGAAAGCCCGGCTGCTGGATGCGGCGAAGGGGGCGCTCACCGGTCCGTTCAAATCGGGCTATGAGACCTTCCTGGCGGCCCAGGCGGCGATCCGCCCATTGGCCTTGGGCAACAACGGGGCCTGGTCCCTGCCGCACGGCGACGACTTCTATGCCTTCCGCCTGAAAAGCTCGACCACCACGTCGATGACGGCGGACGAGATCCATCAACTGGGTCTCAAGAACCTGGAACGTCTGCATGGCGAGATGCAGGCGATCATGGACAAGGTCGGCTTCACAGGCAGTCTTCAGGACGTCTTCGCCGCCCTGAAATCGGATCCCGCCCACCAGTATCCGAATACCGAAGCCGGCAAGGCGCAGTATCTGGCCGACGCTCGGGGCTACATCGCCCAGGTCATGGCCAGGGCGCCGGAGTATTTTCTGCGTCTGCCAAAGGCGCCGCTCGAGGTCCGCGCCGTCGAGGCCTGGCGTCAGGAAACCGCCGGCGTCGCCTTCTACAACCGGCCCACCCCTGACGGCTCACGGCCGGGCATCTTCTACGTCAATCTCGCCGACATGACCCAGGTGCTCAAACCCCAGATCGAGGGGATCGCCTATCACGAGGCGGCGCCCGGTCATCACTTCCAGATCGCCCTGTCGCAGGAGTTGAAGGGCGTTCCCAAGTTCCGCCGCTTCGGCGGCTACGGCGCCTATATCGAAGGCTGGGGGCTCTATTCCGAGCGCCTCGGCAAGGAGATGGGCTTCTATCAGGACCCCTGGTCAGACTTCGGCCGCCTGTCTCTGGAGGCCTGGCGGGCGGTGCGGTTGGTGGTCGACACCGGCATGCACGCCAAGCAATGGAGCCGCGAGAAGGCCATCGCCTTCTTCCAGCAGAACTCCCTGCTCAGCGAGCGCGACATCGTCAAGGAAGTCGAGCGCTACCTCTGCTGGCCCGGTCAGGCGACCAGCTACATGGTCGGCCAGCAGAAGATCCTGATGCTGCGCGCCAAGGCGAAATCAAAACTCGCCGGAAAGTTCGACATCCGCGCCTTCCACGACGCGGTCCTCAAAGACGGCGCCCTGCCGCTGGACGTCCTCGAACAACAGGTCGACGCCTACATCGGCGCGGCAGGGTAACTCACTCCTCCCCCCTCGGGGGAGGGGGACCATCGCGCAGCGATGGTGGAGGGGGTCCTCCACCGGCGGCTGAACTGAGCCCGTCGAAGCCGCTGCGGACTTCGGCTGAGGACCCCCTCAGTCGGCCTTGCCGACAGCTCCCCCGGAGGGGGAGCAATCGCCCAAAGAAAAAGGCCCCGCCGTTTCCAGCGGGGCCTTTTCCATGTCTGTTCCGAAGAACCGTCAGCCTATCAGGCGTCGGTCTTGGGCTCGTCCTTGCGGACCATGGCGCGCTCGGCGATCCGGGCGCTCTTACCGCGACGGTCGCGCAGGTAGTAAAGCTTGGCGCGCCGGACGACGCCGCGACGCTTGACTTCGATGCTGTCGATCATCGGCGACATGATCGGGAAAACCCGCTCGACGCCTTCGCCGAAGCTGATCTTGCGGACCGTGAAGCTCTCGTGGAGACCGGCGCCCTGACGAGCGATGCAGACGCCTTCATAGGCCTGGACGCGCTCGCGCTCGCCTTCCTTGATCTTGACGTTGACGCGCAGGGTGTCGCCAGCCTGGAAATCGGGGGTGTCGCGGAGGGCGGCGAGACGCTCGGTCTCTTCCTTCTCCAGTTGCTTGATAATGTTCGCAGCCATAACTCTATTTCTCCTTGGGCTTGACCGGTTTGCCGGCGCCCTTTGCCTGTTGATTGGCGAGATAACGGTCCCAAAGATCGGGCCGCCGCTCGCGGGTCGTCTCTTCTCTCATTGCCTGCCGCCAGGCCGCGACTTTTCGGTGGTCGCCGCCGAGCAGCACCTCGGGGATATCCAGACCTTCGAACGTCCGCGGTCTTGTGAACTGCGGATGCTCGAGGAGCCCGTCCTCGAAGCTTTCTTCCCTGAGGCTGTCCGCCTGTCCGAGAACCCCCGGAACAAGACGCACGCACGCCTCGATCGCCACCATCGCCGCCGCCTCGCCACCGGCGAGAACCGCGTCTCCGACGGAGACCTCCTCGAACCCTCGGGCGTCGAGCACCCGTTGGTCCACCCCTTCGAACCGGCCGCAGAGGAGAACAATCCCCGGCGCCCTGGCCCACTCACTTACCCGCGCCTGGGTCAGGGGCCTGCCCCGGGCGCTCATGCACAAAAGCGGCCGTCCCACGGTGTCAACGCTGTCGAGCGCCGCCGCGATTACGTCCGCCTTCATCACCTGTCCAGGACCGCCACCCGCGGGGGTGTCGTCGAGGAAGCCGCGCTTATCCTTGGAAAAGGCGCGAATGTCCACTGTTTCCAGCCGCCACAGGTCCGCCTCCCTCCAGGCCGTACCGATCAGCGAAACGCCGAGGGGGCCGGGGAAGGCTTCCGGGAACATGGTCAGGACGGTGGCGGTGAAGGGCATGGGCGCGCGTCCCTACACCTTTCAGGCCTGCGGGTGAAGTTTTGTCGGGTTTGCGTGCTTCGACACGCGGCTCGCGCCGCTACTCAGCATGACGAAAAGTATTGAGCCTACCCCTATGCGTCATGCTGAGTAGCGATCCCTCGGGATCGCGTGTCGAAGCACGCACGACCGCCTGAGCCGCCCTCAGTTCGGCTTCAGATCGAAATTGAACTTCTCGGCGAAGTCATCATAGGGCGGCTTGGGCCAACGGTAGGTCGAGAACACATCCGCCACGCAGCTGGCCACCGCGTCATCGCTGTCGCTGTCGACCCGATCAAACGCGCCCTTCTCGAAGCTGACGATCACCGAAAACGTCATCCGCCGCCGGTAGGTGCCGCTGTAGCAACGATCCAGCAGGGCGGCGGTCTTGGGCCTCAGGAAGGGATCCATCACCTCGGTGCGCCAGGTCTGGGCGGCCAGGTCGTCCTTGTAGCGGTCCGCCCGCGCCAGCCCCTCGCTGTAGGCAAGCCCGGCGCCGGACTGGAACATCAGGAAAAGCGAGGATGTGGCGGCGATCAGCATGGCCGACTCCTAGCATTGAGTGTTTGGCGCGTCACTTGCGGCGCCCTGTTTGCGGGCTTATTGCATCGCACCATGGAAGAGACCGAAAACCTCATCGAGACCCTGGCGCTCGAGCCGATCGAAATGAACCTGTTCCGGGGCGTGTCGCCCAGCGACGGGTTCCCGCGCATCTTTGGCGGCTTTGTCATCGCCCAGGCGCTGCTGGCCGCCTACGAGACGGTGCAGGACCGGGTCTGCCATTCGATCCACGCCTATTTCATCCGTCCGGGCGATGTGCGGATTCCGGTGCTCTATGAGGTCGACCGCTCGCGCGACGGCGGCACCTTCACCACCCGCCGGGTCATCGCCATCCAGAACGGCAAGCAGATCTTCAACCTCGCCGCCTCCTTCCAGGTCGCCGAGGACGGTCTCGAGCACCAGTCGCCGATGCCCAGCCATCCCGACCCCGAGAGCGTCCAGGGCGAGTTCGAGCGGATGATCGCCGACTATGGCGACAAGATCCCCGAGGGGCTGAAGCGTCAGATGAACCGTCCCCGGCCCATCGACCTGCGCTGGCCCGACCCGCAGAACATGTTCAAACCCGTCCCCAAGCCGCCGCGCAAACAGGTGTGGATGAAGGCCAAGGTGCCGATCGGTCCGGACATCAAGCTGCAGCAGGCCTGCCTGGCCTACGCCTCCGACATGGCCTTCATGGAAACCGCCCTGCGGGTCCACGGCGTCACCTGGCAGACCCCCGGCCTGCAGTCGGCCAGCCTCGACCACGCCATGTGGTTCCACCGCCCGGTCGATTTCAACAACTGGGTCCTGTTCGATCAGGACTGCCCCAGCACCAGCCAGGGGCGCGGCTTCATTCGCGGCGAGATGTACACCCAGGACGGCATGCTCGCTGCCTCGGTCGCCCAGGAATGCCTGATGCGGATGAAGGACTGATCAGTCGAGGTCGCCCTCGACCTCGATCTCGTCGGGCATGACCACCACGATCCGCCCCTCGGCGATCAACACCTCGGGCACGCAGTCGCGGGTAAACGGCAGATACCAGGTCGCCCCGCCGTTGGCCGGGGTGATCTCCAGGATGTCGCCGGCTCCGAAGTTCTGCACTGACTTGACCTTGCCGATGGCCTCGCCCTCGGGCGAAGCGGCGGCCAGTCCGACCAGATCGGCCAGATAGAACTCGTCCTCGTCCGGCGCGGGCAGGGCGTCCCGGTCGATATGCAGGGTCATGCCCTTCAGGGCGTCGGCCTGATCGCGGGTCTCGATCCCCTTGCAGCGGGCGACCACGCCGCCCTTCTGCAGCCGCGCCGACAGCACGGTCAGGGCTGGCGAGCCGTCGGCCTTCTTCAGGTCCCGGTATCCGGTCAGCGCCAGCGGATCGTCGGTGAAGCTGTGGATCCGCACTTCACCCTTGATGCCATGCCCGCCCAGAACGCGGCCGATGAGGAGGAGGTTCGACATGAGGGCCTTTGAAACGAAACAGGCGACGGGTGCAAGAGCGCGCTTCCTTCTCCCGCTCGCCGGGAGAAGGTCGACGCGCAGCGGCCGGATGAGGGCGGCGCCGGTCCGTCAGGTTTGAGCGCGTTCCGGTCCTGACATGGAAAAGGGCAGCCCGGTCAAAGCCGGTGCTGCCCTCATCCGACCCCCTTCGGGGGCCACCTTCTCCCGGCGAGCGGGAGAAGGGCCAAACGGCCTTAGCCTTCGGTCTTGGTCTCTTCAGCAGCAGCTTCAGGAGCGGCTTCTTCAGCGGCAGGCGCTTCTTCGGCGGCGGCTTCAACGGCCGGAGCTTCTTCAGCGGCCGGAGCCTCGACTTCGGGTTCCGGCTCGGGGGCCGGCGGGTTGGCGGCCAGTTCGGCGGCGGCGGCGGCGCGGTCTTCCTCACGCTTGGCGCGTTCGGCGGTGCGTTCCTCGGCCTTCTTGCCCGGCTTGGCCTTGTTGGGGTTGTTGCCGTGCTCCCACTTCACGAGGCCTTCCTTGGCCAGGAAGCGCGCGACGCGGTCGGTCGGCTGGGCGCCCTTCTTGAGCCAGGCTTCGATGGACTCCAGCTTCAGGGTGGTGCGCATCGGGTCGTCCTTCTTGAGCAGCGGGTTGTAGGTGCCCACCTTCTCAATGAAACGGCCGTCGCGGGGCGAGTGGCTGTCGGCGATGACGATCGAGTAGTAGGGGCGCTTCTTGGTGCCGCCACGGGCCAGACGAATCTTCAGCATTTCAGGTTAGTCCTTGGAAGTGTTCAGTTTTTCTTGAACGGGTTGAAAGCGGAGCCGCCCAGGCCGGGAAGGCCGGGCAGATTGGGAAGGCTTCCGGGCGCGCCCAGTCCGGGCAAACCTTTCAGCTGTTTTTCGAGTTCGGCGGGGTCGGCCGGGGGCAGCTTGCCGCCGCCCATGGCCTTCATCCGGTCGCCGCCGCCGCCGCCCAGCATGGCGGCCATCTTGGCGAAGCCCTTGCCGCCGCCCTTGCTCATCATCTTGAAGGCGTCGGCCATCTGGCGGTGTTGCTTGAGCAGACGGTTGATCTCGGCGACATCGACCCCGGCGCCCGCGGCCACGCGGCGCTTGCGCGAGGCGGCCAGCAGGTCGGGCTTCTTGCGCTCGGCCTTGGTCATCGAGCTGATGATCGCCCGCTGACGCTTGATCATCCTGTCGTTCAGGCCCGCCTCGGCGATCTGGCCCTTCATCTTCTGGACCCCGGGCAGCATGCCCATCAGCCCTTCCATGCCGCCCATCTTTTCCATCTGCGACAGCTGTTCCGACAGCATGTCGAGATCGAACTGGCCCTTGGCCAGCTTGCGGGCCATGGCCTCGGACTTGGCCTGGTCGAAGTCGGCGGCGGCCTTTTCAACCAGGGAGACGATGTCGCCTTGCCCCAGGATGCGTCCGGCCACCCGGCGGGCGTCGAAGACGTCCAGGGCGTCGACCTTCTCGCCGGCCCCGAGGAACTTGATCGGCAGGCCGGTGACGGCCCGCATCGACAGGGCCGCGCCGCCGCGCCCGTCGCCATCGGCCCGGGTCAGGATCAGGCCGGTCAGGGGCAGGCGTTCGTGGAAGGCCTTGGCGGTGCGCACCGCGTCCTGACCGGTCAGGCTGTCGGCGACCAGCAGGGTTTCGGCGGGGCTGGCGATGCGGGCGATTTCCGCCGCCTCGTTCATCATCGACTCGTCCAGCGTCGTGCGGCCGGCGGTGTCGAGGATCAGGATGTCATAGCCGCCCAGCCTGGCGGCGCTCATCGCGCGCTTGGCGATGTCGACCGCCGACTGGCCCGCGACGATCGGCAGGGTGTCGACCTCGACCTGTTTGCCAAGCGTGGCCAGCTGTTCCATGGCGGCCGGACGACGGGTGTCCAGCGAGGCCATCAGGACCTTCTTGCGCTCGGTCTTGCTCAGACGCAGCGCCAGCTTGGCCGAGGTGGTGGTCTTGCCCGAGCCCTGCAGGCCGCTCATCAGGATGACGCTGGGCGGGTTGATAGCGATGTTCAGGCCCACCGGCTCTTCGCCGCCGAGCATCTCGACCAGACCGTCATAGACGATCTTCACCACCTGATCGGCCGGGCGGACCGAGCGGATCACCGCCTCGCCGGTCGCCAGCTCGCGGGCCTTGGCGATGAAGTCCTTGACCACCGGCAGGGCGACGTCAGCCTCCAGCAGCGCCACGCGAACCTCGCGCATCGCTTCATCGACGTCCTTCTCGCTGAGGACGCCGCGTCCGGACAGGCGGTCAAAAACGCCGCTCAGCCGATCTGTAAGGCCTTCAAACATTCATCTCTCCACCGGCCCGCGACGCGGACCTGCATTTTTTCCAGGGTCCGGACCTGAGGCGATCCGCACCGCACAACGAAACCAGCCCCCGTGGACGATCACGTCGACGGGGGGCCTCTCCGCCCTCGTCCGATATAGGTATCGGGGTCGTGGCGGGGGAGGGCGCTGGTTAAATTGCGCCGGAAGCGCGCGCTTATGGGCGAAAGGGGCCCAAAGGTCAAGGAAGCGGGCGATTGGGTGGTGACGGCGGCATGATCGACTGGGCTCATGGGGACGGGATCAATCCGGACCCGCTGGCGTTGAGTATCTTTCGTTAGATGGGAGACCGCCATGACCAACCAGCCAGACGAACGCGCTCAGGACGCAGTCCGCCAACAATGCGAAATCCAACAGGAGGTGGCCAGGGATGACCGCGCGGCCGGGGAGGAAGGGTCCTTTGGCGCCATGCAGGCCGGCGCCCGCCGCTATCCTGAACCGCCCTTGCCCGAACAGCATCAAGCCAAACCCGGCGCAGAGTTCAGACTGCAGCCCGCCCCCATGTATGACGCCCCTTACTACAAAGGATCGGACAAACTGAAGGACCAGGTCGCGATCATTACTGGCGGCGACAGCGGCATCGGCCGGTCGGTGGCGGTGCTGTTCGCCCGGGAGGGCGCCGATGTGGCCATTGTCCACCTGAAGGCTGAAGCGAAGGACGCCGAGACGACAAAGGAGGCAGTAGAAAAGGAAGGACGCCGTTGCCTGCTCATTGCCGGCGATGTGCGGGAGAGAGACTGTTGCAGGGCGGCGGTCAAACAGACCGTGGATGCCTTCGGCAAACTCGACATCCTCGTAAACAACGCCGCCTTCCAGGTGCACACAGAGGATTTCCTCGATCTGTCAGAACAGCATTTCGACCTCACCGTGAAGACAAACCTCTACGGCTACTTTTTCATGGCCCAGGCAGCGGTCGAGCAGATGGGGCCGGGCTCGGCGATCATCAACACCGGCTCGACCACCGGTATCGACGGTTCAAAGGACCTGATCGACTATTCAATGACCAAGGGCGGTATTCACGCCTTCACCCGCGCCCTGAGTGGCAGCCTGCTCGACAAGGGCATACGGGTGAACGCCGTGGCGCCTGGCCCGGTATGGACGCCGCTCAATCCAAGCGACAAGCAAGCGCCGGACGTCGCCACCTTCGGCGCCCAGGCCAAGATGAAGCGGCCCGCACAGCCGGAGGAGATTGCTCCGGCCTATGTCTTCCTCGCATCGCCCCATACCAGCAGCTACATCACCGGCGAAATTCTCCCGGTCATCGGCGGCTATTAACCGGCAGGGTCTCGGGCGATGGCCGCTTTCGTAGGTACGGGCGCGGCGCCATTCTGAGCCAATGCGAACCCCCCAGCTGATCAATACCCGTCCCGCCAGCCCCGCCGACGGCCCGGCGATCATCGCCATCCTTCACGACACCTTCAACAGCACCTGGCGGCCACAGATTTCGGCGTCGGCGGCCCGGGCCTTTCTCGATGAGGATCGGCCCGCCGCCTACTTCGCCCGCCGCGGACTCCAATTCCGGGTCGCCGAGCGTCAGGGCGAGGTTGCCGGCTTCGTCGACTGGGAGGGCGATTTCGTCAACGCGCTACACGTGCTTGGCCGCCACTCGGGGGCTGGTGTCGGCGCTCGGTTGATGGACGAAGCCGAAACCGGGATCGCCGCCTCGGGCTTCTCCGAGGCGCGCCTGGAGACCGACACCTTCAACCTGCGCAGCCAGGCCTTCTATCGGAGCCGGGGGTATCGCGAAGCCGGGCGCTATCCCGACACCGAATGGAACAGCGACCTGACGACTCTGTTGCTAGTCAAGCCGCTGGTCTGACCGCCCACGAAAAACCCCGCCAAGGCGAACCTCGGCGGGGTTGATCTGCTCAGACCTTTAGGCGGCGCCCTTACGCCCCTTCAGGAACCGGGAAGCCCCGGTCGCGCATCAGGGCGCCGATCTTGGGATCGCGGCCGCGGAAGTCGCGGAACTGCTCGGCCGGGTCCTTGCGGTTGCCCTGGCTGAGGATGGTCGCATACAGCCGGTCGGCGGTCGCCCGGTCATAGGCGCCGCCCGCCTCGACAAAGGCTTCCCAGCAGTCGGCGGTCAGGGTGTCGGCCCACAGATAGCTGTAGTAGCCGGCCGAATAGCCGTCGCTGGAGAAGACGTGGCCGAACTGCGGCGTGCGGTGACGCATGACGATCTCTTCGGGCATGCCCAGCTTGGCCAGTTCCTCACGTTCAAACTTGTCCGGATCGATGGTCACGTCGCCGGCCAGATGCAGCTTCATGTCGATCAGGGCGCTGGCCAGATATTCGACGGTGTCGAAGCCCTGGTTGAAGGTCTTGGCCTTTTCGATCTTGGCGACCAGTTCGGCCGGGATCGGCTTCTTGGTTTCGTAGTGGATGATGTATTTTTCCATCACCTCCGGCGTGGTCAGCCAGTGCTCGTTCAGCTGGCTGGGGAACTCCACATAGTCGCGGGCGACGCTGGTGCCCGAGACCGACGGATAGACCACCTCGGAGCACAGGCCGTGGATGGCGTGGCCGAACTCGTGGAACATCGTCTCGGCGTCGTCCCAGCTGATCAGGACCGGCGCGCCGTCGGCGCCCTTGATGTAGTTGCAGTTGTTGCTGACCAGGGTTGTGATCGGCGTCTTGAAGGTCTCCTGGGTGCGGTAGTCGGTCATCCAGGCGCCCGACCGCTTGCCTTCACGGGCGAAGGGATCGAAGTACCAGAGGCCGACGTGCTTGCCCTTGCGGGTCACTTCCCAGACCTTCACCTCGGGGTGGAAGACCGGCACGCCGCTGACCGGCGTGAACTCGAAGCCGTGCAGCTTGCCGGCGGCGAAGAACAGGGCCTCGCGCAGGTTGTTGAGCTCCAGGTAGGGCTTCACCTCGTTCAGATCGAGGTCGTACTTCGCCTTGCGGACCTTCTCGGCGTAGTAGCGATAGTCCCAGGGCGCCAGTTTGAAGTCGCCGCCCTCGGCGTCGATGATCGCCTGCATGTCGGCGACGTCGCGCTTCACCGCGGCCACCGCCGGCGGCCACACCGCTTCCATCAGCTCCATCGCCCGCTCGGGGGTCTTGGCCATGGCGTCCTCGAGGCGCCAGTGGGCGTGGGTCGGGAAGCCCAGCAGCTTGGCGCGCTCGGCCCGCAGCTTGAGGATTTTGGTGATGATGGCGTTGTTGTCGAACTCGCCGCCGTTGTCGCCGCGATTGACGAACGCCTGCCAGACCTTTTCGCGGGCGGCGCGGTTGGGCGAATAGGTCAGGAAGGGCTGGGCGCTGGAGCGGGTGTTGAGGATCACCCCCTTGCCGTCCTGGCCCTTGGCCTTGGCGGTAGCCCGGGCCGAGTCCGCCAGGGACTCGGGCAGGCCTTCCAGTTCGGCCGGCTCCAGGACGGTGATCAGGCCTTCGTCGTGCAGCAGGTTCTTGTTGAACTGGGTGAACAGTCCGGCCAGCTCTTCGTTGATCGCGGCCACGCGGGCCTTGTCGGCGGCGTTCAGGTTGGCCCCGGAGCGCACGAAATTGTTGTGATACAGCCAGGTCACCCGCTTCTGCTCATCGGTCAGACCGGCGTCGTCACGGGTGCTGTAGACGTCCCGGATGCGGCTGAAGAGGGCGACGTTCTGGGTGATGCTGTCGTTATAGGCCGACAGTTTGGGATCCATCTCGGCCTCAACGGCCTGGAACTCGGGCGAGCTGTTGTTGGACGACCAGACGCCATAGTAGCGGTACAGGCGGCCCAGCATCCGGCCGGAATCTTCCATCGCCGCAATGGTGTTGGCGAAGGTCGCCGGCGCCGTGTTGGCGGTGATGGCGCCGATCTCGGCGGTGTTTTCCGCCATGGCCAGTTCCAGCGCCGGCTTGAAGTCGGCGACCTTGACCTTGTCGAAGGCGGGCAGTCCGCCGAAGCGGCCAGTCCAGGGGGCGGTCAGGGCATTGCCCTCGGCGGCGAATGACAGGGCCGGGCGAAGAGCGGCGGCGGCGGCGATGGCGGCCGAACTGGCCAGAAGGGTGCGACGATTCACGGACATGGAGCTCCGGGTGACAGGTTTGGCGGGACCCTAGGCCATCGTTTGCGCCGCGTCACCTGACCGGAATGTAATGAAGCCCCGGGCCAAAATCGGCCCCGCCGCTAGAGCGCGCTCCGATGAGTGGGAACCGGCAATCGGATCAAACGCGCGACCAACAAAAGCCTGGAGCGGGGCGATTTGAGTCCATCAATTCGAGCCCTGCTCTAACGCATCAGAATGATGTTCATCACCGGGGCGGGAAAACCCGGCGCCGGCGGCTGGCGGGTGCGCGGCGGCTGGGCCGTCCAGGCGGTCAGGGCCGTTGCAAGGGCGATGGCGGTAATCAGGCCAAAGCCGAGGATCTGCCGACGGCTGGTCGGGGTCGGCGTCTTCAGCAGGGCGATGCGGGCTTCCAGCGGATGGCGCTGCGGGGCCAGCCAGTGACAGCCGACCGGCGCGCTGAGCCCGCCAAGCTGGGTCTTCAGCATGGCTTGGGCATAACGCCGCCGGGCGCCGGGGTGACGGGCGATGACCGCCGCGTCACAGCTCAGCTCCTGGTCCAGCCGGATGCGGTTGGCCGCCAGATGGACCAGTGGATTGTACCAGAACAGGCATTGCAGGGCGGCCAGCAGGGCGTTGGCCCTGGGGTCGTCGCGCTCGACATGCACCCGCTCATGGGCGCGGATCAGAACCTGCTCGTCTTCGGTGTAACGCTCGGTGAAATCGCGGGGCAGGATCAGGCGCGGATCCAGAATGCCGATGATGGCGGGGCCCGCCTCTCCGGCGGCGGCGCGGCGCATGAACCGGCGCTGGCCGGCGATCAGTCCGGTCAGCACGACAGCGGCGCCGGCCAGCCAGACGACGGTCAGGACCAGGCTGACAATCGGGGCGCCCTCGATCATCGCGGCGATGTTCGGCGTGCCCTGCGCCGTCTCGGGCACGCTGCGCAGCGCCGGCAGCAGGCAGGCGGCTCCTGCCAGGGGCGGCGCCAGCCACAGGGCATAGGTCGCCTGGGCGCCGAACAGTTTGAGAATGGCCGG
>Ga0075012_10001040_pt1 | contig 29061 bp, 24 predicted proteins | sample All_14_2_FD_71474 | JGI IMG/M metagenome (GOLD analysis project Ga0075012, IMG submission 71474) | Freshwater microbial communities in response to fracking from Pennsylvania, USA - Allegheny Zone_MetaG_DW_15 | ecosystem: Environmental > Aquatic > Deep subsurface > Groundwater > Drilled...
GCAAGGCACTGGTGCAAAAGTATTACGAAGACGAGGCCTTGCGGGTCATGGCACCGGTCACCAAATACCTGCTGCGCCATGGCATCACCGCCCAATGCCTCTGGAAAACGGCCAAACCCGGCGAGCTGATCTCCAAAACCGCCACCGAAGGCAAATTTGACCTGGTGGTGATGGGTTCACACGGCCATGGTGCGTTTCTGAACCTGGTGATGGGCTCGGTGGCGACCGAGGTGCTGGCCGGTTGCAAGGTGCCGGTGTTGATCGTTCGCTGACCATCCGCTGTGCACTGTCACAGCTAACGGGCATTGAGCCCTTCAAAACAGGTGCTCAGCACCAGCTCGGTGATCTGCTCATCGGTGAACAGGCCGCCCATCTGCAGGAACTCGACCACCGAGTCACAGGCGCGGGCAAAAAAGGTGTAGAGGATGGCGATGGCGGGCAGCTTGGGGCTCAGCGCACCGCTGGCCTGCGCCGCCTCGATCCACGCGCCAAGCTGGTCGCTGATGTCCATCAAGCCGTCCATGTAATCGCGGTTGCCCATCAAGGTGGCGCGCAGGCTGGAGTTCTGGCTGGGCAGCGTAGGCATGTCGCCCGCCAGCTTGACCTGCAGCACCCAGCGCACCACGGCCCGCAGGTTGTCCAGCGGCGCAGCCTCGGGCGGCAGGCTGCTGATGAAGTCTTGCGCACGACGCATCACCCGCACCATGGCGGCAGCGGCCAGGTCTTCCTTGCTGGGGAAATGTTTGTACAGACTGGCTTTGGCAATGCCCACTTGCGCCGCCACTTCGTCCACCGTCATGGCGTCAAAGCCTTTTTCAGCCAGCAGCCGGTTCACAGCGTGCACGATGGCGTCTTCACGCACCTGCAGCATGCGCTGCTTGAAAGAGGATTTGGGGGTGTCGATGGCGTTCATGACCAAATTTTAGCCGGGTAATTCACAGCCTGATCTGTCAGACTATTTTGTTACTGATGGGTTTCGTCTGGGGCTCGGGTGGCAACAGGGCCAGCGCGGCAGCGGATTGGAGTGCCTGGGTCAAGGCATCGAGCACGGCGGAGTGGAGGTTCCAGCAATGCCAGTACAGCGCCACCGGCAGGTGATGCCCGGGCAGCAGGTCCACCAGCGTGCCCGCCTTCAGGTGGGCTCGCACCTTGAGCTCGGGCAACACGCTGACACCCCAGCCCGCCAGCACCGCGTGCAATTGCCCTTCGGAACTGGGCACATACATCTGGCGCAGCGCCACCTGCGGGAGCCCGCAGGCACTGGCAACAAACTCGGCCTGCAAATCATCCTTGCGGTTGAACGCAATGAACGGCAGGGTGTTGAAATTGTGCGGACTCAGGCCCTGCGGGCAGCGTGCCTGGGCAAACCCCGGCTCGGCCACCGCCACATAACGCATGGCACCCAGCGGCTCCACCTTGCAGCTGCGCAAGGCCGCGCGCAAGGTGGTGATACAACCCAGCACCCGGCCCTCGCGCAGCCACTCAAAAGTGAAATCCTGGTCGTCGGTGATGATCTCCAGCCCCAGACCCTGATGCGCCAGCGGGCTCAGGGCCGGCAGCGCCCAGGTGGCGATGCTGTCGGCATTGATGGCCATCGAGATCCGTTCGTCCTCACCGGCGGCACCCGCTGCGCCGGTAGACAGGTCTTGCAAATCGCGCTGCAGATCGGCGCGCAGCAAACGCATCTGCAGCGCGTGTTTGAGCAGCAGCCGCCCGGCTTGCGTGGGTTTGAGCGGGCGGCTGCGCACAATCAGCACCGTGCCCACCTGCACCTCCAGCGAGCGCAGCCGCTGCGACACCGCCGACTGGGTGATGGACAGGCGCACCGCCGCGCGCTCAAAGCCCCCCTCTTCCACAATGGCGGCCAGACAGGCCAGCGCCGCCGGATCAAACGTACTCATCGGGCAGGTTACATAAGAGTTGCTAATGACTTCATCATAAGTTGAACCAAGACGATGCCAGCCGGGCCAAGGCGTGTGTCGCGGACTTCAGAAAAGTCGTTTTTCACCCCCTATTTGGCCTTTAGCGCGCGGGGCCGTCCTGCAAAATCATGCGCCAGACCGGAGACGACATGACACTGCAATACCAACTCAAAGAAGGCCATTACCACCTGTATGACCTGAGCACGCCCGCCAGCCGGATCACCGGTGAACACCGCCTGCGGCTCAAATCAGACACCGTGGCCATCGCGTTTGAAGCCAGCACCGGCGCCCTGCGCGAACACGGCAGCCCGACCCGCATCCACTGCTGGGCCAACAACACCCGCAGGCGACTGCGCGCCTCGGGTGCGCTCGACAAGGCCAACGACATCGTGGTGGTCTCCGGCCCGCTGCCGGTCGACGAGATCAACAAATGTCTGAAGATTGACGGCTACTGCCGCGACATGTTCGGCCGCCTGCACGAGCTGCCCCACGGCAAACGCCTGGGCGCGGGCGCAACACACGGCCACCACACCACCCACTGACACCGCCCAAGCGCGCTGCTGTCCTGACGGGTCAAACCTGGCAGGACAGCAGCGCGTTGGCGATTACCAGCGCAGCGCCAGCCAGACCACCACCAGCGATAGCAGCGTCACCGGCACGCCAATGCGCGCATGGTCGCGCCAGTCGATCAGCACGCCGCTTTTTTCGGCCAGGTCCACCACGATCAGGTTGGCAATCGAGCCCACCAGCAGCAAGTTGCCGGCAAAGGTGCTGACCAGCGCCAGCGTCAGCCCGGCCTGCGGGCCTTGCACATGCGGCAGCAGCAACATCACCGCCGGCACGTTGGACACCAGATTGGACAGCGCCACCCCGGCCACGAACAGCGGCCCGGGCTCGTTCAGATACACCCCCTGTACGGCCAGCAGCGCCACGGCGTCGGCCGCCAGGCCGGTGCTGGCAAAGGCGTGGTTGACCACAAACAACCCGGCAAACAGCACCAACAGCTCCCAGTCCACAAACCCCATGACGTGTGACGAATGGAAGCGCCGACTCAGCAGCAGCACCCCCGCACCCACCAGCGCCGCCACCTCGCGCGGCCAGTCGGTGAACAAAAAGGCCAGCAGCAGCGCCGTGGCCACCGCCAAACCCTTGGCGGTTTGCCAGGCATCAAACGGTGGCACCTGCAGCCGCCCGAAGGCCGGATCAAGCCCAACTTGCGCGCCGGGCTGACCAGCCGAGGGCACCACGGTGGGGGTGACCGGGACGCCGGTGGGCGGTAGCGTCGCCTGGCGCGCTGGCGGCCCCCACACCAGCCAGCCCCACAACATCCCCAGACTCACAGCCACCGGCAACACCGCCTGGCGCAGGTAGTCACCAAAATGCAGTTGCATGACCGAGCCGATCAACATGTTTTGCGGGTTGCCGATCAGCGTGGCGGCCGAGCCGATGTTGGCCGCGCACGCCAGCCCGACCAGAAACGGCACCGGGTTGAAACGGCGTTGTTGACACAGCTGCACCACCACCGGGGTCATGGCCAGGCAGATGATGTCATTGGAAAAGATGGCCGACAGCCCACCGGCCACGGCAATCAGGGCACCCAACAGGCCGGTGCGCCCCAGCGGCAAGGCGGCCACCCCACGCGTGGTCGCGGTGTAAAAACCGCCCAGCCGCATCTGCGCCGAGACCACCATGAACGAAAACAGCAGCAGCATGGTGGGCAGGTCCACGCTGCGCGCGGCGTCTTCGGTGCTGATGGCGCCCATGCCGATGACGCTAATCGCCCCCAGCAAGGCCACACCGGCGCGGTTGAGTTTGACGTGCGGCAAGCCGCCCAGGATCATGCCCGCATACACCAGCACAAAAATCACCAGCACACCGCCGTTCAGGCCAGCCATGTCTTGCCAGACCTGATTCATGCGCCTGCAACCGTGTTGAGCTTGATACTTATTTGATAGCTATCTGCCGTTTGACCATCAGGGACAGCGGTACAAATCTTTGTGAATTTCATGGCAAGAGCGTAGCACGAGCTACAGCGAAACGCGGACCTCAGTCGGCCAGGCTGCGGCTCGTCTCCCGATGCGTGACATCACCGCTTGCGCTGCGATCCGGGTCTGGGTCAAACACTTGCAAACGGTTTTTACCGGCCAGCTTGGCCTGGTACATGGCTTGGTCGGCCTGGCGCTGCAGTTGGTCGGCATCGATGGCTTGGGCCTGCGGGAAAAACGTCACGCCCAGGCTGGCCGACACGCGCAGACTGTGGCCGGCAAACGCCAGAGGCTCGGCGGCAGCCGCCAGCAGGCGGGCCAGCAGCGGTTGGCAAGTGGCCGTGTCGGGCAGGTCAACCAGGACCGCCACAAACTCATCCCCGCCCAGACGGGCCAGCGTGTCGCCTTCACGCAGGGTTTCTTTCATGCGGCTGGCCACCCAGATCAGCACGCGGTCACCCGCTTCGTGGCCAAACTGGTCGTTGATGGATTTGAAGCCATCCAGGTCCAGGTAAACCAACGCCAGCAACTGGTCGCGGCGTTGTGCCTGCAGCATCGCCTGCGCCAGCCGGTCGGCCAGCAGAACGCGGTTGGGCAGACCGGTCAGGGCGTCAAAATAAGCAATGTGCTCCAGTTCGTGCTCATGCACCTTGATGGCGGTGATGTCGGAAAACAGCGACACATAGTGGCGCGGCTGGCCGTCGGCGTCGCGCACCAGGCTGATGGTTTGCAGCGCCGCATAGACCTCGCCGTTTTTCCGGCGGTCCCAGGTTTCACCGACCCAGTGGTCTTTTTCCTCGATGCTGCGCCACATCTCGGCATAAAAAACGTCTGACTGCTGGCCGGATTTGAGCAGCCGCGGATTTTGTCCGAGCGCGTCTGCCCGGGTGTAACCCGTGATGCGCTCAAAGGAGGCGTTGACATCGATGATGCGGCCATCCAGTTCGGTGATCATGATCGCCTCGCGCGCATGGGTGAACACGTTGGCGGCCAGTTGCAGCCGCGCCTGGGCTTCCCGGCGCTCGGTGATGTCGATGGCCGCCGAGACAAAATAGTCAGGCGAACCATCCGGCTGGCGCACCAGGGTCACCGCCAGCGCCACCCAGACGATGTGTCCGTCTTGGCGCAGATAGCGTTTTTCCAGCTGGTAACTGGTGGCCTCGCCACACAGCAGGCGCTGCATCTGTGCCATGTCCACGTTGGCATCTTCTGGCAGCGTCACTTGCTGAAAGGTGAAGGGGCCGGGCAGAATGTCATCGCGTGCGTAACCCAGCAGGTCACAAAAGCGCTGGTTGATTTGCAGAAAGCGCCCGTCAAGTGCCACCTGGGCCATGCCGACGGCCGCGTTGTCAAAAAAAGCGCGAAACAGCGCTTCACGCTGCGCGAGCAACTCGGTCTGGCTGCGCAGGCGGCGGTGGTAACTGGCAAACAGTTGCGCCGACCAGCGTGAAAACGCCCAGGAGGCCACCAAGCCCAGCGCCAACGCCAGTGCCAGGGGCACCAGCACCGACAACCACGGCAGTCGGCCGGACAGGTGACGCAAGGCCAGCTCGCGCTGCAAGGTGTCCTCCAGTTCGTTGTCGGCGATGCTGGCCATCACGGTCCAGCCCCACGGCGCCACCCGGCGCACCAGTGCCGTCTTGGCGAGCGGCTGGCCATCGGCGCCGGTGCGCTGGTAGCGCACAAAACCACCGCCGTCGCGTGCCTTGTTCAGCAACTGTTGCAGTGCTTGCGCTTCAGGGGCTGGCAGGGTCTGCATGGGCATGCCCTGCAGATCCGGGCGACCGCTGGACATCAGCAAACGGCCATCATGGTCGGCCACGGTGATGACCCCGCTCTGGCCAAAACGCACAGCGCGCAGGCGCTCCAGCACGGCCTGCTGTTGTTGCTGCTCCCACGGGGCGGTGTAGTCGCCGGCGCCGATGAGCCAGTCAAACGGTGCAAAGTAGCGCACGTAAGCCAGCTTGTCGGCCATCTCGTTGGGCTTGTCAGGCGGGTACCAGCGGTAGCTGGAGAAGCCCTGGCCGTCAGGCAGGCGGGCCGCCTCCACCAACCCGCGCATGATCAGGTGGCCGCGGTCGTCCTGGTTGTCGGGGAGAAGCCGGCCTTCGAGCTGCGGGGCGGTCGGCAGCAGGATGAAGCGCCCCTGCATGTCGTCGATGAAATAGTAGCCACGCCCCTGGTAGAAGCGCACCGGGCGCAGCGCCTCGATGATCAGCCGTTTGACCTCCTCAGGCGGACGGCGCTGCGACTCGCGGGCATGAATGGCTTGCACCATTTGCATGGCCACATCCACCTGCTCACGCAGGCTGGCACGCAACACCGTGTCGGTGCGCTGGCGGGTGAATTCCAGAAAGCTGATGGCTGAATCCAGCTCGCGCTGCAGGCGCTCTTGCTGCTGGGCACGCAGCACCTGGGCCACGCGTTCGATCGAGGCCTGATGCTCTTGTGCACTGCGCCACGAGAAATAACCGCCCAAGGCCAAGGTGAGCATCATGACGATGGTCAGCGTGCCGATCAGGTGCAGGCGTGGAAGCGAGTGCTCGTTCGCAGCCATTCGCACGGTGCGAGTTCCTGTTTGTGGTGATGTCATCGCTTCCCGGTCAAACGGGTGTCTCCAACGGAAGCGTTTCATCCATTGTACGCAGCAGCTTGGCGTGATGTCACGCCCATTTAGAACGCACGAAGCGCATCAGAGCCTCCACAAATGAATAAAATATATAGCACTCTACCCAATGAATAAAAGGCTGAGAAACCCATCAGACCGATGACGGTGGGCGATGGGCCGCACTCAGGCAGGCCTGAAACGCCAGCGTCACCCGCGCCGCCTGGGGCGAGGCCCGCACGATGCCAAAAAAGCTGCAGCGGTAGCTGAACACCTGCGCCTGCACCGCATGCAAGCGGCCCTGGCGGACAAAACTCTCCGCGTAGTGGTCAGGCAAAAAACCCAGGTAACGCCCCGACAGGATCAGCGTGGCGATCGACTCCTGGTCGTAGCCGGTGGCCTGGCGCGTGAGTTGCACTTGTTGGGCCAGTTCCATGTTGGGCGAGTGGTAGCCCAGCCCGGCGAAGGCGTAGGTCTGCAAGGCGGCCCAGTCGGCGGGCTGCTGCGCGGCACTGGCGCCAAACAGCGGGTGGGCTTGGCCGCAATACAGGTACATGGTTTCGCTGAACAACTCGTCATAGGTCAGCGCACTGGAAGCGCGATGCCCGGGCACGATACCGACCTGAAACTGGCCATCCAACACGCCGCGCTCAATCACATTGAGCGGTGCCACATGCAGGTGCAGGCTGACATCCGGCGCCTGCGCCTGGAACAGCGCAATGGCCTCGCCAATGTGGGCCTGTGGGTTGCTGGCGGTTTTGTCAAACACCGCCAGGTGCAACTCACCGCCCATGCGCTGATGGATTTCGTCGACACGGCTGCGAAACGCGTCCACCCCGGCCAGCAGGCGCAGCGTTTCGGTATAAATCTGCTCGCCTTCTGGCGTGAGCGCAAACCCGGCGCGGCCCCGGCGGCACAGGGTCAGGCCCAGGCGGGTTTCCAGGTCCTTGATGTGGCGACTGACTGTGCTGGTGCCGATGTTGAGCTCCAGCTCGGCTGCGGCCATGCCACCGCAATCCACCACGGTCTTGAAGACGCGCAGCAGGCGGATGTCCATGTCGCTCAATTGGCCTAAGGCGGCGCGGGTGTTTACTTGCATAGATCAGCAACCAAGCAGTGATAGTTAAACAATCATAAGAGTAATGACGGCCCCCACAATCGCGCTTTGCCCGCTACGCCACACCCGCACAGCCGCTTTGACCCTTTTTTGGAGGACGCCCACCATGAACCTGACCGATACCAAAGTTCTTGCCCAGCCCCGCACGGATGCCGCCTGGCTGGAGCCGCACTGGATGCCGTTTTCGGGCAACCGCAACTTCAAGGCGGCACCGCGCATGATGGCCAGCGCTGAAGGTTGTTATTACACCGACAGCGATGGATGCAAGATCTTTGACGGTTTGTCGGGCCTGTGGACCTGCGGCCTGGGCCATGGCCGCGCCGAAATTGTGGAAGCCGCAAGGCATCAACTGGCCACGCTGGACTACTCACCGGCCTTCCAATTCGGCCACCCGCTGTCATTTGCGCTGGCCAACAAGCTGAAAGAGCTCACCCCCGAGGGGCTGGACTACGCCTTCTTCACCGGTTCCGGCTCCGAATCTGCCGACACCTCACTCAAGATGGCGCGCGCTTACTGGCGCGCCAAGGGCCAAGGCACCAAAACGCTGCTGATCGGTCGCGAAAAGGGTTACCACGGCGTCAACTTTGGCGGCATCTCGGTCGGTGGCATTGTGGGCAACCGCAAGACCTTTGGCCAGGGCGTTCAGGCCGACCACCTGCCGCACACGCAGCCGCCTGCCGGGTCGTTTTTCCGCGGCTGCCCCGACCAAGGCGCTGAACTGGCGGACGACTTGCTGCGCCTGATCAACCTGCATGATGCGTCCAACATCGCCGCCGTCATCGTCGAGCCCATGTCCGGCTCGGCCGGGGTGGTGGTGCCACCCAAGGGGTATTTGCAGCGCCTGCGCGACATCTGCACCGCGCACAACATCCTGCTGATTTTTGACGAAGTGATCACAGGCTTTGGCCGCCTGGGCGCCTACACCGGCGCCGAGTACTTCGGCGTGACGCCCGACATCCTGAACGCCGCCAAACAGATCACCAACGGCGCGCAGCCGCTGGGTGTGGTGATGGCCAAGAAGGAGATTTACGACACCTTCATGGCCGCCGGTGGTCCCGAGTACCTGGTCGAATTTGCCCACGGCTACACCTACTCGGCCCACCCCGTGCCGTGCGCGGTGGGCTTGGCCACACTCGACATTCTGTTGCGCGAGAACATGATTGACCGCGTCAAGGCGCTGGCGCCGCATTTTGAGAACGCCGTGCATTCGCTCAAAGGCTGCAAACACGTCACCGACATCCGCAACCTGGGCCTGGCCGCCGGTTTCAGCATAGACCCGGTTCCGGGCGAACCGGCCAAACGCCCGTATGAGGTCGCCATGGCGATGCTCAAGAAGGGCTTTTACGTGCGTTACGGCGGCGACACCATCCAGCTCGCCCCGCCCTTCATCAGCACGCCTGAGCAGATCGACAGCTTGGTCAACGCGCTGGGTGAATGCCTGAACGCTACTGCGTGAGCCGATGTACCTGCCGCGCCACTTTGAAGCTCCCAGCGCGCAAGCCATCACCGACTTGGTGCGCCTGCATCCGCTGGGCACCCTGATCACGCTGGACGCACAAGGCGACCCGGTGGCCAACGAGGTGCCTTTTCTGCGCGTCGCCGCGCCCGGCGAGCCTGAGCTGCTGCTGGCGCATGTGGCCCGCGCCAACGCGGTGTGGCAAGAGCATCCGAACGAGCGCCCGGTGCGCATCGTCTTCAAGGGGCCGGATGCTTACATCTCGCCCAATTGGTACCCCAGCAAAGCCGAGCATGGCAAAGCCGTGCCCACCTGGAACTACACCGTGGTGCAGGCCAGCGGCAGGCTCACCCTGCTGCCACCCGGCAGCCCCGAGTTACGCAACTTGCTGCACCAGCTCACCACAGAACACGAGGCCACACAGCCCCACCCCTGGACGATGAACGACGCACCGCCGCAGTACATCGACAACATGCTGGCTGCGGTGGTGGGCCTGCGTGTGGAAGTTCGGCAATGGGTGGGCAAATGGAAAGTCAGCCAGAATCAACCCGCGACCAACCGCGCCGGGGTCTGCCAAGGGCTGCGTCACCAAGGTGCGCACCCTGGGCACGAAGCCATGGCCGAACTGATCCAGTCTTATGACTGATTTCGCCCTCCAGACCTTATAAAACAAGCGCTACTTACGATACTTTTTATATGACCACCACCATTCAACACCTCATTGGCGGCCAAGCCGCAGCCGGCGGCAGCCGCACGGCGCCCGTTTACAACCCGGCCACTGGCGAGATTTCGGCGCAGGTGCTGCTGGCCGACAAACTCACCGTGGAGCAAGCCATCGCCAGCGCCCAGGCCGCCTACCCGGCCTGGCGCGCCACGCCGCCGCTCAAACGCGCTCGCGTCATGAGCAACCTCAAGGTGCTGCTGGAGCAAAACGCCGACGCCATTTGTGCGCTGGTCACCGCCGAACACGGCAAGGTGCTGGCCGACTCCATGGGCGAGCTGCAACGCGGTATCGAAAACGTCGAATACGCCAGTTACGCGCCCGAGTTGCTCAAAGGGGAACACAGCAAAAACGTCGGCCCGGCCATCGACTCGTGGAGCGAGTTCCAGGCGCTGGGCGTCACCGCGGGTATCACGCCGTTCAACTTTCCGGTGATGGTGCCGCTGTGGATGTGGCCGATGGCCGTGGCCTGCGGCAACACCTTTGTGCTCAAACCGTCCGAGCGCGACCCGTCCAGCGCCCTGCTGGTGGCCGAACTGGCGCTGCAGGCCGGGCTGCCCCCGGGTGTGCTCAACGTGGTGCATGGCGACAAGGAAGCGGTCGACACCTTGTTGACCGACCCGCGCGTGAAAGCCATCAGCTTTGTCGGCTCCACGCCGATTGCCGAAACCATCTACGCCACCGGCTGCGCCCACGGCAAACGTGTGCAAGCCTTGGGTGGTGCCAAAAACCACGCCGTGGTCATGCCCGACGCGGACATTCCGAACGCCGTGAGCGCACTGATGGGCGCAGCCTACGGGTCGTGTGGCGAGCGTTGCATGGCCATCCCGCTGGTGGTGGCGGTGGGTGACGCGACCGCTGATGCGGTGGTGGCGGGCCTGCAGGCCGAGATCGCCAAGATGAAAGTCGGCCCCGGCACCGACGCCAGCTGCGACATGGGTCCGCTGGTCACCAAGGCGCATTTTGAGAAGGTCAAAGCTTACGTCGATCAGGGCGTGGCAGAGGGCGCGACCCTGGTGGTGGACGGCCGCGGCATCAGCGTGCCCGGCCACGCCGATGGGTATTACCTGGGCGCCTGCCTGTTTGACCATGTCAAACCCGGCATGGTGATTTACCAGGAAGAAATTTTTGGCCCGGTGCTCGGCGTGGTGCGGGTCAAGACATTGCAAGAGGCGATGGACCTGATCGACGCGCACGAATACGGCAACGGCACCTGCATCTTCACCCGCGACGGCGAGGCAGCGCGTTACTTCTCAGACCACATCCAGGTTGGCATGGTCGGCATCAACGTGCCACTGCCGGTGCCGGTGGCTTACCACTCGTTTGGCGGCTGGAAACGCAGCCTGTTTGGCGACCTCCACGCCTACGGCCCGGATGCCGTGCGCTTCTACACCAAGCGCAAGACGATTACCCAGCGCTGGCCGTCGGCGGGTGTACGTGAAGGCGCGGTGTTCAGCTTTCCGAGCAGCCGCTAAAAGCAGCTTTGCGGGTCATCCGCCTGGATGGCTTTCGGCGCTACCCCCTCCGAAACGCCACCACGTGCTCGGCGGCAAGTTGGATGCCGATCTTCTCGCCAATGGCGTGGTTGTGATGTGATGGCACCAGCGCCAGCACCAGTTGGCCGCTGGGCAGCTTCAGGGTGTAAAGAAATTCGGCCCCGCGAAACGCCTTGTTGGCCACCACCGCCAGCAGCGGGCTGGCGTCGTCGTGCACCACGTCATCGGGGCGCAGCAGCACCTCGACCTCGCCGCTGAAGGCGCAGTGCGGGCCGGTGTCATCATCACCCGGGCCGCTGGCAAGCAAGCCATCCAGCGTGCCCAGTTCGGTGCGGATCTGGCAACCAGTGAGCACATGGCCGGGCAACAGCGTGCCCTGGCCGACAAAGTCCGCCACAAAACGGCTTTTGGGCTGGTGGTAGAGGTTGTAGGGCGTGTCCCACTGGGCTATTGATCCCTGGTGCATCACGCCCACCCAATCGGCCAGCGAAAACGCCTCGTGCTGGTCGTGGGTGACGATCAGTGCGGTGGTGGCTTCGCGTTTGAAGATGTCGCGCACCTCCAGCGACAGGCGCTCGCGCAATTCGACGTCCAGATTGGAAAACGGCTCATCCATCAAAATCAGCCGTGGCCGCGGCGCCAAGGCACGCGCCAGCGCCACCCGCTGCTGCTGCCCACCTGAGAGTTGGTGCGGGTACTGGCGCGCCTGCTCAGCCAGGCCGACCAGGTCCAGCAGTTCGGCCACGCGGGCCTGCGCTTGCGCTTTGGGCGCCTCACGCAGGCCAAAGGCCACGTTTTGTGCCACCGTCAGGTGCGTGAACAGCGCGTAGTCTTGGAACACCATGCCGATGCGGCGTTTTTCGGCGGCCAGCGCCCAGCCGGGCTGGCTCACCAGCTCACCACCGATGTGAATCTGGCCGGTCTGCACCGGCTCAAACCCGGCAATACAACGCAGCGCGGTGGTTTTGCCGCAGCCGGAGGCGCCCAGCAGGCAACCAATTTCACCTTTGAGCAGCGTGAACGACAAGTCGCGGATCACCGGCTGTTGGCCGTACGACTGCGACACCCCTTGCAATACCAATTCAGCCATGTCAGCCATGCGCGGCACCTGTTCGACGGGTCAGAAAAATGATGGGCGCCAACCCCACCAGCACAATCGCCAGCGACGGCAGCGCGGCGCGCTCCCATTCTCCTTCAGAGGTCATCTCGAACACCCGCACCGCCAGCGTGTCCCAGCCAAACGGGCGCGTCATCAGGGTGATGGGCATCTCTTTCATGATGTCGACAAAGGTCAGCGCGGCGGCCGTTTGCAGGCTGGCGCGCAACATGGGCAGATGTACCCGTGCCAACATCGCGCGGGTGCCCATGCCCAAGGTGCGCGCCGCCTCGTCCACATGGCGGCTGATGCGCTGCAGGCCACTGTCAATCGGCCCGAAACCCACCGCCAGAAAACGCACCAGGTAGGCCAGCAGCATCACCAGCAGCGTGCCCTTGAGCACCTGCGTGCCATCGAACCCAAACCAGGTCCGGCCCAGGGCGATCAAGCCGTTGTCCAGCGCCGCCACCGGGATGAACAGGCCCACCGCCAGCACCGCCCCCGGAAAAGCGTAGCCCAGCGTGGCCACACGTTGCGTCCAGGTCATGACGCTACCTGGTCGCCGCCGCCCGGCGTAGGCCAACAGCAGCGCCACGACCACCACCATCAGTGCGCCCAGGCCGGCCAGCAACACCGAATGCCAGGCGAAAGCCCAATAACGTGCGTCCAGATCCTGCGCCATCACCTCGCGCGTCCACAGCGCCAGTTGGACAAACGGCACCACAAAGGCCACCAGCAGCACCGTCCCGGCAAAGGTAAATGCGGCCCAGGCGCGCCCGGGTGACAGCTGCGCGCGGCGGGAGACCACGCTGCGCCCCACCGCGTTGAAGCGCATCTGCGCGCGGGAACGTTGCTCCAGCACCACCATCACAAGCACAAACACAATCAGCACCGAAGCCAGTTGCGCCGCGGCGGGCAGCGAAAACAGGCTGTACCACGCCTTGTAAATCGCGGTGGTGAAGGTGTCGTAATTGAAGATGGCCATGGTGCCAAAGTCGGCCAGGGTCTCCATCAGCGCCAGCAGCAACCCGGCGGCAATCCACGGCCGCGCCATCGGCAACGCCACCTTGAAAAAACCTTGCAGCCGCGACAGGCCCAGCGACTGCGCGGCCTCCAGCGCCACCGCGCCTTGCGTGGCAAAGGCGTTTTTGGCAATCAGGTAAACATAGGGGTACAGCGCCAGCGACATCACCACGATCACCCCGGCACGCGACCGAATCTCGGGCAGGCCGGTGATGCCCCAACCGTCGCGCAGCCAGCTTTGCAGCGGGCCGCTGTAGTCCAGCAGGTCAATCGCCACAAAAGCGGTCACGTAGGCGGGCAGCGCCAGCGGCAGCATCAGCGCCCAGTCAAACACCCGCCGCCCGGGAAACTCGCACAAGGACACCAGCGCCGCCAGCGACACGCCCAGCAACGTCACCCCGATGGCCACGCCACCCATCAGCCAGAAGGTGTTGACCAGCAACTCCGGCAACACAAACTCGGCCAGATGGCCCAGGATGTCGCCCTGTGCCGTGGCAAACGACGAGAAGCTGACCACCACCGGCACCAGCACCAGCGCGGCAATCACCCAGGCAAACAGCGCCCAGTAGTTCACTCGCCAGCCTTGCGGCGGACGGGCTTGGCGCAACTGGGGCAAGTTCAAAGTGGCAAGGGCTTGGTCTGACACAGCTCAAAAACGCGCCAAGTTAAGGTGAAAGCGTCATGTTGTCGTTCCGGACTGTCATGCCAGGCTGTCATTGCGGGATTGTCATGTAGGGCCACGACCCGGTATCCATGACTTCGGACTGCATGGATTGCGGGTCAAGCCCGCAATGACAGCCATTTTTCATGCTCAGGCGCAACTGCGATCCAAATAAATCACTTATACCCAGCGCGGTCCATCAGCTTCACCGCTTGCGCCTGTAGGCTGCCGGCTTCTTTGACGTTGATCAGGTTGGGTTTGAAAGTGCCCCAGGCCGCCACCTCGGCGGACGGTGCCACCTTGGGGTTGACCGGGTATTCCTGGTTGTTGTCGGCGAACAGGTTTTGCGCCTTGTCAGACGACAGCCACTCGATCAGCTTTTGCGCGCCCGCCGGGTTTTTGGCGTGGCGGGTGACACCGGCGCCCGACACGTTCACGTGCACACCGGCTTCTTTGGTGTTCAGGTTCTGGTTGGGCCAAAAGATGGCCAGCGGCAGTTTCGGGTTTTTGGCCATCAGGCGGGCGAAGTAATAGGTGTTGACCACGGTCACGTCGCACTGGCGGTTGGCCACGGCCTCCATCGCCTTGGTGTCGTCAGCAAAGGGCGCCGTGGCCAGGTTGTCCACCCAACCTTTGACAAGGCTCTCCGTCTTGGGCTCGCCGTGTTCGGTGATCATCATCGCCACCAGACTCTGGTTGTAGACCTTTTTGGAGGTGCGCAGGCACAGGCGGCCCTTCCAGGCGGGGTCGGCCAGCGCCTCATAAGTGGATAGCTCACCGGGTTTGACCTTGGTGGTGTTGTAGACCAACGTGCGCGCCCGCACAGACAGGCCAAACCACTCGTTGCCCGGGTCGCGCAGGTGCGCGGGCACATTGGCCTGCAGCGTGGTCGATTGAACCGAGCGCAGCAGACCCAGGTTGGACGCCTGCCACAGGTTGCCGGCATCCACCGTCAGCAACAGATCGGCGGGGGTGTTGGTGCCTTCGGCTTTCAGGCGCTCCATCAACGGGCCTTCGCCGCCGGTGATGAACTTGATCTGCACACCGGTGTCGCGGGTATAAATGTCAAACAGCGGCTTGATCAGCTGCTCGTTGCGGGCGGAATACACCACCACCTCTTCGGCCAGGGTAGGCAAAACGGCAACAGTCAGGGCAAGTGTGGCGAGAAGGCGGGTCAGTTTCATGGGGCACCAAAGAAGTGAGTTGAAAACAGGCGGGATTATTTCACACAAATGATAACCGTTCTCACTAACGAACATCTATCCACGACGACCACAGGCTTTGCTTTGCCGCCGTGGCAGTTGCGTTCATAATTAAAAAATGGCCACTTGGCTCCAGCAGCAACACGATGCAAGGCAAAACATGACTGACAACGAGCCCAACCACACAGAGCCTGCGGGGCCGGTCGCCCTGCTGACGCGGGTGGAAAAAACCTACCACATGGACTCGGTCAGCGTGCCAGTGATCAGGGGCGTGGACATCCTGGTGCGCCCGGCCTGCTTTACCGTGCTGCTGGGCCCGTCGGGCAGCGGCAAAACCACCCTGCTCAACATGTTTGGCTGCATCGACAAACCCGACGCGGGCGAGGTGATGGTGGCAGGCTGCAAAGTGGGCGAGCTGTCTGACGACGACTTGTCAGACTTTCGCGCCAAAAACATCGGCTTCATCTTCCAGAACTTCAACCTGCTGCCGGTGCTGAGCGCCTACGAGAACATCGAATACCCGCTGCTGCTGACCGGCGCCAGCGCCAAAACGCGCGCTGACCGCGTGCCCAAGCTGCTCGAAGCCGTGGGCTTGGCTGACAAGGCGCATAACCTGCCCGGCCAACTCTCAGGCGGGCAACGTCAGCGCGTGGCCATTGCCCGCGCCCTGGTGCGCAAACCCAAACTGGTGATTGCGGACGAGCCCACCGCCAACCTGGACAGCGAAACCGGTGCCGCCATTCTGGGCCTGATGCGCCACATGGTGGACCGGTTCAAAATTTCGTTCATCTTCTCGTCGCATGACTCGGGCGTCATCAAGGCAGCGGATGACACCATCTTCCTGAAAGACGGCCTGGTACACGGTGTACGCCGCAAAGGCGTGGAGGCCACAGCATGATGACCTTGTCTCTGGCGGTGCGCAACCTGCTGCGCAACCGGCGCCGCTCTTTGGCCACCCTGCTGGCCATGGCGATTGGCTCGACCTCCATCCTGCTGTTTGGTGGGTTCAGCGGCAACATCAACCTGGAGATGCACACCCGCAACGTTCAGCGGGGTGGCCATCTGCAAATACAGCACAAGGATTTTTACCTGTATGGCAACGGCAACCCCACGGCCTATGGCATCAATGACTACACAAAAATCCTGGCTGACATCAAGAACGATGCGGTTCTGAAAGACCTGATCGCCGTAGCCACCCCCACCTTGCAGTTTGGCGGTATCGCCGGCAACTATGCCGCCAGCGTGTCACGCACCGTGATCGGTAGCGGCTTCATACCCGAAGACATCAACAAGATGCGCAGTTGGAACGACTTCAACCTGCGCTCCAAAGCCCCAGTGTCCGGGCTGGAAGGTGCCGCCACCGACTCGGCGATTGTGGGCACCGGCGTGGCCCGCGTGTTGCAACTCTGTGATGCGCTCAAGATTGAGAACTGCCCCAAGCCAGAAGAAGAAGCCAAATTGGAAGGCGACGCACTTCCGGACGACATTGCCCAGTTAAGCGTACAGGAAGCGCCTATGGCGGCCAAGTCATCGAATGCCGGGCCGCCCACCATTGACATTCTGGTGGTCAACTCACGGGGTTCGGCCAATGTGACCTCGCTCAAAGTGGTTCAGGCGGAAGACCAGGGCATCAAGGAACTGGATGAAATCCTGGTGATGATGCACCTGCAGCAGATTCAAGGTCTGATTTATGGCCGGTCAGCCCCCAAGGTCACCGCGATCGTGATTCAGTTGCAGCACTCAGACCAACTCGACGCGGCCAAGGCACGTCTGGCGCCGATCCTGGCCAAGTACTCAGCAAGCCAACCGCTGGCGTTGCTGGATTTCAGGGAACTCAGCCCATTTTTTGTCCAGACCGAGCAAATGTTTGACCTGATTTTTGGGTTCGTTTTTCTGCTGATTGGCGGCATTGTGCTGTTCACGGTCAGTAACACCATGAACACAGCAGTGGTGGAGCGCACGGTGGAGGTGGGCACCTTGCGCGCCATCGGGCTGCGCCGCTCCGGCATCCGCGCCCTGTTTGTCACCGAAGGGGCGTTGCTGGGGGTGGGCGGCGCCGTGTTGGGGGCTGTTATGGCGCTGGTTATCTCCATTGCGCTTAACCACATGGACTTGCCGTGGATACCACCCGGTGATGTCAAGCCGGTGCCGTTCACAGTGCGCGTGTGGGACGAACCGCTGATGATTGTTGGCACCACCATCGGCCTGATCTTCATTGCCGTTTTGTCAGCCTGGTGGCCAGCCTATCGGGCCGCGCAACTGGACGTTGTCGAAGCTTTGCGCCACGCCTGACAAACGGCATCGCCATCGCAGCAAATTAGCCTGCAAATTCCTGCCTTGATAGCAGTCCACTGCGCGTTCAGACGAGGCAGAAACTCCATGACATTTGGTGTCATGGGCTATGAATCTACAGGCTACTGTGTTTGAACCACTGGTTGTCATTGCGGACATGATCCACAATCCATGCCCCCAAAGCCCGGGGTGCGGATAACGCCAGGGATATCTATCTGTGCACCCCATCTGACAGGACGAACCATGCATGTCGAACGTTGAAAGCGGCTTTGCGAAGCGAAGCCCAAAAACAACAAAGCCCACCGAAGTGGGCTTTGTTGCCAAGTGTCAGAAAATCTGACAGCTTCAATTAGATTTGTTTGCGGCGACGTTGTGTCAGACCCAAGCCAGCCATGGCCAAACCCAGCAGAGCCAAAGAACCAGGCTCAGGAATATCAAAAGTAGCACTACCGTCATGCTTTGCGTTTGCAATCGTGAAGGTTAGATTGGTTCCGTTACTTCCAACAATCGGATTGCTGAGCTTGCTAATGTCTGTGTTGAAGTCACCAAGGAAGGAAAGAGACAAATCTCCTGGGGGATTAGTTCCGCAAGTGTTCCACATATCAAAAAATCCATTACTCCCATTGCAGCTATATGTCGCGGAGTGGAACAAATTGTTCAATGGATCTGCAGTGATACCTGTAAAATCGACCTTACCATTTAAGATGGTGCCACCAGTGCCAGATTGCCCGCCCGTGATATTAACGTTCATAAAGTTGAATCCTAACGGATTCGCAGCGTTAAAAATATACATTGACAAAAGCCCGCTGCTGTACGAAATCTCTGGCAATCCACCAGTTAGGTCATATACACTTCCAGTGAGATTGGTAACCGCGAAACTCAAAAGCCAATCAGATCCATAACCATTATTACTGGCACTATCTGGAAATATACCGGGCTGAGGTGTAAAGTTAGTTACCGAATTCAAGCCAGTCGTGTTATTCGGGGCAGACAACGCCAAACCTGCAGTTGTCACAGTAGTATCGCCAACACTAAAACCAAGACTATTGTCCGCGTCAGTGATGACAGTTGTGGACAGATACTGAAATGTCATCTGCTCTTTGATTGAAGTATTGGTAGAGGCTGCGCCACCGACCTTGTCAGCAGTGTTTCCTCCGTAGTTGAAACCTGGATCAAGGTAAAACATACCAGCGTTAGCAGACGCCATACCGGCAAACGCCAAGGCGGCGCAACCGGCTTTCAGTGCAAATTTCATAGTCATTTGGATTTCTCCTGGTGGGTTGTTTGTGCCGCCGGCAGAATTGCTTGCGTATCAACCTTAAAGCACCAACCGTGCCAGAAAATTAAACCGTTGATTTAAAACAGTTTTTTAGCGCTTCAGGCTTTGTCCAGTGCTGCACTGTAAAAGCCACCGACAGTCGGACCGCTGATTCGCAGACCAAATGAAGGGGTCTTGAGCCGATCCCGCCTTACCTGGCCTGCGCCCTGACTTTGGCCAGCAAGCGCCGGATGTACCAGAACATAAACAACTGGATCGGGTTGCGATTGCCCCAGGGCCGCCAGGTTTTGATCAGCTTGTTGCGGTAGGCATCAAAATGCAGCCCCCGCGGCGCCACCAGCACGTCGCCACGGTTGAGCAGCAGTTTGATGGCGTTGGTGCAGGCCACGCCGGCCGCCAACTCAATGCCGATCGCCGTTGAAGGCACCTTCTTTTTAAACAGATCCACCGAGCGGGTGTCGACCAGGTAATGCCGCTGCTGCATGGAGGGCGACACGCCCACGATGAACTTCAGGATCTGGTCTTCGAAAGCAAAGCCGTCCAGGCTGAAGTAGTCCTCAAAGCTCATGCCCTGCGGGTGAAACGCCAAGTAGGCGGTGCCCATGCCCATCGGGGCGGCCGTGACCGCCGGTATGCCCAGTTCACGGCAACGGGCAAACACTTTGCGTCGAATCTCCAGTGAAAAAATATCCAGGCTGTCCATGTACAGGTCGGCACCTGCCAAAAATTCGTCAATGTTGTCGGGGTTGATGCCATGGGGCATCAGGTGCAATTTGACGTCAGGGTTGATGTCCGCCAGGTTCTTGGCCATGGCATCCAGTTTGGGCTGTCCGATGGTGGAGGCAAACGCACCGGCCTGGCGGTTCAGGTTGGGCCAATCAAAGGTGTCCAGGTCGGTGATGGTGAACTGCCCGATGCCCAGACGCGCCAGTGTCAATGCATGGCTGCCTCCTACGCCACCCAAGCCGCCAACAGCTACACGACAGTTCTGCAATCGCGCCTGCTCTGCCTCCGTAAACCAGCCAATGTTGCGGGAAAACGCCACATCGTATGAAAAACCTTCACGGTTAGCCATGACACACCTTCTTTCATTTCAAAAATTGGTCACCCGGCAGACAAACATCAACACATGTGACTGCAAATACAGTGTGCCATAGCACTCGGCGCTGATTTGGCTCTTTCGCGGGCTTGCCATATCCATGCGCTATATTGCTTTAATATCCGTGCTTTCGGCATCCAACGTCGTGCTTTTGCTTCACTCAGGGGATTTATCTTGAACCGTTCTACATCCACGGCATCCTTCTTCAAGCGAATTGGCCGCATCGTCGCCACCGGCCTGGCCGCCGTCTGGCTGGCAGGTTGTGCCAGCAGCGGCAACTACCCGGCCGCGCCGTCACTGGCGGCAACGCCTGACTACAACTACATCGTGGGCCCGGGTGACAACCTGAACATCATCGTCTGGCGCAACCCGGAACTGTCGATGTCGGTGCCGGTTCGCCCGGACGGCAAGCTGTCCACCCCGCTGGTGGATGAGCTGGTGGTGCAGGGCAAGACCTCCATCGAAATCGCCCGCGATGTGGAAAAGGCGCTCAGCGTGCTGGTGCGCGACCCGGTGGTCACAGTGATCGTGACCGGCTTTGTCGGCCCCTACAGCGAACAGATTCGCGTGGTGGGCGAGGCTGCCAAGCCACAGGCCCTGCCCTACAAGCAGAAGATGACGCTGCTGGATGTGATGATTGCGGTGGGCGGCCTGACCGACTTTGCTGACGGCAACGGCGCCTCCATCACCCGCGCAGCCGAGGGTGACAAACGCTACTCGGTGCGTCTCAAAGACCTGATCAAACGCGGCGACATTTCGGCCAATGTGGAGATGAAGCCGGGCGACGTGCTCATCATCCCCCAAGGTTGGTTTTAATTTTTCCCCGCTGTGGCCAGGCCCGGTGTGAGCCTGGCTTGGCTTTGTGACGCGATTGCTTTGATCAAAAAGAACCTACCCCATGGATGAGCTGATTAGCCAGGTAACAACCATCGCCAGAGGCATGTGGAAGCACCGCTGGCGCGGCCTGATCGCGGCATGGGTGGTGGCCATTGTTGGCGTGGTGATGGTGATGTCGGTCCCCGACAAATACGAAGCCAGTGCGCGCATTTACGTGGACACCCAGTCCATTCTGAAGCCTTTGATGTCGGGCCTGGCGGTGCAGCCCAATGTGGAGCAGCAGGTGATGATGCTCAGCCGCACGCTGATCACCCGCCCCAATGTCGAAAAGCTGATCCGCATGGCCGACCTGGACCTGGGCAATGCGTCCAAGGCCCAGCAGGACGCCCTGATTGAGCGAGTGACCAAGTCGCTGGCCATCCAGAACGCCGGGCGTGACAACATCTACACGCTGGCCTACCGCGACAGCAGCCCGGAGACGGCCAAACGGGTGGTTCAGTCGCTGGTGTCGATCTTTGTCGAATCCAGCATGGGCAGTTCACGCCAGGACTCCGATGCCGCCAAGAAGTTCATCGACGACCAGATCAAGACCTACGTGACCAAGCTCGAAGAAGCGGAAGCACGGCTGAAAGAGTTCAAGCTTCGCAACATTGAACTGCAATCGTCCGACGGTCAGGACATGGCCGGCATGCTTGGGGGCATTAGTGAGCAGCTGCGGCAAGCCCGACTCGAACTCCGTGAGGCCGAAAACGCCCGTGATGCCGCCAGAAGGCAGCTGGAGGTGGAGCGCGCCGCCAACTCCAAGAACCTGATGTCGGACAACTCGGCCGCCATTTCCACCCCTGAAATCGATTCGCGCATTGATGCCCAGAAACGCAATCTGGACGCCCTGCTGCAACGCTTTACCGAGCAGCACCCTGACGTGGCCGGAGCCAGGCGCCTGATCAAAGACCTGGAAGACCAGAAGCGCAGGGAGATTGCTGAACTGCGCAAAGCCGCCCTGGCCAACCCCGCGGCCACGCCCGCCGGCAACAGCCTGGCCTACCAGGAGCTCAGCCGCGTGATGGCCACCTCCGAGGTGCAGGTGGCATCGCTGCGCGCCCGTGTGGCCGAGTACGACGCCCGTTACAACAAGGCGCGTGAAGCCATGAAAGTGGCGCCCCAGATCGAGGCCGAATACGCCCAGCTCAACCGCGATTACGAAATCAACAAGAAAAACTACACCGACCTGGTGTCACGGCGTGAATCTGCCGCCATGTCGGGTGAACTGGACACCGCCACCGGCGTGGCCGACTTCCGGCTGATTGACCCGCCGCGCGCCTCACCCAAGCCGGTGGCACCCAACCGCTTGTTGTTGATGCCGCTGGCCTTGCTGGCCGCGTTGGGGGCTGGTCTTGGCGTCACGTTCCTGTTGAGCCAGCTGCGGGCTGTGTACTACGACGCGTATTCGATGAGCGAATCGCTGGGCTTGCCCTTGTTGGGGGTGGTGTCGCTGGTGGTGGATGACGGCACCGCACAGCGGCGCAAATCCGAGTTGGTGAAATTTTTGGCAGCCACAGGGGCTTTGGTCGTGGTCTTTGGCCTGGGAATGGCAGCGCTGTTCCTGATGTCCAAACAGGCAGGATGAATCTATGAGTAGCTTGATTGAACAGGCAGCCAGACGGCTGGAACAACTGCGCCAAGCCGGTGTGGAGATGCCCGCAGCACCTGTTGCAGCAGCGGCACCCAAGCCGGTGGCGGCGGCCGAGCCTCCCAAAAAGCCGGTGGTCACGTCACGCCGGGTTGAGCTGGATGTGCAGGCCATGGCCCAGGCAGGCATCATCGACCCGAATTCGCCACGCTCCGAAATTGCCGACCAATACCGCGTCATCAAACGCCCGCTGATCAAAAACGCCATGGGCAAAGGCGCCTCCGTCATTGCCAACGGCAACCTGATCATGGTGACCAGCGCCCTGCCCGGCGAAGGCAAGAGCTTCACCTCGATCAACCTGGCCATGAGCATCGCCACCGAACTGGACAACACCGTGATGCTGGTGGACGCTGACGTGGCACGGCCGTCGGTGATGCGCATGCTGGGCTTGCCCGATGGCCCGGGCCTGCTGGACCTGGTGCTGGACGACCAGATGGACATGTCCTCGGTGTTGCTCAAAACCAACGTCGACAAACTCACGATTCTGCCCAGTGGCACGCCGCACCCGCGCGCCACCGAGCTGCTGGCCAGCGATGCCATGGTGCGGCTGCTGGAAGACATGGCGGCACGTTACCCGGACCGTATCATCGTGTTCGACTCGCCCCCGCTGCTGATCACCACCGAATCGCGCGTCTTGGCCACGCACATGGGCCAGGTGGTGCTGGTGGTGCACGCTGGCAAAACCCTGCAGTCTGAAGTCAAACAAGCCTTGGCGACCATCGACGCCTGCCCTGTCAAACTGTTGCTGCTGAACCGCTCCAGCTCGCTGTTCAAGGGGGGTTATGGCTACAACTATGGCTACGGTGGTGGTTATGGTTATGGACGAAAAGAAGAGCAAGCGGCATGAAAGCACTGCACCTCACCCTGCCCACCGCCGCGCTGGCGCTGCTGCCACTGCCTGCGGTGTGGGCGCAAGACGCCGGGCAGACCCAGACCATCTCCATCGTGCCGCGTGTGTCGGTCACGGAGACACTGACCGACAACGTGAACTTGAGCGGCACGGCAGCGCGCTCAGAGCTGACCACCGAAATCAGCCCCGGAATTCGTCTGGACATCCAGGGTGCGCGGCTCAAGACCTATTTGGATTATTCGCTGACCCATGTGAACTACGCGCGCGGCAGTTCGGGCAGCCGTCTGCAAAACGCGCTCAACACCTTTGGCACCTTCGAGGCGGTGGACAACTTGGCGTTTGTGGATTTCAGTGGCAACATCTCGCAGCAAACCATCTCGGCGTTTGGCACCCAGTCCACCTCCAACACCGCCATCAACGCCAACCAGACCGAGGTGGCCAACTACCGCGTCTCCCCCTACATCAAGGGGCAACTGGGGAACATCGCCAATTACGAGGCGCGTATCAGCCAGGCCGTGACGTCTGCCGACAACGCGGCCACGTTTGACACCACCAACACCAACAGCTCGGTGCGCGTCACCAATGCCTCGACCTTTCGGCGTCTGGGCTGGTCGGCCGATGTGGGGCGCCAGCAGTCCAGCTATGACGCCGGGCGCACCACCAAATCCGACACCTACAGCCTGGGCCTCACCTATGAGGTCACACCGCAGGTCAGACTCTCGGCCAATGCCGGTCAAGAGGCCAACAACTTCACCAGCCTGGACAAACAAACTTATAGCACCCACAGCGTCGGGCTGACGTGGCAGCCCTCACAGCGGACCACGGTGTCGGCCCTGACCGGCAAGCGCTCGTTTGGCAACACCCACAATGTGAGTTTTGAGCACCGCAGTGCGCGCACGGTGTGGCGATTCACGGACAGCAAGGATGTGTCCACCCCCGGCGAGCAGAACGGCTTTGGTACCGTTGGCAATGTGTATGACCTGTTCTACAACCAGCTTGAAGGCAGTGGGCTCACGCCTGCACAGCGCGCCTTGCGGGTCAACCAGTTGCTGCAGCAGTACGGTATCAACCCCAACATCCCCGTGGTCAGCAGTTTCCTCACGTCCGCGGCCTCGGTGCAACGCAGCCAGAATCTGTCGTTCGCCTTGCTGGGCGTGCGCGACACCATCACCTTTTTGCTGACCCGTACCGAAAGTTTCCGTCTGGACACCCTGGTCAGCGCCATCGACAACCTGTCCGACGCCAACACCGTGACGCAAAACGGTTTCAGCATCAACTACAGCCACCGACTGACCCCTGATTACTCCATGGGCGTGGTCCTGTCGCGTCAAGCCACCTCAGGCTCCACTGCGGCACAGGACACCACGCTCAAGTCCCTCAACCTCAGCCTGTCTGGCCAGGTGGGCAAAAACACCGCGGCGTCGCTGGGTCTGCGCCATGTGGTGTCTGACAACGGCGCCAACCCCTACACCGAAAACGCGGTGACGGGCAACCTCAATGTGCAGTTCTGACCCATGTATGCAGCCTTTTACGGACTAGAGAGCGAACCGTTCCAGATCAACCCGGACCCGCGCTTTTACTACGCCAGCAAACAACATCGTCGCGCCAAAGCCTACCTCGAGTACGGCGTCATGCGCAACGAGGGGTTCATCGTCATCACCGGCGAGGTGGGCGCTGGCAAAACCACCGTGGTGCGCGGCCTGCTCGACAGCCTGGACGCCGACAAGGTGGTGGCGGCCAATCTGGTCACCACCCAGCTGGACGCCGAAGACACCTTGCGTATGGTGGGTGCGGCCTTTGGCGTGCGGGTCAAGGACGTGTCCAAATCCGACTTGTTGATGGCACTCGAGGCCTTTCTGGTGAACCACACCAGCCAGGGCAAACGCTGCCTGCTGATCGTGGACGAGGCGCAAAACCTCTCGCACCGCGCGGTGGAAGAGCTGCGCATGTTGTCCAACTTCCAGTACGGTCAGCAGGCTTTGCTGCAAACCTTTTTGATCGGTCAGCCCGAGTTCCGCGCCATTTTGCAAAGCCCCGGCATGCAGCAACTGCGCCAGCGCGTGACCGCCACCTGCCACATCGGGCCGCTGGATTTGGCCGAGACCCAGGGCTACATCGAGCACCGGTTGAAATGCGCCGGTGCCAAGCCCGGGCGGCCCAGCTTTAACGCGGCCGCGTTTGAGGCCATCTTCAAAGGCACCGGCGGCATCCCGCGGCGCATCAACCTGGTGTGTGACCGCTTGCTGCTGGCGGGCTACCTGGCGGGCAAAGACGGTTTTGGTGGTGACGATGTGGCTGAAGTGGTCAGCGAGCTCAACGATGAGTCCACGTCTGGCAGCAAGCCGGCGGCCACACCGTCAACACCCGCCACCACCGGGCCAGGCTGGTCCGACTCGTTCATGAACGAACTGACCGCCGCCCAGGCCGAGGGCGCCGACCTGTCCAAGCTGCAGTTTCCGGCGGGTTTGGGCCAGGCCATTTCAGGTCAGATCGCCACCCTCAACGCCGAGCAGTACGACATCCGCCTGCGCCGCCTGGAAAGCAGCGCGCTGCGGCTGGAGCGTATCAACCTCGAAATTCTGGTGATGCTGCAACGCCTCGTGAAAGCCGCCACCGGCGAGTCAAGCGACAAAGACGCGAGCTGATCTGCCCATGCCGCAACCGCCTTTGACCAACGCGATGACGATTGACGTGGAGGATTATTTCCAGGTCTCGGCGTTTGCGCCCTACATTGCCCGCACCGAGTGGGACAGCCGCGAGTGCCGGGTGGAGCGCAACATCGACGCCATTCTGGCCATGCTGGCCAAGCACCGCACCCACGCCACCTTTTTCACCCTGGGCTGGATTGCCGAGCGTTACCCGCAACTGGTACGCCAGATCGTGGCCAACGGGCACGAGCTGGCCAGCCACGGCTACGGCCACCAGCGCGCCAGCGACCAGACACCCGACGATTTTTTCAACGACGTTGACCGCGCCAAGAAGCTGCTCGAAGACCTGTCCGGCCAGCCGGTGCAAGGCTACCGGGCACCGAGTTTTTCGATCGGCAAGGGCAATTTGTGGGCTTACGACACGCTGGTCGAAGCGGGTTACCGCTACAGCTCCAGCATTTACCCGATCGCCCACGACCACTACGGCATGCCGGATTCGCCGCGATTTGCCTATGACGTGCGGCCGGGCCTGACCGAGATCCCGATCACCACGGTGCGCCTGTTTGAGCGCAACTTTCCGTCCAGCGGCGGCGGCTACTTCCGGCTGTTGCCCTACCCGGTGTCACGCTGGCTGCTGCAGCGCGTCAACTCGCGCGACCAGCAGCCCGGCATGTTCTATTTCCATCCCTGGGAGATTGACCCCGATCAGCCCCGCATTGCCGGTATCAATCCAAAGGCCAAGTTCCGCCACTACGTCAATTTGGCCCACACCCAGGCGCGCCTGGAGCGGCTGCTGAGCGACTTCAACTGGGGTCGGGTGGACCAGGTGTTTATGAACCAGATCGCGCCCTTGCCGCTGGCAGCCTGACATCGGCATGACCACGGTCAAACGTCTCCTGCCACACGACAGCGCCACCGCCGCGCGCTGGGACGCTTTTGTGATGCGTTGCCCGCAGGCGACGTTTTTCCACCGCGCAGGCTGGCACAGCATCATCACGGACGTCTTCAAACACGACAGCTACTTTTTGTATGCCGAGAGCGCAGACGGCCAGATTGAGGGCGTGTTGCCGCTGGGCCACGTCCACAGCAGGCTGTTTGGCAACTCGCTGACCAGCCTGCCGTTTACCGTGTACGGCGGCGCGGCGGCCAGCAACCCGCAGGCGGCAGACGCGCTGGAGCAGGAAGCGCAAGCCCTCGCGCAAAGCCTGGGCGTGGACCACCTGGAGCTGCGCCATGTTGACAACCGGCATCCAGATTGGCCGACACAAGACTTGTACGTGACGTTTCGCAAGGACATCTTGCCGACAGAAGAAGCCAACATGCTGGCCATTCCGCGCAAACAACGGGCCATGGTGCGCAAAGGCATCAAAAACGAGCTGCGCAGCGAGATTGACGCCAACGCCGACCGCTTTTTTGCCCTGTTTGCCGACAACGTGCACCGCCACGGCACACCGGCGCTGCCCAAGAAGTACTTCACGGCCTTGATGACCGTGTTTGGCCCGGACTGCGAAGTGCTCACCGTGGTCTCGCCACAGGGCAAACCCTTGAGCAGCGTGCTGAGTTTTTACTTCCGCGACGAAGTGCTGCCCTATTACGCGGGTGACGACGAAGCCGCCCGCGACCTGGCCGCCAACGACTTCAAATACTGGGAGCTGATGCGCCGCGCCTGCGCCCGTGGGCTCAAGGTGTTTGACTATGGCCGCAGCAAAAAAGGCACCGGCCCGTATGCCTTCAAGAAAAACTGGGGCTTTGAGCCGACGCAATTGCACTACGCCTTCAAGCTGTACAAGAGCGACAGCATCCCGCAAAACAACCCATCCAACGCCAAGTTCAAGCTGATGATTGCCACCTGGCGGCGTTTGCCCATCGGACTGGCCAACTGGCTGGGCCCGTTCATCGTGCGCAACCTGGCCTGAGACGCGCCATGGGCAAGCTGCTTTACCTGGTCCACCGCCTGCCCTACCCGCCCAACAAGGGCGACAAGGTGCGCTCTTACCATTTGCTCAAACACCTGACGCAGCGGCACCGGGTCTTTTTGGGCACCTTCATCGACGACCCGGCCGATGAGGTGCACCTAGACACTGTGCGTGGCCTGTGCCCCGATTTACATGTGGCGCGCATCCAGCCGCGCAGCGCCAAGTTGCGCAGCCTGGCCGGTTTGCTGACCGGGCAGTCGCTCAGCCAGCACTACTACCAAAACGCCGGCCTGCAGACCTGGGTGCAGCGCACGCTGGCCGAGCACGACATCGACGCGGTGGTCATCTTCTCGTCGGTGATGGCTCAATACCTGGAAACGCAACCCAGCCCCAAGATGCTGGTGGACTTTGTCGATGTGGACTCGGCCAAGTGGACGCAATACGCGCCCGACCACCGCTGGCCGCTGTCCTGGCTCTACCGCCGCGAGGGCGCGCGCCTGCTGGCGTATGAGCGCCGCGTGGCGCAACGCGCCCAGCGTTCGTTTTTTGTCACCGACAACGAGGCGGCGCTGTTCAGGGGGCTGGCCCCCGAGAGCGCGCACAGCGTGGATGCCATCAGCAACGGTGTGGATGCCGAGTTTTTTGCGCCGGACCCGGCGATGCCGTCGCCTTTTGAAGCCCGGGCAGATCAGCCCCAGCAGATCCCGCTGGTCTTCACCGGCGCCATGGACTACTGGCCCAACATCGACGCCGTCACCTGGTTTGTGGCCGACATGCTGCCCGCGCTTCGCCAGCAATGGCCGCAACTGTGCTTTTACATCGTGGGCCGCAGCCCGACGCCCGCCGTGCAGGCGTTGGCTGGTCCAGGCGTGGTGGTGACCGGCACCGTGCCCGATGTGCGCCCCTATTTGCAGCACACCGCGGTGGTGGTGGCGCCCTTGCGGGTGGCGCGTGGCATTCAAAACAAGATTCTGGAGGCCATGGCCATGGCTCGGCCGGTGGTGGCGGCGCAGTCCTGCACCCAAGCCATCAGCGCCGAGCTTGAGACCGAGTTGCTCGCCGCCACCACCGGCCGAGCCATGGCCATGGCCTCCAGAATCTTGTTTTGAATGCCACGCGCCACCCGCAAGGGCGCCACCACCACCGCGGTGTGCTGCAAATAGGGG
>Ga0075012_10001041_pt1 | contig 29053 bp, 20 predicted proteins | sample All_14_2_FD_71474 | JGI IMG/M metagenome (GOLD analysis project Ga0075012, IMG submission 71474) | Freshwater microbial communities in response to fracking from Pennsylvania, USA - Allegheny Zone_MetaG_DW_15 | ecosystem: Environmental > Aquatic > Deep subsurface > Groundwater > Drilled...
CGTGGTGCTCCGTCAGCGCCTGCATGTTGGCCATGGCCGTGGGCATGGCGCCCAGCCCGAACCCGCACTGGCCAGCCGCCATCACGGCCGCGTCGTAGTCGCCCCCCATCACCCGGAACGTCACGAAGCGCGTGAACAGCACCAGCACCGCGACTTGCACCGCCAGAATCGCGAGCATCAGGTGCGCGACCCCCACCAGCTCGCCCAAGTTCAGGCTCATCATGGCGACGGTCAGAAACAGGCCCAGCGCGACGCTCGCGAAGCCGTCGAAAATCTCGGGCCGCGGCCGGCCGTGGAAGCCGCAGTCCACCGCGTTGCGCACCGCGACCCCCAGGAGCATGCTTCCCATGTAGACCGGAAAGGTGAGGCCCGTCATCTGGATGAGGCTGCTCACCCAGGCGCCGAGCTTGACGCAGGCCAACAGCACGGCGCCGTGCGTCAGCAGCCGCCACCCGTGGCGCGACAGCGCGCAGAGGTCGGACACCAACCCGAGCTTCGCGGCCGCGCCGCCTCCGCCGCATCCCTCGTGGGACAGCGCCGAGCGGAGGCTCCCCTTGCGGATCAGCGCGCCGCCGACCGGCCCGCCCAGCAGGCCGCCCGCGACCAGGCCGAACGTCGCCGCCGCGACCCCCGTCACCGAAGCCGCCGTGAGCCCCGCCGCCTGGAACTCGGGGGCGAACCCCATGACCGTGCCGTGACCGCCGGTCAGCGCCACGCTGCCGCACATCAGGCCCAGCAGGGGCGGCAGCCCCAGGGCGGCGGCGACCCCGACGCCGATCAGATTCTGCAGCACCGCCAGCGCCGCGGCCAGCCCCAGGAACAGCAGCACCTGCAGGCAGCCGCGCTTCAGCAGCGTCCAGCTGGCGTTCAGGCCGATGCAGGCGAAAAAAGCCACCAGCAGCGGCTGCGTCACCGGCTTGGCGGGCGCCCCCGACCACTCCTCGCCCGTGCAGACCAGCCACGTCCAGCCGCGCGCGGTCACGTCGGTCTGGAAGCGCACGTCGCAGAGACCGGTCACGTTCCCGAGCAGCACCGCCAGCGCCACCAGCAACCCGCCCGCCACCGGCGCCGGAATGTTGAAGCGGTCCAACACGCGCACGCGGCCAACCAGATACTCGCCGAGCAGCAGCACCGGCACGGCCATCCCCAACGCAAGCCACGGTGAAATCGTCATCGCCCGTCGTCCTCTCGCTGCCGGCCCCGCCCGCCTCACTCGCCCAGCGGAAGCACGGCTTTGACGCGGTAGAACTGCGCGGGCGGCGTCGGCCCCACCGGCGAAGCCGTGTCGACCTCGCGCGTCATCTCCGCCCCGGCATCTGGGGGCATCACGCCCAAGGCACTCGGCGTCCATTCGGACGCGCCGTCCAGACCCGGCGCGCGCCAGAGCTCATAGAAGCGGGTTGGCGCGACCGTCCAGGTCAAGCGGCTGACCGTGCCCGACCGCGAGAGCGCGGTGAACGCCAGGAAGGACTGGTTGTCCAGCGGACCGGTGTCCGCGCCGTATTCGTCCGCATCCGACACCCCGTCGTTGTCCGCGTCGTGGCTCCCGCCCGCCAAGGCCGCCAGCCCGCCCGTCTTCTGATACTCCCAGGGGTCGGGGATGCCGTCGCCGTCGCTGTCCGCCCCGGCGCGCAAGACCGCCGTGCGGACGCCGTCCAGGCGGATCCAGCCGAGGTTCGCGCCCCACGCGTAGCCGCTCAAGTCGCCGGAGGCGAGGTCCACGCGCGGATCGCCAATGCCTTCAAAGGCGATCCAGCCCGCGTTCGCGCTCCAGGCGAGCCCGCGCAGCCGGCCGGCGCCGTCGTGGTTCACGCCCGCGTCCGCCCCGTCCGCGTTGCTGTAGGCGTAGCCGTTGGTGGGCGCGCCGTTGCCCAGCGAGATCCAGCCGAGGTTCGCGCCGTACAGGCGGCCGGAACAAAAGGACTGGCCGATCACCGCGCCGTTCGTGCCGTCCGCGTAGGCGTTGACCCACCCGGCGTTCGCCGCGTAGGCGTAAGGCGCGGCCGGGTCGACCGTCGTGTCGGCCCATGCGGCCGTACAGGCGAAGAGCGCAAACGCAAGGATCCGATGTGTTTTCATAAGCTCACCTCGAGAAGTTGGCCCAGGGGCTCAGCCCTGCCGCGCCGTTCGTCGTCGAGAGCGCCCCGCTGGCCGTCACGATCGGCCCGTACGTGTCCGAGGAACTGAGGCTGAAGTTGTTCGTCTGCCCCACGCAGCTGTTGCCGAAGATCAGGTTTCGGGAGGCCCCGCTGCTCTCGATTCCATACGTGTTGGCGCCCAGTTGCCCGTAGAGGTGATTGCCCTCCACGCGGTTGCCATTGGCACTGCTCATCCAAATACCCCGCGATCCATTTCTGCTTAAGGTGCAATCGGCAAGCAGATTGCCCTCGCATTGGCCGCCGGCACTTGATGTAAGATAAATGCCGTAGGAGGCATTGTCGTTAATGGTGCAGTTACGGATGATGTTGCCGTTGCATGCGCCCCCGCTGCTCCCCATGAGGTAGATCCCCGTGCTCTTGTTGCCGACCACGATGCAGTCGGCAAACGTATTGCCTCTGCAGAAACCGCCATTTGCATAGATAAGGACACCGCCGAAGGACCCGTTGCCATCGATCATACAGTCGCGGATGACGTTGTTCTCGCACCCTTTAGACGAACTGCCGGACAACGTGATGCCGCTGGTCTCATTGCTGTAAAGGGTGATCTGTTCGAACCGGCAGCTTTGACATGCCGAGACGTAGAGCCCAACCCCAAAATTCCGGATGGTCCCGTTACGCACAACCCCATTGTTGACGGGCACCCCCCCCGCTCCGAGCACGACACCGTAGTATCCATCGGTCTTGCTCCCGCTCAGCGTAAAGCCCATCAGATCCAGCGTGACGCCATCAGAATCGATGCTGATCCCGCCTCCAGACGAGGTCAGATTGGTGGTCAGGTAGTAGGACCCCGGAGCGGTGATCGTGAACGGCAGCGCCTCGATCGGCGTGCGCGGCTCGATCTGCTGCAGCGTCCGCATCGCCGGCGCGGGCACCCCGGCTGGCGGCGTCAGGCTGCCTTGGGCCCAGGCGCGCCCCGCAAACATGGCGCCGGACACGGCCAGAATCGACAGAACCTTGCATGTTGATGTCACGCACATATTCACTCCTTTGGATTTATTCCTGCTCTTGTCCCGCAAACGCTCACCCCTAAGAGCCCCCGCTTGCCCCGCTTCACTACTTCGAGAAGTTGGCCCACGGGCTCAGCGCCGGCGCGCCGTCGGCCGTCGAAAGCGCGCCGACATAGACCACGACCGGTCCGTAGCCGTCCGTCGCGCTGAGGCTATAGTTGGTGGTGTGCCCCATGCAGACGTTCTTCACGATCAGGTTGCCGCTGGTCGCGCTCCCATCCGTGCGGATGCCGACGCCCCCGGTCGCGGAGACGCGGTTGTTCTCGATGATATTCTGGGAGACGTAGTACAAGAAAATCCCGTTGCCGCTGTTGTTCCGCAAGAGGCAGTCTTCGACGCGGTTCCCCTTGCACGATCCGGTATTCCCATAAAAATAGATGCCGCCGTAATGCGCGGACTCGGGATGCGCCCCGTTGCCGGTCACCGTGCAGCGGGCGATGCTGTTTCCGTCGCACGACCCTTGGTATGCGCTCAGCCGGATGCCGTAGGAGCCGTTGTCGAAGACCGCGCAGCCCTCCAGCACGTTGCCGATGCAGGCGCTGCTCACGTCGCCGTCGAGCAGCACGCCGGTGCTGCTGTTGTCGTAACTCGCGAGACCCTCGATGCGACAGTTCTGCGCGTTGACCAGCCGTACGCCTGTCTGGAAATTGCGGACCGATCCGTTCCGCACGACGACCGCCCGGCAGGGGGCAGACACGCCCCCTACGACCGAGATGCCGAAGCCGGAAGACTGTCCTGCTCTTGAAACGGTGAAGCCCATCAGGTCCAGCGTCACGCTGTTCGTTGAGATGGTGATGCCAGACGAGGCCGTCACGAGATTCGTGGTCAGATAGTATGACCCCGGCTGCGTGATCGTAAACGGCGCCACATCGATCGGGATGCGCGGCTCGGTCTGCATCAGCGTCCGCATCGTCGGCGCAGGCGCGCCTGCCGGCGGCGTCAGACTCCCCTGCGCAAAGGCGGGCGACGCACTCCGCAGAACGGCCAGAACGGTCCCCATGAGGATCAAAAGGGTGGATGTTTTTATGCGCATTCGTGCTCCTTGCTCCTGGACGGACAGACCGATCAGGTGCGATCAACACGTAAGAGTAGCGTGTGGGGCCCGATTGTCAAGCCGTCCGACAGGCGCGCATGCGAAAACGCGTTCGGATTTGACTCCTTTGCCCTGCTTCCGTAGACTGAAGGGCACAACCTGATAAAAGGGGAGCGGTTATCACTGGGGTCGCCCTGCGCCTTGCGCGCAGGGGGCGCCGAACGAGGGAAGCTTATGACGCATGCATCGGTGGGCGGGCGGATCTGTGGCTTTGTGGTGTCATCCCTGGCGCTGGGGGCCTTTGGCCCGTTGCCGCAGGCCGGCGCCGCACCGCTGGGCATAGGATACCGGGAAACGCTGACCCTGTCTGTCCCGGCGGCTACGACGTCAAACATCACGGACCGCCTGTGGGTCGCGGAGGGCACGCTCAACAAGACCGGCGCGGGCACGCTTGTTCTGGCCGCTTCGAACCTGACGGTCCAGTCCGGCGGCGCCGTGTTCGTGCGCGACGGCTCGCTGCGGATCTCCGGCAGCACCAACGCGGTCGCGGCCCCGGCCCCGTGCCCGGTAGACGTCATGTCCCAGGCCGCGTTCTGGGTGGACGCCACCACCAACCTGGTCACCGCGTCGTCGAACGGCAACACCTATGTGGACGCGTGGCTCGACGCGCGCGAGCCGGACACCGAGGCGCCGTACCTTTATCCCCGTGCGGCGGCGAACCTCTCGTTCACCAACTGCGCGCCCCAACGGGTCCTCAACGCCGGCGGGAGCGGCACCCTGCCGTCCGTCTGGTTCGGCCGCTACAACTCGCTCCGCACGATGACGTGGACCACGCCCGCCAACACTACGGCCGACATCACCAAGATCTGCCATGTGTTCGCCATCCACGGCGTCTTCCAGTCCTACGGCTACGTTTTCGGCACCATGGGCGGCGACCCGGACTTTCACATCCAAGAGTACTCCGGCGGGAGCCCCGCCTCTCCCCTGTGGCACCAGACCGAGTGGACCACCACGGCGGTCCGCCAAGGCCGGACCTATCTGGACGGCGAGCGGGTCGACGGCACCCTGGTGCCGCCCAAACCCGGCTGGCAGCTGCTGGAGGTGGCCCTGGCCACCAAGACCGCTCATGCCGCCAACTTCTTCAACGACCGCAACATCACCGCGTACGGCAAACGCGTCGGCGGCGACAACCTGTGCGAGGTGGCGGTCTTCACCAACCGCCTCTCCGAAACCGACCGGCTGCGCGTCCAGAGCTACCTGATGCAGAAATGGCTCGCGCCGAAGCCGGTTCCCGCCTTCGCGGCATCCGCCGCCGCGACCGGGACGCTGATTGCGGACGTGGCCGCGGGCGAGACCTTCGCGCCCCGCCTGAACGGCGACGGCGCGCTGCAGAAGCGGGGCGTAGGAACGTTGGTCCTGGAGGATGTCGCAGCCGTCAAAACCCTGTTGCGCTCCGCCTCCCTGCTGGAGGGCGTCCTGGACGCGCGCGTGCCTGTTCCGCTCGCGCTGGCCGCCGGCGACCGCGTGACCGCCGCCAACACCGCGCTGGCCCTGGCGCAGGACGCCGGCGCGGACCGGATCGTCAAGACCGGCGCCGGCAGCGTGACGGTCACCGCGATCCCCGCTGACCTCGGCCGGCTCGAGGTCCAGCAGGGCACGCTGATTCTGACGCCGCCCGCGCTCAGCAACACGGTCGCCGCGCAAGCGTCCGGAGCCGTCAGCAACAGCACGTTCGAGGCGGAACTGCTCACCTCCTATCGCCGCGGCATCGCCAACGGCGAGACCTACCTCGGCTGGACGGCCTATGTGCCGGCCCCCACCGGCAGCGCCGACAACGCGGTGTTCATCTTCAACCGCTCGGCCGACACGACCAAATGGCCGTGCGACTTCGAGGCGCCCGAAGGCCTGCAGGTCCTTGCCCTGAAGCAGGACGCCTCGGCCTCCACGACGCTCGCGCTCCCGATCGCCGGCCTCTATGACGTCTCGTTCTACACCTCGGCACGCTCGTTCCTCAGTGGCCGTCACGAGTTCGACCTGTGCCTCGTGCACGGCGTGGAGACCACCCGCGTGGCTACGGTCCAAACGGTCAACCAGGCTTACGTCCGCCAGACCTTCCGCCTGCCGTGGCTCGAGGCGGGCGACCACACGCTGCTCTTCCACCGCACCGTGATGGGCGTCGACACGCTGGGAACGATCGACGACGTCAAGGTGACGCTCGTCTCAGAGACCCGGCCGGGCACCCTGAGCGTCATGAACGGCGACTTCGAGCAGACCGCGTTCCCGCTGAACCCGAGCGCCTTCAGCACGTCGAACATCGCCCTCGGATGGACCTTCACGTGCACGACGAACGGCATCACGACCTCCGGCATCACGATGGCCAACACCACGCCCTATTCGTTCTTCACGCCCTCCTCGCCCTATGGCAGCATCCTGCTGGGCCTCTACAGCAACGGCGTCGCCTCGACCTCTCTGACGCTGCCGGCCGGCACCTACCGGCTGCAGGCCGACCTCTGCAACTGGCCCTGCCAGCTCAACGGCCGCAACCTCGCCAGCACGCAGTCGGTCAAAGCGACGGTCACCCGCGGCTCGGGCGCCACGGACACGCTCGGCACAGTCGCGACCAACGCGAGCATCCTCTCTGCCGCCGTCTGGCCCACGGCCTTCAGCGTCACCAACAACGAAACGGTGACCCTGTCGCTGGCCGGGCAGTCGCCCTCTTCGGGCGGGCTTCTGGACAATCTCGTCCTTCTGCCCCAGACAAGCCCCATCGTGCTGAACGGCGGCTTTGAGGCGGGCTCGAACTGGACGTTCGCCTCCAACACGAACGCCCAGCCCAAAGACGCGGCCGCCTACAACAGCCTCTCCACGTCGAACGACTACGGCACCGCCATTTTCGACGGCTCGCGGCGACTGCTCTTGGTCCAGACCGGCATCGCCTACCAGGACATCCAGATCCCGGCGCCCGGCCTCTACCGGCTGGTGTTCCACGCCGCCCAGCGCTGCCCGCTGACCTACGGCAACAGCTACGGCCACAACCCGGTGCGGGCGTGGCTCGCGCAGAACGGCACCACCAACGTGCTCGGCTGGACGCGCGTCGACGACACGCCTCTGGTGCGGCGCGAGTTTCTCTTCACGGTGGCCGCCGCGGGCACGTACCGCTTCGGGCTGCAGGGCATGACCGACAACTCGGCCGCCTTCCCGGGCGCCGATCAGAACGCGCTCCTCGACGGCGTCTCCATCGAGCCCGTAAACAACTTGGGCGACGCGGCCTTCGCGCTCCCGAAGAAGCTGTCGCTGAGCGTCGCCGCCGGCGCGCGCCTGCAGCTGTCCTACACCGGGACGCAGACCGTCGACGAGGTCCGCTACGACGGCCACCTCGTGACCGGGGTGATGAGCCAGCAGACCTGCCCCGCCTTCATCTCCGGGCCGGGCGCGCTCTTCGCCAACCGCAAAGGCACGGCGCTCCTCATCCGCTGACCGGCTCCGGCCGCCGAAGCCCCGGGATTACCCCTCCGCGCTGCGCAGGCCGCGCGGGGGCCCCCCGAAGGTGTCCTCCATCTCGGCCCAGACCAGGCCCAGGCGGATGGTGACGAAGGTCATCAGCACCGCCACGAGGATCGCGATCACCCCCATCAGATAGCCGGGCACGCCCAGGTTGAGCGCGATGAACAGCGCGCAGACCAGCGACGCCAGGTTCATCGCCTGGCCCGCGAGAATCGCGTTCGGCCGCTTGCGCCAAGCCGCCAGCCCTTCCGCGTGGCCGCGCAGCGACTGGATGATCGGCAGCACGGAGATCAGCAGCATGGCCCGCATCGCCAGGGGGATATCGGCGGGCGGCACGTTCTGGACCTCGCCGAAGTACCACTGCGCCACGGCGGGGATCTGGCCCACGAGCGGGAACACGGCGAGCAGCAGGCCCGCGACCAGCGCGAACTTGAAGACCGACTGGTCCTTGCGGTCGCGCGGCGGAAAGGCCAGCACCACCGCCTGCATGCGGATCGCCGCGAAGCCCACGGGGTTCACCACGCCCATCGTCACGTAGTGGATCGGCAGCATCCGCGCCGGCTCCGGCGCGTGCGCGATGAAGGCTCCGATCATCACGCCCGCGAACGACAGCAGCACCCCGCCGAACGACAGCGGCACCGTGAACAGGAACTGCGTCCGGATGCCGGCCGGAGGCTCCGCCTGGGGGCCGAGCCCCCGGATATACGGCCGCGCCAGCCAGCGCGCCAGCAGGGTTTCCACGAGCACCGGCCCGGTCATGGCCAGGGTGCCCATCAGGTGGCCCACCCAGCCCAGGCTCACGAACAGCGGAGCCAGGCACGCCGTCAGCGCGATGCGGCACAGCGTCGCCCAGTTGGCCGCCGCGCTGGCCCGCGCGTTGTAGAGCGCCACGAGCCAGGGGTTGCGCAGGAAGAAGAAGATCTGGAGCGGGATGCTGAAGAAAAGGACTTCGCGGGCCGTCTGGTCCATCGGCGCGGCGAGGCCCAGGATCTTCTGGAACACGATCTTGTCGAACGGGTGCAGGCAGGCCAGCGCCTGGACCACGGCGAGCCCGCCGCACATCCAGAGGTTGAGCCGCCGGAAATGCCGGAAGCCCTCGGCGTCCCGGCCAAAGACCATGCCCGTCGTGAGCAGCCCGCCGCCCAGCGCGCCGATCATGAACATCACGGCCTGCCCCTGAGCAAAGGCGGCCAGATCCACCACGCCGTTCTTGCCGTGCGACACGATCGAGGCCACCAGCGGATACGTCAGGCTCTGGGAGGCGGCCTGAATCAGCAGCGGAATATAGAATTGGGCGGCGCGCCACGGGGTGTAGTCGGCCACCGCATCTGTCGGACCGGGAGGTTGCATGACGCTCTCCATCATATCAGGCCGGCGGACGAAAGCAACCGCCGCCAGGCCCAGCCCGGATCTTCTATCCACTGGCTTCAGTATCCAAATAGAGCGCGCTGCACTTTTTTAGTATCCTAACAAACCCCTAACCGATACACTTGAGTCCCGTTGTTTGTCATAACCCAGACGAAGGATCTAACATGACCCAAACAGGTTCGCTCCTGCGCCTATCCCCCGCCCTCCTCGCCTCCCTCCTCCTCTTCGCCGGCTGCAACCGGTCGCCGCGAGGCCTTGAACCCGACAAGATCGTCTCCATCACGGCGGAAACCCAGCACGGAGCCCCCGGCGCGCTTCTGCAGAAATGCATCAAAGTCGAGGTGCTGAGCAAACCCCAGCAGGGTCTGCTCGGCGGCACGGGCGAGCCCCATGCCGTAGCCGGCACAAAGCTGATCGTCACGCCCGTAGACCCTGCCTCCGGCACCCGGGCCCTCCCGGCGCAGGGTGTCACCGACGCGGGCGGCAACTGTGAATTCGACGTCCAGTTGGGCACCGCTTTCGGCGACCACTATCTCGACATCTCGTGCGAAGAGGCCCCGGAGATCCGCAAGCGCATCCGGTTCATCGCGGGCGTGCTCGTGGAGAACGCCCGGCAAGAGGTGGCCGCCGGCGACCTGCTGCCCAAGCCGATCCGCGTGCTCCTCTCCGGCCCGGACGGTCAGCCCCTCGCCGACGAACCCGTCTATTTCACCTTGGCCAAGCAACCCGGCAAGAGCGGCAAGCTCTCGAAAAGTCTCGTCAAGACCGACACCAACGGCGTCGCCGAAGTCAATCTCAAGACCGACGACAAGGCGACCGGCGTCTACGAGGTGCGGGCCGAAGTGGCGGACGCCCAGAAAGGCCTGTACACGCGCCCCTTCTTCGTCCAGTCAATGGCCCTTTGCACCACGGGGCTTTTGATCAGCATCTTCGGCGGGCTCGCCCTCTTCATCTTCGGCATGACCCTCATGAGCGACGGGCTGCAGCAGGTCGCGGGCAACAAGATGAAGGCCACGCTCACCTACATCACGCGCAACCGCGTCACCGCCATTCTCGCCGGCACGATCGTCACCTCGCTCATCCAGTCCTCCAGCGCCACCACGGTCATGACCGTCGGCTTCGTGAACGCCGGCCTGCTCACCCTGCAGCAGGCGATCGGCGTGGTCTTCGGCGCGAACATCGGCACGACCGTCACCGGCCAGATGGTCTCCTTCAAACTCGACGGCGTCGCCCTGCCGGCGATCATCATCGGCGTGATCGGCGTCCTGCTCGCCCGCAAAGCGACGTGGCAGGGCACCTTCCGCACGATCCTCGGCTTCGGCCTGCTCTTCTTCGGCATGACCATGATGTCCGACGAGCTCAAGAGTGCCGGCTCGTTCCCCAGCTTCGTGAAGTTCTTCCAGACCTTCGACTGCACGCCGGGGCCCGACGGGCAGATGCCGATCGGCGCGGTGCTCGGGGCGATCGGCATCGGCACGCTCACCACCATGATCGTGCAGAGCAGCTCCGCCACCATCGGCCTGGCGATCGCGCTGGTCAACAGCGGCCTGCTGAACTTCTGGACCGCCTTTCCCATCGTGCTCGGCGACAACATCGGCACCACGATCACGGCCGTGCTCGCCGCCCTCAACGCCAACCGCACCGCCAAACAGACGGCCGCCGCCCACTCGCTGTTCAATATTCTGGGCACCTGCATCATGATCGGCCTCTTCTACGTGCCCTACCACGGCACCCCGTGCTTCCTGTATCTGATCGACCACCTCACCGCCGGCGCGGCGTTCCAGGGCGAAAACCTCGGCCGCCACGTGGCCAACGCCCATACAATGTTCAACGTCTGCAACGTGATCCTGCTGACCGCCTTCATCCCGCAGCTCGCGTGGCTCTGCGAGCACCTGATTCCCGCGAAGAAATCGCCCACCGGCGTGGTGCGCCTCGAGACCCACCTGCTCAACACCCCCTCGCTCGCGCTCGTGTGCGCGATGAACGCCCTGGCCGACATGACCGAAAAGGCGTGGAAGGCGTCGCTCGACGCGCTCCAGGGCTACAAGAACGGCAAGCCGGTCTCCGTCGACGCCATCAAGACCATCGAAGACGAAGTGGACAACATGCAGGGCGAGATCATGGAGTACCTGGTCCAGCTCACCCGCAAAGAGCTCACCGAGGCGCAGGCCCAGGCCATCCCGGTGCTGATGCACTGCGTCAACGACGCCGAGCGCATCTCCGACCTGGCCTACCTCATCGCCCGCCGTGCGGCCACGCAGCCGGCCGCCGCGTCCAAATTCACCGACGGCGCCATCGTCGAGCTGAAAGCCATCATCGAGAAGGCCAGCACCATCGCCAAGCTCACCCTGGAAAGCCTGCGCGACGGACCGGGCGCGGCCAAAGCCGTCGCCGTCGTGATGCAGGACATGAAGACCATGTCCCGGCAATCCATCCAGGGCCACGTGGACCGCCTGCAGAACGGCGCCTGCAAGCCCGAGCGCGGCATGGTCTACGTCGAAGTCATCGCGGCCCTCGAGAACATCGTGCGCCACCTCGAGAACATCGCCGAACGCGCCGACCGCATCTCCACCGCGATCTGACGGCCCCGACTGGGGAGTTGCACGGGCCGCGAAACCCGATATACTGATGTGCTCATGGGAAGGACGACGACATGAGCACATCGATACCCGTATTCACGAAGCGGTTGGGCCTCGCGCTCGGCCTCGGCTGCACGGCGCTGGGCCTCCTCGCCGCGCCGTCGTTCCGCGCCGACAAGAACTACCCCAGCCTCGGCCTCCGTCTCCGGGTGCTGGGCAACGCGACCCCCGAACCGCTCCCGCAGTGTAAAACCTTCTCCTACACCTTCACCCGCGGCGACGAGAGCACGAAGCGCGACCTCTTCGACCCGCAGGAGCTCTGGTTCGCCACGCAGCACGCCGGCCAGTGGCGCGACGAGGCCGGCAATGTCCTGATGCTCGGCCGGCCGACGCACCAGCGGCCCGCCGTCGACTCGGCCGTCCAGGCGGGCCACGTCAGCCGCGAGGCGTTCGAGAGCGCGCTCGCCGAGCCCGCCAACCGCTTCGACCCCGACAGCCCCGAAGCGCTCGCGACCTGGATCGCGGCCTTCACGGGCTGCACCCCCAGAGCGCCCGAGCCGCTCCGCCTCACCTTCAACCTGACCCACGCGCTCTTCTTCCCGGTCGAAGAGTCCGCCACGCTCGTCTACGCGTTCCGCGTCAAAAGCCGCAAGCCGAACGGACAGACCCTCCCGTCGGACTGGTTCTGCGCGGTCATCAAGATCGCCGACGGCACCTTGAAGTCCAAAGTCCGCAAGGACTTCGAAGTCCAGTTCCTCGCCAACGCCGCCGCCACGCCCCAGACCGGCGCCGTGGCCGCCCAGGGCGTCCAGCCCAAAGCGCTCCTCGCGGGCCCCGCCGTTAAAGGCGCCCCCGCCATCCCAGACCACCCCAGCCGCACCGCCGCCCGCAAGAGCATCGCCAACATGAAAGACTGGTGGTTCGCCGAGACGCCCGACTACATCTTCCTCTCGAACATCCGCAGCGCCACCGGCAAAGGCCTCGTCAAAGAGCTGCAAACCACGATGCCCGCCCTGCGCGGCGCCTGCGCCGCCCTGATCCCGCCGTTCGACGACGCCACGGACATCAGCGTGGTGCGCATCTTCGAAGAGCCGGAAGCCTACAAGCAGTACGTCGGCAAAGAGATCGAATGGAGCATCGGCGTCTGGTCCCCCATGCGCCGCGAGCTGGTCATCCTCTCGCAGGGCCGCGACAAAGAGAAGACCCTGGACATCATCAAGCACGAGGGCTTCCACCAGTATCTCTTCTACGCCACGCGCATGATCGAAAACGCCGTCTGGTTCAACGAGGGCCACGCCTGCTTCTTCGAGACCGCCGAGGCCGACAGCAAAGGGCGCATCGAGATCCCCGAGAACACCCGCGTCAGCCACCTGCTCGACAACCTCGACGACGCCGCCGCCCGGCTGCCCAAGCTCATCCACGCCGACCGCGACGCCTTTTACAACGGCGCCGCCGAACAGCGCTCGCTGAACTACACCACCGCCTGGGCGCTGATCTACTTCCTGCGCAAAGGCGTGCCCGCCGACCGGCTGACCGCCTATGCCGGCATCCTGGACACCTACCTGAAGACGCTCGCCACCACCCGCGACGCCGCAGCGGCCACCACCGCCGCCTTCGAGGGCATCGACATGGCCATGTTCCAGGACGATTTCACCGGCTTCTGGAAAAAAGGCCGCAGCTCGGCCCGACGCTACGACCCCTTTGCCGCCGCGGAAAAGGCGAAGTGACCGACAGCGCTTGGCGGCTCTGCTCTTTTGTGTTAAGACTTCACCGTGCAGGAGAACGTTATGGAGACCGACACCCCACAGCTCACCCCGCTCGAAGCGCGCATCCTCGGCGCGCTCATCGAGAAAGAGGTCACAACCCCCGAGTACTATCCCCTCACGCTGAACGCGCTGCTCGCGGCGTGCAACCAGAAGAACAACCGCGCGCCGGTCCTCGCGCTCGACGAGGAGACCCTCGCGCGCGGCATCTTCAGCCTCCAGGAGAAACAGCTGCTCGAGTCGTTCGCGGGCGCCACCGCCCGCGCGCTCAAATACCGCGAGCGCCTCTCCGTCAGGCTCGCACTCGCGGCCGACGAGCGGGCCGTGCTGTGCGAGCTGCTGCTGCGCGGCCCGCAGACCGCCGGCGAGCTCCGCGCCCGCGCCGCCCGCCTGCACCCGTTCGCCTCCGCCGAAGAGCTGCAAGCGACCCTCGACCGCCTCGCCGCCCGGCCCGGCGCCCCCCTGGTCGTCGAGCTGCCGCGCCAGCCCGGCCACAAAGAGCCGCGCGTCGCCCACCTGCTGGGCGACCAGCCCCCCGCCGCCGAGGCCTCCCCGGCCGAGCCGCCTCCGCCCGCCGCCGTGCGGGCCGTCATGGGCGAAGCCGCGCGCACGGCGAAGCTCGAAGCGCGCGTGGCCGCGCTTGAGGCCGAGGTGTCCACCCTCCAGTCGCTTTTCCAAACGTTCAAGTCCCAGTTTGAATAAACACCATCCACGCGAAAGGAATGATGATGAAAAGAATGCTGCCCCTCGTCTTGTGCGCCACGTTTTGCTCGAGCCTGACTGCCGCGCCCGATACGGCGAAAGCGGAGAAACGGGACATCCGGACCCTTTCGGTCAGCGGGTGCGCCGTCGGATACATCCAGCCCGACGCGGTCCTGTGGACCGTCACCCCTCAGGCGAGCGGCAAAACCCTCGCGGAAGCCCGTGAAGCCTGCGACCTGCTGGTTAAGAACCTGCTCGACGGCTGCGCAAAAAAGGGCGTGCAAGGCCCTGACGTCTCGCTGGGCATGGTCGCCATTCAAGACGCGCGCTCGGGACGGGCCGAAACTCCGCAAGACAGCGCCGAACGGTTCACGGTTTCACGCCCGATCACGCTCCGCCAGCGGGAGCTCCACCTGTTTCAAGACATGCTCAACTATCTCAGCAAAGGGGCGGGCAAGGTCACCTACAAGCTCTATTGTTCGCGCATCGACAAGATCACCCGCGAAACCCTGCTGCGCGCCACGCAAGCGGCCAAGGACAAAGCCGCCGCCATGGCCGCGGCGCTGGGGACCACGCTCGGACCGGTCCATACCGTCAGCGAATATGCGCCGGCCGACACCCCGACCAGCCAGCAAAATGTCATCGTCGACGACAGCTCGCCGGTCTACAACGCCGACGCGGAGAAGATCGCCATCACGATTTTCGCGACCTTCGAGCTGCAATAACTTCACGCGCCCCCTTTCCCGAGAGGAGACCCCGCCATGCGCACCGCTTCCTCGCGCCGCGATTTCCTGAAAGCCGCCGGGCTGAGCGCCGCAGCCGGCTGCGCCGCCTCCTGCGCCTCGCTGAGCCGGGCGCCCCGCCCGCCGAACATCGTGGTGATCTTTCTCGACGATTCCGGCTTCGCCGACTTCCGCCCCTTCGGCGCGCCCGCGTACGACACGCCCCACGTGCGGCAGCTGGCCGCCGAGGGCTGCCGCTTCGTCAACTTCCACGTGCCGCAGGCCATCTGCTCCGCGTCGCGCGGCGCCCTGCTCACGGGCTGCTACCCCGAGCGCACCGGCCTCGTGGGCGCGCACGGGCCGCGCGCCCGCGGCATGGACCCGAAGTGGCCGACGCTCGCGCAGGTGCTCAAGCCGCAGGGCTACGCCACCGCCGTCTTCGGCAAGTGGCACATCGGCGACCAGCCCGAAACTCGCCCCCCGGCGCGCGGCTTCGACGAGTCCTGCGGCCTGATGGTCTCCAACGACATGTGGCGCCACCACCCCGAGTCGCGCCACTTCGACGCCTTCCCGCTCCAGTTCTGGGAAAACGGCAAGGTCGTCATCGACGACGTGACCCCCGCGGACCAGACCCGCCTGACCCAGTGGTACACCGAGCACGCGGTCGATTTCATCCGGCGCAAAAAGGACCAGCCCTTTTTCCTCTACGTGCCCCACAGCATGCCGCACGTGCCGCTCGCCGTCGGCGAACGCTTCAAGGGCAAGTCCGGCGCGGGCCTGTACGGCGACGTGATGCTGGAGCTCGACGCTTCCGTGGGAGCGATCATGTCCGCCCTGCGCGAAGCCGGCGTGGCCGACAACACGCTCGTGCTCTTCACCTCCGACAACGGGCCGTGGGCCTCCTACGGCAACCACGCGGGAAAAACCCCCTACCGCGAAGCCAAGGGCACGGGCTTCGACGGCGGCACGCGCAGCGCCTGCGTCATGCGCTACCCCGGCCGGATCCCCGCCGGCGCCGTGTCCGACGCGATGCTCTGCTCCATCGACCTGCTGCCGACCGTGGCGCGCCTCGCCGGCGCACCGCTGCCGCAGTCGCCCGTCGACGGCCGCGACGTCTGGGACCTGATCACGGCGAAACCCGGCGCGGCGAACCCGCACGACTACTACGCCTTCACCACGGGCAACAGCTTCGACGGCGTCTTCAGCGGCGACGGCCGCTGGAAGCTCCACCTGCCGCACGCCTACCGCACCCTGGCCACGGCGGGACGCGACGGGCAGCCGGGAACCTACCGGCAAGAGAAGATCGGCCTCTCGCTCTTCGACCTGCGCAGCGACCCGCACGAGACCGTGAACCTCATCGACCGCTACCCCGACGTCGCGGCCCGCTTGCAAGCGTTCGCCGAGCAGCACCGCGCCGCCTTCTTTGCGCGGCCGGACACGCCGCGCGGCGGACCGCGGTAGCACCAGCTTTCGCTTGCCTGAGCCGGAGGCGCGGTCTACAATACGCCGCGTCTCATGCAACTGCCCTGCCCAGTCTTTGACTTCCACGTCCACCTCTACCCCGACCCTCTGGCGGAAAAGGCGGTGGGACGTCTTGCGCAGCGCTTCGGCAACCCGCCCGCCTTCGACGGCACGGTCCGCGGCCTGCGCGCCAACCTCGCCGAGTCCGGCATCTGCGGCGCGCTCAACCTGCCGGTCGCGACCAAGCCCGACCAGGTCGGCTCGATCAACGCTTGGGCCCGCGCCCTCAACCGCAGCCCCGTCTTCAGCCTCGCCACCGTGCACCCCGACACGCCCGACCTCCCCGCCGCGCTGCGGGCGGTGAAGGCCGCGGGGTTCCGCGGCGTCAAGCTGCACCCCGAATATCAGACGTTCACGCTGGACGACCCGCGCGTCGCGCCGGTGTGGGAGAGCTGCTGCGAACTGGGCCTCTTCGTGTTCCTGCACGCGGGCGGCGAGCGCGTGTTCGCGCCGCCCTACCACACCACGCCCGCCTCGATCGCCGCCCTGCTCGACCGCCAGCCGCGCCTCACCGTGGTCGCGGCGCACCTCGGCGGCTTCCAGATGTGGGACGAAGCCGAGGCGGTGCTGATCGGCAAGCCGCTCTATCTCGACCTCTCGCACACCCTCTTCTGGATGCCCGACCGCCAGCTCGTGCGCATGGTCCGCAAGCACGGCGCGGGCCGCATCCTTTTCGGCAGCGACGCGCCGTGGCAGACGCCCGCCCGGGTGCTCGAAGCTTTTCTCAAACTGCCCTTCACCGAAGCCGAGCAGCGCCAGATCCTCTGGCAAAACGCCGCACGGCTGCTCGGCCAAGAGGCGACGCCCACCCAACCCGAACCCCCCATCCACCCATGAACATCTCCATCATCGGCCTCGGACTGATCGGCGGCTCGTTCGCCAAAGACCTGCGCAAGGCAGGGCTCGCCACGGAACTGCTCGGGGTGGAGGCCTCGCCCGCGCACGCCGAACGCGCGGTCCAGCTCGGGCTCGTCGACCGCGCCGTGCCGCTGGAGGAGGCGCTGCGGCTGAGCGACGTGCTGCTGCTGGCCGTCCCGGTCGACGCGATCGAGACGCTGCTGCCGAAGGTGCTGGACGCGGTCCGCCCGACGCAGACGGTCATCGACCTGGGCTCCACCAAGTTTCAGCTCGCGGAGTCCGTGCGCAACCACCCGAACCGCGAGCGCTACGTGGCGGCGCACCCGATGGCGGGCACCGAGAACGCAGGCCCCGACGCGGCCCTGGAGGGCCTCTTCCGCGGCAAGACCGTGCTGCTCTGCGACCTGGAGTGGAGCGCGCCGGACGCCTGCAAGACCGCGCTCGAGCTGTTCCACGCCGTGGGCCTCAAGTTCGAGTTCATGAACTCCGACCAGCACGACCGGCACGCGGCCTACGTCTCCCATCTCTCGCACGTCGCGGCCTACGCGCTCTCGCTCGCGGTCCAGACCGAAGAGAAAGCCGGCTACGCCGTGCCGCGCCTGGCAGGCGGCGGCTTCGCCTCCACGGTGCGCCTGGCCAAGAGCTCGCCCGAGATGTGGGTGCCGATCTTCAAGCAGAACCGCGAGCATGTGCTGCGGGCGATCGACGCCTTCTCCGAGCGCCTGCAGGAGTTCCGCCGCGCGCTCGACGCCAACGACTACGCCAAGCTCGAAACGCTCATCCGCGACGCCAACCACATCCGCGACCTGCTGTGACGCCCGCCTCAGGAGCCCGCACAGCGAACCCCTTCTGCTTTTGAGACAGGCGGGCGGGAGTGGGTCTCAAGGGACAGGGCGGACCAAGTTCAAGCATGGCCGTTGTCCAAGAAGGGGTAGGGCGGTTTCTCCGAAACCGCCGCGGACCCGACGCCTGCCCTAACGCTCGATCAGCGCCCGCATCTCCGGGGTGATCTCGAGGATCTCGAAGTCCTTGAACCACATCTCGACGTCGGCGCCGCCGTGCAGCTGCAGGCCGACTTTGCCGCTCTTCTCGCAGAGCGGATCGACGATGTCGATGGTCCTCTGGCCGTTCAGGATTTCGACGATGCGGTCGCCGCAGACCGCCGTACAGGTGGTGTTCCACCCTTTGGGATTTCGCACCTTCGCGATGAACGCGTCCTCGCGCGCGACCCAGCCGCGTCCCGGAGTCTTGTCGCCGGCCGTGTGCCAGAGCGCCGAGTCTTTCTCGTTGCCGGCGATCTCGTTCTGGAACCCTTTGAGCAGCCACGGCGTGTCGACCTCCTCCGCGCGGAAATAGAGCGCGCTGTTGCCGCCGAAGAGCTGGTAACTCACCCGCACGATGAAATCGCGGTAGACCTTGTCCGACACCACCAGTCCGTCGCGCTTCTCGTTCGGCCGGTGCTTGCCCGCCAGATAGCCCTCGGCGTCGTTGAAAGCCCAATCCTCCGGCAGCACGAAGCGCGCGCCGCGCAGCGCGTAGCGGCCGTCCGCGCCCTTCGCGAAAAAGGGCGTCCACCGGCTCGTGCCCAGCTCTTTGATGCGGATGTTGCGCCAGCGCGCGCAGACGCCGCCGTCCGGGTTTTTGGTCGCATGCACCTGCAGCCCGAGGAAGCCCTCCAGCGACTCGCCGTCGAGGAGGTTGGCGACCGGCACGCCGTTGAGCCACGTCCGGACCGAGGGCCCGACGCACTGGATCTCCATCGCGTTCCACGCGCCCTTGCGGTAGGCCGCCGCGGATGCGGCCAGCGCGCCCGTCGGCGTGTTGTCCAGCCAGATGCGGTCGAATTTGAACCCGCGGCGGCCCTCGTCGTAGATGCGCGCCACGCGGTCGGCCTCGCCCGCGATCTCGGCCTGGTAGCCGAAGACCCGTTCGGCCTGGTCGGCCTGCCGGGCCGCGGCCGAGCGGAACTGGACGCCCGAGTTGCCCGCCTCCAGCTTGAACTCCAGACGCAGGATGAAATCGCCGTAGCTCTTCTCCGTGCACAGGAACGTGTTGCGCGCGGCGTCCTGGAAACGGCCGGCGATCGCGCCGTCCTCCACGGCATAGGTGGAGCCGCCTCCGCGCCGCGTCCAGCCGTTCAGCGTCTGGCCGTCGAACAGCGACACAAAGCCCTCTTCGACCCCCTGCGCCCAAGCGGCGCCCCCGACCAGAACCGCCAGCCACGCACCCCCCAAAACCCCGCTTCTCCTCATGTCGCCCTCCCCCTTTTGCGCCTGGGCAGACGGCCTGCCCACGCGCTGTAAACCGTACGCCTCTTCAGCCGCTTTGTCGATGCGAAAACCGGGCGTTTCTATGTGACCCGCTCTGCGGCCCGCCCGGAGCCCTACCTGGACCTGCAAGACACGCCTTTTTCAGACCCCTGAGGTCGGCGGCGCACGCACGGGTTCTTTGCAGAGAGGACGAGCAGATCCTACTTCGCCAAGGCTCCGTAGGACGAGCAGCTCGTCCCTTGTGCGCAGCCAAATTCTGGTGACCGGGGGGCAAGCGTCTGCTTGCCCGCGCAACTTCTGGCCTCTCAATTGAAAAGTGCGGGCGCCCTCTGCGGTTCGGCTGCGGTCGGCGTCGGCGACGCTTTCGCTTGAACCGCCGTGCAGATTGTGAAACACTTTTGCCCATCGTGCCAAAGGCACATCCAAACGGAGGGGAAACGATGAGAGCGATCTGGGTTGCATCGGTTTTCATGTCTGTGGCCTGCGCGGTCCAGGCGCAGTCGCAGGCGGACCTCAAAAAGCGGATCGACCTTCTTGAGGCGCGGATCGCCAAGCTGGAGGCCGCCGCCGGAAAGCCGGAGGCCAAGGAGGGCGCCGCCGCAACGAAAGAGGAGCTCGTGGCGGCCGAACGCGCCAAGGCCAAGGATCGGATGCGCAAGGACCTCGAGGTCTACTCGCGCGAGGATCTCGCAAAGATCGAGAAGCTCTATCAGGTCGCTAGCAACGAGTGCAAAACGGATGCGGGCAAACAGAGCCTGCAACAGCTGGTCGCCCAATACGACAAAGCCAACCGCACCGGCTGCGCGCTGCTCTATCTGGGCCAGATAACGCAGGACGACGAGCGCGTCCACTACCTGACCCAAGCCATCAAGGAGTTCGGCGACTGCTACTACGGCGACGGCGTGCAGGTCGGCGCCTATGCGCGATTCTACCTCGCCGGCACCTATCGGAAAGCGGGCCAGACCGCCAAGGCCAAAGCGCTGATCAAAGAGATCCAGGAGCAGTATCCGGGCGCGATCGACCACCGCGGTAACCTGCTCGTCGACCTGCTCGCGAGAGACGGCGAGTAAACCGACGCGCCGTCTTTTACATGAACCCCGAAAGGAAAGCCTTCCCATGACCAAAACCCTTCTGGCCAGCTGCATGTTGTGCGCGGCCACGCTCTGCGCCGGAACCTACAGCCACGACATCAACGTCGCCGAAGAGTGCCGCGTGCGCGACGGCCTGCCGAACCTCTTCGCCAAGCTCGGCGCCGGCGAACCGGTGCGCATCGCCTACCTCGGTGGCAGCATCACGGCGGCCGCGGGCTGGCGGCCTAAATCGCTCGCCTGGTTCAAAGCTCAGTACCCCAAGGCGGAGGTCATCGAGATCAACCCCGCGATCTCCGGCACAGGCTCGGACTACAGCGCCTGCCGCCTGGAGGGCGACGTGCTGGTGCAGAAACCCGACCTGGTCTTTCTGGAGTGCCGCGTGAACGGCGGCGGCGGGTATGAGGCGAAGTCGGTCGAGGGCGTCGTGCGCCACATCTGGAAGAACAACCCGAGAACCGACATCTGCTTCGTCTACACGCTCCACCAGGGCATGCTCAAAGACCTGCAGGCCGGCAAAACCCCATGGTTCGGGCCGATCCAGGAGCGCATCGCCAACGCCTACGGCATCCCGACCGTCGACTTCGGCCTCGAGATCGCGACGCGCGAAAAAGCCGGCTCGCTGATCTTCAAGGGCGACGCGCCGGTCGAGGGCAAGCTGGTCTTCTCGAAAGACGGTGTCCACCCGGGAGACGAAGGCCACACCGTCTACTGCGAAATCCTCGCCCGCTCGATGCAGAAGATCGCGCAGGCGGGCAAGCCGGGAGCGCATCAACTTCCCGCCGCGCTGGAGCCGACCTGCTGGGAGACCGCGACCCTGCTGCCGATTACCCAGGCCCAGCTGAGCGCGGGCTGGGTCCCGGTAGACGTCGAGAAAGATCCGGTCTACACCGAGAGCCGCCAGCGCACGCACGCCATGCTGCGCGGCGCGGTGAAGTGCGACAAGGCGGGCGAGAGCATCACGGTCAAATGGAACGGCACGGTCGTCGGCCTCAGCGACATCCCGTACGGCGAACCCTGCGTGATCGAGGCGGTCGTGGACGGCGGGCAGCCGATCACGGCCGAGCGCGCGCAGAAGGAGAAGACCCGGCACGCGCGCTTCTGGTACCTGCCTGAGCAGGCACCCGGCGAGCACACCTTGACCATCACGGTCAAGAAGTTGCCTCCGGGGCAGTCCTTCTACGCGGGACAGCTGCTAATTGTCGGAACGCGGGCCCAGTGACGGCTTGGCCTTGATCACGAGCTTGCCGTCGCGGACAGAAACGGATTGGAGTTTCTGCAGCACCGCGGCGGCCTTCGGGTCTTGGCCCGCCTTCTCCGCCAGATTCTTGTCGCGCAGCACCTGCATGACCTGAGGCGGCAGCGGCTTCCCGCGGACTTTGAGATCGTCTAGAAACACCATCAGGCCGGCCGCGGCCGTATCCACGCGGAAGGTGACTTCGCCGTTCAGCCAGCGTCCTTTGAACAGGCTGCCGATGTCGTCCAGCGGGATGCAGACCGTGCCCTGAAGCTGATCGCCCTCGATGGCGACGCGGACTTTGTCGGCCAGGTCCGGCGACTTCTGGATCAGCACGTTGAGGTCCTGCGCCGTCAGCGTCAGCTCCTGCGCAGAGGCGCCGGACTCGATCGCCTTGGAGAACCCCTCGACCCGCTGGAAGAGTGCCGCCGATTCAGCCTCCGTCACCTGGACGGCGGGCAGCGCCGCCGGCGCGGGCTCCGTGTATTCGGCGGTCAGCTGGACCACCTTCTTCTTGATCCCGCTGTAGGCGAAGAAGCCGCCGACGCCCAGCAGCAAGATGACGGTCAAGCAGCCGATCCCGGCCGCCTTGAAACACCCGCCGCACCCGCTCTTCTTGTTCCCCGCGTCCGAATCCGACATGGCACGCCTCCCGGCCTCAGCCGTTGATGTAGGAGCAACAGTAATCGACCAGCGTCGCGACGTTCAGGCTGAACTTCGCCTTCGCCGGCACCTCGAACGACTCTCCGCCGCGCACCGTCTTCCAGGCGGTCTCGCCGGGCAGCAGCACCTCGAGCTCGCCGGCCAGGATCTCCATGATCTCCTTCGCGTCGGTGCCGAAGGTGTACTCGCCCGGCAGCATGATGCCGAGCGTCTTTTTAGAGCCGTCCGCAAAGAGCACGGTGCGGCTGGTCACCTTGCCGTCCGAGTAGACGTTGGCGCGCTTGACGACGGTCACATTCTTGAATTCGCTCATAGAAAGATCCTTATAGGGGTTGATGCACGGAGTTGCCCGGAACGCGAAAATCATAGGCGAAACGCTCGCGGCCCGCAAGCAGGATGCGCGCCGCCCCTTTTTTTGGTATTCTGTGTGCACGATGAAGACTCGTGATCCCGAGCAAGAGAGCGGACCGGCTGAGGAGATGCAGGCGCCGCAGGGCGAAGTGACCCGGCGGCTCAACCGGGCGTTCGGCCCCATCGTGGCCGGCCTGATCATCGATGTGGTGGACTTCGCGACCTTCGGCCCGATCGGCTACCTCCTCGGCCTGCCGGTGGGCGGCTTCGCCGGCTACTGGATGGGACGCTGCCTGGGCTTCAGCCGCAGGACCAGTTTCTACTGCGCGATCGCCGCCGGCATCTACTGCACGATCCCGGGCACGGAGCTGATCCCTCTGGCCACGCTGCTCGGCGCCTATGTGCGCTTCCGCGAGAGCGGCCGCGAGGAGGCTCCGGATTCCCTTGGCGAAACCGAGGACCGCCGCTTATAATAGAAGACAAGAGGAGGCGCGTATGCGGCAACAGGGTGTGGCAAGACGGACGTTTCTGGGCACGATCGGCGGCGCGGCTTGCGGCTGCCTCTGCGGCGAGGCCTGCGCAGCCACGGGCGGCGACGCCTGCGTGGACGCGATCTGCGGCATCTACTGCGGCGCCTGCCCGGCGCTGCTGGCGGCCAAGGAGGCCAAAACCCCGGCCGAGGTCAAGTGCCTCGGCTGCCGCAGCACCAAGAAGACGCCGGGCTACGCGCCCAAATGCGAGGTGCGCAAATGCGCTAAGGCCAAGCAGCTTCAGTCGTGCGGCCTCTGCAAGCACTATCCCTGCGACAAGATCAAAGCGTTCTTCAACGAGACGCCGAAATACGGCCTGCGCGAGAAGTATCTGAACACCGTCCGCGACAGGGGCCTGACCGCCTGGCTGGACGAGATGAAGGCGCGCTGGACCTGCAAGAAGTGCGGCGCGCCGTTCGGCTACGGCATGAAGGCCTGCAAGCAGTGCGGTGAAAAAGTGTGGTCCGACGCCGAGGAGTTCGCCGACTTCAAGCGGCTCAAGGCGGACGGAAAGATCGGGTAACCCTGCGCGAGGGCAATGGCCCCGCGCGAACCCAAGAACGAATAATGCAGACGGGTGTGTACAAAACGCGGGCGCTGGCGCTCGCGTGGGTGTTTGGTGTGTGCTTCGCACACGCGGCCACAGGCCCCCTGTTGTCCGACACCAACCTCTTCGACGCCCTCAACCTCGACGCCCCCGGCCTCGGGCCCGTCAAGGACGCCGTCGCGCTCGGCGACTACGCCGCCGCGCGGGCCGACCTGGCCGGCTATCTGCGCACCCGCACGAACGTGACGTGGTTCTTCGATCCCCGCGCCGTCACCAACGCCGTCTCGTATTCGCTGTCGCTGGCCAGCGCCACGGCCACCGGCACGATCACCGTCGCGAGCATCCCCTACACCTTCCCGGACGGCAACATCGACTGGTTCTTCAACGCCACCACCAACCCCGCCGCCGGCTATGCGCCGAACAACGAGTGGCTGTGGCAGCTCAACCGCATGATGTGGTGGCCCAACCTCGGACAGACCTACTGGGGCCGCTCGCGCGACGAGTCCTACGCGCAGGCCTGGGTGAATCAGCTGCGCGACTGGATCGCCGACTGCCCGGCGCAGGCCAGCCGCCAGAACGTCGCCGGCTCGGCCTGGCGCACCATCGAGACCGGCCTGCGCATGTCCACCTACTGGCCCGACGCGTACCATCGCTTTCTGACCTCGCCGAGCGTCACCGACGCCGACCTCGTGCTCTATCTCACGTCCTGCATCGAACAGGCCCGCTACCTGGCCGCCTTCTACACGCAGGCGAACTTCCTGACCATGGAGATGTCCGGCCTCTACACCGTCGGCGCGCTCTACCCCGAACTCAAGGAGGCCGCGGCCTGGCGCAGCTTCGCGGCCGCGAAGCTGCAGGCCGAACAAACCGTCCAGTTCCTGCCCGACGGCTGGCACTACGAACTCGCGCCGGGCTATCACATGGTGGCCATCGACAACACCCTCCAGATCCACCAGGTCGCCGAGCTCGAAGGGCTCCTCTCCGAACTGCCCGCCGATTATCTCGCCGGCCTCGAGAACGCCTACCAGGCCCTGCTCTACATGGCCGCGCCCAACCGCGTCACCCCGCCCGTCAACGACTCGGGCCGCAACGACGTGCGGGGCCGCCTGCGCGAGGGCTACGCGACGTTCACCAACCGGCTCGACTTCCTCTGGCTCGCCACCGGCGGCACCTCGGGCGTCGCCCCCGCCGCCACCTCCTACAGCTTCCCGTACGGCGGGTTCAACGTCATGCGCTCGGGCTGGGAAACCAACGCCCACTTCGCCTGCTTCGACGCCGGCGCGCTGGGCCAGAGCGGCCACCGCCACGAGGACAAGCTCGCGCTCCAGCTCTGGTGCCACGGCCGCGAGATCCTCTTCGACCACGGCACCGGCAACTACGAGACCAGCGTCTGGCGCTCCTACTCGATGTCCAGCCTCGGCCACAACACCGTCGCCGTCGACGGCCTCGAGCAGAAGGGCGGCGATGGCAACTCCACGCTCCCCGACCCCGACTACGTCGCCACCAACGCCCTCCCCATGCGCTGGGAGTCGGACGTCGCCCGCGACTTCGCCGCCGGCACCTACAACCGCGGCTACTCGAACTATACCTTCCGCCCCGCCGTCCACACGCGCCGCGTGCTCTTCGCCAAGCCCGATCTCTTTCTGGTCGCCGACACGCTCGCGCCCGCCTCGCCCGCCGTCCCCCACACCTACGAGGCGCGCTGGAACCTCCTCCCGACAAACACCGTGCTCGACGCGGCCACCCGCACCGTGAGCACCGCCGACGCCGGCCTCGCCAACCTCGCGGTCGTGCCCTGCCTCACCGCCGGCCTCGCCGTCTCGAACACCGTGGCCAAGGAGGCCGCGGACTACCGGCAGCTGCTCGGCTGGAAGGTCCAGAGCGGCACCACCACCCACGTGCCCTGCACGACCGTCACCCACACCCGCACCGGCACCGGCACAAACCACTTTCTCACGCTCTTCGTCCCGCTCGCCCCCGGCGCAACCAACCCCGTCGCGCAGGTCGTCGCCACCGGCGCAACCTCCGCCGACCTGCTGCTGCGCGACGGCCGCACCCTGAAAGTCTCGGCCGACCCGAACCCCGCGCGCGGCCTGCGCCTCGTCGAGCTCGACCCCTCGGGCGCGACCAACCGCGCCGTCGGCGCCGGCTTCGTTCCGCCCGCAATCACCCCCGTCCAGAACCTCGTCATGCTCCCCAACCGCAGCCGCACCGTCTCGGTCACCGTTTCCGACCCCGACGCGCCGGCCGCCGCGCTCGCGGTCAGCGGCGCCTCCGACAACCCGGCGCTCCTGCCCGCCGCGGGCATCGCCGTCTCCGGCACCGGCGCCGCGCGCACCGTCACCCTCACCCCCGCCGCCGGCGCCAGCGGCGCCGCCACCGTCAGGCTCACCGTCGCCGACCCCGACGGCGCAACCGCCTCGACCGCCTTCCGGCTCACCGTCGACGCCCCGCCCGCGCCCCTCGCCGCGGCCACCGCCGCCACGCTCGAAGAGACCGCCCTTGACTTCGACCTGCGCGCGTATGTCACCGACGACCTCACCCCCGTCTCCAACCTCCTCTTTTCCGTCTCCGGCGCGACCGGCGGCACCGCCACCCTCGGCGCCGACGGCTACACCGTGCATTTTCTCCCCGCCTCCAACTTCTGCGGCAGCGCGAGCGTGGCGTTCTCCGCCCGCGACACCGCCGCCGACCCGCGCCTGCTCCTGCACTACGATTTCGAACAGCCCGCCCTCGCCACCAACGTCGCCGTCGCCGACCGGTCGGGCAACAGCCGCGACAGCACCCTCGAAACGTTCGGCAGCGGCGCCGCGCTCCCCTTGGACACCACGCCCGCCGCGCTCGCGCGCGTCACCCGCCAGTCGCTGCAGCTCCGCGAACAGGGCAACTTCAACGGCGCGCGCCTCCGCCGCAGCATCGCCACCAACGAGTTCAGCTTCAGCGACCGCTCCTGGACCTTCAGCGGCTGGTTCAACCGTCAGTCGCAGACCAACGAGGACTTCATCCTCTACCTCGGCAAAGGCGACGGCTTCGGCGCCAACGAGGAGCTCCATCTCTACGGTTATCCCAACGCCGCCACCGTCGGCGTGCGCCACTATGTCGGTGAGACCACCACCGACGTCGACCTCAGCGCCACCGGCGTCGCCACCGGCACCTGGCACCATGTCGCGCTCACCTTCGCGCGCACGGCCGAGCGCACCGGCGTGCTGAGCTTCTACCTCGACGGCCAGCTCAAAGGCAGCGACAACACGCTGACCTTCAACCTCGACCAGAGCGTGCCCGTCACGTTCGGAGGCCACTATTCGCCGACCTTCGCCGTGACGCGCTGGTTTAACGGCTACCTCGACGACCTCGCGGTCTTCACCGAAGCGCTCTCGTCCGAGGAGATCGCCGCGCTCGCCACCGCAAGCGTCGGCCACTTCGGCGGCCAGTCGGCCGCGCTCACCGCCACCGTCCACGTCGCCGACATCAACGACCCGCCCGCCGCGGCCGCGGGCCGCGCCTTCACGCGCCTCGGAACGCCGGTCGAGATCGACCTGCGCACGCTCGCCGCCGACCTTGAGTCTTCGGCCGCCGCCTGGCGCTTCACCCTCAGCACCGCCTCCAACGGCACCGTCGTGCTGCTCGCCGACGGCCATACCGCGCGCTTCACGCCGAAGCCCGGCCACACCGGTGCGGCCGGCTTCACGTTCGCCGTCCGCGACGCCGCACGCCCGTCAGGCGCGCTGCTCCATTACGCCTTCGAGCCGCCCGACACGGCCGACGACGGCTTCGCGGCCGACGCCTCCGGCAGCGGCCGCGACAGCTCGCTCGCCGCGCTTGGCACAGGCGGGTACGCCTACGACGGTGCCTCGCCCTTCCCGCTCGACAGCGCCGCCGCGCTGCGGCTCACCCAGCCCGGCACCGCAGGCGCGGCCCGGCTCACGCGCAGCCTCCCGGCCGCCGAGCACAACCTGAGCGACGCGGACTGGAGTTTCGCGGGCTGGTTCCGCCGCGACACCCGCAGCGATGACGACTTCCTTTTCTACCTTGGCAGCGACAACGGCTTCGGCGGCGGCGGCGACGAGTTGCAGCTCTTCTGCCCCAGCGGCGCGGACACCCTGCGGCTGCACCACTTCAACAGCGACAACGTCCAGGACCTCGGCCTCGCCTCCGGCGCGACCGCGCTCACCGGACAATGGCATCACGCCGCCGTCACCTTCACCCGCACCAACGCGTCCGCGGGCGTCGTACGCGCCTACCTCGACGGCCAGGCCTTCGGCGCTCCGACCGCCGTCGCGTGGTCGCTCAAACAGGACCGGCCGCTCGTGTTCGGCGGCCACGCCAGCGCGGGGTCCTTCGAGCGCATGTTCAGCGGCTGGCTCGACGACCTCGTGCTCTACGCGCGCGTCCTGAGCGCCTCCGAAATCGCCGCTCACGCCGCCCGCGCCGTGGTCTACGCCTCTGGCCTCAGCGCCAGCAACCGCGTCGCCGTGAGCGTGCTCTCCGAAACCGAGCGGCCCGCGCTCTCCGCGCCGGCCGCCGGCGCGGGAGGCTGGCGCATGACCGTGAGCGGCCCCGCCGGCGCGACCTTCAAGATCTACGCCTCGACCAACCTGACCGACTGGAGCGTCATCGACACGTTCATCGCGCCACAGTCGCCCTTCCCATGGAGCGACCCGGCGTCAGGCCTCTGGCCGCAACGCTTCTACCGCGTGGAGGTGAGTCCCTGATCAGCCAGCCCCCCTTTGCCGTATGACGAACCTTTCCGCCATAGCCAAGGAGTCCCTCCGCAGGATCGCGCAGGCGTCCTGCCTGCTCCTGCTGGCCGCGCCGCTCCTCGCGCCGGCCGACGAGTTCGACACTCTGCGCCTCAAGTGGCGCGACCTCATCGTCGGTGCGGGCTACGACACGTCGGACGCGGATGTGAAAGCGCGCCTCTCCAGCATCGCGAACAGCGCCAACAACGCCTGGTCGAGCCTGAACAAGGCGGCCGACCGCACCAACCTCTGGAGCGACGCGGCCAGCACCACCGTCTCGGCGCACCTCACGACCTGCTACAGCCGCCTGCGCGCCATGGCGCTCGCCTACGCCACGCCCGGCTGCTCCCTCTCCAGCAACGCCACGCTGCTGGCCGATACCGTCGGCGGGCTCGAGTGGATGAACAGCAAC